>Ga0209624_10003272_pt1 | contig 11529 bp, 9 predicted proteins | sample JacPinW_OM2H0_O1_FD_188565 | JGI IMG/M metagenome (GOLD analysis project Ga0209624, IMG submission 188565) | Forest soil microbial communities from Algoma, Ontario, Canada - Jack Pine, Ontario site 1_JW_OM2H0_O1 (SPAdes) (version 2) | ecosystem: Environmental > Terrestrial > Soil > Boreal... | reverse complement strand
CCATTCCGCGGGCGATCACGCCGCGCAGCACCTCGTTGGTGCCCCCCCGCAGGGTGAACATGGGCTTGTGCAGCCATGCGGTGTTCAGCATTGCCGCAAGTTCGGAATTCGCCGGCGCCGCCTCGAGCAGGTCGGCGATCAATCCGACGGATTCGGCTTCGAATCGGGTGCCGAGGTCTTTGACCAGCGCGGCCTGGTTGGCCGCGTCGCCGCCGTCGGTGAGCGTGCGGGCCACCGACAATGACAGCTGCCGCAGCGAGATCAACCGCGCCATCAGGTCGCCGATGTCGGCGGCGGTGCGGTCGTCGGGCACCGGCCCGGATGCGAGTGCGCGGACGGCGGCAAACAGCAGGGGACCGGTGGACAGGATCCGTTCGGGCCCGCTGCGTTCGAAGGACAGCTCGGAGGTGACCTGGTGCCAGCCGTTGCCGACCTCGCCGAGCACGTCGGCGTCGGGAACGAAGACCTGGTCGAACAGGACCTCGTTGAAGTGGTGCGCTCCCGACATCAACACGATGGGCTCGATGCGGACGCCTTCGGCATTGCACGGCACCAGGAACTGGCTGAAACCCGCATGCCGGTGCTCGGGATCCGGCGGGCTGGAGCGGGCCAGCACGACGACCTGATGCGCGAGGTGGGCCCCGCTGGTCCACACCTTGCTACCGGAGAGCAACCAGCCGCCGTCGGCGCGAACGGCCTTGGTCTGCACAGCAGCAAGATCGGACCCCGCGCCGTGCTCACTCATGCCGATCGATGAATAGAGTTGGCCCGCAACGATCTTGGGCAATAGCCGTTCGCGCTGCTGCTCGGAGCCGTAGGTCAAGAGGCTCGGTGCGACCTGACGATCGGCGGTCCAGTGCGCCGCGACGGGCGCACCCGCAGCGATCAACTCTTCGGTCACCACATAGCGGTGCAGGTGCCCGAGCCCGTGGCCGCCGTACTGCTGCGGGATGGTCAGGCCGATGAAACCAGCCGTGCCCAGTCGCGCGGAAAAGTCTTCATCCCATCCGGCCAGCCACGAATCGACGCCGGGCTGCCAGCCGAATTCAATACGGTCGGACCGCAAGAAGTCCCGCACGGCCAACCGCAGCTTGACCAACTCTGGCTCGCGAGCACTCAACGCGTCGAACGAATTCACCACAGCCGCGCCCCGATACCTCGGCCGGCGCCGGTCACCACCACGCTGCGACCCTCCAGGGTGCGAGGATGGGCAATACCCACAGTTAGTTGGCCCTTCCGTCTGTCGCTAGGCTGTGAGGTCGAATGATATAACTATATAGATCATTAGTTGGGCAATGTAACGCGCGGCCATCCACCAAACGGGGCTCCATGACTCAGATTCTCTCGATCGGCACCTACCTGCCACCGTGGACTGTGCGCGACCGGCGGGTCAAGGGGCCCGACGAGGACGCACTGACCATGGCCGTGGCCGCCGGCCGCGCCGCGGATCCCGACGCCACCGCGCAACGAGTGGTCCTGGTGTCCCGCGATTTTCCGCTGCTGGAGGGTGGCAACGGTGCGGTGTTGTTGGCCGCGTTGTCGTTATCGGCAGACACCCCCGTGACCGAGGTGCTCGGTGGTGCGCCCGCCGTGTTGGACCAGATCGGTGGCGCCGGCGACGCCACGCTGGTGATCGCCGCCGATGACAACGACCTCGTGGCGGGGGCCGGCGCCTTACTCACCGGCGACGGCGGCGCCACCGTGACCCCGTCGGCGCGTCAGACGCGAAGTCTGCCCCTGACGGCCCGAGCTGAGGACGGCGCCCGGCACGCCTACGTCGACCCCCGACTGCAACGCGAAGTCGGGGTCCGCTCCACCCTCACCAGACTGGGCCTGACCGGGACCCCGGCGCTGGCCGCGGCAGCAGGCGTCCCGCTGGCGCAACTTGGGATCGACTTCGACACATCGCAGGCCGTCGGCGACCCGACTGTCTCTGCGTCGGGGATCATCCGGCTGCTGGCCGATGCAATCGAGGCGGGCACGCAGGGCCTGCTGCTCGCGGTCGAGCAGTCCAGCATCAGCGCGGCCGACCTCGCGTCGGGAGGCACCGCGCCCCGGATCGCCCGCGACGAGTATGCGGCTCAGGAATTACCGAAGGCACGCGTCGCCGGCGGCGTCGGCATTCCGATCTCGATGCCCGCGTATGCGCGCGCGTTCGAGCCGAAGATCCGCTGGGAGGCAGCGGTTTTCGAAGAGAGCCCGGGCATCGACTCGGCGCCGCAGTTCCCGCCGCGGCTGCGTGTCGACAACGCCGGAAGATTGGCCACCGAATATCGGCTCGAGCCGCTGCCGCGCACCGGCACGGTGTACACCCACACCACGGTGCGGATCCCGGTGCCCGACCTGCCCAGCCCGTACTCATTGGCCGTCGTTCAGCTCGACGACAGCCCGGTGCGGGTGCTGCTGAAGGTCACCGGTGTGCCCGCGGGCGCGGCGACGATCGGACAGCCGGGCTCAGTGGTGTTGCGCAGAATCGCCATTCGGGCCGGCATCCCCGACTACGGCTATGCATTCTGGCCGGGCCGCACGCTGGAAGGAGCCGCTAGATGAGAAACGTCGCCATCGTGGGCGCCGGGATGACACCCTTCGCTGAACATTTCGAACTGGGCATCAAGGATCTGGTGCCGATGGCGTACGCCGAAGCGGTCGCCAACGTTGACAAGGGCATTCAGAAGTCTGAGATCGAAGCCGCGTGGTTCGGCGAGTTGTCGACCACTGACGGGTTCCCGTCCGGCATTTTGGCTGACACCCTCGACCTGACCGACATTCCGGTGACACGCATCGAAAACGCCTGCGCCACCGGCAATGACGCGATCCGCAACGGAACGTTAGCCATCGCCTCGGGCCTGTATGACGTGGTGCTCGTCGTCGGGGCCGACAAGGTCCGGGAGACCTCGTCGAACACCACGTTCTGGGATTGGGCGGCGATGACCCGCGACAACGCCTGGGACTATCCGTTGGGACTGGTCGCGCCGGCCAACTTCGCGCTGCACGTGATGCGATATCTGCACGAGTCGCCGGCGACCAAGGAGCACATGGCGATGGTGGCGGTGAAGAACCATTTCCACGCGGTGAAAAACCCGAAAGCTCAACTGCGCTACGAGATCACCGTCGAGCAGGCGCTGGCGGCACCGATCGTGGTCGAACCCTTCGGCCTCTACGACTGCACCCCGCAGAGCGACGGCGCCGCCGCGGTGATTTTGGCCGCCGAAGAGGTTGTCGACCGCTACACCGACCGCCCGGTCTGGGTTCGGGGCGTCGGCCTGGGCATGGACCGGGTGATGCACCAGCACAAGGCGGACATGACGACGTTCCCGCCGACGGTACGCGCCGCCAAGGCGGCGATGACGATGGCCGGGGTGACGCCGCGCGACGTCGACGTCGCCGAGGTTCATGACTGCTTCACCGGGGTCGAGCTGATCAGCTACGAGGATCTAGGCTTCGCCAACCGCTTCGAGGCCTACAAGCTGGTCGAGGGCCGCGAACACTATGTCGGCGGGTCGATTCCGATCAATCCGAGCGGCGGGCTGAAGGCGAAAGGCCACCCGCCGGGTGCCACTGGTGTGGCGCAGTGCTACGAACTGTTCAACCAGCTTCGCGGTGAAGCCGAGAACCAGGTCGATGGTGCGCGAGTGGCGTTGGCGCACAACATCGGCGGGCCGACCGCGGTCTCCGCGGTCACTGTCCTCTCCAACGAAAAGAACTGACGGGACCATCACATGACGACTTCTGAGATCGCCACCTTGTCCGGCTACGAAGAGTTTGCGCCATGGCTGCTGGTAGAGAAGACCGGCAACGTCCATGTAGTCAGCATCAATCGGCCCGAGGCGTTCAACGCCGTCAACGAAGAGGTTCACCACGCGTTCGCCACTATCTGGCGGGTACTCGCGGCCGACGACGACGTGCGGGCAGTGGTGACGACCGGTGTCGGCAAGGCGTTCTCGGCCGGTGGCGACATGGTGATGTTCGGGCGGCTGATCGACGATGCCGTGGCACGCCAGTTTCAGATCACCGAGGCCCGCACGGTGTTCCTCGAGGTGATCAACTTCCCCAAACCGCTGGTGTCGGCGGTCAACGGCCCGGCCGTCGGGCTGGGCTGCTCGATCGCCCTGCTGAGCGACTTCCTCGTCATGGGGGAGAGCAGCTATCTGGCCGACCCGCACGTCGCGGTCGGGTTGGTCGCCGGCGACGGCGGCGCCGCGATGCTGCCGCTGCTGATCGGCATGATGAAGGCCAAAGAATATGTCCTGCTGGGGGATCGGATCACCGCGCCGATCGCAGAGAAGCTCAATCTTGTCACAAAGGTGGCTGCCGACAACGCTGTGCTGGATGAAGCGCTCGCGATCGGGGAGCGACTGGCTGCGCTGCCGCCACAGGCGCTGCGGGCCAGCAAGGTTGCGATGAACATGCATCTGTCGAGGGCGGCCCAAGGAGTGCTGGAATACGCGCTGGCCGAGGAGTACACCTCGTTCTCGACTCCGGAATTCAAGGAGCGGGTGGCTGCCTTCCGGGCGCGTTCGAAGAAGTAAGAGCCTCGCCGGCGGCAAGGAGCTCTTCCAAAGTGGCGCGTTCGCCGGCGGTCCAGGGACGGGTAGCGGAGCGATCCTCCCGCAGAACGACTTGCACGGTCCGGACCGTCGCACACCGGTGAGTCGCGGTGGCGATGACGTTCATCGTCGTGAACGACGTGGTGCCGATCGCCTCGACGGCGGAGGACACCTCGACAAGGTCCGAGTGCACGACTGGATGGTGGTAGTCGATTGCGTTGTGAACGACGACAATCGAGCTCCACGTATCGGGAAGGGTGCGGGACAGGAAGCGGTTCCGAGCCTCTTCTGCGTAGATCAAGAAGACGCTGTTGTTGACATGCCCCGCTGGGTCGAGGTCGGTCCACCGCGGCTCGATGCGAAGCACTGTCGTCATGGGCTCCCCCTTTGGTTCGCGTCCATCGATGCAGCCAGTTGTCAGGCCATTGCATTTCGCGGGACCAGTCAGCGGTAGGCGGTCACTCGCGCGGTGATCGCAACCTTGCCGTCGTCGCCGATGGCCTGCGCATCGCCGACGGCGGTATTGCGGCCAACCCGCAGCGGTGTGCCCTCGTAGCGGGATGCACTGCCGGCGAAGAACGGACGCAGAAAGTTCACTCGCAATGAGGCGGTCTGCAGTAGATCGTCGGTGCGGTCCTGATTCACGGCGGCCGAGGCCGCGAGCTCGAGGCCGGCCGCCGCCACGCCCCCGTGCACGATGTCGATGTCGTTGTTGAGGTTGCCGTCGACGCGCTGGGCCAGCACCCTGCCGCAGTCACGGTCGACGACGTGCACCGCGATCAGGTCGGCGAACGTGGTCTCACCCGACCGGCGCAGGGTTTCTGACCGGCGCTGGGGGACAACATCTTCGGCGTCGATGAAGAACGACCGCACCGTGCCGCCGCCGATCACCGTTCCACGATAGGCCAGCGTGCACATCCCAAGCGATGTCGCGCCCAACGGCCCGAATGCGTGCGCAGTGGCAAGCACCGGACCGTCGAGGTGCCCCACGCCGTCGAGGCTGAGGTCCATCGACAACTCGCTCGACACCGTCCACTGGCCGGGGCGCCGCCGATAGTGGTTGACGATGCCGGCCGCCGCATCGACCAGGATGGCCAACGGCCCGACCGTCGGCGCTCCGTTGAAGGGGTTGCGAAACCTGTCCATCGGCATGCTCAGCGCGGCAACGGCTTCGGCCGGACGAGACTCGACGTAGGCGATGCCGAAGCGGACCTGTATTGAATCCGGCGTTTCGAGATCGTGCTCGTTCGTATGCTTGTCGACTTGGGTCATTCGAGCTTAGGTCATTCGAGAAGGTCGACAACAGTGGACAATTCGGAGCCCGAAAGGACGAACTCCTCTGCCTTCTGGAGATGGCGCTTCCAGAGCTGGCCGGCCTTCTCGGCGTCCCCATCCTTGATCATGTCCAGCACCATCCGGTGGGTCTTCGCCGAGCGGCGGACCGCCTGCTCGGCGCGGGTGCCCTTGGTGGGTTGAAGCGAGCGGTTGGCCTTCTCGATGATGTGATGCAGCATGTCGCTGACGATTTGAAGGGTGCTGTTGCCGGACAACCGCGCGATTGCGGCGTGGAAGTCGGTGAGTTGATCGACGGCTTCGCTGCCGGGGTTCAGCTGCGACTCGCGTTCGACGATCTGCTCGAGTTCGGCGATCACCTTGGGGTTTCGGTCCTTGGCCAACTGCTCGACCATCGGCACCTCAAGAGTGACCCGCGCGTCGTAGACGTCCTTGACCGTGACGCCCTCGTACTCCAAGATCAGGCCCGCGTAGCGGGCCAGCGTCTCACGACGTGGGCGAGTGACCCGGGCGCCGCCCCGCACTCCGCGTTGCACCTGGATCAGCGACTCCGACTCGAGCACCCGGAACGCCTCGCGCAGCGTCGGTCGGGACACCCCGAAACGCTCCATCAGCTCTGACTCCGGCGGCAGCATGGTGCCTTCGGTGATCTCGCCGCGGATGAACATCCGCCGCAGCACCGTGGCCACCCGATCGGCCATCTTCGGTTCCCGAAGACTGGTGACCTCCATTGCAACCTCCACAGTTACGCGAATATGCGAATTAACTAATCATTTAGCAGGTTATCCGAATCGGCGACTCGAGCCGGGAATTGGCGACCGTCAGTTAGCAACATCACCGCTAATACCCCATTGCCCGACCCATGAGGTCCTTCATGATCTCGGTGGTGCCGGCGTAGAGCCGCTGCACCCGGGAATCGCGCCACAGCCTGGCCACTTCGTATTCGTTGATGTAGCCGTAGCCGCCGTACATCTGCAGGCAGCGGTCGATGATCTCCCACTGGACCTCGGAGGTCCACCATTTCAATCCGGCGGCGTCCTGGTCGGAGAGAGTGCCGTCGTTGACCGAGAGCACACATTGGTCGAGGTAGGTCTGGGCAGCGTCGAGTTTGGTCTGCATTTCGGCGAGAAAGTGCCTATTGACCTGGAATTTACCGATCGGCTGACCGAACGCGGTGCGCTCCAACGCATATGCCTTGGTCAGGTCCAGAGCTCGACGAGCGGCGGGCAGCGCGTAACAAGCCACGCCGACCCGCTCGCTGGGCAGGTTGGACACCAGATGGTAAAACCCGCGGTTGAGCTCACCGACCAGGTTGTCCTTGGGCACCCTGACGTCCTCGAAGAACAATTCCGCGGTATCGGCGGAATACTGACCGATTTTGTCGAGCTTGCGCCCGCGGGTGAACCCCTCCATACCGTCCTCAATCATCAGCAGGCTGATGCCCTTGTGCCGCGCGGACGGATCGGTCTTGACCGCGGTCAGAACCAGCTTGGACAGCAGGCCGTTGCTGATGAAGGTCTTCTGGCCGTTGACGATCCAGTGGTCGCCGTCATCACGCGCGGTGGTCTTGATGCCCGCCAGGTCGGATCCGGCCGCGGGTTCGGACATCGCGATCGAGCCGATGTATTCGCCGGAGACGAACTTAGGCAGCCAGCGAGCTTTCTGTTCCTCGGTGGTGAGATGGTTCAAATACGGCACCAGGATGTCGTTCTGCACGCCGAGGCCGATGCCCACCGATCCGGTCAGGAACATCTCCTCGGAGATGATCTGGTTGAAGCGGAAGTCCTTGACCCCGAGGCCGCCGTACTTCTCGTCGAACTCCCACCCGATCAGACCGGCCGCCCCCGCAGCCAGCCACGCCTCGCGGCTGACCTTGCCGTCGCGTTCCCACTTCTCGACGTTGGGCACGCATTCCCGTTCGAAGAATTCCCGCGCGCTGGCCCGGAAGTCGTCATGTATCTCATCGAAGATGTTGCGGCGCATGCACTTTCCTCTACTCGGCCCACGAGACGACGGCAGGCAACGCACGACCCGGAGCGTAGATGTCGAACAGCCGCTCGCCGAGCAAGGCTTCGAGCTGATCGTGCGACCCGCAAAGCGCGTCAACCTGAAAGCCGCGCGTGACGTAACGGTGCAGTTCGTGCTCGGCGGTCAGGCCGATCGCGCCGCACACCTGCAGCGCCACATCGCTGACCGCGCGGTGCGCCCGCCCGGCTGCGGCCTTGGCTGTTACGGCTGACAGCTGGCCACCGTAGCGCCACGACTCGCCGAGCAGCGCCCGCGCGCCGGCCAGCGACGCCGACGCATCGGCCAGTGCGTGACGCGGCGACTGGAACGATCCGATCGGAGCGCCGAATTGCACACGCACGCTGACGTGTTCGACAGCGATGCGCAGCGCCTGCTCGGCCAGTGCCACCAATTCGGTCGCCAGGGCGCGCTGCGCCGCGGCCATCGCGCGGTTCCACTCGGTGGATGCTTCGACCAGGGGGGCCTCCAGCGGACCGCTCACCTGCGTCCAGAACGCGGACGTGTCGAAGGTGTCCATGCGTTCGCCGCTGAGTCGTGACGCGTCGACGACGCCCAGCGACACCGTTCCCATCGGCCCCGAGACCGGGACGACCAACCGCCCCTCGAGGGGACCGAGCACGATGCCCGACGCGTGGTCATTGGCGGAACCCGGGACATGTCCAGGGGTCAGGCCGGGTAGCAAAACATGGTCGGCGGGTTCGTCGAGCAGTCCGTTCAACTCGGCCAACATGACGCGATCCAGGCAGTCGGTCAGCGCCAGCGACCGTCCCTGAGCACGGAATAGCAGTTCGCAGGCCTCGACGGGATATTCGGCTTCGATGTCGGCCCAGCCCAGTTCGGCCAGCCGCGGACCGATCGCCACGTGTTCGGCCGAACCCGATGTCGCCGCCGCGGCGGCACCACTGGCCGACTTGCCTGCCAGCTCCTCGAAGAGACGGAACACCGCTTCCTCGACCATCGGCCACGACTCGTCGATCGGCTGGCCTTCGCTGGTCATCTTTTCTCCTTGGGCAACCCGAGGAGGTGGTCGGCGATGATGCCGCGTTGCACCTCGGCCGTGCCGCCCATGATCGTGGCGGCCCGCGAGTACCACCACTCGGCGCGCGCGGTGTTGAGCGCCGCACCGCCGCGACCGGTTCCGGCGATCATCTGCTCCCTGCTGATCTCGAGAACCAGGTCGTTCACTTCCTTTTCAGCCCGGCCGAACAGCAGTTTGTCGATGCTGCTGTCTGCCCCGACCGATTCACCCGCGGCCAGCCGCCGGACGGTCGTGGCGGTCCGGGCCTGCGCGGCTACCACATCGACGTAGACCCGGGCGAAGCGTTGGCGTTGCGCGTCGGTGGCACCGGCGATCACCATGTCTTCGCGCAGCCGGCTCAGCTCGGTGAGCACCTTGTTCAAGACGGCGTAGCCGTACATCCCGCGTTCGTATTGCATCAGGTGCATCGCCACGGCCCAGCCGCCATCGACGTCACCGATCACGCGCTCGCGGTCGACGTGCGCGTCGTCGAAGAACACTTCTGCCAGTTCGCGGCGGCCACTTGCCAGTGCGATCGGCCGGATCGTGACCCCGGGCGCGTCGGCGTCGACCATCAGCATCGTCAGTCCGCGGTGGCGGCTTTCGGGCGTACCGGTACGCACCAGCGCGAGCAGTCGGGTGGCAGTCGGCCCCTGGCTGGTCCAGATCTTCTGGCCGTTGACGACAAAGCCGCCGTCGTCATCGGCGACGGCGCGGGTGCGTAGCGTCGCGAGGTCGCTACCGGACTCCGGTTCGGAGAAGCTCTGGCCCCACCATTCGGCACCGCTGAGGTACCCGGGCAGGTATGCGGCGGCCAGGCCGGGAGCGAATCTGAGCAGGGCGGGGCCCAGGGTCTCCAGGGTCCAGTGTTGCGCCGGTATCGGCAGCATCGCGTAGCCGAGTTCCTCGTAGTACACGGCCCGGTGGATTTCGTTGCCGCCGAGACCACCGGCCGCTTCCGGCCAGCCATAGCGGTTCCAGCCATCGGCGTGCAGTTGCGCCATCACCGCAGCGTCGTGGGCCAGGCCGTCCTCGGCGCTGGTGAATGCGGCGGCGCGCCACTCGCCGGCAGGTTCCAGGTCGCGGAGGTAACGCCGAAAATCCTGGCGGTACGACGCGACGTCGGATACGTAGAGTCGGCGACTACCGTCAATGGCGCTGTCGACAGGGGCGGACAACCGACCCCCCTTCATGAGTGCCCGGACCCGGACGCACGCCGGAATCCGCTAAACAGTTAGCTATAAGAGGCTACAATAACCCACGCCGACTATTCAGTGAGAGGGATCGCCAATGACGGCTTCACCCGTCGCCGCTGCCACCGTCAACTTCAACCCCGAGACCCGGCTGTTCATCGACGGCCGGCTGCGGGACTCATCGACGGGAAAGACCGTCGAGAACGTCAACCCGGCCAACGAAGAGGTGCTGGGGCTCGCCACCGACGCCAGTGCCGAGGACATGGACGAGGCGATCGCCGCCGCCCGCCGTGCATTCGACACCACCGACTGGTCGACCAACCACGACTTCCGTCAACACTGCTTGATGCAGTTGCACGACGCGCTGCAGCAGGAAAAGGAAGACATTCGCGCGGAGCTGATCGCCGAAGTGGGCGCGACGGTCGGGATGACCTACATCGCGCAGCTGGAATGGCCGCTGGCGGACGCGATCCGGTGGCCGGCACAACACATCTCGGAGTTCACCTGGGAGCGGATGCTCGACCAGGACGCCAAGATGGGCGTCCCATACAACCGCGTCGTGGTCAAGGAACCGATGGGCGTCGTCGGCGCCATCACACCGTGGAACTTCCCGTTCGAAATCATCAGCAACAAGGTGGGCCAGATCCTGGCCACCGGGAACACGATGGTGCTCAAACCGGCCGTCGAGACGCCGTGGAGCGCCCTGCGCTGGGGCCGCATCATCGCCGAGAAGACCGATATCCCGGCCGGTGTCGTCAACATCGTTCCGGCGTCGGACAACGACATCGCCCAGGTACTGGCCACCGACCCGCGGGTCGACATGGTGTCGTTCACCGGATCAACCGCGGTCGGCAAGCTGATCCAGAGCCTCTCCGGCGACACCATGAAGCGCAACATGCTCGAGCTCGGCGGCAAGTCGGCGTACCTGATACTCGACGACGCCGACATGGACGCAGCGCTGCCCGGCTGTATCGGCGCACTGATGCACTCCGGGCAGGGCTGTGCGCTGGCCACCCGGATGCTTGTACCGCGCTCGCATTACGACCAGGCCGTTGAGGTGGCGTCGGCGACGTTCGGTGCTCTCGCCGTCGGTGATCCCGCCGACCCGAATACGTTCTGCGGGCCGCTGGTGTCGGCCAAGCAACAGGCCCGGGTGTTGGGCTATATCGAGAAGGCGAAGGCCGACGGTGGTCGCATCACCGCCGGCGGCGGCGTTCCCGACGGCCTGGACCGCGGCTATTTCGTGGCCCCGACCGTCGTTGCGGACGTCGCCCCAGACCACACGATCTTCCAGGAGGAGGTGTTCGGGCCGGTGCTGTCCATTACGCCGTACGACGGCGGGGACGACGGCGCCGTCGAGCTGGCCAACAACTCCACCTACGGGCTGGCCGGCGGAATCCATGGCTCCGACGAGCGCGCCATGGCCGTCGCCCGCCGCATCCGCACCGGC
>Ga0209624_10003271_pt1 | contig 11529 bp, 13 predicted proteins | sample JacPinW_OM2H0_O1_FD_188565 | JGI IMG/M metagenome (GOLD analysis project Ga0209624, IMG submission 188565) | Forest soil microbial communities from Algoma, Ontario, Canada - Jack Pine, Ontario site 1_JW_OM2H0_O1 (SPAdes) (version 2) | ecosystem: Environmental > Terrestrial > Soil > Boreal... | reverse complement strand
GTCGAAAGCTTCACCCGGCCGCGTCCATAACGGCGCTTTTGGGATCAACGCCTCGACTTCGCGATCAAGCGAAATTGTGTCCGCGGTGAATCTGAGGCTACAACCGCAATTCCGCCCACCCATGCCCATGTATCCTGCTCCCGATACTGAAACCTAAAAAGAACCTATGGCCCACCACGTCTCCAGCCCGGCCCGCCTCGAAGCCTTCTCCGACGGCGTCATCGCCGTCATCATCACCATCATGGTGCTCGAGTTCAAGATCCCGCACCAGGATGGGATCGCCGGCCTTTACGCAGTGCTGCCCACCCTATGCGTTTATGCCATCTCATTCGCCTTTACGGGGATCTACTGGATAAATCATCATCATCTCGTTCATCGCGCCGAGGAAGCCGATGAGCTCGTCCTCTACGCCAACCTCTTCTTCCTCTTCTGCCTATCGCTCCTGCCGTTCCTCACCTCCTATGTCCTCGACAAGAAGATGGACTCCTTTTCCGTCGCTCTCTACGCCGCGTCCATGGTCGTCACAGGCTTCAGCTTCCTTCTTCTCCGTCTCTCCATCGCGCGCCGCCTCCGCCTCGCCGGCAAACTCGAGACGCAGGACGCCTCCGTCCAGCACAAACACTGGATGTCGCTCCTCACCTACGTTGCAGCGATTCCGCTCGCCTTTTACCACTCCCACCTCGCCCTTGGCCTCTGCGCCTGCGTCACCTTGATCTGGATCACTCCTACCGCCGGCGTCAAGCCACCTGACCAGGCTGAGCATGGGCTTGGCTGAGGCAAACGCCGACTCGGGTTCCCGTCACGGCACACAGGGCGTAAATCTCTCTCCGCAACAGCTTTAATCGTCTACTATCAATCCGACCGGAGCTCGTTTCCGTCTTAGGGGGCAGCAGTCTCCGACAATGCAGAATCAATTTCCTTGTGAGGCCCTCATGCCGTCTTTCCCTTCTTTCCGGACTGCCGCCCTTGTTCTTGCGTTGCTCCTATTGGCTGTTCTGCCTGCACGTGCGCAGGAACCGAACCCACTCCACACCGCGTCTCGGCAGGAGCTCGACGTCATCAAGGTGCTCCTCGCCCAGGAGAACGCCTGGAATCAGGGCGATCTCAATGGCTTTGTGAGCGCCTACAAAGACGCGCCTGACACGCTCTTTATCACCAAGCAGGTCTCGCGCGGCTACGCCGGCTTGATTGAGGAGTACAGGCACGACTACCCCAGCCGCGGCTCCATGGGGACCCTCGCCTTCTCTGAGCTGGAGGTACGCACGCTGGATGAAAACTTTGCTGTCGCCATTGGCAAGTACCATCTTGACCGCGGCAAGAAAGACGGCGGGAACGCCGATGGCATGTTCTCCCAGGTCCTTGAGAAAACCGACAAGGGCTGGAAGATCATCATTGACCACACCACCTAGACCTGCTCCTGCAGCGTCCTTTTTGTGTCTTTTTTGGCAGATTTTTTTTGGTGTGGTGGATGTGGTGTTTTGCAGGGGTTTTTGCGAATTTCGGGTGTGCAAACGTGGTGTTTTTGCGTGGTAAACGTGGTGAAGTTGTGGTGATTTGTGTGGCTAAACGTGACAGAAATTGGCCGACGAAAAATGGGACACTTTTTTTGAATTTTTTTGGGGGGGACGGGTCGCACACTTTAAAACAGGCCCATCTTTCTTGGCATTTCGATGCCGAGATGTTCGTAGGCCAGGCGCGTTGCCACACGGCCTCGCGGGGTCCGGTCAAGAAAGCCTATCTGGATGAGGAAAGGCTCGTAGACCTCCTCCAGTGCGTCCTGCTCCTCGGCTAGCGCCGCTGCCAGGGTATTCAGTCCCACCGGGCCACCGTCGTACTTCTCGATGATCGTGCGGAGAAGACGGCGGTCCAGCTCGTCGAAGCCGTGCGCGTCGACCTCCAGAAGCGACAGCGCCGCCTGTGCTGTCGGCCGGTCGATGATGCCCTTCGCTCTGACCTGTGCGAAGTCCCGGACGCGCCGCAGTAGCCGGTTGGCGATGCGCGGGGTTCCGCGTGACCGCATCGCTATTTCCGCTGCGCCGTCGCGGTCGATCGGCACGCCGATTACCTCGGCAGAGCGCTCCACGACAAAGCGCAGCTCGTCGTCGGTATAAAACTCCAGTCGCAGCAGGATGCCAAACCGGCTGCGCAGGGGGGAGCTCAATAGTCCGGGTCGCGTCGTCGCCGCTACAAAGGTAAACGGTCGAATCTCCATGACATGCGTCCGCGCCGCCGGCCCTTGCCCAATGATGATGTCCAGCTTGTAGTCCTCGAGGGCGGTGTAGAGCTTTTCTTCGAGCACCGGCTGCAGGCGATGGATCTCGTCGAGGAATAGCACCTGGCGTTCGCGCAGGTTAGTCAGGATCGCAGTCAGGTCGCCCTGAATCTGGAGCGCTGGGCCTGAGGTCTGCTGGTATCCGACCTCCAACTCATTCGCGATGATGGTGGCGAGGGTGGTCTTGCCCAGGCCCGGCGGCCCGAACAGCAGCACATGGTCCAGCGCCTCGCCGCGCGACTTCGCCGCCTCCAGCGCGATCGCAAGCTGCTCTTTGGCCTTTTCCTGCCCGATGAACTCGGCAAGGCGTGTCGGGCGCAGTTTTAGCTCAAAGACTGCGTCGTCGTCGACTCTTCCGGCCGAAACCAGCCGCTCCGCCTCAGCCGATTTGCTTTGGTTCAAATTCATCTTCGCCTTGTTCTTTTGGATGTCTACTCAAGGCGATACTAAGGCGAAGCTATCCGCGAAGCAACCTCCGGTTAAAGTCTGAGGAATCCTTGTAAGGTGTCCGAATATTTTTGCGGAGGACAAAATGGCATACCCCAGGGGCTGAAGCCCGCTTTTGTGGCAGCCGAGATGCCAAAGCTAAAGCCTTGGCCTACCTAGAAGCAAAAACGTGTGGTGCTGGAGTCTGAAGAGGCCGTAAGGTGCTCCGAATATGTCAGTCTGAGTGCCACGGGAGTTCCCTTTCCATCCAGTTTAGCGGCTATGCATAGAATCGTTGCATGAACTATGAGACCGTAGTCGCTGATCTGTTCAAACGGTTCCCCAGGTTTCAATCGGCCTACGATGAACAGTTCGCGTACATGGGGAAAGAAAAGCCTGGCGCGTACATCGTTTTTGGATCAGTGCTCATGCCAGCCCTCGAGGAGGCTTTAGCTGCGGGCGACTTGAGTTCTATCTTGCCGATCTGCGCTTTCCTCGAAGATGCTGCCGAGGCTGCTCAAAAGGACATCGCCTTAGAAGCGCTTCTCCAGGTGGAAGTCGGAGAATGGCTTGGAGGAGCAGCAAATGAAACTCTCCTCGCTCCTTGGCTCGGGGCGGAAACCAAACGGATCTGTCGGTATGTACCTGGTCTTGCGACTCAGCGAAGAGCCTTGCGAACAGAGCGGAACGAGAGAAACTTTAGAAGCCGTATCTCTTCACTGATGAATAAGCTTCGCGCCAAATGACTTTGCAGTTGCGACGTGTTGATTCGCCTAAGTGCCCTAGGGCTTGAGTTCGAGGAGGACAGAGCCGTGCGCTGGGAGTTCGACCGCCACTTCGGCGTGCTCGCCTAGCTCCTTTCGCTCCCATACGTCGCGCAGCTTGTAGGTGTCGCTCGGGAAACCGTAGGCACCGTAGGTGCTTTCGATCTTCACCGAACTGTCGCCAAGATTGAACAACGCGAGATAGTTTGAGGGCCCCGTGGTAGAGTCCGCCGTCCACGCCACAACGTCTCCATCCTGCCCTATGAGCTTGTTGTTCACTGATTGCTGATCTACGGCAATGAGGCCCGGGTTGGTGAGCATTAACTTGGTGAGGCTGTCCATTTTGGTGAGGTTGGCCCCCAGAAAGAGCGGCGACCGCGCGATGCACCACAAGGTTAACATCGTCCTCTGCTCGTCTTCGGTCAGCCTCGTGGTTCTGGGCATACCCTCGCCTGGCGCGGGCGACAGCTCGCCAATCGGCAGCATATCGGCATCCGGCCAGTTTCCCGGCCTGGCGTATTTTTCCCAGCTGGCAGCCAAGGCGAACTGCGCTTTTATGCCTTGCGAAGTCTCCTTGCCCTTGTCCCAGTGGTCCCACACGTCGTCTGAGATCCGCCACATCTGCGCGTTGGCCGCCACCTCCGCCGCATTCTCGATTGCTGTGGGCCCGGGCGACAGGCTCAACAGCATAGAGCGTCCGGAGCGCTGGATGGCGCGATGGATCATCTTTATCTCGGCGGCTTTGTAGGGGTGCGAGGCGATACAGTCGACCTTGAGGAAGTCCACGCCCCAGGCGGCGTACTGCTTCATCAACGCGTCGTACCAGGCCTGCCCGGCGGCATTGGCCTTCACCCCGAAGTTGTCCGGATTCCACGGGCAGACATCGGTCGCATCGGCAGCCTCCTTCGCACGAAGGCCGGTTTGGCCAATGCGGGTATTCGCGGTGACTGTTTGCTTTGGAATTCCGCGAATGATGTGGATGCCAAACTTCAGCCCATCGGCATGCGCTGCGTCGGCGAGGGATTTGAAGCCTGCGCCATCCTTCGCCGAGGGAAACCGGCCGGGCGCCGGGTCGTACTGGCCCTGGGGATTGACGGTGTAGCGGAGCGTCCCGGGCTTCGACGCACTCTCGGGGTTTTGCAGATACCATCCTTCATCGACAACCACATATTGCCAACCGAACTCCTTCAACTGCGCGGACAGGACAACCATGTTCTGGCGAAACTGCTCCTCGTTGACGGTGAGGCCGTACGAGTCCCAACTGTTCCAACCCATGGGAGGCGTCTGCGCCAGCCCCGATGAGGGAGCGGGCTGAGCGGGCTTCTTGTGCGAGGCCGTGTGCTGCGCAGCAACGGAGGAGATCAAGAGGAGCCCGAACCCAGCCGCACGAATCGGCTTCATCAACATGGAGATAAACATACCAAAATTCACCGTAGAGCAAGTGAGAGGAGGCGATGCGATTTCAAACTCCATCAGCCTCTTCTTCCGATCTTTCCGCTGGACTTATAGGATGCAAGATGCCGAACGCCTGATGTGAGGTTGCGGATGACCGACACGTTGCGGTTAGACTGGACAGACTCAATTTGGTTTCGCAACGGTCGTTTTATGTTGTCTGTTCGCGTCGCTCGTGTTGTTCGTTTAAAGGAGTTGTGCCTTGATGAGAATTCGCTCTGCTGCGGCCGCTGTTCTGTCGCTCTTTTCTGTTCTTTGCTGGGGAGCCGCAGCGTTCGCGCAGGCGATTCCGCCGGCCGTGAAGGCTGCTGAGGCCTCGATCGATGGCGAGAAGATTCGCGCGCATGTGAAGTTTCTCTCCGACGACTTGATGGAGGGACGGGGGCCCGGGCTGCGCGGAAGCGAGCTTGCAGCGAAGTATATTGCGACCGAGTTTGCGCTGTATGGGCTGAAGCCGGGCGGTGATGACGGCAGCTATCTGCAGCAGATCAACTTTGTGGGGATGAACGCCATTCCGGCGAAGACTACGTTCTCGCTCATCCCGAAAAAACCTGAAAGCGGCATGTCCATCGACCTCTACTCCATCGACCTCAAATACGGCGACGACTACACGGTCAGCAACCGCAAGCTGACGCCCGTCGTCGATATCGACGCGCCCATTGTGTTCGTTGGCTATGGCGTGACCGCGCCGGAGTTTCAGTGGGACGACTATGCCGGGGTCGATGTGAAGGGTAAAGTGATTCTGTGTATCGTGGGCGATCCGCCGTCGGATGATCCGAATTTTTTCGGCGGCAAGGCGCTGACTTACTACGGGCGGTGGACGTACAAGTTCGAACAGGCGGCGCGGATGGGTGCGGTGGGGGCGCTGATTATTCATCGCACCGATCTCGCGAGCTACGGCTGGGACGTGGTGAAGAACTCGAATACGAGCGAGAAGACCTATCTGAGGGATGACAAGAATCCGCAGTTGGAGGCTGCGAGCTGGATTCAGTTGGATGTGGCGAAGAGGCTGTTTGCGGCGAGTGGCATGGATATAGACGCGGAGATGGCTGCCGCGGGGAAGCGCGGCTTCAAGGCGGTGGAGTTGCCGGTGCGGCTGAAGGCGCATGTGGAGAGCACGGTGCGGCCGTTCCAGTCAGCGAACGTGATTGGGATTTTGCCGGGAACGAACGCTGGAGGCAAAGACCAGGCCGTGATGTATACGGCGCACTACGACCATCTGGGCTTTGTGCCGGGAATGGCAGGCGACAATATCTACAACGGGGCGGCGGATAATGGTACCGGCTGCGGGATGATTCTGGAGCTGGCGCGGGCTTGGACGCAGTCGGGGATTAAGCCGCCGCACTCGGTGATTTTTGCTTCGGTGACGGCGGAGGAGCAGGGGCTGCTGGGAAGCGAGTATCTTGGACAGCATCCGCCGATTCCTGTGTCGCAGATTGCGCTGGATATCAACTACGACATGATTCTGCCGATTGGCGTTCCGCTCGAGACGAATGTCAATGGGGCGCAGAGGACGAGCTTCTTTCCCACCGTGGAGGCGACGGCCAAGAGGTTCGACCTGGCGATCGTTCCGGATCCGCGGCCCGAGGCGGGAAGCTACTATCGCTCGGACCACTTCAGCCTTTCGCGGGTGGGGATTCCGGCGTTTTCCATCGAGACAGGCGAGCTCTACGAAAGGCACGATGCCGCGTGGGGTCGGAAACAGCATGAGGACTTTACCGAGCACGACTATCACAACTTCAGCGACAACTATCATGCGGATTGGGACTTCAGCGGAAATGCGAAGCTGGATCGCTTTGGGATGGAGCTAGGCTGGGAAGCACTCGCTGCGCCCACGACGATTCGCTGGAACGCAGGGGATGAGTTTGAGGCGGCGCGCAAGGCTGGTTCGCGCTAGGCTTTCTTCTTCCACGCGCCGAGAACCACGCCCATGATGATCATGCCGGTGAGGCAGTAGCCGGTGTTGATGAAAAAGATCTGGAGGCTGCGGGCCTCGAAGGCGTACTCGGTGGCCCAGGTGGTGAAGACGACGCCGAACCATGTGGCGACGGCGATGGTGACGCCGCGGGCGAGTGTCTGTGGGCCGGTGGCCTGGATGAGCCATGAGAGGAAGATGGCGAGAATGAGCGTGGTGGCGACGGCTGAGCCGTAGGTGACGGCTGGGCCGATGTTGGCGGCCTGCAGTTCTTCTGCGGTGCGACCTACGCCGAGGAGCCACGCCTGCTTGAAGACGGTGAACCAGACTCCGCCGATCAGGAAGTAGAGGATTGTGGCTACGATGATGGCGAGGGGATTGTGGCGGACGGAGTTCATGCGGACCTTCCAGGTGTGGATTGAAATTTGGGCCGGGAGAGATGGGAGGAATTGTAGCGGAAGGTGTTGGCGTGTGGCTCTAATAAAAGTCGGCGCAACTGAGAAAGTAGCCGCAGGTGCGGCAGATGAGCTTGCAGCGGCTGTCCTCGAGGCGGGAGGAACAGGTGGGGCAGAAGCGTGAATGGTGCTCGGAGGGAAGCGGGCAGTCGGAGTTTGCCATAGGGTTCGCTGGGGATGTAGTCTCAGGCGCTGGTGTCCTCTGCATTTGGAAATATTAGAGTAGAAGCTTCTATTTTCAACGTCCTTTCGCGACGGGGAGGCATCGAAAGAGGTACGGTTGAACAGGAATCGATACGACAAGGAGAAATGATATGGATCGTAGTGCGAGTGCAGTATGGAAGGGAACGCTGAAAGAAGGTGCGGGCACGATTTCGACGCAGAGCGGCACCCTGAAGGATACGCAGTACAGCTTCAAGGCGCGCTTTGCCGATGGGGTCGGGACCAATCCCGAAGAGCTGATTGCGGCGGCGCACGCAGGCTGCTTCACGATGGCGCTGAGCGCGCAGTTGACCGAGGCCGGGCTGACGCCGGAGTCGATTGAGACGACCGCCTTGCTTACGCTCGACCTGCACGAGAAGCCGACCATTACCAAGATTCACCTGACCACGAAGGCGAAGGTGCCGGGTGCGAGCAAGGAGAAGTTTGCTGAGCTTGCGCATAACGCGGAGGTTGGCTGCCCCGTCTCGAAGGTGCTTGGTAAGGCAGCTGAGATCACTCTGGATGCGACGCTGCTTTAGAGACCTTTTGTTGTACAAGACGCCCACCCTTCTGGTGGGCGTTTTTGCGAGAGGAGCGCGAGACCTAGTGGTTATGACCGTGGTGGTGGTGGCCGTGCGCGCCGACGGCCTCGAGCGCTGGAGGAGCGCTGCAGCCATGGAGGGTCTCGCAGCCGGTGGTTTCGAACTGGATCGTGGTGTGGTGAATGTGGAAGCGGTCGCGCAGGGCGCAGTTGATGCCGTCGAGGATGCTGCTGCATTCGGACATCGGCATCTCGGCGATGGTGATGTGGCTGGCGAGCGCGTGTGACTGGGAACCAAGGCTCCAGACGTGGAGATCGTGGACATCGAGGACGCCTGCGACCGACTCCATTGCGACGCGGACCTCGCCAAGCTGAAGGTTGCGGGGAGTGCCCTCGAGCAGGATGTTAAGCGTCTCGCGAACGATGCCGATGGAGCTCCAGAGGATCATGCCGGCGATGAGGATCGAAAGGACCGGGTCAATCCAGGTCATGCCGGTGAACAGGATTGCGGCGCCACCGGCGATGACCGCGGCAGTTGAAAGCGTGTCGCCCAGCATGTGGAGAAAGACGCTGCGAATATTCACGTCTCCGGAGAAGCGCGAAAGCAGCGAGGCGACCGTGCCGTTCATCAGGACACCGGCTGCGGCGACATACATCATCAGCTTCGGTTGGACGGCGACCGGTGCGCTGATGCGATGGATTGCGGCGATAGCGATCCAAGCCGAAAGCACGACCAGGGTAAGGGCGTTGACGAACGCGGCGAGTACTCCCGCACGCTGGTAGCCGAAGGTCTTCTGGTCGGTTGGGGGGCGACCCTGGAAGTAGACCGCGACGAAGGAGAGCAGGATGGCGAGCAGGTCGCTGACGTTGTGGCCAGCCTCGGAGATGAGCGCGAGGGAGTGGGCGCGGAGGCCAAAGAAAAAGGTTGCAGCGACGTACGCGCAGGTGAGCACCATGGAGAACTGCAGGACACGCTGCATCTTCCTGTTCGGGCTGGCGACCATGTGCACAATTACCAGTGTAGTCCGGTGGAAGGTGGCCTTCAATGATCGGCGACGTAGGGCATGGGAAAGGCCTTTGGTCTGTTATCTTTTGTCGGATGCCAAGCGAAATTCCAGAAGCGGCAAGTCCCTACCCGATCGCGAACCAGACGCGGATCGGGTTTCTCAAAAATCACATTACGCGGCCCAATATCGAGGTTGGCGACTACACGTACTACGATGATCCGCGGGGAATGCAGGAGTTCGAACGGAATGTCCTCTACCACTTCGACTTCATTGGCGATCGACTAATCATCGGCAGATTCTGCTCGATCGCTACAGGTGCGAAGTTCATTATGAACGGCGGCAACCATCGCACCGACTGGCTGACGAACTATCCGTTCCCGATCTTTGGGGGAGACTGGGCGGCGGCGATGCCGGAGAGCTGGCCAAATAAAGGCGACACCGTCATCGGGAACGACGTTTGGATCGGCCATGGCGCAACGTTTTTGCCGGGAGTGCGGGTTGGAGATGGAGCGATCATCGCTGCTGAAGCTGTAATTACGAGCGATGTCGAGCCGTATGCGGTTGTTGGGGGCAATCCCGCAAAGCTGCTGCGCAAGAGGTTCAGCGACGAGACGATTGCAGAGCTTCTGCGGCTGCGCTGGTGGGATTGGTCGACCGAGACCATCACAGAAAGGGTGAAGGCCATCTGCAGCGGCGATGTGGCTGCGCTAGCGGGCTAGGACGTCTCGGGTTGCGTGTCGTGGGCGTTCTCTGTGTATGGGGGGGAGGAGTCCAGGCGGAGGCCGCTCCAGGACTCGGCGACGACGATGCTGTCGGCGGGATTGTGCGGATCGTAGCGGACCTGGATGGGCAGGTCGATGCGGAGGCCGCGGACGTGGTCGGGGAGTGCCGTGACGACCTGGCCGCATTCGTAGGAGACGCCGGCGATACGGTAGTTGTAGATGATGATCTGCGGTGTGGGGATGAGCTCTTCCGGGCTCGTTGACATGTCGGTGATGCTGCCGTCGGTGATGCGGCCGCTGTTGGCGAGGAGGTCGCGACGATTGCGCTCGATCTCTTCGGGGGTGGGTCTGGGGCGCTTGAGATAGTACCAGGCGATGCCCGCTGCAGCCGCCGTACCGACTGCAACGGCAGCGATGTTTCGTGGGGAACGAAACGCGAGAAGCAGCTGGGATGGATGGGTCTCGAACACAGTCTCTGCTCCAAAGGATAGTCCATGCCCGGCTATAGGATGATGAAGGGGTGCATTCCTGGTAACAGAGCTCTTCGTGCTCGCACGGAGAGTGTGCGGAATGAGTGGGTTGCGGAAGGCGATATACTGAGAAGTGCCAATGAAGCCGCCTTTTTCTCCCTCTGCAAAGTCGCCCGTCCTCGTGAAAGCCACCTCCACCTCTGCATTGCCGAACCTCGCCCATCCGCTGGATCTTGCGGAGGGCCGGCGGATTCGCTCGACGACGGTGATCTGTGTGCGCCGGGGTGACTCGGTGGTGATGGCTGCCGATGGGCAGGTGTCGCTTGGCGCTACGGTGATGAAGGGCTCGGCGAAGAAGATTCGCAAGCTCTATAACGACAAGGTGCTCGCCGGGTTTGCGGGATCGACTGCGGATGCGTTTTCGCTGTTTGCGCGGTTCGAGGTGAAGCTGGAGCAGTATGCCGGGAATCTGGGGCGCGCTGCCGTGGAGCTTGCCAAGGACTGGCGGACGGACAAGATGCTGCGACAGCTTGAGGCTTTGCTGATTGTGACGGATTCGAAGTCGACGTTTCTGCTGAGTGGTACGGGTGACGTGATCGACCCGGATGAGGGGATTGCTACGATTGGCAGCGGCGGCAGCTTTGCGCTGGCTAGCGCGCGCGCGCTGATGGAGAACACAGACTTGAGCGCGCGGGAGATCGCGGTGAAGAGTCTAAAGATTGCCGGGCAGATTTGCATCTATACGAATGACCAGATGACGATTGAAGAGTTGAAGTCGGAGCCTGCGGCGAACAAGTAGCTGCGGGCCACGTATCGCTATTTAGAATTTAGATTTTTCGTCGCAAAGTTTGCGACAAGGAGCACCGCACCATGGCAATTTTTTTACCAGGAACTGCTGAAGATCAGGCGCTTGCGCTGGATGAGATGACACCGCGAGAGATCGTCGCGGAGCTGGACAAGTACGTTGTGGGGCAGCATGCGGCCAAGCGGGCCGTGGCGATTGCGCTGCGTAACCGCAGCCGGCGGCAGAAGCTTTCGCCGGAGTTGGCCGATGAGATCATGCCGAAGAACATCATCATGATCGGGCCGACGGGCGTGGGCAAGACGGAGATCGCGCGGCGGCTGGCGAAGCTGACCAACTCGCCGTTCCTGAAAGTGGAGGCCAGCAAGTTCACCGAGGTTGGATATGTTGGGCGCGATGTGGAGTCGATTGTGCGCGATCTGGTGGAGATTGCGATCGACATGGTGCGCGAAGAGAAGATGGAAGAGGTCGAGGACAAGGCAGAGCTGGCTGCTGAAGACCG
>Ga0209624_10003270_pt1 | contig 11532 bp, 10 predicted proteins | sample JacPinW_OM2H0_O1_FD_188565 | JGI IMG/M metagenome (GOLD analysis project Ga0209624, IMG submission 188565) | Forest soil microbial communities from Algoma, Ontario, Canada - Jack Pine, Ontario site 1_JW_OM2H0_O1 (SPAdes) (version 2) | ecosystem: Environmental > Terrestrial > Soil > Boreal... | reverse complement strand
ATCTCTTCGCCTTCGCGATGATGGGCCTGATCGCGCTCACCACCTCGCTGTCGGCGTGGATCATCGGCAAGATCATCAACGAGGTCTTTGTCGGGCGCAGCCTCGTGGCGGTGTGGGAAATCACGGCGGCGATCGTGATCATTTACACGGTCAAGGGTCTTGCGACCTACGGACAGCAAGTCGTCATGTCGCGGATCGGCAACAGCATTGTCGCCAACGTCCAGAAGCGCATGTTCGATCAGATGCTGCGGATGAAGGTTAGCTATTACGGCCAGTCGCATTCGTCCATCTTCATCGCCCGTCAGGCTTTCATCGCCCAATCGGCGAGCGGCGTGCTCAACCTCCTCATCACCACATTCTCTCGCGACGCACTGACGATCGTCGGGCTCGTCATCGTCATGGTGTCGCAGGATCCTTTGCTTTCCTTCCTTGCGCTGATGTTGGTTCCGTTCGCGGTGTTCGGGGTGCGCAAGATCGGCCTCCGCGTGCGCAAGATCATGGCGAGCGAGTTCCAGGGCGCCGCGCAGATGATGGAATCGATGCAGGAGACCGCCCAAGGCGTCCGCATCGTCAAGGCCTTCACCCTCGAGAATTTCATGCGCGACCGGCAAGGCGCGGCGATCGAAGGCTTCCGGAAGGCGGCGAACAAGCTCGCGCGCGTGAGCTCGCGCACCAGCCCGATCATGGAGAGCCTCGGCGGTTTCGCGATCGCAGCCGTGGTGCTCTATTCCGGCTACACCGTCATCATCCGGGGCAATCCGCCCGGGAGCCTCTTTTCCTTCATCACCTCGGTCATCATGCTCTATGAGCCGATGAAGCGGGTGGCGCGGCTGCATGTCGACCTGTCGGCGTCGCTGTTCGGCGTCAACATGCTCTACAGCTTCCTCGACGAGCGCGACTACGAGAAGGACGCGCCGCAAGCGCCCGCACTCGAGGTCACGAACGGCAGGATCGAGTTTCGCGACGTAGTGTTCGGCTATCGGCCCGGAGAGCCAGTCCTGCACGCCATCAGCTTCGTCGCTGAAGCGGGCAAGACGACGGCGCTGGTCGGCCGCTCGGGCGGGGGAAAATCGACGGTGATGAACCTCATCCTGCGCCTCTACGAGGCCGGGTCGGGCCAGATCTTGTGCGACGGCCAGGACATCGCGACCGTCACCCTCGCGTCGCTGCGTCAACAGATCGGCTATGTCGCGCAGGAGAACTTCCTGTTCAAGGGTTCGGTGCGCGACAATATCGCGATGGGCCGGCCCGGCGCGAGCGAGGACGAGATCGTCGCCGCCGCCAAGGCGGCTTATGCCCACGACTTCATCATGGGCTTCGAGCGCGGCTACGATTCGCCGTGCGGCGAGCATGGCATGCAGCTGTCCGGCGGACAGCGCCAGCGCATCGCCATCGCCCGCGCTTTTCTCAAGGACGCGCCGATCATCCTACTCGACGAAGCGACGTCAGCGCTCGATTCCGAATCCGAGCAGGCGATCCAGAAGGCGCTGCGCACGCTGTGCGAAGGGCGCACGACGATCGTCATCGCCCACCGGCTGTCGACGGTGGCGCAAGCCGACGAAATCTGCGTCCTCGACCGCGGCCGCGTTGTCGAGCGCGGGCGCCACGGCGAGCTCTTGGCGCAAGGGCGCACCTACAGCCACATCGCCCAGACGCAGTTTCCCCGCGACGCGGCCTGAAGGCCGTCAGCCGTACGGTTTACGCCCTACTCGTGATTAAGGACTTGGACGAACCCTATGGAGGCCTGTTCGGCATTTCCACCGCCACGAAGCGCGGCGCGTTGGCCGACACGATGCGGTAAGCGGCCCGCGCCTTCCCGACGTCTCGCCGTTCACAAGATGCGGCTCTGGTGGCCCTTCCAATACCGTTCGCGTAAGCCGGCCTTGTAGAGTTTGCCGGTCGGCAGGCGCGGCAACTCGGCCTCGAAATCGATCGAGCGCGGGCATTTGTGATGGGCGAGATGGTCGCGGCAAAACGCGATCAGCTCGGTCTCCATTTCCGCGCCGGGCGCGCAGCCCGGCGAGAGCTGCACGACCGCCTTCACCTCCTCGCCCATTTCCTCATTGGGCGCGCCGAATACCGCGGCGTCGTCGACCTTCGGATGCGTGGCAAGCAGGTTTTCGCATTCCTGCGGATAGATATTGACGCCGCCCGAAATGATCATGAACGACGCGCGGTCAGTGAGGTAGACATAACCCTCCTCATCGACATGGCCGATATCGCCAAGCGTGCTCATCGCGCCGTCGGGCGAGTTGACTTCGGCGGTCCTGACCGGATCGTTGAAATATTCGAACGGCGAGGCGGTTTTGAACCAGAGCTTGCCGGTCTGGCCGGCCGGAACCTGGTGCATCGCGTCGTCCAGCACGTGAATCTCGCCGAACACGGATTTGCCGACGGTGCCCGGATGCGCGAGCCATTCCGCACTATCGCAGACCGTCATGCCCATCGCTTCGGTCGCGCTGTAGTACTCGAGGATGATCGGCCCCCACCAGTCGATCATGGCCCGCTTGACCGGCACGGGACAGGGCGCCGCGGCGTGGATTGCGACCTCAAGCGAGGAGAGATCATAAGCGCGGCGGACGGCCTCCGGCAGCTTCAGCATGCGCGAGAACATGGTCGGCACAAGCTGGGTGTGAGTGACGCGATATTGCTCGACGAGTTCGAGGAAGCGCTCCTCGACGAAGCGCTCCATCACGACGACCGTCCCGCCGCGTCTGAGCGTGCCGCCGACCCCGGCCAACGGCGCGGAGTGATAGAGCGGCGCGGGCGAGAGGTAGACTTGGCCTTCGCGAAATCTCCAGACATTCAGCCGCGCGGCGAGCGCCGACAACGGCTCATCGGGCGGCTGGTCGGGCAGCGGGCGCAGCACGCCCTTGGGTCGCCCGGTCGTGCCCGAGGAATAGAGCATCGCTGCGCCCAGCGACTCGTCGGCAATCGGCGTTGCGGGAAATTCGGCCGTCGCTTCGCTGAAATTACGCACGCGCGAACCTGCGCTCGGCCCGTCGACGATAAGACAGAGTTCGACCTTGGGGCAATCGCTCAGCGCCGCCAGCGCGCTCTCGCGCTTGGCCTGCGACGCGATGAGAACCTTCGACTGGCTGTTATTGACGATATAGGCGAGCTCGCCCGCGGTCAGAAACGAGTTGACGGCGGTGTAATAGAGCCCGGATCGCTCGCCGGCCGCGCAGCATTCGACGAACCGCGGATGGTTCTCCATGAAGATGGCATAGTGGTCGAGCCGCTTGAGGCCAATCGCGCGCAAAAGATGCGCCAGACGGTTGCTGCGCGCTTCGAGCTCGCGATAGGTGATGGTTTCGCCCGATCGCCCCATGACGATGGCCGGCTGGTCGGCGCGTTGAACGGCGTGGCGCCCCGGATACATGCGTCAGCCTCCCCTCACGCGGCGCGGTTTTTTGCTGGCCCGGAAGGAGCCTCGTAGGCGATCGGCGCTGCGCCTTCAACGGCCAAGCGCGGCGATCAAACTGTCGACCCCGACCGGCGAAATGCGGAACAGTCCCGAATAGGGCTGGCTGAACTCGAGAATCATGTAAACCGCGCTCGCGACCGCGATCGAGCCGAGCGCCTCGATGGCGACGCTGAGCACGTTGAACGCGCCGAGCAATCCGTAGCTCATGAACAACAGCGCCGACCATCCGATGACCACGAAGAGGAGAAGCTTGGGCACTGGATTGGCCAATTGCCGGGTCATCAACAAAGTCGTTTCCACGACCTGCATGAAATTGGGCATGGCAGTCGTGATCAGCTGCTTCTGCTGGTCCGTGGTCGGCTCGAGGCTGGCGAAAAAACGCATTATGTCGTGCAGATCCGCGCGCAATTGCGCATAGGGCGATACGCCGATCGCACGGCCGCCCCAGAAACGATCGCGCGCACGTATGACCGCCGCTCGCAGCAAGTCGCGTCCGCGATCCGCTTCCGGCCCGTATTGCTCAAGCGAGAAGTCGAGTTTGAGAATCAGCGGCCCCAGCGACTGCGATTCCGTGTTCTGGTTGGTGTAGACGCCGTAGCTCGTCCATACGAGCAGGCCGAGCACCAGGGCCAGCAGCAAAGTGACAAGAGCGATGATCGAGCCGATCATGCCTTTCGCGTCGGCGACATCCTGAACCGGCAACAGCCATTGGAGCACGAAGCCGAGCAGGCCGCTCACGAAGGTCAGAAGCGCCACGATCAGGGTCCTGGCCAAGGGATTCACGCGTTTGCCTCCAGGCGCGAGGACGGAAATGGCGCCGCCGCGTTCCAACACTCCTGAACCTCTCTATAGCCGTCTGGTTCCGCGGAACCGAGGTAAGGTTAATACCGTTCAGCAATTGATAAATCAACCAATGAAGCAGCGCCTGAGGCATTCTCGACGCATGAAGCTGTCTCGGCCGCACGCGCCCCGGCAGTCGCTGATATGCTCCGCTCGGAGCAAATCCCTCTTAAGCCTGGCTCTGCGCGCCCGCCTGCTCGACGCGGATAGCGGTTTCGACTTTCTCCTCGCCGCCGCTGTGGGCCGAGCGGATCATCGCGCCATCCTGACCATCGAAGCCGACGGCCACCCGGACGTAGCGGTCGTCGGGGCAAACGGGGGCGGTCGCATCGAAGGCGATCCAGCCGAGGTTCGGAATGTGGGCCTCCGCCCATTCATGCGCGCCGGCCTGGCCCGACTCGTCGGCGACGCGATAGCCGACGACGAAGCGCGCCGGGATCCCGCCCCAGCGGGCGCAGGCGATAAAGACATGGGCGAAATCGCGCGCCCGTCCGCGCCGCAGCGCGAAGGCTTCGATCGCCGAGCCGGCGGCGTCCTTCTCGTCAGGATGATGGGGCAAGGTCTCATGCAGCGCGCCCATCAGCCGATGCATCGAGTCGAGCGGGTCGGCCGCGCCCTCGGTCGCCTCAGCGGCGAAGGCGCGCAGCGCTCCATTGACATGAGCAAGCGGACTGTCCCGCAGATACATCTCCGGCGGCAGCCTTTCCGCCACGCCCCGGACCACGCCCGCGCCGTCGCTCGTCTCGACCTCGCCGGAAGCCGATATCGTCACCCGCTCGATAGGCCCATAATGGGAGTAGGATGTAACCGCGTTGCCATGTGCGTCTTCCGTCTCGCGCAGCGCGCCGTCGGCGTCGATGTCGACCCGCCAGCGCAGAACATATTGGCTGTCGAACGACAGCGGCGTCAGCCTCAGGATCTGATTGACCGTGCGGGCCGGCGGGTCGAAGCGGTGGACGATCTGGTGCGAAACCCTGATCCGCATGATTGGATTCGCGGCGCCTCTGTTAGTTGAAGAGATATTGATCGGAGATTGTGCTCGAGAGGCGCGCGTTGTCCTCGATGAATTCGGTGATGAACTCGTGCAATCCGCCCTGGAAAATCTCGGTCATGCTCGACCGCTCGAGCCTCGCGTACATTGCCCGCGCCTGCCGCTGAGCGGCCCCGCTACGTCCGTCGTCGCGGGCAAGCGCGTCGAGCGCGCGGTCGATGCTCTCGTAGCAGGCGATGAGCGAGCGCGGCATCGCCTGCTTCAGGATCAGGAGGTCGGCGATCAGCCACGGCTTCACCCGGTCGCGATAGACCCAGTGATAGGCGGTGGCGGCCGAGACGGCGCGCAGGATGGCGACCCACTGGAAATAGTCGAGCGGACCGCCGACCGTTTCCGTCGAGGGCAGAAGCAAATGATATTTGACGTCGAGCAGCCGCGCCGTATTGTCGGCCCGCTCGACGAAAACGCCGAGCCGGTTGAACCAGTAGCCTTCGTTGCGCAGCATCGTGCGGTAGCACGAACCGTCGAAATCGAGCGAGGCCTTCTTCACGTAATCGAGAAAGCGCATCAGCTCCTCGCGGCCAAGCGCGCGATTGACGCGCCGGCTGGTCTCGAACCGTTTCAACTCAAGCCAGGCATCGTTGATCGCCGTCCAGGTCTCGGCGGTCAGCGCGGTGCGCACGGCGCGTCCCGCGGTGCGCGCGTTCTCCAGGCAATTGCGGATTGAGGAGGCGTTGGCGAGGTCGAAGGTCAGGAATTCAATCGCGGCGTCTTCGTTAAGCTCGCCGTGCTTTTCCATGAACCTCACATAGGCGCCGGCGGCGTTAAGCGCGCCCTCCCACTCGCCAACCTGCTCGCTGTCGGTCTTCGGCAGATATTCGAGCCGGAGCGTCGCCTCGATGGTTCGGGCGATATAGTCGGCCCGCTCCATGGAGCGGGCGAGCCAGAAGAGATTGTCGGCAGTGCGCGCAAGCATGGCGGTCACGCGGGGCCTTCCAGCCCATCGACGATCCAGGTGTCCTTGGTGCCGCCCCCCTGGCTCGAGTTGACGACCAGCGATCCCTCCTTCAGCGCGACGCGAGTGAGGCCGCCGGGCACGATGCGCACGCCGTCCGCGCCTGAAAGGACGAATGGCCGCAAGTCCACATGGCGCGGCCACACGCCACTCTCAAACGAGGCCGGACAAGTGGAGAGCGCCAGCGTCGGCTGGGCGATGTAGTTGGCGGGATCGGCCATGATCTTGGCGCCGAATTGCTCCCGCTGCGCGGCGCTTGCGTGCGGGCCGACCAGCATGCCGTAGCCGCCCGACCCGTTGACCTCCTTGACCACCAGTTGATCGAGCCGCTCCATCACGTATTTGAGCGCGGTGGGCTCTCGGCAGCGATAGGTGGGAACGTTCTTGAGCAGCGGCTCCTCGGACAGATAGAAGCGGATCAGCTCAGGTATATAGCAGTAAATCGCCTTGTCGTCGGCAATTCCGGTTCCGATTGCATTTGCGATCGTCACGTTGCCTGCCAAATAGGCGCCGACTAGTCCGGGCACGCCCAAGACGGAAGCGGGATTGAAGACCAAGGGATCGAGAAAATCAACATCGACCCGCCGATAGATGACATCGACCCGGCGGGGCCCGAGCGTGGTGCGCATGAACACCTGATCATCCTCGACGAACAGGTCGCGGCCCTCGACCAGCTCCACCCCGAGCTTGTCGGCGAGGAACGAGTGCTCGTAATAGGCGGAATTGAACGCGCCTGGCGTCAGGATCACAATCGTCGCCTCGCCGCCGTTGAGCCTCGGCGCGACCGAGCGCAGGCAGGCGAGCAACTGATCGGGATAATCGTCCACCGGCGCGACGCTGTGGCGCGCGAACAGGTCGGGCAGGAGCCGCATCGTCACTTCGCGGTTCTCCAGCATGTACGAAACGCCCGACGGCGTGCGCGCGTTGTCTTCGAGGACGTAAAACTCCTCATCATCGACCCGCACGATGTCGATCCCGGCAATATGCACCCAGATGTCGTGGGGCGCTCGCTGGCCGATCATCTCCGGCCGGTAGAAAGGATTGCGGACAATCAATTCGGACGGGATAATCGATTCCTTGAGAATGGCGCGCTTTCCGTAAATATCCTTGAGGAACAGGTTGAGGGCCCGCGCGCGTTGTGTGAGGCCAGCCTCGAGCTTTCGCCATTCGGCCCGCGAGATGAGACGCGGAACGATGTCGAAGGGGATCAGCCGCTCGGCGGCGTCCTTGTCGCCGTAGACGCCGAAGGTGATGCCGATGCGCCGGAACATGAATTCGGCCTGGGCGCGGCGCGAGGCGAGCAGTTCGGGTGGCGTTTCATCGAGCCAGCGAGCAACTTGACGGTAGAGCGGCCTCGTCTCGCCCGAGGCAATGCCCATCTCGTCGAACGCCGCCATGCCGCTGCCCAAACCTTATCGCCTGGCGCCGTCAGGCTCGAACGACGCTCCGTCTTGGTGGATCGTGTGTCGCAACTTCCGTGCCGTCGCCTCGCGCGCGATTAAGCGCCTCCGCGCCGCTCATAGCGGCTTCGGCTGGCCACGCTCTAAAATTCGCCTGAACATCCAGCGCTTCGGCGAGCCGAAGCCTGAACGCATCGCGGGGTATCTCGATCGCGCCAAGACTCGCCAAGTGCTCGGTCGAGAATTGCGCGTCGAGCAATCGGAAACCGCCGGTCCGAAGGCGCGCGAACAGGTGCACGAGCGCAACCTTCGACGCGTCGCGAGCGCGGTGAAACATGCTCTCTCCGAAGAACGCGCCGCGCAGGCTCACCCCATAAAGGCCGCCGACCAGGGTGTCGCCCTCGTAGGCCTCGATCGAATGCGCGTGCCCGGCGGCGAACAATTCGCCATAGAGCCGCACGATCTCGTCGTTGATCCAGGTCTTTTCGCGCTCGGCGCAGGCGCGCACGATTGTTTCAAATGCGCGGTCGGCGACCACCCGAAATCGATCCGACCGCACCGTCTTGGCGAGGCTGCGCGAGACGATGAGCTCGTCGAGCGGGAAGATTCCGCGCTCCTGCGGCTCGACCCAGAACAGGTCCTTGGCGTCGCGACTCTCGGCCATCGGAAAGACACCGATCGAGTAAGCCCGGAGCAGGATGTCCGCCGTCAGCTCGAATTTACGCGGCGCGGTTTTCATGTTCGCAATCGTGGAACCGTCCGCGCGGGCAGTCAAGCTGAGGCGCCGGCGCCACTTGCTGCTCCTGCGCGGGCCGGTGGCTCGATCCGCTTGCTCATATGGACCGTGGTTCCGCCACGAAACGGCTCGGTGCGGTCGATGGCGTAACCACGCTTGGCATAGAGATCGAGATTCGCCGCGAATGCCTGATTGGTTTGCAACCGAATTTCGAAACACTCGGCCTCGAGAGCGCGTTTCTCGGCGTGAGCCAGCAACAGGCGCCCAAAGCCCCTGCCCTGTTGCTCCGGCGCTACCGCGACGTTCTCGATCCACAGATGATCGGGTCGCAGGATCGTCTCGATGAGCCCTGCGAGCGCGCCGCCCTCGATGAGAAGGTCGATTGTGTGCTCGGCGACCGCGCGCTGATAGTCCGCCTGCATCGGCAGAGGCTCTCGCCCGATCAGCACGACCCACTTGGCGTAGGCCGCGCGCGTCAGATCGCGAATTCTCGCCGCGTCTTCCAAGAGAGCGGGCCGGATTTCGACGTCGGTAGCAGACGCTGTCACAGGCCTGATTATTACCGGACGGTAAGCATTCGCAAGGCTGCGTGGTGACTGTCTTCGCCCGGGGACCCTCTTCTCGTGCTATGGTAGACTTGCTTGCACGCGGGGGGCGCACTTCCCCGCCGTGAAAAAGGAGCCTTGGAATCATGGGATCGGCCGCCAGGGTCACTTCGGCAGCGGAGGGTCTGCCTCGCCGGCGCTTCACAGTCGCCGAAGTGGAGGCGATGGTCGCGGCGGGCGTAATGGAGGAGGACGAGCGCGTCGAACTGATCGGGGGGGAGCTGGTTCCGATGTCGCCGAAGGGAATTCGACACGAGGTCCTGAAGAAGGCGCTGCTGCGCATCTGGTATCGCGTCGCGTCAGACGATATTGATCTCGTGCCCGAAACCACATTTCGATTGAGCGAAGACACCTATCTTGAACCCGACGTCATCATCTATCCACGGACGAGCGGCCTCCGAGGGCTGACGGGCGCAAATGTCTTGCTCGTCGTCGAGATCGCCGATTCTTCTCTGCGCTACGACGTTGGCCGAAAGGCCGCGCTTTACGCGAGTTTCGGCATTCGCGAGCTCTGGGTCAGTGACGCGGTTCGGCTGACGACCCGAATCTACCGAGAGCCCGCGGTGGATGGCTATCGCGACGTAAGCGACTTCGGCCCCACCGACCAACTCTCGCCGCTGATCGCGCCGGCAGCGTTCGCGGTGAGGCTCGACGAGCTGGACCTGAACTAAGCCCGTCCCTGCTGACTCACGCCTGCTTCTTGAGCTTCACCACATTGTGCAGCGTCTGGTCGGCTGTCTCGAAGAAACGCCTCACCCCCCGCGCGGCTTGACGGATGCGTTGCTCGTTCTCGACCAGCGCGAGGCGCACGTAATCATCGCCGTGCTCGCCAAAGCCTATCCCCGGCGCGACCGCGACGTCGGCCTTCTCGATCAAAAGCTTCGAGAACTCGAGGGAGCCTAGATGGCGGAAGCGCTCGGGCACCGGCGTCCAGGCGAACATCGACGCGCTCGGCTTGTCGATCGGCCAGCCGGCCGCGGCGAAACTCTCGATCATCACGTCGCGCCGCCGCTTATAGGTCGCGCGCATCTCGCGCACGCAATCGTCGGGGCCGTTGAGCGCCGCCGCGGCCGCGACCTGGATCGGGGTATAGGCGCCGTAGTCGAGATAGGACTTGACCCGCGCGAGCGCGGCGAGCAGCCGCTCGTTGCCGACCGCGAAGCCGATCCGCCAGCCCGCCATCGAAAAGGTCTTCGACATCGAAGTGAACTCGACCGCGACCTCGAAGGCGCCGGGCGCCTGCAGGATCGACGGAGGGGGCTCGTCTTCGAAATAGACCTCAGCGTAGGCAATGTCCGACAGCACGAAAATCTCGTGCTTCTTCGCGAACAGCACGAGGTCCCGATAGAAGTCGAGCGAAGCGACCATCGCCGTCGGGTTGGACGGATAGCAGACGACGACCGCGATCGGCTTCGGAATCGAATGCATGATCGCGCGCTCGAGCGCGACGAAGAATTCAGGGCCCGGCTCGGCCGGCGCCGAGCGGATCACGCCGCCTGCCATCAGGAAGCCGAAGGCGTGGATCGGATAGGAGGGGTTCGGGACCAATACGACATCGCCCGGCGCGGTGATCGCCTGGGCCATATTAGCGAAGCCTTCCTTCGAGCCGAGGGTCGCGACCACCTGCGTCTCAGGATCGAGCTTGACCCCGAACCGGCGTGCGTAATAGCCGGCCTGGGCGCGGCGGAGGCCTGCGATGCCCTTCGAGGCGGAATAGCGATCGGTCCGCGGCTTGCCGACCGTTTCGACGAGCTTATCGATTACGTGCTTCGGCGCGGGCAGATCGGGATTGCCCATGCCGAGATCGACGATATCGGCGCCGCCGGCGCGAGCCTTGGCCTTGAGCTTGTTGACCTGCTCGAAGACATAAGGCGGCAGGCGCCGCACCCGGTGGAAATCGCTCATCGCAGCCTTGGGTCTGGTCCAGATTCGTCGGCCGATGCGCCGACACAACTCTGTAACATCGGAAGCCTAAGAGCGGCAAACGGGATATTGGCTATTGCGGAGCGCTAGGGGCGGTCGATTTCGGCTTTTTTTGCGCCGATTGCTGTTCGGCCAGCGCCTTGGCGGCCGGCGCAAAGCCCTGCCGCAACGTATCGTGATGTTTCCCGACCGCGTCCAGGTCGCCCTTCATCGCCTTGAGCTCGTCGGTCTTCAAAGTCGGCCGCGCTGGCTCGGGCGGCGGCTGGAACACCGGAATGTAGTCAGGGTCGGCGCCCGGCCGCGCCTTGCTGACGAAATCGGCGGGCGGCGCCACGTCGGTCGCAAATCCAAAGACCTTGAACCCCTGCTTCAAGATGCTGTCCTGCTGCTGCGCAAAGACGCCGGAGCCGGGGGCGAAAAGCGCGGCAAGGGCAAGAAGCCCGGCCAATGCGGTCCTTCCGACGCCGGATCCGGCGCGTCCGGCACAAATCGTGCAAAACATCTTTCTGTCCGAAAAGTGTTGTTGGCTTCGCGGACAGGTACTGACCTATTATGACCAAAACGGGACTAAGCCTCCCGCCCAGACTCGACAGGA
>Ga0209624_10003269_pt1 | contig 11534 bp, 11 predicted proteins | sample JacPinW_OM2H0_O1_FD_188565 | JGI IMG/M metagenome (GOLD analysis project Ga0209624, IMG submission 188565) | Forest soil microbial communities from Algoma, Ontario, Canada - Jack Pine, Ontario site 1_JW_OM2H0_O1 (SPAdes) (version 2) | ecosystem: Environmental > Terrestrial > Soil > Boreal... | reverse complement strand
GCGGCCGATCTGGCGGATCGTCATGCCGCGCCGCCCCATCTCGACGATCATCTGCTGGCGCGCCCGCGCGGCGTTGCTCGGCGGCAGCGCGGGCAGCGGCCCGTCGGGATCATGCTGGTAGATGTCGAGCCCGCCGCACAGCCGCGCGTTCTGCCGTGGACGCAGCACTTCGCCTGCAGCCACACCTGGCCGAAGCACAACTCGCGCAGGCGTATTTTCAATACTATGTCGATCGCGATTATGAAGGCGCGCGCGGCCGCTTCGCCGGGCTCCTGCACAGGTGGCCGCAGAACGCGGAACTGGTGATGGCGCTCGGCGCTCTCGACCGTCGGGCCGTGCTCGCCTTGGGATTCCTCACGGGCGATCTGGTCGGCGTCGATCTTGCGCTTGGCCACCTGGCGGCGCGCCTCGCGGTTGGCGACGAACTCGACCGCAAGGGTCGCGTCGACCCCGAAGCCGAGCTCGAGCGGGGTGAACATCAACTCCGCCGCCGGCCCCGGCACCAGCGCCTCCTCGGGCATCGCACCCAGGACCAGCTGCGCCTGATGGGCACGACCGCGCTCGGAATCGATCAACAGCGAGCGACGCTCGACGGTGACACGGCTCTCGTGCAGGCGCAGCAGGTCGTAGCCGTAGGGCTCGAAGCGCTCCTCGCCCTCGGCGTCCAGGAAGCTGAGCGCCTGGGGGGCAAAGCTGTCGTCCCCGTCGGGCTCGCCGAGGCCGCGAGTGTAGGCGCGGCGGATCAAGCCGGCGAGGCGACGCGGACCGATTCGCGAGCACTCCAGATAACCGAGCACCCGCTCGAAGACACCCTCCTCGGCCGCGCGCAAAGCCGCCAACTGCTCCCGACCGATCCCCCGCGCCTCCTCGAAGCCGGCGCGCTCGGCGAGGGTGCGCCAAAGCGCGGCGGCGCCGCCCAGCAAGCCCCCAAACGGGCCGCCGCCGACAGCGGAGTCGAGGCGGACGGCGAGGTAGATCTCCGGCCGCAAGGCGCCACGGCGCTCGAACTCCGAACGGTGTTCGGCGATGTGCTCTTCGAAGCGCCGGCGCTGGCCATGACGGGGGTCGAGGGTCGAGAGAGCACGGCGCTCGTAAGCGCCGGCATCGAAGGCGCGAGCGATGCGAAGGACTTGGAAGTCGGACTCGAGGGTGTAGGCGAGCGCCTCGAGGCGCTCGCCTACCTCGATCTTGCGCGAGTCCGACAGCCCCGGATAGCTCTGACCCTCGACCTCGTAAACCGCCCAGGCGTCGGCGGGCGTTCGCAGGACCAAGTTGGCCCAGAAGAAATAGTGCGGGGACCTCACTCCCCGCCCGCCTCGAAGATCACGGTACGGCCGGCCGGGACCTCCAGGGTCTTGCCCTTGTGCAGGGGCACGGCGCCGGCAGGATGAAGGCGCCAGCGCCGCGCCGCGGCGGCCCGCTCGGCGGCAGAGAGGCCGCGGGTGTGCGGAGCGCGTTCGAGCTCGACTCGAACCGGATAGCGCAAGAGCACTCGCGCTGGACCGGCCAGCCGCCCGCGCGGATAAACGCCGGCAGCGAGGTCTGGAGCCAGCGCCAGCTGGCCCAACGGCGCGTAGGAGAAACCCGGAGCGGGACAGGAACGCCCGGCGGCGAGGACGCGCGGCCGCAGCCACCAAGCGCCAATCCCCGCCAGCGCCCGGTGCGGAGCGCGGCCGTCGATCTCCCAGCGCGAGAGCCCCCAGGCTGCGGCGATCGGCAATGCCAGAAGCCGCAGCGAAGGTGGCATCGCCGCGAACGGAGCACCCAACAAAGGCAACCGGCCCAGCAGCGCGATCGCGGCGAGACAGGCCAGCCAGTAGCCGATCAAGCGCAACTCGAGGCCGTTGGGCAATGGGATCCGCCAACCCTGAACCCGAAAGATCCTCCAGCGCCGCCGGAAGACCAACCGGTAGGAGCGCACCACCTTGTGAGTCGATTCAACGGCCATCGCCAACCCACGTCTCCAACCGCGACAGGCGGGCCACTAGAAAACCGTGTTGGCGATGCCTTTGGCGAAGGACTCCACCGACTGCGGCGCCAGCAGGAAGATCAACCCCAGCAAGGTGATGACGACGATGCCAACGCTGGTGCCGATGTTGCGCGAGGCCAGGGCGCCGACCAAGAGGCAACCGGCCAGGACCGTGATCACCGGCACCGCCCAGCCGCTGAGCAGGTTGCCGAGGCGAGAGCCGGCGCTGGAGACGTTGCCGGCGCCACCGCCTTCGCCGGCCAGCGACTTGCTGACCGCTGCCTGCGCGCTGGCCGGAGCGCCGAGCGCCGCAAGCGGCGGCGGCGCACTCGGCGCCAGCGCCAGGGCGCTGAGAATCAAGGCGCTTGTTGCCAGCCCGGTGACGATCTTTCGTTTCATCTTGCTTCCTCCCTCTCGTGTGGTCTGAGACTCAGCTCTCGGTCGGGACGACCTCGATGAAGTCGACGTAAGGCCGCTCGCGGTAAGCGATCCCGAGTTCGTAGGTGAGCGTGTAGGTGTTGCCGCGCTGGTCCGTCGCCGTCACCGTCGCCAGCACCGCCCCCGAACCCGCGCCTGCGACCCAGAGCGTCTGGTCGACGCTCTGGACGTGCAGGCGCGCAGTCGGCAACGTCACCGCCGCATCGGCGGTGAGGTCGGCCTTGAGGTTGGGGGCGGCGCCGGCGAGGTAGTTGCGAAGAACGCGATCGACCACCGTCAAGACACCGGCTTCGGTGACCGCGACGCGAGCCGGCAGAGAACTGCGGCCGGCGACCGCCGGCGCGCCGATCAACGACGGGTAGCCGGTCAAGGTCAACGGCTGGCCGGCGTCGTGACGAACGCTGACCGCCAGGTAAAGGGGCAAGCGCTGGCTGGAGACCTCGGCGGCGATCGTGATCACGCGGCCGCCGGCCAGCGCCGGCTGGTCGGAGGCCACCTCGGCCCAGAGAACCTGCTGGGAGCCGCTGCTCGGCGTAAAGCCGGCGCCGGACGCGAGCTGACTGGAAAGGAAGGGCGCCAAGGCCTCGGCGCGCTGGCCGGGATGAGCGGCGTCATAGGTGAGGTAAGCGCGGGCGAACTGCAGCGCGAAGTCCTCGCTGGGAGCGTCGGCGCCGGCCTCCACGGGCGCCGGTGGCGCTGCGGCGCTGGCCGGAAAGAAGGCACTGCGAACGCCGAGAGCGAAGAAGCCGAACAGGATCACCGTCGCCAGATAGCGCGGCGCAGCCGAGGAATAGCGGGCGCGGCGCACGCTCTGCCAGCCGCCCTGCGCCCGCGCCGAAAGCTCACTGCCGGCGCCAACTGAGAGATCGCCCGCCATCAGCGCTCGAACCCGAAGCTCTCCACACTGCCCGAGCCGCCGCCGCCCGAGGGCGGCGGCGAGCTCGGGACCGTGGGAGGTGGAGCCGGAGCCGGTGCCGGGGTCGTCACCGGTGCTGGCGACGGCGGCACGGGGGCTTCCACTGGCGAGCTGACAGGCGCCTGTTCTGGATTAGGTTCGCGCTCGGTCTCGCTACGTTGGATGTCCCGTGGCCGCAAGCGCACGTTGAGATGACGTGACCTAGGCCTCGACTTTGGCTTTGGATCGAGCGGACGAGCTGGCGCCGGATGGGCGGCCGGCGCCGGGGAGCTCAGAGCTGGCTTGGCAACCAGGGCCGAGCGCGGCGACGTCGGATCGCTCTGGGTGTGCGCCGAGCCCGGGCTGGAGAGCTCCAGCAGGCCGAGCGTGGCTGCGGCCGCGGCTCCCAGGGAAAGAACCGCGAACCTGCGCGCACCGAGTGCGGCGCCGACCGAGAGGCCGGCATGGGGAGCGGGAGCGGAAAGCGGTAAGGAGCCGCTCCCCTCCCGCGCCTCCGTTGCCGCGGCGGGAGCGGGCTCCCGCAAGGCGATCGGCTCGGCGAAGAGGGACTCGTCGCCGAGCACGAAGACGTCGTTTTGCTTTCGTCCAATCGTCCGTTTCACTTCGACGACCAGACGCGGGCTCGCGCCGCTTCGATACCCCGCTTACTTCAGAGAAGCTCGCCGCTTCCCACTCAACCGTGAAAGCCGAAGGACTCCGAGCCGCCACCACCGGAGCTCGAGCCCGACCCAGACGAAGAACTCGAGCTGGACGAGGAGCTCGAGCTGGACGACGGCGCCGGTGCCGGAGCGGGAGCTGCGGGCGCCGGTTCGGGAGCGGGTTCCGGAGCCGGAGCGCTCTCGATCCCGAATTCCGCGCTGCTCTGCTGGGCCGGAGTTTCGGCCCGCGGTTCCGGCGCCGGCGAGGACGCGCTCGATTCCGAGCTCGGTTGCGACGTCGCTTCGGATTCCGGAGCCGGCGTCGGTTCCGGTTCCGGAGTCGCTTCGGTCACCACCGGTTCCGGGGACGGCGGAGCCAGCTCGGAGACCTGCTTCACCCGCGCCGGCTTCGGATCGTGATGCACCGGCGGCGCGCTCACTCCCAGACCGGGTCCGACGATCCCGGTCGCCAGGCAGGTCGCCGTCGTCGCCGCGCCGGCGGTGCAGATCGCGGCGATCTTCTGGCCGGTGCCGGCGATCGCTCCCGCCGTGCCGTCGCCGCCCGGCTGCAGAGCGCCGGTCGCCCTGAAGGCCGTGAAGCGCGCCTTTGCGACCCCTGCCTGGACACCGTGCACCGCATCGCCCGCCCAGCGCGTCAGGTGCTCGGCGATCCCGACCTTGCCGCTCAGCTGCGCGCCGGCGGCACCGGCCACCAACATCCCGCTGCCAAGATCGTGCAACCCGTCGTGGAGGCTGGCCAGGAACGACCGGCAGGGACCGCAATGTTCGAAATGAGCGTGAAGGACTTTCGCCTCGGCCTCGCTGGCCAGCCCACAAGCCTCTTTCTCGAACAAGGTGCGCTGCGCCAGCTGACGCATCTCGGGACAGAACTCCCGCCCCTCGATCGACTCCAGCCGCTTCCTCACCTGCGCCGTCGCCCGCAGCACCAGCTTCTTCGCCGCCGGCAGGCTGATCTGCAAGTGCCCGGCGATTTCCGGCACGGTCAGGCCGAGGCCAAAGCGCAGGAGAATCGCCTCGCGGTAGTTGCCTCGCATCCGGCCCAGCGCCTCCTGCAGGCGCACGGCGTCGTCGCGACTCTCGGCCCACTCGGCCGGGATCGCCGCCTCGCTCGGCGCGTCGGCCGCCGCCTCCAAAGCCACCGTCGGCCGCACCGAGCGCGCTCGCAACTGGTCGATCGCGGCGTTGCGGCAAGAGGTGAAGAAAGCGGCGCGGAGGTTGTCGGGCGGGCGACCCTCCGCCATGCGGCGATGCAAACGGATCAAGACCTCCGCCACCGCGTCCTCGGCGTCGGCCCGCCCGAGCGAACCACCGAAGCGGCGCAGGACGTAAGCCTCCCCGAGCGGGCGCAACTGCTCGCAATCGCGCGCAAAGCGGCGCGAGCGCAGCTGCTCGGGCAGGGCGCGGATCGCGCTCGCAGCCTCCATCAAGGCACCGCCTTCGGCGCCATCTCGATCTCTCGGGTGCACTGGGCAGTGCAGCTCATCGACCCCAAGACGCGGGCGGGGGCCGATCCGATACCCCTTAGCGGAAATCCGCCGAGCACCAAACTAAAAACCTCCCAGAACTCGAACCTACGCAAAGCATAGCCGCCGGGAAGCCCCTGCCCAAGGGCACGGGGCTTCCCAAGCGGCTGAAAAACGGCTAGTAGCCTTCGCCACCTCCGCCTTCGGCTTCGCCGCCGGCACGTTCGCCGCCGCCGTTGCCGCCGTCGCCGCCATTCCCCCGTTTCGCACCCGGGAGGAAATCGACGCGGTCGGCCGCGATCGTGTGTTCGGAGCGCTTGCCCCCGCCATCCGGCTCCCACTCGCGGAAGCGCAGCTGCCCGCTGACCGCGACCTGGCGACCTTTGGAGAGGTATTTGCCGCAGGTCTCGGCCTGGCGACCGAAGGCCGACACATTGATGAAGAGCGCCGAGCCTTTGCGGCCGTTGCTCTCCGCGAGGCGCATGCTGCAGACCTTCGCATCGCCGTTGCCGTTTCTGATCTCGGGATCCTTGGTCAAGGTCCCGATCAGGGTTACTGAGTTCATCTGGGACATCTCCTTCCGGCCCCGCGGGGCCGCTGTGGATTCTCGAAGCAGGCTGCCTCGAGGCTTTGGGAACCGCGTCCGTGGGAGGTCAAGGGGGCACAGCCAGCTCCGAGAGCCGCTGCCAGGGCGGAACGACGCGGGCCCGGCGGGCGCGAACGGTGCTCGTCTCGTCCATGCGCGCGACATACGCTTCCCCCGCCGGCAGGCGCTGCAGCTCCGACGGGTTCACCTCGAAGCGGTAGCCGCGGGTCCGGGTCCCCTCGGTCGTCGGCCGGCCGAAACCGTCGGTGCGAATCGTGCTCTGCCAGGTCGGCACCGCACCGATCAGCTGCGCCACCCACTCGGCGTCGGCCTGCTCGCCGATCCGGTGGCAGACGATCGCCGAGACCGTGGCCCCGATGCGCTCGCGCACCGCCGGGCCGGCAGCCCGCAGGTCGGCCAGCGTCTGAGTACCGACGGCAACGCTGAACCCGGCCGCCCGGCCGCGGGCGTAGAGGCGATCGAGGGCAGGGGCCTCCAAGGCCCCGAACTCGTCGATCGCGATGAACGTCCCGACCCCCTCTCCCATCGTCGCGCTGGCGATCGCGCCAAGGTCCAGGAGGACCATCTGCGCGATCGCCCGGCCGACGTTGCCGGTGCGGTCGGTATCGAAACGGAAATAGACGACCTCGCGGCGACGGATCGCCTCGCGCAGATCGCACAGCACCACCTCCAAGCGCTCGGGGTCCAACCAGGCGCGGGCGAACTCCGAGGAGGCCAGATTCTGCAACCGGGCGCGCAGACCGGCGATCGCCCGTTTCTGGTCGGAGCGCATGCCGGCGTTCGCGCTCGCCACCTCGGCCGCCACCTCCGCGTCCTCACAGGCAAGCGCCAGGTTTTCCAGCTCGTCCGGGTCGCAGTTCCTGGCCACCGAGGCAAGCGTCACCCGCTGGCCGCTGCGATCGAGCATTCGCAACACCAGCCGCAAAAACGGCGAGGCGGCCTGGCGATAGAAGTCGGCGTCCGCCGAGCCCCAGCTCTCCACCGCAATCAAACGCTCCGAGCGCTCGTCGACCGAGCCGTAGGCCAGCGGGTCATAGGCATTCGGCCCGGTCGGGGAGAAGAGATGGAAAGCCGCGCCGCGCGAGACGGCGGCGGCCTCCGCCGCCTCGCGCAGGACGCGGTCCGTCTTCGCCTCTAGGACCACCGCGCCGAAGCCCGAGCGGGCCACGTAGTCGACCAGCAGCGCTGCCAGGGAAGTCGTCTTGCCGGCGCCGGTGGCGCCGGGGATCAACACGTGATGCCCCGAGCTGGCGCTGCCCCGTCCGACCATCGCCAGCTCGCCGCGCCTGGTGCGGCCGACCGGCAAGCCCTCCGCCAACGCTCGCGCACCTCGCCCGCCGCGCTCGGCGTAACGGCGACGCAACGCGTCGAGCAATCCGCGGTGCTGTGCCGCGGCAGCCGCACGGTCGCCGCCGGCGCGGTGGTCCTCGAGGCGAACGTGGAGACCCCAACCCAACACGCCCGCCGCGGCTCCGAAGGAGAGCGCGAAGGCAACCGCGGCGGCGCTCGGGCCCAACGCTCCCAGCTTCAGCGCGAATACGAGCAGCGGCAACGGCGCCAGCGCCATCAACCCCCAGGTCCAGGAGAAATGGCGGCGGCGGAGATGGATCGAGGCAACCATCCCCAGCGCCACCGCGAAGACCAGACAGGCGAGCACCGTCGCCGCCAGGTGCGCGGTGCCGTTCAAATTATGCGGAGCCGACAACTGGGGAAGATGCGGCGTCCGGGAAAGCGAACCCTTCATACCGGCAAGACGAGCCGGGAGCGGGAAGCGTCCCACCGATGGCGAAGGCGCGCGGAGCCAAGGGGTCCGGGTCCTCCCGCTGGTACGCAAACCGAGCCCGGGAGCAGAGCAGCAAGCCTCAGCGGCGGGCGGCGGCATCGACGATCGCCCGCCGCAGGTGCATGGCCATGCAGCTCGCGGCCGCCTCGCGCGTCGAGTAAGGCCCGTCCTCCCCACCCCTACCCTCGAAGCCCTCGTACCGGTGGCCGCCATGCTCGACGAACCAACCGGCATGCTCACCCCGCGACCAACGCTCGACGAGCGCCCAATCGCCGTCGCCCTCCTCACGATCGTCGGGAGCCAGAGCCGCGTAGTACTCGACGGCGAGCGCCCTGAGATCGTCTTGCGCGTGCACTTCCCTCTCCACCTTGCCGGTCCGGTTCAACACCAGGACCAGCGGCGCGATCTCCCTCGCGTGCTCGATCGCCAGGTCCTGGCTGTCGAACGTGAGGCCCCGGCGATGGCCGGCCTTCAACACCTCGAAGTCCCCGTCCTTGGGCCTCACGTAGATCTCCTCGACCGTATCCCTCATCGCAACTCCTCGACGGCGATCGCGGCCTCGGTTCGGGTCCGCTCGATCGCCTTCTCGACGAAGGGACGGGTGCGCGGCGCGCAGCGGTAGACGACACGGGTGAGGCGGCGCTCGGCAACCGCGCGACGCCAGGCCCGCAGCAGCTCGTCCAGCCGCGCCGCGCCCTTCGTCGTCAGCTCGACCTCGATCGCCTCGCCGGGCCCGCCGCCCTCATCGACCCGGACCATGTCGGCCCGATGGAAGCGGCCGCTGGAGAGCATCGCCGAGAAGGCACGCTTGCCCTCGGCCCGCTCGCGGGCGAGGATCTCGCGCTCGGAGAGCAAGCTCTCCCCCTCCCGCTCGAGCATGGCGGCGAGCTGCGCGACGGCAGATTCGTGGCGAATCGCCCCGGGCGAAGCGCGAGCGGTGCGAAGTTCCCCCCGACCGCACGCACGCAAGCCGGCGGCGGTGCAGACGGCCAGGCGCTCGCCGTCGCCCTGGGCTGCGCTGACGACGATCAAGCCCGCCTCGCGCAGACGGCTCTCACGCCCGATCGTCACCGTGCGCGCCGTTCCCGCCCAGGCGGCCACGGCGCTGCGCGGGACGACGCCGAAGCGGGCGATGAACTCGAGCACCTCGAGATCGCGTTGGCTGATGCGGTCGGTTCTCTTTCCTCCTGGCATCTCTACCTCCCTAGACGGTGAAGGGGTCGACGAAGGGACACCGAGCCCCGGCGGCCGACGTCTCAAAAAAAAGGGGCCTGCCCCGGGGTAGGGCAGACCCCCTCTTGGCTCGCAACGGATCTCGCCGAGCGTCGCTCAGTGAGCACCCGTCGCCAGATCGTGGATGCGGAGGTTCGAGAAGCCGTACTCACGCTGAGCCCGCTCCACGATCCGCCGCGTGGTCGGCGTGCAGTAGTAGTCGACGACGTCGTAGCGCTCGCAGAGCTCCGCCACGATCTCCGCCACCCGCTTCGGCCACTTGCGGGTCAGCTCGACCTCGATCGCGTGGCGCTTGCCGGCCAGCTCGAGCACCGCGTCGGCGAGGTGCCGACCGGAACGGCCTTCCTTGCGCCACAGAGCCCGTTCGCTGACCCACTTGGCCCGCGAATGCTCCTTGGTCACGGCAAGGCGAACCTCGTTGGCCGCCGCCGTGTGAGCCAGCACCGCCACCTTCGGCTCGTAGTGGATGTAACCCGTGCCCGAGGCGCGCTCGCCGGCGCGGGTCAGCCAGACCCAGGGCTCGGGCTCGGCGACCAGGAACCGCTCCTGCTCGGCGTAGCCGTCGCGGACCAGCCGCGCGACGATGCGACGGGCCTCGGAGGGCCGCCGACCCAGAAAGCGAGCCAGCTGATCGAGGCGGATCATCCGCTGCTCCGAAACCAACCGCAGCAGCTCACGATCGCGATCGCCGAGAGGGTGCGGTCGCCTCGACCCCCCACCCACCGAGCTGTCACTGCTTGACGAACTGTTTGGGAACTTCGTCTGTGTATGCATGGACGGCCCAATGCACGCTGTTGCGTGCGAAAATTGGTCGTCCGGCACACACAGACGGTTCCCACCTCAACCCGATTTCCTACCGTGACTCCGAAGTCGGTATGTCACGTATCACTACCTTCGACCAGTGGTGGTTCGCGGCAAGGCGCTCGAACGCCCGCCGCGCCGCGGGTGCCGCAAAGACGACCACGGCGTCGTAGTCGGCCCTGAAGGCTTCAATCGGCCGGAGCTCGCGGTCGGGGTCCTGAGCGCGCAGCCTGACCACGACCGCGTGGCGCTCGCCGCGTACCCTCACCACACCGTTCGGCTTGTAGCCGTTTAAGCCCTGCTCGCGAAACAGAGCACGGTAACTGGTCCACTCACCGTCGGGAACCCGGCGGGCGAGGAACAACCGGGTCTCGTTGACCGCCCGCATCCGCGGCATCGCGCCGACCCGCAACCCGTACTTCTCGTACCCCGTCCGCGAGCGCGTGCTGCCGGTGTGCGTCAACCACACCCACGGCGGCTCGCCGACCAGCAGCCGCCCGTACTCGGCGTAGCCGCAATGCACCAAGTACATCGCGATCCGCGCCGCGTCGGCCTCCTCGCAACGCAGGAATCGCGCCAGCTGATCGAAGGGAATCGCCTGCTGGTCGGCGATCAAAGCCAGCAGTTCGACCTCCCACAGCTTGGGCTTGCGGGCGTGGCGCTCGGCCACCGTCAGCAGCTGGGCCTCGATCCGCTTCTCGAGCTCGGAACCCTCCAACCGCATAGCTACGGACCCACGGAACATCGAACCTTCACCCCCCTTCGGTCATATCGTCGTCGAGGTAGGAAAGCTCCTTAGGAGCCTGCTCCTCGACCTCTTCCGCCTCCCCGGCGAGGTCGAGGTAGGAGAGCTCCTTCGGAGCCTCGTCCTCGGGCTTCGCCAGCGGCCGGTCGAGCTCTTCGCTCTCGGGCAGGGCAACCGGATCGGCCTGCGGCGCCTGGTTCATCGCCGCCTTGGCAGCACAGCCGCGATGGATCACAAAGGCCTCGCCGACCTTCTGTTCGCGAACCCAGTCGGGCTCGACCTTGGGGCGGTCCTGCAGCTGCGCGCTCGCGACCTCGCTGTAGACGCCTTCCTCGTAACGATGGGAAAGCTCCAGCACTTTCCTCGACCCCGCCAGGGCAGCGAGGTCGTCCGGCTCGGGATGGGCATGCATCACCACCAACCCCACCGAGCCGAGGATCCGCTTTTCCTGAGCGCGATCGTCGAGCCCGGCGAAGGTCTGAGGGATGAAGACCAGCCCCACCCCGAAACTCCGCGCCTGCTCCAGCACCCGCGCCATGTCGGTGTTGCGGGCGATCGAGGCGAACTCGTCGACGAACAGCACGCAGAGGCGCTTGGAGCGCTTGCGCTTGGTGAAGAAGTCCCCGAAGTCGGAGAAGAGCAGGCAGGTCAGGCCGTCGGCCTGCTCGGCCATGTCGATCGAATCGATCATGAAGTAAGCCGCGTCGGCGTCCTCCCACGACCAATCGCCGTCGACGCCAAGGCCGATCTGGTCGAAGAACGCCTTGTAGCGCATCCGCACCTCGCTCACCTTTTCGCCCGTCAGCGAGCACTTCTTCAACGCCGTCGCCCCGTGAGCCTTGACCAGCGCTTCGGAATCGAGGCGAGCGAGCAACTCGTCGCTGCTCCGCGGCGGACCTTCGGGGTGGCGCAGCTCGCCA
>Ga0209624_10003266_pt1 | contig 11541 bp, 6 predicted proteins | sample JacPinW_OM2H0_O1_FD_188565 | JGI IMG/M metagenome (GOLD analysis project Ga0209624, IMG submission 188565) | Forest soil microbial communities from Algoma, Ontario, Canada - Jack Pine, Ontario site 1_JW_OM2H0_O1 (SPAdes) (version 2) | ecosystem: Environmental > Terrestrial > Soil > Boreal... | reverse complement strand
GCCGCAGCTGCGTTTCGTAGGGCGCTCGGTGACGACCCAAGTTATTGTGAAGCTCACGATGATTTGGGCGAGATTGGCTGGCTGCAAAAGGATTTCGCTGGCGCCCTGTCGGAATTTCAGATCGCCGTCCGATGCAGTCCCGAGTCGGCATTGGCGCGAAACAATTTGGGATTCACCCTGCTCTCCTATCGCCACGACATCGATAGCGCCATTGAACAGTTTCGTGCCGCCCTGGCCTCCAGGCCGGGATTTGCATTGGCGCATTTCAATCTAGGCAAGGCGCTGGCTGCGAAACAGGACCTTACCGGCGCCGAACCAGAACTCCGCCGCGCGCTCGCAATCAATCCTGATTTGGCTGCCGCCCATGTGGATTTAGGACTGCTGCTGGCAATGAGAAAAGGCAATATCTACGCCGAGGCCCGATCGGAAATGGAAACTGGCCTCCGTCTCGATCCGAGTCTGCGAGTGATGATTCCCCAGCAGTACCTCGCTCAACTGCACTAAGCGAAAAGTTTCATCATGGTTTTGCTATCGATTTTCCAGTGCCTTCTTCGAGCGTGATGTAACGATCTACGGGAAGTCCGGCGAAGCGCTCGACCAAGGTGCTGGGCTGAGGCCAGCGAACCTCAACCCAATCAATCTGCGTCCGGGGACCAATCCCTAGAACCATCCGAGGATCATGAGAAGCGAGATAACTGCCTCCGCCCACTTTGCAGAATTGACGCCTCAGGTCGCCCGCCTGGTACGTAACCCGCGCGCCGACGGCGTCGCGATTCGCCTTCTTGCCAATCAAGCGAATTCCCAGCCAATGGTTTCCCGCCGTCGCAACATTGCGTAATAGAACAGGTGCGCCGTTGTTGACGGCCACCAGAACATCCACTGCACCATCGTTGTCGTAATCTCCAATGGCCAGTCCGCGCGCGGCCAACGGCCGCTCAAAAACAGGTCCGGCCACGGCACTGACATTGTCGAACGCATGCTCAAAGCTGCGCCCCGTATTGCGAAAAAGCAGCAGAGGTTCTTCATAAAACACATCTTTAAAGTGCTCTTGGATCGTATCGTCGGGATTCCCGTTCGCCAGCAATAGATCGAGATTGCCGTCGTTATCAAAATCGAAAAACTTAAGTCCCCATCCGCTCATCAACCAGGTCGCAGACGCAACGCCATTGGACGCCGAAGCATCTTTGAACGACCCATCATGGCCGTTATGGTAGAGCGAATACTTTTCGTGATCTATATTCGCTACAAAAAGATCCATCCAGCCATCCTGGTCGTAATCGGCCGAATCGACTCCCATGCCCGAACGCGCACGGCCGCCTTCATCGTAGGCCACACCGGCCTCAATCCCTATCTCTTCGAACTTACCGTGGCCGCGATTGGCGAAGAGAAAATTCGGCATGGTATCGTTGGCCACGAAAAGGTCCATACGTCCGTCATTGTCTATATCGGTTGCCACCACTCCCCAGGCCTTGCCCAAGTGCTCCGAGATTCCTGATTCTTTACTTACGTCGGTAAAGGTGCCATCGCCATTATTGTGAAAGAGGCAGCTGGGCGCGGGATTGTAGCCGCGAGGAATGCAGTAGTAGCGTTCGCCAGTTTGGGCATTCCCGCAAAACAGGTTCTTCTCCTTGCTGAAATCCACGAACTGGCAAACAAAAAGATCCAGACGTCCGTCGTTGTCATAATCGAACCATACCGCGCTGGAAGACCATCCTGGAGCGCCGACTCCGGCTTTGTCGGTAACGTCGGTGAACTTACCATTCCCTTCGTTGTGGTAGAGAACGCTGCGCCCGTATTGCGTGAGGTACAAGTCCGGAAAGCCGTCTCCATCGTAGTCGCCGACTGCGGCGCCCATCCCGTAGCCCCCGCCCTGCAATCCGGCCTTTTCGGTGACGTCGGTGAATGTTCCGTCGCGATTATTCTTGTAGAGTGCATTGCGCAGTGCCGGGCGCGGATCGTAAAAATCGCACCGACCACTATTCACCAGGTAGATATCCATCCACCCATCGTTGTCATAATCGAAAAACGCGCACCCTGCCCCGGTCGTCTCAGGGAGGTAGTAGTTTGGGGACCTGCCATTCACGTGCCTCCAAGTAATGCCGCTATGGGCGGGAGGAACAGACAAAAAGAACGGCTGTAGTTTCGTCGTACCATTCGCCGTCGTGAGTCCAGTTTGATCAGAAAAAGAAAGACGGCCGCCCACCAGATCCTTGCCAATCGCATACATACTGGGGAGCGTTTGAAAAAAATGCCGTCTGGAGATTGTGTTAATCCTAGGTAGTCTAAGCGGCATAGTTGGGTTATTCCGCTATTTTACAATCTTAGCTGGCTGGACGCGCTTGAGAACTCCATCCAGCATGGACGAGGATGGAGGAGTTCGCGTCGCGCCAAAGCCCCGGAGCGAAGAGCTCTGCAACCGCTGTTTTGCACCCTGACAGTATCAACCCTGGAAGGCATTCCAGAGTCAGGCTGCTTTTGAGGGCTCCGTGTGATACCGCCTGGCCCTGGGCGTACCGGAGGGTTGATTCGATGACAAATGGACTTTCATTTTTTGTGGGGAGCCAGGAAACTATAGGGAAGGTTCTGCGTTCGAACCAGTATCGTCATCGCCTGTGCCGCGTCGTCGCTACGAATTCGCAAATTTCCGGTTTGAGTGGTTCTCAGTGAGCAGATCTGTCCCAAGGTGGGCGTCCTTTGCGATCGCTCCGGTTGTGGCCTTCCTAATTATCTGCTCCTACCGCGCCTACACTCGGCACCACCGAACGGCTCGGGCCAATGAAGCTAGTTCTTCAATTGATTCCGCGGACCCGGAGCAATCGACGGATCCCCAGGCGCTGCTTGCGGCCGCCGATCGCCTGTATTGGTTAAACAACGGACCCGCAGCGGCACCGCTCTATGCGAAGGCCGAGAAGCTGTTTTCTGAGCGCGGCGACGCGCGAAACGAACTTCATGCCAAGGTGGGCCGCCTCAGATCAGAAGCGGAAACGATGTCGTTTGTTGACCTCTCCCATTTCCTGAACGAGCAGCTTCAAAATCCCAGCCTGCGGGCTGACAAAGAACTGCGGCTTTGGTGTCTCATTGCTAAGGGCTACACCGACATTGAGATCGATTATCGAGCGACAAAACGGGACTGGTTAGAGGCGCAACAACTCGCGAACGAATTGGGTGAAAAGCAATGGGTCACTAGGGCATCGGGTGAGTTGGGGCTGGTTGCCTTTCTTGAGGGAAGTCCCGGACGCGCCGCGCGGCTGCTGGGCGGCGCTCTGCTTTCGACGATGGCAAGCGGCGACACCGCCGGTCAGATTCGATTTCTGGAATTGATAGGCAGAGGCTTTGAAGAGGTCAATCGCAACACCGAGGCACTGAGATTTTTCGAGAGAGCAAGCAAGCTTGCAGATGCCGAGAAAGACTCCGGTCTGCCGTTCATGGCGTACGAGGGGAAAGCCCAAGCTCTGTTCGCCTTGGGCAGACCAGACGAGGCAAAGACGGTTCTTGAGAACGCACTGGGCAAAGCCCGATTAAAGCGGAATCGAGGTCATGAGGCGCGGTTGTTAATCCTGCTCGGAGAGATGGCTTCGCAAACCGGAGACAGAAAACAGGCGATCGCCGATCTGGAAGATGCCGCTCAACTCTCAAAGCGAGTGCAATTCCTTCGCACGGAGGCCGACGCTATGTTCGGGTTGGCGACGCTTTATCGCGATGCCGGCGATCTTCTCACAGCGGAGGCACGTGCTAGCGATGGCCTAGTCGCGAGCCAACGGGTTGGCGATCGTTACTATGTGCCTCGTAACCTGACCATGCTTGCCGACCTGAAGGCGCGCCGCGGTCGCGTTAGCGAAGCCAGCACATTCTACGAGCAGGCCGAAGACGTGATTGAAAGCATGTTAATCAGCCAGGATGAGCCGTACTGGAACAGTTCGGTTGCCGCTTCCATGAGTCAAACGTACTTGCAACATTTTGAACTGCTCACCAACAGCGGCGATGTGCCCGGCGCTTTCCAGGTCTTGGAGCGGGTACGCGGGCGGACTTTGGCTTGGGCCCTCGAAGGCAGGAAGGCAGTTCCGACGGCCGAGTCTGGGCAGACAGCATCGCTGGAAACAGATATTGCGGAGCTGCAAGCGCAACTGATGCAAACCAATAGCCCAGAGCAGCATGAGCTACTGATGGATAGATTGGTCGAATATGAGCGCCGGCTCGGGCTGGCCTGGACAAAGGGGGATGCTCCCGGCCATGGCCTGCCGGTACAACCTGCGTCACTGTCGAAGTTGCAAGAAGGTCTGCAACCAGACGAAGTCCTTCTGGAGTACGTTCTGGATGACCCGACTTCCTTCTGCGTCGTGGTTTCTCAAAAAGGGGCAAACGTCCGAGCGCTACCGGCAGGACGCAGGGAGATCGAGAATCTAAGCCAGCAATTTGTGGGCGAAATTCGGACCAAGGGTACCGGCGCAGAACTCTCAAAGCGACTCTACGCGATGCTCGTGAAGCCCCTCCCGGAAGCAGCCACAGCGACACGCTTTATCATCGCACCGGATGCAATATTGAACCTGCTTCCATTTGAGGCGCTTCGCGATGCTCAGGGCGAGTACCTCTTAAAGTCGCGCGTCATAAGCTACGTGCCTTCCGGCACGATTTTAAACATGCTTCGCCGTTCGGGGAATCGACAATCGCCCCCCCGACCTCTCCTCGCGGTGGGGGACGTCGAGTACGAGAACCAAGGCGGCTCGGGACGGAGAATCCCGCCTCCGGCCTCTGTTCGTGGCCCCATTGAGCGCGGCATTGCGGATCTGTCAGGCCTAGGCCTTCACGACCTTCCAGAGACCCGAGCGGAGGTCGAGGAAATCGGTAAGATTGTCGGATCGGACGCCGTAATATTGCTTGGCAAGGATGCCACGGAAACTGGATTCAAGAAGCAACCACTTAATCAATTTCGCATCCTGCATCTCGCGGTTCATGGATTCGCGGACACGCAGTACCCAGAACGGTCAGCGCTGGTGTTGGGTACCGATCCACAAACGGGGGATGACGGTTTGCTGCAAGTGCGGGAAATCATAAGACTGCGATTGAACGCCGAACTCACGACCCTTTCGGCTTGTGATAGTGGAGTTGGCAAACTGCAGGGGCAAGAGGGCATCAGCAACCTGGTGGAAGCATTTCTAGTGGCTGGATCGAAATCGGTTGTGGCCAGCCTGTGGAGCGCAGACGACACGTTCGCCAGCGCGTTGATGGAGCAATTCTACCGGCACTTGGCTCGGGGCGAAGATACCCGTTCTGCTTTGCGAAACGCGAAGCTGGACCTGCTCGCGAGATATGGCGACCGGGTGAGCCCATTCTATTGGGCGGCATTTATCGCTGTGGGCGAGACGTCGACACCGATTGGCATAAATGGCATCCGGCCACACGCAGCAAGTTAGGACGTTCCGAATAGCCTGCGTCTGGAAATTCCCGGATTGTGTGCAACCAGGATAAAGGAAGCGTAAACTGTTCCCGAAGTGGACCGGTAATGCAAAATTAGGGCTGTACGCCACGAGACAATCGAATCGAGACAATCTAGCTGCTGATTTGCGGTGACTTAAAAGGGGCTCTCCCAAACCAGCAGAGGAGATCTTCGTTATGATCTCTGCAGGCGCGGCTTTAACTGGCTCCTACGACTACAACGAAGTGGCGCGCTCAGTGTTCATCGCCATCGTCGCGTCGTATGCTGCGCTCGATCTTGCCGGACGCGTAACTGCCGCGAAGAGCGGAATTCGCCTGGCATGGTTGAGCGGTGGAGCGACTGCGATGGGCATCGCCATCTGGGCGATGCACTTCAAGGGAATGCTTGCCTTCCATCTTCCCGTACCGGTCGAATATCACTGGCCGACAGTTCTGGCATCGCTCCTGGTGGCGGTCCTCGCGTCCGCGGGCGCGCTGTACGTGGCGAGCCGCCCGAAAATGGGACTTGCTGAGGCCTTGACCGGCAGCATATTTATGGGCGCAGCCATCGGCGGCATGCACTACATCGGCATGGCCGCAATGAGGTTGCCCGCCGTCACTCAGTACTCCCCCTTTCTGGTCACGTGTTCCATCTTGCTCGCAATTTTGTTCTCGGTAATCGCGTTGCTGATGGCGTTCGGTCTACGAGAGGAGAGCAGATGGAGTGTTCCGCGGAGGCTGGGCAGCGCCACGGTGATGGGAGTCGCTGTCTCGGCGATGCATTACGTCGGAATGGCTGCCGCAAGTTTCATCCCCGCTTCGCCTCCGGACCTTTCCCACGCCGTGAGCATCCCCCCGGCTGGCAACTCTGGAGTTCTCATTGCTGCCTTGATTGTCCTGGTCGCGGCCGTCACAACATCATCAGTGGACCGACGCCAAAGTGAAGAGCACCTGCGGCTCGTGATTGATACAACGCCCGCGATGATACACAGCGCTCGTCCTGACGGCTACCTCGATTTCTTTAATAAACGCTGGCTGGAATATCTGGGCGTTTCTTTGGATGACCTTCTGGGATGGCGATGGACCAGCGTAATTCATCCCGACGACCGTGCGCCGCTCGTGCACAAGTGGCAAACATCGTTGGCGACTGGCAAACCCTTCGAGGCTGAAGCACGCCTCCGACGAGCTGACGGAGAATATCGCCTGACGCTCCATCGAAAGGTGCCGCTACGCGACGAAACGGGCAAGATCGTGAAGTGGAACGGCTCCGTGATCGACATCGAGGACCGAAGGCGGGCCGAGGAGGAGGTCAAGAGCAGCGAAGAGAGGTATCGCGTCATTGTCGAAGCAGCCAGCGATGCCGTGATCAGCATGGATGAAAGTGGTTGTATCTTGCTGGCGAACCCCGCCATAACGAGAATTTTTGGGTATGACCCGGTCGAGTTGATCGGGAAACCCCTGACCATACTCATGCCGGAATTCATGCGGAAGCTGCACGAGGCTGGGTTCAGACGATATTTGGCGACCGGCGAGCGGCACCTTAACTGGCAGGGTGCCGAGGTTACCGCCTTGCGCAAGAATGGTCAGGAGTTTCCGGTGGAAGTGTCTTTCGGCGAAATGATCAGTAACGGGCACAAGGTATTTACAGGCTTTATCCGCGATATCAGCGAAAAGAAACGCGCCGAAGATGAATTGCGAAAGCAGAAGGAAGTCTTCCAGAAGATATTCGAGAATATCCCCGTGACCATATCTTTCATAGGCCAGGACGGCCACATGGAGATGGTCAATCCAGAATGGGAGCGCACGCTCGGTTGGACGCTGGAAGAAATACGGAAACAAAATCTCGACCTATTTGCCGAGCTTTATCCCGACCCGCAATATCGCCAATGGGTTCTGGATCTCATTGCCGCGTCGACGGGTGAGTGGATTGACCGCAAAGTGCGGGTGAGGGATGGGAGAGTCATAGATTTGGCCATAGCAGTCGTGCATCTTTCGGACGGGACCATCGTTGCCATCGGGCGGGACATCACGGAACGAAAGCGCGCCGAAGATGAACTGCGAAGGCAGAAGGAGCTTTTCCAGACGATCTTTGAGAATATCCCCGTGATCATCGCCTTCCGGGGGCAGGACCGCCGGATAGAGATGGTCAATCCAGAATTCGAACGTGCAGTAGGTTGGACTCTGAAAGAAATACGCGGACAAAATCTGGACATATACGCCGGGTTTTTCCCGGATCCGGATTGTCGCCAAAGGGCGCTAGACCTCATGGCCGCGTCAACTGGCGAGTGGAACGACCTCAAGGTGACCGTAAAGGATGGGCGGGTCATAGATGTGGCTACTACATTCTTGCGACTCTCCGACGGATCGACCCTTGGCATCGGCCAAGACATCACGGAGCGCAAACGCGCAGAGGCAGAACTACGCGAGAGTGAGGCGCGCTTTCGGCTGGTGGCCGATAGTGCTCCGGTGATGATCTGGATGTCGGGGACTGACAAGCTCTGTACTTACTTCAACAAGCGTTGGCTGGACTTCACCGGCCGATCCATTGACCGCGAGCTTGGCAACGGCTGGGCGGAAGGGGTCGATCCTGTGGATTTGCAGAGATGTCTGGAAACCTACATTCAGTCCTTTGATCGCCGAGAGGCATTCAAGATGGAGTATCGCCTCCGACGGCACGACGGCGAATTTCGATGGCTTTCCGACATTGGGGTGCCACGATTCAATCCTGACAAGTCTTTTGCCGGCTATATCGGTTCGTGTATTGACGTGACCGACCAGAGGCGAGGCGAAGAGCATTTGCGTCGGGCACGGGAGGATCTGGCCCGCGTGTCCCGCGTGGTTGCGATGGGAGAGCTGGCCGCTGCCATTGCTCATGAGGTCAACCAGCCGCTTGGGGCTGTGGTCACGAATGCCAGTGCATCGCTGCGCTGGTTGGCTGGGCAACCGCCTAATCTGGGGGAGGCTCGGGAAGCCATCGACAGGACCGTCCGGGAGGCGAATCGGGCAAGCGACGTGATCGTGAGAATTCGCGCACTGTTGCAAAAGGCTCCGCCTCAGATGGAGCAACTTGATGTGAATGTCGTTATCCGGGAAGTACTGACTCTGGCCGGCAACGAGCTTCTGCGCAGTGGTATTGTGGTTCAAACAGATCTGGCGCCGGATGTTCCCAATGTGTTCGGGGATCGCGTTCAATTACAACAGGTTCTTTTGAACTTGATTCTGAACGGCATCGATGCGATGAGAACGATTACCCATCGACCGCGGGAGTTACGCATTAAGTCTGCACAGCACCCGGATGGTGTGCTGATCGAGGTTCATGATTCGGGAGATGGAGTCAATCCCGAACAAGCAAATCACATCTTTGATCCCTTCTTCACCACCAAGCCCCAGGGTATTGGTATAGGACTGTCGGTGGGCCGATCCATCATCGAGGCTCATGGCGGCCGTTTGTGGTTCACGCCGGGGCTTTCCCACGGGGTAGTTTTTCAATTCACCGTGCCAAAGGCAGACACGTCAGATGAGCGAGCCGCCTAGTATCGTGTTCGTCGTGGATGACAATAGGTCGATCCGCGATGCGCTTAAGAGCCTGATCCGCTCGGTGAATCTAAGGGTCGAACTCTTCGGATCGTCACGCGAATTTCTGCAAGCGAAGCGACCAGATGCGCCGAGTTGCCTGGTGCTTGATGTCAGGTTACCTGGGGAGAGCGGGCTGGATCTTCAGCGCGAGTTAGCTGCGGCCAACATCCACATTCCGATCATCTTTATCACGGGCCATGGTGATATCCCCATGTCGGTAAAGGCCATGAAAGCAGGAGCCGTAGAATTCCTCACGAAGCCATTCCGCGACCAGGATCTGCTGGATGCGATTCAGGTGGGTTTGGGGCGGGACCGCGCCCAGCGCCAGCGGGAGGCGGAGACGGCAATGCTCCGGGAGCGTCTCGAATCGCTGACACCTCGGGAGCGGGAAGTCCTACCCTTGATCGTTTCAGGTCTGCTCAATAAGCAGGTCGCCGCCGAAATTGGGACCACCGAAGCGACCGTAAAGGTCCATCGTAGCCAACTCATGAGGAAGATGGGAGCCGATTCACTGCCAGAGCTGGTAAGGATGGCTGAGAGAATTGGCATCTCCGGTTCAGAGCGATCAGAGCGATGAAGTTCAAGGCAATAAACCCTCGTTGAGCTAATCTTTACTAAAGTAAAGAGATCTTTGCCAACGCACAATGGAATTGGCCACTGTCCCCATGTACTTTTGATTTTGCCGCGCGAGGCGCTTCCTTTACTCCGGCTCTTCACACCTGAGCAATCGTTCGATTCACCGTGCCAAAGGCAGCCGACTTTCATGACGGAGCAGCCGCCCATCGTGTTTGTCGTGGATGACGATGTATCGATCCGCGATGCGCTTAAGAGCCTGATCCGCTCGGTAGGTCTCACGGTCGAGCTCTTCGGATCGCCACGCGAATTTCTGCAAGGGCAGCGACCGGATGCGCCCAGCTGCCTGATCCTCGACGTCAGATTCCCTGGGGGGAGCGGGCTGGATCTTCAGCGCCAATTGGTTGCGGCCAACATCTACGTTCCGATCATTTTTATTACGGGCCACGGTGATATCCCCATGTCGGTGCGGGCCAAAAAGGCGGGCGCTGTTGCATTTCTCACCAAGCCATTCCGCGATCAAGATCTGCTGGATGCCATTCAGCTAGCGCTGGACAGGGATCGGATAAGACGGCAACGAGAGGCCAGAAATTGCAGGGTTAAGAAATGAAACACGTCGGGACGTGAAGTAGCGATTCGGACCCCACGGTGAAGCGGCCTGGGTGCAGTGATGGCGTGAAGCAGATCGCTCCCAATCGTACGAAGCTAGTTCGAACTGCCCACGACTATCACTTTACTCCCCCGTTCAGCGAGAACTTCTTACGGAATAGTGGAATGCGTGCGCACGTCGCCAGGCGTGCGTCGAGCGCTTCGAATCGCTGACACCTCGTGAACGAGCAACCCATCCCTCAACTATTAAGTTATTAGTTGACAAAGGAGATCGCGGTGCAATATAACCCTTGGAACTATTAATTACTTAATTGTTCGTCTCAGGGAGGTAGCGTTGGCGCGGAAAAAATCACCAAACTTAACCGAAGGCGAGCTCCGGCTCATGAACATCGTGTGGGAGAAAGGGCGAGCGACGGTGGGCGACGTAGTGGCGTCATTGCCGGCCAACCCGCCGCTTGCATACAGCACCGTGCTGACCACGCTGCGCATTCTCGAGGCCAAGGGCTACCTGCGGCACACGAAGAAAGGACGCGCTTTCATCTATGAGCCGGTGATTGCGCATGAAGAAGCTAGCCATACCGCACTCGGTCATCTGGTAAACCGCTTTTTCGGCGGGTCGCGCGAACTTCTGGTCGTGAATCTGCTGAAAGAAGAAACAATCGGCCGAGCTGAATTGCGGCGCATCAAGAGGATGATCGCGGAAAGCGAGCAAGGAGAGCAGAAATGACACATGTCAACTTCGCCATGACAACTCTTCTGAACGGAATCTGCCAGGGCACAATTCTAGCGGCAGCGATGTGGGTCCTTCTGAAACTGCTTCCGCGACTGAACTCGACGACCCGATTCACGGTTCTATGGCTAACTCTGCTCGCTGTCGTGGCGCTGCCTATTGGGCTGGTCTCGCCCCGAGTTCCGATTCGAGGAGCTCAACCGCATTCGCTTCCGATGGCAACAACGAACACGCCTGGAGCCCCGACTTTCGTGCCTATGGAAACTCGGCACCGGGAGTTGAAGACCGCCGCGAACCCCGAGTCACATCCCGCATCAATTCCTGAATCAAACCGTGAGTCCGCATCTCAACCAGGCTCTGCATCAGCGCGAGTGCAAAACACCGGCTCCCCGAGTTCATCGGCAGTGAGGGAGCCGGTTGAGCATCCGCTGATTCGCATTCGCTCTGGAAAGGTTCTTGCCGCGATCGAGATTCTATGGGCGCTGCTGTCCCTGATTATGCTGGGGAGGCTGGCAGCTGGATACCTGGGCCTGCGAAGGCTGAAATCGGGGGCGGCGCCGGCTCCGGAATACTGGAAGGTGCGCTTGCGGCGCCTGTGTGCGATCAACGGCGTTCGGCGACAAACGCGATTGCTCATTTCG
>Ga0209624_10003264_pt1 | contig 11545 bp, 8 predicted proteins | sample JacPinW_OM2H0_O1_FD_188565 | JGI IMG/M metagenome (GOLD analysis project Ga0209624, IMG submission 188565) | Forest soil microbial communities from Algoma, Ontario, Canada - Jack Pine, Ontario site 1_JW_OM2H0_O1 (SPAdes) (version 2) | ecosystem: Environmental > Terrestrial > Soil > Boreal... | reverse complement strand
TATCCGATGAATGTCGCGGATTCTAACGCACCGCCCTACAGGGTGTAAACATGTCTAGTACCGAGGAGTTAACGCCCGGCCGGTTGACGTTCATCGCTCGGAACTATGAGGATGTACAGTCACTTCGCTCGAAAAGTGTGCGAAGAAACCGTTTCGAAAATTGGATAAGTGTGACTCAGCGTGACGAGAGGCTTCGTCTAGATTGGGGAGACCTTGTCGGCGCGCATTTGAACTCGTCGCAGTACTCGACTAATGGGGAGTTCGCACGAGTCGATCGGAGGACGGATCGGGTGAAGCGGCAGAATCAAGGTCGAGGTCTATACCGTCGGACCGATGCAATGAGAGTGCGCAGCAGTTGCCATCGGCGTCATATTTGGATGAGCAACTGGCTGTGAATTCACGTCTTCGAGGGGACTGAGCGAACTGCCAGACCGACGCAAATGAGACTCCGCTCCGTTGTGGGGCGGGTAAATTTCTCGGGATGGTGCAACCGGGCGACGGAGGGCACGTGTCGTTATACACGAAGAAAGCGATTTCCCTTCCTTGGGCGTTATCGCGTAAGTCATTCGCGGTAATAACTGTTGCTCCACCTAATTCCTTTGCGGGAATTCCCGAACAATAAACTCCGGCTCGAAATCCCGAGGCATTGACTCCATCGACCCACGCATACACATACGCTCGCTGCTCGGGAAGCATTCGTCCTCCTTCTTCCTGGTCGAGAAAGATGATAGTTCTTACTGCAAATCCCTCCTTCCGCGCCGCATCGACGGCAACGGATGCGTCGCGCGTGCCGACCGTTATTGGATTGGAGGGAGACTTTAGTTCCCGATACTGCCGCCCGTTGAATAAAACGACGAACCCAAAACCACTTGAATGAAGAGCTTCACGCTTGCCTTGCCAGCTGTTCGAAGTTTCGCCTGGCGGGGTGTTGAGCCAATAGCCACAAAAAGAAAAGGCTTTGCGCAGCAATCCAAGTGCGGCGTCACCTGGGTATTTGTTCCGATCAAAGCCAAGATAAGAACGCGGAACAGCTCTCGCTGGTCCTGTTAATTGGGTACCATTCGGAACTCTTGCGCCCAGCCAGGCAAGGTTGGAGGTGAGGAATATCGCCGCTAAGAACGACAAGAATGATCGTCGCACAACGGAGCGAATTTTACGTCACCACCAAAATAGAGTCACGTGCCAGATGATCGCCCTGACCGGGGGAGGCAGGGCCCAACACGCGAGGCTAAACCTTCTAATCGGATAGACACCCAGGTAGACCCACCAACTCGATTTGGTCGTGCCAGTTCGAGCCCCGGTGGGTCTTTCTGCGTTTATAGCCAAAAGAAAGGAGCGTAGTGCAAATCCAACACAAAGGAGAACTCTATGCTGTTAACACCGCCGTTCGTGGGTTTGTTGCTGGCGCTGCATTCTGGGCGCTGATCTGGGCAGCAATCCACAAGTTGGATGAGATCCCCTATCTGAAGGAGTTCACATCCACGCAAGAAGTCCTCGATTGGATTGAAGACCATAAGGGTTTGACACTCGTGATCACGGAAGGAGTCAACGGCCTTCTGCACGGGCTTTCGCCTCAGGGCGTTATGTTCACGCTAGGAGGAACGATCACGCCGTGGTCCGCGGTGAGAAGAGCCTGACTTCACGTCCGAGTCGGAAGTAGCGGAGCTCAGTACACGAATGGGAGAAGGCTAGTCATGAGCCGGCCTTCTCCTTATTTTCTGTCAGGGCAGTTCAGGCATCGGGGAAACCAAAGTTGATCCAATCCGCTGGACCTTTGGCCCTATAATCCTACCGACTAGAATTGAGAGTTGAGAAGTGAACCGCGTACACCGGCTATTCGATTGATGGCGGCGGCAAGCGCGCGGCAACCTGCGGGCCGGACCGGCAAGGAGCCAACGTGAAACAACCGCTGCTTGGGATCGCTGCTTCGGTGCTTGTGATCGCCGTCTCACTGGGCTTTATCGCGCTGTTCGCCTTTCCCACATTTGCGACGTGGGTCGCCTTCCTGACGATCTGCTTCATTCCGATGCAGATTGTCACGTCGGTAACCTGGGGTTGCAAGCATCCAGGCTTCGCCGCCTCGCGCCCACAGCCCGCCAAGGGCATTCTGCTGACGCTGATGGCGCTGATAGTCGGCGCAGTCGTCGCCGCGATCCATTTCTCGACTGTGGGTGGCCGCATTAATCCACCAACGCCAATGCTGGCCATGTGCATCATCGCATCGGTGATCATCGCGTTCTGGCTGGCCATAATGTGGGGCGGCTGGCCTTTCAATAGGCTGATCAAGAATCCGGTCGGCGCGGGGCTCGCCCTGCTCGTCGCATCCTACGTCATCAACTATCTGCTCTTCCGCCTGCTGTTCAACTACAGCTTCATGCAGGGCGCGCCGGTGTACGTCTCGGCGCTCGATCCGCATGGGCTCTTCAACGCCTGGAGCGTGCTCGTGTTTTACGTGACGGTGATAGCCGTAATGTTCCTATCGCTCAATTTCGATCTGTGGCCTTTCACGGTGTCTCCGGCGCTCATGAAACAGCCTCTGCTGGGAATCGTCTGGACGATTACGGCGCTGGTCCTCGGAGGCGTCGTTTTCTACATCGGGGTAAATCTGATGGGGATGGATGTCGTCTCGTTCATGGTGCGCGTTCCGATACCCTTCGTCTTTGGCACCATCATCGTTCTGAACATGCTGCACGGATCGCTGTTTGGCAAGCTGGCTCAACCGTTGAAGGGTGTCTTGAATGCGATTGCGTCCGCGGTGATTGGAGTCGTGCTGGCACAAGTCTACGGACTTCTGGCCCCAGTCGTGACCGGTACCATCAAGCCGGGCCCTCCGAGCTACGACTTCGAGATTTGGCTTGCGTCGGCGCTGCTGGCCGTGACTTTCCCCTTTCTTATTTTCTACGCGGAGTTTTTCAAAATGTGGCCGCTGCACAAGGAGGCCGCGGAGACGAAGGCAGCTCCCTCGGCGAGTTCGACGCCAGCGGCGACATAGCCTTCTCTCCTATCGCGGCGTGGAGACCGAAAATTCGTTCGAGTTCAAGGCATTAATTAGTTTCGTGGTGGTGGCAATTTCGATCAGAAGTCCAGTCTCCCAGGAAATCGTTCCTGAGGCCCGAAATAACTCAACGGTACCCGTAAGTCATTTATTTGCAGCAGGATTCCAAGGGCCATTTACTTTTCGTGGCAAAGTACTTTATGCCGTCTAAAAAGCCGCTGGAAGCGTGTACGGAGCCCGCAGCGCAACGCTAGCGGCCGTCGAGCCCTAGGACCCGTCCGAACCTCCGTATTGATAGGGGTTCGCCTGGACACTACTATGTCAACAGTTTCAAATTATGGCGTAGTTCGACCCACAAGATGTAATTTCAGGGCGCATTCGCCCTTTTTAGCCTCACTTGTTTCACCTGCCGGGGTCAGTAGGCCCCTAAGTTTTTCTTCGATGTGAGTCGGGTGATTCCGCCCCCACAATATTGCAGTAAGCCCCACCTGGTAGTCCCTTTGTTTCGAACAGGAGCTTTATGTGGCATATTCGGATTTGCAGAGAATTCAGCTCTGCAATGTAGCGAAGTCTGGTCATGGAGAAAGGCGATCCATGAGCAGACGCGGAGGTCAAAGCGGTACAGTAGTAAAGAAAGGCAATTGGTGGCACGGCCGATACTATATTGACGTTGCGGGTAGCACGAAACGAGCCCGTAAGTCGGTAGCGATTGGTCATTGTGATGAGATGACGAAACCGGATGCGAGACGCAAGCTGGCCGTAATGCTGAACGACTTGGGGGTGAACAAAAATTCCTATCTCGAAAAGGCACTCACGCCAGTCAAGCTTTTCTCCGAGCAGGCTGGGTGGTGGGAGGCGAATGTCCTTCCCATGCACAAGCCGTCTTCTCAAAACTCCAGCCACGATATCCTGAAGAAGCATCTGATTCCGTACTTCGGACAAATGCCGATGGACACAATATCCGAAGGCACCGTCCAGGAATGGATTTCAGGTCTGAAGCTTCAGGGCAAGTTGGAACCGAAGACGATCGGCAACATGTGGAAGGTCCTGAAGCTTGTCATCGGGAAACCGACACGTGAATGGACGATTCGTCTGCCGGAAATTCCTGAAACGGAGCAACGTTATTTCACACCCAAGGAGATGAAACAATTGATCGATACAGCCGAGGGTCAGTACAAAGCTCTATTCGCATTGCAATTTGCAACAGGCATGCGATTCGGAAAGATGGCTGGCCTTCACGTTGAGGATCTAGACTTCTCGGAGCTGATCGTTTGCATCAGACGGCCCACTTTCATTCATCAGGAAGTGAGCCCGAAGAGTAAAGCTGGCCATAGGGAAGTCGACGTCGACGCCCGCACGATGGCGATCGTTAAGTCGTATCTTGGCGATCGAACATCGGGTCGAGTCTTCAAGAGCCGAAACGGGACCCCACTGGTCAATGGGAATGTGAATCGCTTTGTTCTGAAACCACTGTGCAGGAAGATCGGGATCCCTGTCGGAACGACTCATGCGTTCCGACACGGGAGAGTCTCGGTTCTCCAGCAAAATGGTGTTCCTGGTGACTTGATCAAGCGTTGGGTTGGGCATTCATCGCTCAAGACAACGAGCAAGTATAGTCACTTCACTCGGGAATTCAGGAGAGAGACCGTTTCGAAATTGGGATAAGTCCAATCGATCATGGTCCCAAACGGTCCCAACTTGAAGCATCTAAAGCATTGATGTAAAGTGCTTTAACCTGTTAAATCGGAGGGCGTGTAGCTCAGTTGGGAGAGCGCCTCGTTCGCAACGAGGAGGCCGCCGGTTCGAGCCCGGCCACGTCCACCATCTTTTCACGATTTTCCGCCACCGGTGACGCGGCGAAGCCGCGCTCAGGACTGATCAGTTAGACCACCGGCGTCTCCTACCGATTCAGAATTCACATTGAAATCAACACAGTCATCTTAGGAAGCCTCGAACCGGGGCGAATCCGGCCTTTTCAGGTTCCACCTTGTTGCTTGCACTGGGTTCACCCCATACTATAATCAGAACCGTACTTATAGCGCGGTGGCCTGACCGATCCCCGGCCTCATTCCATCGTTCTAAGCTCCCCCGCCTAGATTGGTTGGCTAACTTGCGACTGAGAACCGACAGGACCCTCGTCAGTCGGTTGTTGTTACCGGCCGTCTTCGGCTCCGCTACCTTCATCGCGGCTCTGGTGCTTTGGCAACTGCTACTCATCCACCGGCGCGCCGAGATCGAGGCCGCGACGAGAGAGGAAGCCTTATTCGTCAAAACCAAGACAGAATCAGAACTGAGAGCACGCATTCTTCCGCTCGAGCGCTTGGCGGGGTATTGGCAGGCGGGACCAGGCAAGCAAGATATGGAAACCGATGCGAGTCTGGTGATGAGCGGTTATCCCGCATATCGAGCGATCGAGTGGGTGGACCCAGGATTCGACGTAGTCTGGATGACGCCAGGGACGGGAAATCAAGCTGAGACTGGGGAAGCGAACGGATTTGACCAGGGTCAGCGCGCGATGCTCGAAGCCGCCGCGAACCGCGGGGACACCCTCGTGACGACTTCGTCTGTTAACCTGCCGCGGGGCGGCCGAGGTTTTAGGGTCTTCGTGCCAGTGCATCAAAAGAAGGAATTGAGCGGTTTCCTAGTCGGCGTCTTTCAATACCAGGAATTACTTTCTTCCATCCTCCAGGGTGTCGCGCCCGATTATTGGGTGGCTGTTTACGATGGCGATGAAGAAATCTACAGTCGCGCCTCGCCCGAACCCGTGCGCGAAGGGCGCTATGTCCAGGAAGCGAATATAACGTTTGGGCAGTTAAAATGGCGAGTGCGCGCCGGGCCGAAGAGCGGGGCCGTTGCTTACATACGATCACCTCTGCCGATGCTTGTGCTCGGCCTCGGCGGGCTAGTCGCCATTGCCCTTGGCTTCGCTGTTTACATGGCAGAGTCATCGCGACTCCACGTCCGCGAGCTGGCAGCCACGAATCTTGAGCTGGAAAAAGAGATCGTCGGGCGCGAGCAGGCGGAGCAAGCACTAAGACAGGCGCAGAAGATGGAAGCCGTCGGCCGACTCGCGGGTGGCGTCGCACATGACTTCAACAACTTGCTCATGGTCATCCGCGGCCAGGCTGCACTTTCATTGAACGCTGTTAGCCCGGACGTTCCACTCCATCGGGGGCTGGCCGAAATTGTAAAAGCCGCTGATCGAGCATCTTCGTTAACGAGGAAGCTCTTAGCCTTCGGCCGTAAGCAGGTTCTCCAGGAGCGCGTGTTGGACCTCAACGCCTTAGTCACTCAGTTGGTGGAAATGTTGCCATCTGTGCTCGGCGACGACATCAGCCAAAGGATCGATCTTGACCCCGAGCTGGGGCGGGTCAAAGCGGACGCAGCGCAATTGGAACAGGTCATCATGAATCTTGTCTTTAACGCCCGAGACGCTATGCCTGACGGGGGCGAGTTGACCATCGAGACCGAGAACTGCGAACTGGATGAGGCCTGGGTCCGCAGTCACCCAGGAGTTCGAGTTGGCTCATACGTATTGCTTCGGGTGTGCGATACCGGCCACGGAATGGATCAGGAGACTCAATCGCATCTGTTTGAACCATTCTTCACGACCAAAGACAAAAGCAAGGGCACCGGACTTGGCTTGGCAACTGTTTACGGAACCGTGAAACAGAGCGGGGGACACGTCGCCGTATCGAGCGAACTCGGAGCCGGAACAACAATTCAAATCTACCTTCCGCGAGTTCAAGAGATCGTTGAAGCCATCGAGGTACCGAAGCCACTGGTTCGTTCTCTTGAGGGCAAGGGAAGAATCCTCGTGGTGGAGGATGATGATGCGGTGCGTCGCATGACGCGCACGTTTCTAGAGATAAGGGGTTACACCGTGATTGAGGCGAGGTGCGCCGCTGATGCCATTCAGTTCGTTGAGCGCCAGGAGGAAACGATCGATTTGGTTCTCACTGACGTTCTCATGCCCGGGATGAAAGGACGCGAGCTGGTCGATCAGTTGAGTAAACTTCGCCCGAGTCTGAAGGTGCTTTACATGTCTGCCTATACCGAAGATGACGCGATTAGCATCGGTGTGCTCAGCCCAGGGACAACCTTTATCGAGAAGCCGTTTAGTCCGGATGAACTTGCCGCCAAGGTGCGCGACATATTAAATAGCGACCGACGCAACCCCAACGGTCAGCGTAGCCGCGGCGCAAGAGCTTGACGACTAGCGCATCGCTGTATCCGGCGGAAGCACGCGGATCGAATCACGTTTCAAACGAGGAGTCCCGTTCGAGCCCGGCCAAGTTCGCCAAACTAAACCGTGGTTTCAAGTTCGGGATCTACAGCGAAGTTCGATTCCTTGCTTTCGGCCTTCGCCTTATTCTTCGATGACATCAGTGATGAAATATCGCTTGGCTCCTCGAGCAGGTCCGCGAGAAGAAGCCGCAAGTTCCCGGCGTTCGTGGAGAACAAAAGCCCCGTGTCGATATCCAGAACGCCCGAGCGGATAAGCTTTTCGATTTCATCGTCGAAGCACTGCATTCCCTCGGTTGATCCGTCGCGCATCGCGTCCAGTAGTGTTTTTCCCTCACCCTCACCCTTTTGAACGTATTCGCGCGTGCGTAGTGTGGCTTTCAGAATCTCGAATGCGGCGACGCGTCCCTTGCCGTCCTGTCTCGGTATCAGCCGCTGAGAAATGATGTATCGGAAGCTTTTCGACAGACGCATGCGGACCGCATTTTGGTCGCCGAGAGGGAATGCCCCGATGATCCGCTCGACTGTCTTCGACGCATCAATGGTGTGCAGCGTTGAATAGACCAGGTGCCCGGTCTCGGCCGCCTCGAGTGCCACTTCAATGGTTTCGCGGTCGCGCATTTCGCCCACCAGGATCAATTTCGGCGCTTGCCGCAGTGCGGCTCGAAGGGCGAGCGCGAAACTCGGAGCGTCGCTGTGCAGCTCCCGTTGGTGAACCGTTGACCGTTTGTGTTGATGGAGAAACTCGATGGGGTCCTCAATGGTAATGATGTGGCAGGCCTTTTCTTCGTTAATTTTGTTCACCAGGGCGGCGAGCGTTGAGGATTTACCGCTCCCGGTCGGCCCGGTAACTAGCACGATTCCCGGTTGCAGCTGGGCCGCTTCGGCAAGTTGCGCCGGCAGGTTCAGTGTCTTGAAATCGGGGACTTCGCTTGCGATCACGCGCATGACGATCGCGCAGCTTCCCCGTTGTGTGAAGATATTTACTCGAAAGCGCGATATCTTCGGCAGGCTGTAGGAAATATCGCAGGAGCCTTCCAGGCGCAGCTTCTCGACCGCGTGGGTGTTGTGGCCGATCAGGTCGGCTGCGATCCGAGCCGTATCCTCGGCGTTCAGCACACCGACACCGGCAATTTTCAGTTGCGCGAGTTGTCCGTTGATTTCTACCTGCGGAGCCCTGCCCGGAGAGAAGATCAGGTCGCTGATTTTCCCCGAGGCGCGAAGCATGGAGGAGATGATCGTCGCTGTTGGCACAGGCGCCGCGGGTACAGCGGGCTTTGCGACCGGGGTCGCAGCAGGTGCTGGTGGCTGTGGCTGGGTGGAACCCATAGGACTCTCCTGGAGACTCGCCTCGCGCTGGCCCGGAAGGGGGGACCGTGTTGTGGCTACTGATCCAGTATGACCGACGACCGCGGGGGGACCCGGCGAACGTTTGGCAGGTGTCCTCAAACGATTAGCGCCGGTCTCAGGCATGCCTTCAGAGCTGCCCTGGCGAAACTCCTGCGAATCGGCTGACACCCGTGGTCGGCACCCCGCAAAAAGAAATTGCGCCGTCGGGTCAAAAGTGACTTACCATAAAGCCACTGTGGTCGAGACGGCAATCCGTCCGGAAGGTCCTGCCGGCATCGAGTTGGCCGGCAAGCGGAACCGGTGGTTTGACTCCTACCAACAGCCCGGCGGCTTCGGGCTCAGCCGCAAAGCTGTCTGGGCACTCCCAATCATTCTTTTGTTCCTGGTAGCAGATTCGGCTCTCGCGCAGAAGCCCTCAGGAGGCGCGCCTGCGTCACTACCGGACCCCCTGGCGCATGGGCCAATGCCTTCTCCCGATATTGGTCCTGACCTGTTTAACTCCGTGGGCGGGCAATCGGCAGACGGCTTTGTGGCTGGTGAAGCAGGGCGCGTGATTGATGCCGAAGCTTGCAATTCCTGGACGGAATCGGGCGTTCATAGCCCCACAGTGAGCGCCAAGCGCCTGGCCGTACCCGGCAACGCAAGCAACGAATACCAGAAGGCCTGCGGGGCATTCAAAGGCAAGAGGTTTCCAGACGCCGAGGGGCATCTGCGCAAGGCCATCGAATACTACCCAGAATATTCCGCCGCGTGGGTTGTACTGGGCCAGGTATTGAATTCCGAGAAGAAGCAGGAAGAGGCGCAGCAGGCCTGTTCGAAGGCGCGGGATCTTGATCCCGGCTACGTGGCCTCGTACCTGTGCCTGTCGGAATTTGCGGCCAATGCCAATGACTGGACGCAGGTCGCAAGACTATCGGAACAGGCTCTGGCGCTTGACCCGATTAGCAACCCGTATGCGCTTTACTACGCTGCCGACGCCGGACTCCATTTCAATCAGTTGACCCAGGCGGAAATGCATGCCCAGTCCGCGGTCAAGTTGGATGAATGGCATCACCTTCCGGAACTGCATCTGTTGCTGGCTGAGATCTACCAGGCGGCCGGAAATATCGTGGGGGAAGGCGTGCAATTGCGGGAGTTTTTGAAAGTGGCGGGAAATTCCAAAGATGCTCCAATGGCCAGAAGCATCCTTGCGAAACTTGAAGCGCCGCCTGCCAAGGATCAGCCCGGCAAAACCCAGACCGCGTCCGATAGTCCTTCGAAGTAAAAGCCCAATTCGCTGCCAGCAGCTGACTGAATCTTCGGTGTTGCCTGATACCTACCTGTGGTTACTACGGGCGACCGGTCGCGGCGCCTGTCTCGCGCTCGGCGACGATCTTTCGAGCGTTCGCATAGAGCGCCTTCGCCTGCGGGATTGAGGCGATGGCCTTATCAAGCTGGGGGTCGTTCTCAAGCGCGACGCGATAGCCATCATTGAGCCCAAACACGGTGGTGAACACCTCGCGTTTGATCTCCCATTTCAGCCAGGGAAGGTTCTGTTCGAGGTCTTGGTCGCTGATCTGGATGTGCTGTTCGCCCAAGTACTTTCGAAGCTGCGCGATCACCGAGTCGTCGACCACAAAATCCTTGGTGACGTCGGGCTTTTCGCCAAGATAGTAGCGCACGAAATCCCCCACGCCTTGCGGCAGGGGATAGAACACACCGCGTCGTTCGAGCAACTGCTCGAAATCATCCGGCTTGGGAGCCGCGGCAGCCACGTCCGGCGTGATTCCGCCCTGGCCGTACACCTGTCGTCCGGTGTCGGTCAGTTTAACCTCGGGGGCCTGGGGCGGCTGCGGATTGTAGTGGTAATCGTAGAGAGTCTGGTTCTTGTAGTCGCGCTGGATCAGGCGCCCGCTCGGCGTGTAATACCGCGCGGTCGTGAGCAGCAACGCCGTGTTCTCACTGAGCGGGAACTGCGTTTGTACCAGACCTTTTCCGAAGCTCGTCTCGCCCACGATCAAGCCGCGGTCGTGATCCTGAATCGCGCCGGAAACAATCTCCGAAGCCGAGGCACTCTGGCCGTTGACCAGCACGATCAGCGGAACCTCGACACCCTCATTCCCGCGCAACGCATAGTAGGGTCGCTCCGGTGACGAGCGTCCGCGGTGTGAAACGACCAGCTCGTTCTTGTCCAGGAACATGTCGCACATGCCTACGGCCTGATTCAGCAGGCCGCCGCCGTTGTTCCGCAGGTCGATGATCAGCCCATCCAGTTTTGAGACGTCGAGCGACTTCAGGGCATCGGTCAGGTCGCTGTCGGTCGTTTCATTGAAGGTCACGACGCGCACGTAGCCGATCCCAGGCTTCACTGTTTCAGCGTACTCCACGCCGGGTCGGGGGATTTCATCGCGCACCACGGTTACTTCGATTGGCTTGTCCCAGCCCTCGCGTCCGAGGGAAATATGAACCGGGGTTCCCTTCGCACCCTTGAGCAGGTCGGCGACCTCGGTTGTGGTAAGACCGGTGCAGGATTTTCCGTCAACTTTCAGGATTGTATCGCCGGGGCGGATCCCGGCCTTGTAGGCGGGTGAATTCACGAAGGGCGCCTGTACGACGGTCTGATTGTCGCGCGGCGCAACGACCATTCCCACGCCGTAGTATTTACCCTCTTGTTCCTCGCGGAACAGCGCGTACTGTTTGGGATCGAAAAAATTCGAGTGGGGATCGAGCACATGCAGCATTCCGGGGATCGCGCCGTCGTAGATGACCTTGTCGGTGTCCACCGGATCGGCGTAGTTCCGCTCGACGACCGAAAGCACGCGCGTGAAGGTCTTCACGGAGTCCTGGGTGTCATCTGAACCGGACGCCGTAGCGCTCGCCGCGGGACCAAAAAATCCGCCGAGCGCAGCCGAGACAGTCAGCACCAGTACCAGCAGCAAAATACCTCTTGCCGGAGATCCGGAAGGTTCTGAACTT
>Ga0209624_10003260_pt1 | contig 11550 bp, 9 predicted proteins | sample JacPinW_OM2H0_O1_FD_188565 | JGI IMG/M metagenome (GOLD analysis project Ga0209624, IMG submission 188565) | Forest soil microbial communities from Algoma, Ontario, Canada - Jack Pine, Ontario site 1_JW_OM2H0_O1 (SPAdes) (version 2) | ecosystem: Environmental > Terrestrial > Soil > Boreal... | reverse complement strand
CCAAGGCCAAGCCGCGGCACAGCCAGCGACACCAGGCAGAGTCCAAGCCGCTTCGCAGGCGAACGCAGCACCAGCCGCCTCCGGCTCCGGCAACGGTCTCGACATGCCCGTCCCCGCCGGCTCATCCGCCGAGCAAATCGAACAAGTCCGTTCGCAAGTGAAAGATGTAAAGGTTGAGTTGGTGGAAGATCGGGTCCGCGCCTACGTCGTCTTCGACATGCACGGCAAAGACGTCACGCTTCAACTCGAAGGCAAGCTCAACGCCGAGAACGGCTATCTCAATTTCGAGCCCGTCTCCGGCGAGATCGGCTCGCTACCGCTGCCGCCGTCCGCTCTGCAAACCGCAATGCGCCACATTCTCGAAAATCCCGAGAACCGTGAAAAATTCAAGCTCCCCGCCGACATGTCCGACCTGAAAATCGTCAACGGCGAAGTCGTCGCCACCTACAAATGACGAAGGCTGCGACGACGTCGCGGATGTTTAAGGCAAAACGCTCTGACTACTTGATCACGCCCGCTTCTCTCAGTACTCCATCCACGTCTTCGTTCCCGGTCGGAATGTCCGCGTCCAGAAATTTTGCGTGAGCACCAACCAAGGCGCGCGCAACTCCCGCGTAGTCTCCACGCTCGCCACTGTTTCGAATTCCGTGTCCAAACCAGCCCGGCGGCGTCGCGTGATACTTCGAATCCTGAACCGCTAAAGAAGCGCCTCGGTCCACCAACAGCGTCGCCAAGTCGGCATATCCCTTCCAGCAAGCCCAGTGCAGCGCGGTTTCTCCCATATCGCCGCGCGAGTCAATAGGTACGCCTGCGTCGAGCAGCGCGCGAACGCTCGCTGTCGCGTGATTTTCCGCAAGATCCGGCAATAGCTTCGCATTCTCAGGAGATCTGACCTTTTCCCGAATCGAATCCGAAGTTGTCCGCCGGAGACTCTCGTCGCCATCACTCCACGCAGCGACAAGCGCATCCACTTCGCTCAGCTCCGTGTTCGCTCCGCGTGCCCGCAGCAACGCCGCCGTCTCTTTCTGTCCGCTTTGCATCGCCAACGCATACGCAGTGCGCCCATCCTTCCGTCGAACATCCAACGGGGCGCCGCGTTCCAGCAGCATCTCGAGAATCGACAAACTTCTCCTTCGGTATACCGCCCAATGCAGCGAGGTTTCGCCCCGATGATTTAAGTCCGCCAGATCCATACCTGTATCAAGCAACAACTTCACACCCACAGGATCTTCTCGATCGAGCATGTGATTCAGCGCATTGGAGCGCAACGCATTCGCGCCATACTTCAGCAGCAGCTTCGTGCACTCGTGATCCGCATGCTCCGTCGAGTGATAAAACGATTCGCCGTCGTTCGGATTCGCTCCTGCTTCTAACAAAACCAACGCCAACTGTGGATTGTCGTTCAGCCCTGTCGCTGCGTAGAGACACGACAGAGGGTTGTCTTTCAACTCCGGCGGCGTGAATGAGGTGCTAGCGTTCGCACCGTGAGCGAGCAACAAGCGCGCCGTCTCGACGATCGCTTCCGACCGCCCCGAAACACGGTTCGCAAATCGCGAGAAAAAAACATAGATGAGCGGCTCGAAGCCATCCGGCCCGCCCTTTCGCGTCGCAAATCCGCCGTCGTTATCGAGCACGGCCTTCACCGCAGCAACATCACCAAGCACGAGTGCCGCCCAAATCCCCGCTTGCGCCAACTCCGGATTCGCTGCCAGCATTTCCGTGGCGCGGCGCAAATCCGACGTCGCTGCATCCACGAATTTCTTCGCCATCTTCTCGTAGTTCAACTTCGACTCTGTCAGCAGCGCCTGAAACTTCGGCCACGACGCAAAGCCTTCTTCGCGTGCGATGGCAAGCTGGGCGTCGTGCAGCTTGTAGTCCCCCGCGCGCGCACCGCTCGCGCTAATCGCCGTCAAGCGTGCCAATGCACCGGCATCGCCAGCGTTGGCGGCTTTCAGCAACTTCTTTGCTTGTTTCCGGTAATACTCCAGATTCAGGTGGGCAAAATTCGAATGGGTCGTCATGCGACCTCCTTTCAAGTGCTTGCCCAAAGTCCGCAATCTGGGCTGAAAGAAGGTTCGTCACTTTAATTTCTTACGAAAGGTGGGAAATTCCCTTCCCGCAGACCGGGAGCGCCCTCGTGCGCCGCCCGCCAGTATAGTTCACGCGCAATTTGTTGCAACAATTTCTATAGCAATTTCAACGCGTCAGTCTTAGCGAGACGCGACCTGCGTCGCTTTTTCGTCGTCTCTCCACGGCATTTCGACGTCGGGCATCCACTCCAGCCCCATGTTGTCGTCGGTGATGAGCTTGACCCTTCCGATTCTTCGCCTCAGTGCGTCTCCGGTTTCGAGTCCTTTGAAAATTGGTGGCTCGTTGATGGTTTGCACGAACGATGCATACTGCGCTAAGACCCGCTGCGTCGCCGGATTCGCCGGGTCGAACAAACGATTGCCGTCGATTTCTAGTTTGGCGAGCGTTGAGAACCACAGATCGTTGTCGAAGTGGATTGGCGAATCGCTTACAGCGATGAAGTTCAGAACACGCATGCCGTACGGAAACACGCTCAACGCCGTGCCCATCGTCTCAGCCGATTCCGTGCTGTTGAAATAATAGACGCCGCCTTCGGCCAGATGCGGTTTCACCTGCTCGTAGAATTCTCGCGACAACAGTGTCGAAGAATGCGCCCGCCAATGATACGTCGAGTTCGTCACAATCAGGTCGTACTTCTCGTCGGGATGAGCCGTCAGCCATCGCCTTCCGTCATCGACATAGATATGCACCTTCGGATTCGTCAAGAGTGAGCTCACAACCGGATACTGCGGTATCAATTTCAAATACCCTGGATTGATTTCGACGATGTCCATGCTCGTCGTCTCGGGATGATTCACAAGTATTTGCGCCCAGGATCCCGACGCCAACCCAATCACCAATACGCGGCGCGGATGCGGCTGGATCGCGCTCAGCGCGAGCGCTCGGATGACAAGATTTTTGTCGTGCTCGGGGTCGATGCGAAAATCGCCATCGTAAACGCCACCACCAAAGACAGCTCCGCCGGGCAATACGGCAATCACGCCATTTCGGTTTTCAACGACGTGCGCAAACGGCGTCCGGGCCTCATGTCTGTGCCGGAAGATGATTCTCTCGTACAACAAGCCGTAGCACGTTGACGCAAAGACGACCGCTGCGGCGCATGCAGTTCCGAGTACAAAAACAAATCGCGGAAGACGTCCCGCCGTCCTATGCACAAGAAAGATGGGAAGTGCCGCACTCAGAACGGAAATTCCTCCGAGCATCAGCGCAATTTCACGCAAGCCCAGATAATTGAGCAGCACGAATCCGATCAGAAAACTGCCGAGCACCGATCCCAGAATGTTCGCGCCATAAACGAAGCTAACCCGCCGGCCGGCTAGGTCGTCGGGAGAGATCGACAGTCCACAAAGCAAGGGCAATACCGAGCCAAGCAATGCCGCGACTAGAAAAAACGCGGGTGTCAGCACGAGGTACGCGTCCTGCCCCACCGACGGAAATTTCAGAAATGATGGAAAGTTCCCGCCAAGAAATGTAGCGACCAGCGGCGGCAAGAATGTAGAGATCGCGCCGGAAATCACGAGCATCAATCCGATGAGCAGCAGCTTTCGCTCAGCCGCCCAATACCGCGTCAGCAATTCCGACAGGTAAGATCCTGCCGCGATACCCGCTAAGTATGTCGCCAGCAGCAGAGCAAATGCCGGCGCCCGGTCCGACGAAGCCATCGCGAACACCCGAAACCACGCGACCTCGTAGCCCAACGCAATCCACCCAGCCAATCCAGCCAGAAACACCGCGTTCCCAAGCGACAACACACGTTGACCTGCTGCTTCACCGGACTTGGCAGGCACGGCTTCGTTGTCGGTTGCGCCGTCCGAATCGCGACCCTCACGTCGCGCATACAAATAAGCCGTCGCACCCACCAACGTATTCAAAATCGCAGCAAAGCTGATCGCGCCCGACTGTGAAAACATCCGCAACAAAAATGTCGCGCAGAAATAACACGCGATCGCCGACCCCAGCGTATTCACAAAATAGAGGCGTGAAACCGAGCTCGCGACGCTCCCCGACGAGCGCACCAATTGCTCGACTAAAATGGGCAGAGTTGCGCCCATCAGGGTTGTAGGGACAAGCAATAAAATCGACGTGTAAAAGATCACCGCCGGCAGGCTCGCACCCGAACTAAATGCCGCGAACCAATGAAATAGCCGCAACGAAATCAGCCCGAACACGGCGACGCCCAACTCCGCGCACGCAAACAGCAAAATCCCGCGCTCCGGAAAACGCTGCGACAGCCGTCCTCCCAGCAAGCTCCCGACTCCGAGCCCCAGCATGAAGATGCCGACCACCACCGCTACAGACTGCGAATTCACGCCGTAGATCAAGAACAGGGTGCGCTGCCAGACAATCTGATAAATCAGCGCCGGCATTCCCGAGCAAAGAAAGAGTGCGCTCAGCAAGAACATATCCGAGCGGCTCGAGCTCTTCTCCGACTTCCACAGCGAAAACGCCAGCAGCCCCGCATCAATCAGGAGTAGCGCCAACACCGGCACGGCAACCATAATTTTCCTTGGTCAGCTTGTCGCCGAAAGACGGCCCAGAGCCTCGAACCAAAATCCCGAACCGAGCCTCATTCGGTCGAATAATTATGATTGACCCGACACCATCCCCATCCTGTTCGGTTGTTCAGGCATAGGTAAGTCGTTACTAGTAACTCGCCGGCATGCGTCCCGTATCGAAAACACCACAAACGCCAGCCCGCCGCCGGCACCACCTACTCAGAAACCCCGGTTCGCTCTTCGACACACCTCCGCCGAGAAACGCTGTCCGCGCGCCCCAACTCATCGGATTCTAGAGCTTGTAATCTTTGCCCAACGGAGCCGGCCCTTGAGCTTCACCCTGGGGACAAGGCTTGGATGCATTCTCGCGACCGCATCTCTCGTCTTCGCCCCTCTATCATCCGCGCAGGACACGCCTCTTGGCGTCGTGCTCCAGGCGAATCTCGCTCATGTCCGCCAGAGCTCGCTCTCCGAAGGCGCCAGTATCTTCGCCGGCGAAGACATCAGCACCGACGTCAGCGGCTCAGCAGACATTCGCATCGCCAGTTCCCGCTTTAGCCTCGCAGCGGGTACACGCACCCGTTTCTACCCCGCGCACGCCGGAAAAGGCTCCGTCGTCGAACTGAGCACCGGTACGCTCACCTTCCGCCGCGACAATTCCGACGCCGTCGAGGTCGTGGCCTCTGACGTTCGAATCGAACCGCAAGGCGACGTGCCCGCGACCGGCCAAGTCACCATCTTCTCGCCGTGCAAAATTGACGTCACCGCCATCACCGGCGACCTGAAAGTCATCGCCGGCACCGAAACGCGCATCGTCGCAGAAAAGGAATCGTACGAAGTCATTCCCCAGCAATCCGTTATTTCTGTGGCAAGTTTCATCTCACCCGACGATCCCGCCTACCATCAATCTCACACCCACAAAGCCTGCACCACCACGCCGCGCCAGTCGAACGGCCCGAGCCAATTCACAAAAATCGGCATCATCGCCGGCGCAGCAGGTGCCGGAGTTGTGGCTCTTCTCCTCATGCACCAAAGCGGCCACGCCAGCACGACCACCACATCCGGCGGTGGCGGCACCGAAAGCCCCGACAAACCCTAAACGAAAACCATCGCGGCAATCAGCAGAGACATCGCATCCTGCCGCGGTGTTGTAAGGGCGTCGCACTGCTGCGCCCCAACTTGGCGGGATCGCTCAGTTGTGACTCCGTCTTTTCGGGCGACGTCAAAGACAATTTGGTTGACCGTGCCACACGAACAGTCGCCCCACACATCGGTGAATTCGTAGACGTGCATGCGATACTAATGCTCAACATTTTTCGCCGCTCGCCGCGAAAGTCCCAGGAGCCACTCATCTCTCATCCCGCCCCAGCTCGCCAACATCCCGGACTCTTGCCCTACTTCGCTCTCGTCGCTGGCGTGATCTGCATCTCCTGGTCCGCCATCTTCGTCCGCTGGACCGACATCCCCGGCCCCGCCTCCGCCTTCTATCGCATGTTGATTCCGTCTCTCCTCCTCATCCCGACGTGGCTCTACGACTGGCGCACTCCGCGCGTCAGCTTCCGCACACTCGCCATCATCGCCATGGGCGGCCTCTTTTTCGCACTCGACCTCGCCTTCTACAACACTTCCATCATCCGTACGTCCGCCGGCAACGCCACTCTCCTCGGCAATCAGACTCCCATCTTCGTCGGCCTGATCACCTGGCTCGCTTTCAAGCGGCGTCCCGCATTCGCATTCTGGGCGGGACTTACCCTCGCCTTCTCGGGCTCGCTCGTCATCATCTGGACCGACCTCACGCGTCACCTTCACCTCGGCGCCGGCGACCTCATGGCCCTCACCGCCTCCGCCTGCTTCGCCGTCTATCTCCTCGCGACAGAAAACGTGCGCGCACACACACGCACACTCGTCTTCCTTCGCCTCGCGACGATTTCCGGCACAATCTTTCTCTTCGTGTTCTGTCTTCTTCTGCGTGAACCGTTGAACATCCCCAGCCATCGCTCGCTGGCCGCGCTGATCGGTCTCGGTCTCGTTTCACAACTGGGTGGCTATCTCGCTCTCACCTACGCCCTCGGCCATCTGCCAGCAACAGTCACCGCGGTCACGCTGCTCGCCCAAGGCCCACTGACAGCAGTACTCGCCGCATGGCTCCTCGGCGAGCAGCTCACGACATCTCTAATCGTGGGCGGTGTGTTGGTCCTGCTAGGTGTGGGCCTTGCCAATCGTGGCCGCGACGCCGGCGAAGAAGCCAACGCCGCCCTCAGCTACGATCCCGCTCAATCCTGATTGATCCTGAAACACTCTCCGCGTGCCTCTGCGAACTCCGCGCCTCTGCGTTATCTTTTGCCTTTTCAATCCTGAAAATGCGACGTAAACAAATTATTCAGCGACTCCGCCAGCGTCGGATGCGCAAACACTCCGTCCCGCAAAACCGTGAACGGCAGCTTGCCCCACATCGCCACCTGTATCTGCGCCATCACTTCCCCGCCCTCAATCCCCAGCACTGCCGCTCCCAAAATTTGATTCGTATCCGCATCCACAATCGCCTTCATAAACCCGCGTGTCTCATCGATCTCCAGCGCCCGCGCCACGCTTGTCATCTGCATCTTCGCCACGCGAATCTTTCGCCCCGTCGTACGCGCCTCGGCCTCCGTCATTCCCACGCGCCCCAACTGCGGATCGATAAACACCGTGTATGGCAAAATCCGTCCCGCAATCGAAGCATTCCCCTTCTCCAGCAAATTCGCCTTCACAATCCGAAAATCATCGTACGAAATGTGCGTGAACGCCGGCCCACCCTTGATATCCCCGATCGCATAAACATTTCCAACGTTCGTCTCCAGCTTCTCATTCACCTTGATATAGCCGTGCTTATCAACCTCGATCCCCGCCACTGATGGCCGCAGCGAATCCGTATTCGGTTTCCGCCCCGCCGCAACAAGCAAGTGGGAGTACTTCATCGTCCGCGCGTTCTTCCCATTCGCGCCCCTCACCACAATCTGCTTGCCCGAGCACTTCACGTGTTCATATTTCACGTTGAACAAAATCTTGATGCCGTCCTGCTGCAAAATTTTCGCCACTTCGTCGGCGACATCTTTATCTTCGTGATCGAGCAACTGCTCGCCCGACGTAATAACCGTCACCTCTGAACCCAACCTTCGAAAAAGCTGCCCGAACTCCAGCCCGATATATCCGCCGCCAATCACCACCAAGTGCTTCGGCACTTTGTCCAACTCCATGACCGAAGTGCTGTCGAGATACGGCACATCGTCAAGCCCCGAGATGGGAGGCGCCGACGGCCTGCATCCCGCATTAACAAAAAAATATTCCGCACTCAGCGTCCGTTTCCCGCCCTTCTTGTCCGTCACTTCAATCGACTTGGCCGAAATAAACGACGCTTCACCAAAAATCAGATCGAGATTCTTCGTTCCCTCAACTCTTTTCTGCTGTCCACCGCGAAACGAATTCACAATGTCGCGCTTCCGCTTCCGCACGCGCTTCATATCGATCCGTATCTTGCCCGTGTTCACGCCATAGTCGGCGCCTCGCCGCGCCAGATACGCGACGCGCCCGCTCGCAACCATCGTCTTCGTCGGCGTGCATCCTTCATTGATACACGTCCCACCGACGTGCACACGTTCCACCAAAGCGGTGCGCCATCCCGCGTTCGCCAATGCCTGACACAGCGGCGTCCCGCCCTGCCCCGAACCAATCACAATCGCTTTGTAATTCTCGGCGTCAGGCATGCGCTCTCCCTCAGGGATGAAACTAAATGTCGAAGTTTGGATGCAGAAGTAGAACAACCGGCCAGAAAATTTCTATGACAGAAGACGCGTCGAACTGTTCGGTCCGTCTCCTAACTCCGCGCTCTCTGCGAACTCTGTCGTGATTCCTCTCACCTAAAACCGCGACAAAGCCAACAATCCTCCGCCAACCGCCACAATATCCTCGATCACCGCGATCACCACGTCCAGCACTCCCAGCGCTTTCACCGACCGCGTCCGCGCGAAATATCCCCCATAGGTGCCGACGATCGCTCCCAGTATCCCGACAACAATTCCAAGCGCGATCGATTCTCCGCCCGCAACGCCAACCGTCGCACCACACAACCCGCCCATCACAACGCGCGCGCTCAGTCCGACAGGCGCCGTTCGCGCCGGCGTCGATGGCAACTGATCCGCCACCAGTTCCACTACCGCCAGCAAAGTGAAAATCGTCACCGTGATGATCGACGCCATGAAATGCATCGGCGTCCCAATCAAGCTCAGCCATCCGAGATGCGCCGCCCACGATGTCACTGCCGGCCCCGTCAAAGAGCGCAGCCCCGTCACCACGCCGATAAGAAACACAAACAGAAGCACATGTTGGTGATTCATAAGGCCGACAGCCTCCTCCGAACCCTCATTTTTGTCAACCGAATCGACGCGCACGTTCGTTGCGGCCTTTTCGAGGCCTGAAACATCTGATCGTCGAACATAAATTTTTGTCCATCATCGTACTTTTCTCTTGATAGGAGTACCGGGCCGGGCTCCTCTGACTCTAACCAACCCGTTTCCACTCATCGCCTTACGCAACAAATTACACGTCATTAACACTCACCCCAGCGCTCTCCTACATTCATTCGACTGTAACAATTGTTGCGTATAAAACCACCCATCCCGATGTGCCCGATGTGACTGTCACATCCGCAGAGGCCCAAAATTTCAACGACGGACAGGAGTCTTATGGCTTCAGCAGCAACAGCCAGAGCAGCAGCAACGGTAGCGCCTCCGCCACCAATCGCCCCCGAGCAGCAACAGCCAGCGAAACATTCGATTCACGAGAAGCTCGCCAAGAAGCCGAGCAAAGTCGGCGCACTGATCTTCGCCGGAGTGCTCATCGGCGGCCTCGTCTTTATCGGCTCCAGCATCGCCCACGACCTCGCCGGCATTCGCATCCTCTCGGCGTGGCCGTACATTCTCTTGGGCACCGCGCTTCTCGTTGCTCTCGCCTTCGAATTCGTCAACGGTTTCCACGACACCGCCAACGCCGTCGCCACCGTCATCTACACGCACTCGATGGATCCCCAGATCGCCGTCGTCTGGTCCGGCTTCTTCAACTTCGCCGGTGTCGTCACCTCGACGGGCACAGTCGCTTTCGGCATCGTCTCCCTTCTCCCCGTCGAACTGATTTTGCAGGTCGGCTCGAGCGCCGGGTTCGCGATGGTCTTCGCCTTGTTGACCGCCGCGATCCTCTGGAACCTCGGCACTTGGTGGTTCGGTCTCCCCGCCTCCAGCTCGCACACCCTCATCGGCTCGATCATCGGCGTCGGTATAGCCAACCAGCTCATGAACGCCCGCAGCGGAACCTCCGGCGTCGACTGGGCTCAGGCCGCGAATATCGGCAAGTCGCTCCTGCTCTCACCGATCTTCGGCTTCGCTCTCGCCGCGACCCTCTTCCTCGCGCTCAAGACCGTCATCAAAAACAAGAAACTTTACGAAGCTCCCGAAGGCACCGAGCCGCCTCCGTTCTGGATTCGCGCCTTGCTCATCCTCACTTGCACCGGCGTCAGCTTCTTCCACGGCTCCAATGACGGACAAAAAGGCATGGGCCTCATCATGCTCATCCTCATCGGCACCGTGCCCACGACCTACGCGTTGAACCACGCCGTCAGCGCTCGCGAAACGCAGGACTTCGTCGCCGTTTCTCGTACGAGCGCCGACGTTCTTAACAAGTACGTCGTGCCCTCGGCAGCCATCGGCGATCCGCGCGAAGACGTCACCGACTACATTCGCGACAAGGAATTCAAGCCCAACACGATGCTCGCCCTGCGCGAACTCGTGAACGGCATCGGCACCGAAATGGCTCAGTTCGGCGATCTCAAGGCTGTTCCTCAGGAGCAGGTTCGCAACTTCCGCAATGACATGTACCTCGCCAGCGAAGCGCTGCGCCTGATGCAAAAGAACCCGTCGATCCAGATCAGCCAAGGTGATTGGGCTGTTCTGAAGAACTACAAAACCCACATCGACCACGCAACCCGCTTCATCCCACTCTGGGTAAAGGTCGCCACTGCGCTCGCTCTCGGTCTCGGCACCATGGTCGGCTGGAAGCGCATCGTCGTCACCGTCGGCGAGAAAATCGGCAAGAACCACCTCACCTACGGACAGGGCGCCGCCGCTGAAATCACTGCGATGGCCACCATCGGCGCAGCCGACTGGTTCGGTCTACCCGTCAGTACAACTCACGTCTTATCTTCCGGTGTCGCCGGTACCATGTTGGCGAATCACTCCGGCTTGCAGTGGTCCACCGTGCGCAACTTGCTGATGGCCTGGGTCCTCACCCTACCCGTCGCCATGATGCTCTCCGGCTTCCTCTTCTGGACCTTCCGCAACATCTTCTAGTCGCGTACCAATTCTCGATCGACCGATGGGCACGGCAAAACCCGTGCCCATTTTTTTTCCGTCCTTCAGCCCCCAAGCCCAACCGCGCGCCAAAAAATCCTCTTGACATACGAAACTCTTACTAGTAAATCCTTACTACATGACCCGCGAACTCCCAAAGCCCACCAACGCCGAACTCGAAATCCTGACCGCTCTGTGGAGCCTCGGTTCAGCAACCGTCCGCGAAGTCTACGACCTCATCAACCGCCGCCGCCCCGCTCAATACAGCACCACACTGAAATTCATGCAAATCATGGCCGAAAAGGGCCTGCTCCTCCGCGACGACTCGGAGCGCGCTCACATCTACAAAGCGGCAAAGCCACGCGAATGGACCCAACAACAGTTAGCCGGCGATTTGTTGGAACGCGCTTTCAGCGGATCCGCGAAAGCCCTTTTGATCGGCGCCCTGTCATCGCGAAAAACCTCGAAAGAAGAACTCGCCGAATTGAGAAAGCTGCTCGATGACTACCGCGGGAGTCAAAAATGACCGCGCTCGCGAAGTTTGTCGGAACTCCGCTTTCTGCCGCGATTGGGTGGACATTGCTCCA
>Ga0209624_10003259_pt1 | contig 11553 bp, 10 predicted proteins | sample JacPinW_OM2H0_O1_FD_188565 | JGI IMG/M metagenome (GOLD analysis project Ga0209624, IMG submission 188565) | Forest soil microbial communities from Algoma, Ontario, Canada - Jack Pine, Ontario site 1_JW_OM2H0_O1 (SPAdes) (version 2) | ecosystem: Environmental > Terrestrial > Soil > Boreal... | reverse complement strand
GCTTGAGGATGACCGGATCGATGCCGTAGTCCTCGCCGCCGAGCAGCGCCTCGCCGGACAATTTGACCAAGATTCTGCGATACCGAGCCGTGGCGTTTGTATTGGTCATGATCTTAAACCCGTACCCTACTATAAAAGACCCCGCTGGCGCGGGGTCTTTGAGTCAAACCAAACGAGGCTCAGTGCTTTTTGGGACCGTCTTTCGGGCCGTCCTTGCCGTTGCCGTCGTCACCCTCGTCCGCCTTCGGCTTCTCCTGCGCCTTCACCTGCGCCATCACTTCGCTGACGAAATCATCCTGCTTCTTCTCGATGCCCTCGCCCACGGCGTAGCGCACGAATTGCACCACGGTGGCTCCCGCCTTCTTGAGGAGCTTCTCGACGGTGGTGTCCGGATCCTTCACGAAAGGCTGACCCACCAGGGTGATTTCCGCCAGATACTTGCGCAGCCGGCCTTCGACCATCTTGGCGATGATCTCCGGCGGCTTCTTCTCACCCTTGGTCTGCTCGGCCAGAATCTCCCGCTCCTTCTCGAGGACCGCAGCCGGCACGCCGCTTGCGTCGATGTAGGCGGGATTCGCGGCCGCGACATGCATGGCCAAATCGCGCGCCAGGGCCTCGTCGCCGCCTTTCAAGGCAACCAGCGCACCGATGCGGCCGCCGTGAATATAGGTGCCGAGAGCGCCCGGCGCGGTCACGCGCTCGAAGCGACGCACCGAGATGTTCTCGCCGATCTTGGCTATCAGTGCGCGACGCTGCTCATCGAGCGTAGAGCCGCCGCTGGCGAGCGCCACCAATGCGTTCACATCCTTGGGCGCCTTCTCGATCGCCGCGCGAGCCACGTCGCGCGCGAAGGCTTGAAATTCGTCGCCGCGCGCGACGAAGTCGGTTTCGCAGTTGACTTCCACCAGAACGGCGTTCGAGCCCGATCGTTCGACGGCGACGGTCCCTTCGGCGCCGCCGCGCGCCGCCTTCTTGTCGGCCTTGGCCAACCCGGTCTTGCGCATCAGCTCCGCCGCGGCGTCCAAATCGCCCTGGGTCTCGACCAGCGCTTTCTTGCACTCCATCATTCCCGCGCCGGTGCGCTCGCGGAGCTGTTTAACTGTATCTGCCGTGATGTTCATGGTGTACCGGCCTCGTGGCGGTTCCTAGTGTTGGGTGTAACGACGGGCCGGCGCGCAAGCTACGCTCTCGCGCCGGCCGATTCCATTGGCGTTATGCGCCGCGCCTCGGCGCACTTCGGCCGACGGGCCGGCGCCGCGGGGCGCTGGCGGGACGCGTTTCCGCCGGGGGGGTGTCCGCCGCATCGACATCGTCGGCTTCGACTTCGACTTCGTCGAGCGAGGCCGCGACCGCGGCGACGCTGGGGACCACCGTGACCGGAACCTTGCGCCGCGGCGGCGGCTTCTTGTGCCCGCCCCGGGGCGCAGCTGCCGGGCGACGGCCGCCGGCTGCCCGCTTCTTCGGATTGCCTTCCTCGTCGAGTTCCACGAACTCGTCCTCGCCCACCGGAACCTCGGGCAGCGAGGCCTTGCCCTCGAGCACGGAGTCCGCGACCCCGCCGGCATACAGCAGGATGGCGCGCATGGCGTCGTCATTGCCCGGAATCACATAGTCGATGCCGTCGGGGGAACAATTGGTGTCCACCACCGCCACCACCGGAATACCGAGCTTGCGCGCCTCGTGAATCGCGATTTGCTCGTGACCGACGTCGATCACGAACAGCGCATCGGGCAGCGCAGTCATCTCGCGGATGCCGCCCAGGCTGCGCAGCAGCTTGTCCATTTCACGGCGCAGCATCTGCGCCTCTTTCTTGCCGCGCCGTTCCAGCGCGCCGCTCTGTGCCATCTCGTCCAATTCGTTGAGCCGCTTGATGGACTGCCGAATGGTCTTGAAATTGGTCAACATGCCGCCCAGCCAACGCTGATTCACATAAGGCATGCTGCAGCGACTGGCCTCCTTCTGCACCGCGTCGCGGGCCGAGCGCTTGGTACCGACGAACAGCACCTTGCCCCCCTCCGAGGCCACACCCTTGATGAACGCCGCCGCCTGCGCATAGAGGGGCTGCGTCTTTTCCAGATTGATGATGTGGATCTTGTTTCGTTCGCCAAAGATGAAAGGAGCCATCTTCGGGTTCCAGAAGCGGGTTTGATGTCCAAAATGGACGCCCGCTTCCAGCATTTGTCGCATAGACACGCTGGTCATAAACACTCCTGGTCGGGTTGAGCCTCCGCGTATCCCAATCGGCAACCCGTCAAAACCTTGAAATCGAAGGCCGCTGCCTTCAGTTTCCAAGGTTCCGCCGGGCACCCGGCCGATTGTGTCGACACGCGTGCGGGGTTGTTAAAAATAGCCGCGCTTTATACCATGAACATCCAGTAGAAACAAAGCCTGCCGTCCTATGACCGTGACCATCAAAACACCCGCCGAACAGGACAAAATGCGCGCCGCCGGCCGCCTGGCCGCGAGCGTCCTGGATATGATCGAGCCCTACGTGCTGGCCGGGACGACCACCGACGAGCTCGACAAGCGTTGCCACGACTTCATCGTCGATGAGCTGAAATCGATCCCGGCCAACCTCAATTACCGGGGCTTTCCCAAGACCATCTGCACCTCCGTGAACCATGTCGTATGTCACGGAATCCCGGGCGATAAGCGCCTGAAGAGCGGGGACATCATCAATATCGACGTCACGGTGATTCGCGACGGGTTCCACGGCGATACCAGCCGGATGTACTTCGTGGGCGCCGCCCCGGTGCTGGCGCGGCGGCTGACGACGGTGTGCCATGACGCCATGTGGCGGGGGATCGAGACCGTGAGGCCGGGCGCCCGGCTGGGCGACATCGGGCACGCCATCCAAACCTATGCCGAGAGCCAGCATTTCTCCGTCGTGCGCGAATACTGCGGTCACGGCATCGGCCGCGTCTATCACGAGGACCCTCAGGTGCTGCACTACGGCAAACCGGGCACCGGCCTCGAACTCAGCGAGGGCATGACCTTTACCATCGAGCCCATGATCAATGCCGGCCGCCGCGATGTACGGCTGCTGCCCGACGGCTGGACCGTGGTCACCAAGGATCAGTCGCTGTCGGCCCAGTGGGAGCACACGATTCTGGTCACGGATTCGGGGTTCGAAGTGCTCACCATGGGCGCCAAGTCGAGCCTACCCGCGGCCGCGGCAGCCTCTTGAACGCCTACGGCAAGTTTCTCGACCCAACCATCGACTGGCCTTATTTGACGGCCGCGCCCGGAGCGATTCAAGAAGGCCAATTCTCGCCGACCGCCTTCCGTGAGGTTCTGGATCGCGGCACCGAGCTGCTCAAGGAACGCTTCGAGGCCGATGAGGCCGTCGAAGACCTGGTGCGCGACCGCGCGCGCCTGGTCGACATCGTTCTGCGCGCGGCCTGGGTACGGCACGCCGGCAAGTTTGCGGACGACCTGGCGCTCATTGCCGTCGGCGGCTACGGGCGCGGCGAACTGCACCCGAGTTCGGATATCGACATCATGGTGCTGCTGCCGAAGAGCGACTCGGCCGACTGGCAGCCGGATATCGAACGATTCCTGACCTTTCTCTGGGACATCGGTCTCGAGGTGGGCCACAGCGTGCGCTCCATCGACGACTGCCAGCGGGAGAGCCTCGCCGACATCAGCGTGGCCACCACCTTGTTCGAGGCGCGCCTGCTCGCAGGTCCTGAATCCCTGTTCGCCGGCATGCGCCGCGCGCTGGCGCCGGACCGGCTCTGGAGCTCGCAGGACTTCTTCGAGGCCAAGGTCCGTGAGCAAATCGAGCGGCATCATCGCTACTTCGACACCGCCTACAACCTCGAACCGAACGTGAAGTCGAGCCCCGGGGGCCTGCGCGACATTCAGACCATCGGCTGGGTCGCGAAACGCCACTTCGGCACCGACACCCTCGACGAGCTGGTGGCGCACGGCTTTCTCACCCGCGAGGAGCTGCGCAAGCTCAAGGCCGGACAATCGTTTCTCTGGAAGGTGCGCTTCGGGCTGCACGTGCTCACCGGGCGGCGCGAGGACCGGCTGCTGTTCGACTACCAGGTCAAGCTCGCGAAGATGTTCGGCTACGAGGACGCCAGCTTCACCCTGGCCGTCGAGCAGCTGATGCAGAAGTACTATCGAACCGTCATGGACATCAGCCTGCTGAACGAAATGCTGCTGCAGCTGTTTCGCGAGGCCATCCTGACGCAGAGCGCGCCGCCGCTGCCGATCAATGCCCGCTTTCAGATCCGCAACGACTACCTGGAAGCGACTCATCCGGAGGTGTTCGCGCGCTACCCCTCGGCGCTGCTGGAGCTGTTCGTGCTGCTGCAGCAGCATCCGGAGGTGCGCGGAGTGCGCGCCGAGACCATCCGGCTGATCGGAACCCACGTGTGGCTCATCGAGGAGGGCTTCCGGCAGGACCCGCGCAACCACCGCCTATTCATGGAAATTCTTTGCGCTCCGGTCGGCGTCACGCACGAGCTGCGCCGCATGAATTTGTACGGCGTGCTCGGCCGCTACATCCCCTCCTTCGGGCGCGTCGTCGGGCGCATGCAGTACGATTTGTTCCATGCCTACACCGTCGACGCGCATACGCTGTTCGTCGTCAGCAATCTGCGGCGTTTGGCCATGCCGAAATTCAACAATGAATTTCCCACCTTGAGCCAGATCATGCAGTCCCTGCCGCGCCAGGAAATCGCCTATCTTGCGGCTCTGTTTCACGACATCGCCAAGGGCCGCGGCGGCGATCATTCGGAATTGGGGGCGGTCGACGCCGAGGCGTTCTGCCTCGAGCAGGGACTCGGCCGCTACGAGGCGCGCCTGGTCGCATGGCTGGTCAGAAATCATCTGATCCTGTCCATCACGGCGCAGAAGAAGGACATCAGCGATCCGGACATCATTCATGAGTTCGCGCGCCGCGTCGGCGACCAGGCGCATCTGGATTATCTCTACGTATTGACCGTCGCGGACGTGCGCGGCACCAACCCGAAGCTGTGGAACGCTTGGAAGGCGCGGCTGTTCGAGGAGTTCTACGAGCGCACCAAACGCGCCCTGCGCCGCGGGCTCGAGACGCCGGTCGACCAGGAGGAATTGATTCGCGAAACGCAGGAGCAGGCCCGCGCGAACATGCCCGAAGTCGCTCCGGAGCGGATTTCCGCCGTGTGGGCGCAGTGGACCGAGGCGTATTTTTTGCGCTTCACGCCGGAGGAAATCGCCTGGCATACCTCGCTGCTCGCGGAGCGGCATCCGCAGGACGACGCCCCGCTGGTCGCCATTCGGCAACTGGCGGACCACGGAGGCACCGCGGTGCTCACCTACGCACCCCGGCGGCTGCGAAGCTTTGCGCGCACGACCGCCCTGCTCGATCAGATGGGACTGAACGTCGTGGACGCGCGGCTGGTGACCAGCGCCAACGGGTTCAGCCTGGAAACCTATGTGGTGCTCGAGGACAACGGCGCGCTGATCGCCGACATCTCGCGCATCCGTGAAATCGAAACGGGCCTGTGGCGCAATCTGCGCCAGCCCGAGGATTCACCGGCAACCGTGACTCGGCGCGCCCCGCGGCAGGTGCGCATGTTCTCCACGCCGACCCAGGTGAACTTCAGCGTCGACGCCCGCAACGGCCGCACCATCCTCGAACTCGTGGCCGCGGATCGCCCGGGATTGCTCTCGGAGGTCGGCAAGGTGTTCCGTACCGAGCGCGTGGCCATCAACGGCGCCAAGATCATGACCGTGGGCGAACGCGCCGAGGACGTGTTCTACATCACCGATGCCGAAGGGCGCCTGCTGCAGGAAGAGGCGTGCCAGCGTGTACAAGAATCCCTGGTGCGGGCGCTCGACCGGCGCGACGCCAAGGGCTGACTCAACCCCACTCACCGAACGGGACATCATGCCTCACACTGAATTACAGGCGGCCATCGAGGCCGCCTTCGAATCGCGGGCGAACATCACGCCGCACAATGTCCCCGCCGGCGCGCGCACGGCGGTCGAGACGGCGCTCGGGCTGCTCGATGCCGGAACATTGCGCGTTGCCGAAAAGCACGGCGGCGTGTGGCGGGTCAACGAGTGGCTCAAGAAGGCCGTGCTGCTGTCGTTTCGGATCGCGGACAACGCGGCGATTCGGGCGGGCGCCATGAATTTCTACGACAAGGTCCCGCTCAAGTACGAGGGCTGGGATGCCGCGCGATTCGGCGCCGCCGGCGTGCGCGTCGTGCCGCCGGCCACGGTGCGGCGCGGCGCCTTCGTCGCCCCCAACGTCGTGCTGATGCCGAGCTACGTCAATATCGGCGCCTACGTCGATTCGGGCACGATGGTCGATACCTGGGCCACCGTCGGCTCCTGCGCGCAAATCGGCAAGAATGTGCATCTCTCCGGCGGCGTCGGCATCGGCGGGGTGCTCGAGCCGCTGCAAGCTGCGCCCACCATCATCGAGGACGATTGTTTCATCGGCGCGCGTTCGGAAATCGTCGAGGGCGTCATCGTCGAATCGGGCGCGGTGATCTCCATGGGGGTATTCATCGGACAGAGCACCCGCATCTACGATCGCGAACGCGACGAGGTCCTGTTCGGCCGCGTACCCGCCGGCGCCGTGGTGGTGCCGGGCACCCTGCCCGCGAAGAACGGCAAGTACGGGCTCTCCTGCGCGGTGATCGTCAAGCGCGTGGACGCACAGACGCGCGCCAAGACTTCGCTGAACGAGCTGCTGCGCAACACGGACTGAGGCGGCGCCGACCCCAACGAGACCCCGTATGGTTTTCGTCAGTGCGCATTTCGAAGGATTGTACTGACGGTTCCGGCCAACTCCGGACGATCAACGCTTCGGTCGGACAGCCATGAAGCGGACGCTCGGAACTTGCGGTAAATTGAGAACTTGAAAGCCCTCAATAGCGGACGGCGGCTTGGGGTTCGACTGCTGCCCTAGACGCGGCAGTCATCGTAAAAGCACGACATCGTCCAACTTGGCAAAATCGCGATCAAATGTCCCAACCGGCAGATGCCCGGCCTTTCTCGCAATCTCCAGGACAAGACAATCTGAGAAAGCGATCGCGGAGCGCTTACGATAGTGAACAAGAGCCGATGTCACCACGTCGGTATCTTGAACGGTTAAGTCACGGTGGTTCAACAGCATTTCGACAGCCGTCGCAATTTGCACTCGGGAGAGCTCGTAGACGGAATCGAGGACCCAGATCGTCTCAGCCAGCACCAGATGGGACACCCACGCGCCTTTGCTGACGAAATCTTCAGCAGCGGAAACTTGATCGGCATCGTCGCGCGCGACGAGCCGAACCAGGACTTTCGTATCAACCGCCAGCATGCCGGTGTCGGATGTACTTTCGAATGGCATCCTTCACGTCGGGCACTTGCTTTCCCTTGCGTGCCTGTTTTGAAAACAGCGCCTGATGTACGTCGGAAGAGGTGAAACGGCCTGCCCTGCGGACCACGACGGTGCCGTCCTGCTCATACCACTCGAGTACCGAACCTGGCCCGATGCCGAGTTTCTTGCGAACTTCAGCTGGTACAGAGATCTGGCCCTGCGCAGTGACTTTTGATTGTGCGATCGCCATGCTGTTACATTACCCCGGTAATGCAATACTGTCAATTCACCATGCCTTGTCAATGAGCGCATAGCTCAGCACGTGGTGCGCGAGCAGCGCTCCGTCCGCGGCGCGGCATTCGGCCGTGCCGTATGCGGTTCTCTTACCGAGTTTCAGAACCCGCGCGGTGCAGTGAATATCGGTCTCGCGGGCGCTGCTCAAGAACGCAGTCTTCATGTCCGTCGTGACCCACTGCTCGGCGGTGCCTCGCTCGGTCATGATGGCCAGCCACATCGCCACGTCGGCGGCTCCCATGAGAGTGATGCCGCTCACGATGCCGCCCGGCCGCTCCAAGGACGGAGAAAAGGGGACGCAGACCACGCATTCTCCGGGTGCGAAAGAGTGCAAGGTCATGCCGAAGGGCTTCAGAAAGGCCGCGTGCGACAGGACCCGTGCCAATTCCTCTTGCGTACACTTCACGATGCGACCTTGGAGGCTGTCTGAGTATTCCGCGCGAGCCGCGCCGGCCTATGCTCAGCCGAACCGGCCGGTGATGTAGTCTTCCGTGAGCTTCTGCTGGGGGTTGGTGAAAATCAGATCGGTCGGCCCCACTTCGACCAGATCGCCCATATGGAAATAGGCGGTGCGCTGCGAGACCCGGGCCGCCTGCTGCATATTGTGGGTCACGATGACGATGGCGTAGTTCGCGCGCAGCTCATCGATCAAATCCTCGATCTTCGCGCTGGCGATCGGATCCAAGGCTGAAGTAGGTTCGTCCATCAAAATGACTTCGGGATTGACCGCAATGGTGCGGGCGATGCACAGCCGCTGTTGCTGACCGCCGGACAGGCTGGTTCCGGACGTGGCGAGACGGTCCTTGACCTCCTCCCAAAGTCCGGCGCGCGCGAGGCTGGAGTGAACCAGCTCGTCCATGTCCGCCCTGCTTTTCGCCAGTCCATGAATGCGCGGTCCGTAGGCGACATTGGCGTAGATCGAATGCGGGAACGGCGTGGGTTTCTGGAAGACGATCCCCACGCGGGCGCGCAGCTGCGCCACATCCTGCCTGCGGTCGTAGATGTCGTTGCCGTCGAGGGTTATCACCCCGTCCACCCGGGCGCTCGCGATGGTGTCGTTCATGCGGTTGAGGCAACGCAGGAAGGTCGACTTGCCGCAGCCCGAGGGCCCGATCATGGCCAGCACCTGATTGCGGCCGATGTCGAGATTCACGTTCCTGACCGCGTGCTTGTCGCCGTAGTGAACGTTGACGCCGCGCGCCGCCATCACCGTATCGCCCAGGGGTTCGCGCAGCGAAGCCGGCCCGTCGATGGGCTGCGCGGCGGCGGGGCGGTCGGTTGCCGTGGGCTCGAACATCATGAGCGGCTCAGCCGAAGCGCCCGGTGATGTAGTCGTCGGTACGGCGATCCTTCGGAGAGGTGAATATCTGGCTGGAAGGACCTATTTCCACCAGCTCACCCAGGAACATGAATCCGGTGACGTTCGACACTCGGGCTGCCTGTTGTAAATTGTGCGTGACCATTACGATACAGTATTTCTCGCGCAGCGCCTGCAGGGTTTCTTCGACGCGCAGCGTGGAGATGGGGTCGAGCGCCGCCGTCGGCTCGTCGAGCAGCAGCACTTCCGGTTGAACCGCGATGGCGCGCGCAATGCAGAGTCTTTGCTGCTGACCCCCGGACAGGCTGCGGCCGTCGGCGTGCATCTTGTCCTTGACCTCATCCCAGATCGCCGCATCGCGCAACGCGGATTCGACCCGCGCCTTGAGGTCGGCGCCGCGGATACCCCCCACCAGCCGCAAGCCGAAGGCGACGTTGTCGAACACCGACATGGGAAACGGGGTGGGCTTCTGGAATACCATGCCGACTCGATAACGCAGCTCCGCGACATCGACCGTCGCTCCCAGCACGTCGCGCCCGCCGATGAGCACTTCACCCTCGGCGCGCTGATTGGGATACAGACCGTACATTCTGTTGAGCACGCGCAGCAGCGTCGATTTGCCGCAGCCCGAAGGTCCGATGAACGCACTGATCGAACGGTCGGCCAGCGACATGTTGATGTTGTGCAGCGACTGCATGTCGCCGTAATAGAAATTCAAGCCGCGAATCTCGATCTTCGGCGGTGTATCGTCCCGCGCCGGCTCGCCGGGCGGCCGGGGCGGCACGCGCATCTTCCAGTGCTTCGGCGGCTTGGTGGACGGAATCATCGTCCGGATCCCTGCTGCGTCTGCAGCAGCGCCAGCAAAACTCGCGCGGAGATGGAGAGCACCAATATGGTCACGGTGATGATCAAGGCGCCCGCCCAGGCCAGATCCTGCCAGTCCTTGTAGGGGCTCAATGCGAACTGGAATATCACCACCGGAAGATTGGCCATTGGGGCGTTGAGGTTCGTGCTCCAAAATTGGTTGTTGAGCGCCGTGAACAAGAGCGGCGCCGTCTCGCCGCTGATGCGCGCGATCGCGAGCAGGAGCCCTGTGACGATGCCGCTGCGGGCCGCGGGATACAGCACGCTCAGCGTGGTGCGCCAGGGATACGCGCCGAGCGCCGCTGAAGAATCCTTCATGCCGACCGGCACCAGATTGAGCATGTCCTCGGTGGTACGCAGGGTCACCGGAATCGCCAGCATGGCGAGCGCCAGAGCGCCGGCGAAGGCGGAGAAGTGGCCCATGCGCACCACGACGATCTCATACACGAACAGGCCGATGATGATGGACGGAGCGCTCAGCAGCACGTCGTTGATGAAGCGAATGACGGTGCTGAGCCGCGAACCGCGCCCGTACTCCGCCAGGTAGGTGCCGGCCAGCACGCCGATGGGAGATCCGATGAGAATGCCGAGCAGAGTCATCACGGCGCTGCCGTACAGCGCGTTGAGCAATCCCCCGGCGCTGCCCGGCGGCGGCGTCATCTGCGTAAACAGGTGTCCCGACATGCCTGCAATGCCGTGCGACAGCAGCGTCCACAGAATGGCGGCGAGGCACGCCAGGCCCACCATGGTGGCGATCAGCGACAGCAGCAAGAAGACGGCGTTCTTGATCTTGCGCAGCAGCCGCCGATTCATATGCCCGCCACTCCGCGCCGCTCCAGCCTGCGCAGCATCGCCTGCGCCACAGCGATCACCGTGAAGGTAATGAGGAACAACAGCAACCCCAGCGCGATGAGTGACGAGGTGTAGAGGTCGCCGACTGCCTCGGTGAACTCGTTGGCAATGGCAGAGGATATCGTGGTACCCGGCGCCAATAAAGATGAACTGATGCGGTGCGCATTGCCGATGACGAAGGTCACGGCCATGGTCTCGCCCAGCGCCCGGCCCAAGCCCAGCATGATGCCGCCGACGATGCCCACGCGTGAATGCGGTACGACCACGTTCCACATGACCTCCCAGGTCGTGGCGCCCAAGCCGTAGCCGGACTCCTTGAGCATGGCCGGAACCGTGTCGAAGACGTCGCGCATGGTGGCCGCGATGAACGGCAGCACCATGATGGCGAGCACCACGCCGGCCGTGAGGATGCCGATACCGTAAGGGGGGCCCCGAAATAGGCTGCCGATGAACGGCGCAGCCCCCAGGTTTTCGATCAACCAAGGCTGCACGTGCCGCTGCAGCACCGGCGCCAGCACGAACAGGCCCCAAATGCCGAAGATGATGCTGGGTACGGCGGCGAGCAACTCGACCGCGACGCCGATGGGCCGTTTCAGCAAGGGGGGACAGAGCTCGGTCAGGAACAGCGCAATGCCGAACCCCGCCGGCACCGCCAGCAGCATCGCGATCGCGGAGGTGACCACGGTACCGTAAATCGGCGCGAGCGCGCCGTACTGATCGGTCACCGGATTCCAGATCTCGCGCGAGACGAAGGAGAAGCCAAAATGGTCCAACGCCGGCCAAGCGCCGCGCGCCAGCGAGACGGCGACGCCGCCGAGAATCAGAAGCACGAGGATCGCGGCCGTCAGTGTGGCCGAGCGGAAGATTCTCTCGTAAATCAGCTGCTTTGCGGCGTGCCTCGGATCGATGATCGCCA
>Ga0209624_10003258_pt1 | contig 11556 bp, 11 predicted proteins | sample JacPinW_OM2H0_O1_FD_188565 | JGI IMG/M metagenome (GOLD analysis project Ga0209624, IMG submission 188565) | Forest soil microbial communities from Algoma, Ontario, Canada - Jack Pine, Ontario site 1_JW_OM2H0_O1 (SPAdes) (version 2) | ecosystem: Environmental > Terrestrial > Soil > Boreal... | reverse complement strand
ATGGCGCGATGATCTTGATGTCGGGCTCGAGCGCATAGGCTGACAGTTCGAAGCGCACCTGATCATTGCCCTTGCCGGTCGCGCCATGGGCGATCGCGTCAGCGCCCACTTCATGAGCGATCTCGACTAGGCGCTTGGCGATCAGCGGCCGCGCGATCGAGGTGCCAAGCAGATACTGGCCCTCGTATTGCGCGTTGGCGCGGAACATCGGGAACACGTACTCCCGCACGAACTCCTCGCGCACGTCCTCGATGAAGATGTGCTCGGGCTTAATGCCGAGCAGCTCCGCCTTTTTACGCGCCGGCTCGAGCTCCTCGCCCTGACCGAGATCCGCGGTGAAGGTGATGACCTCAGCGCCGTATTCAGTCTGCAGCCACTTGAGAATGATGGACGTGTCCAGCCCGCCAGAATAGGCAAGGACGACGCGGTTGACTCGCGGCTTGTGCGGGCTCGGCATGGATAGGGGCTCTCTTCAGGCGCCGCCGCCATGGGCGAGCTTGACCCGGCCACGACGGTTGAGGGCGATCGGCCCTCGAAAACGTCGGCGGGACTTATAGAGAGGCGCTGGCGCGCGCAACCCGGCTAGCTTTGCCGGGAAGGAGAGAGGTTGAGCACGGCGATGACAGCGGCGACCTCCGTGTCGGGATTCCCGCCCGCGTCGACTGTCACGACCTGCTCGTCCGGCGCCGGCTCTTCCAGCGTGTCGAACTGGCTGCGTAGCAGCGAGGCCGGCATATATTCGTGATGGCGCGCCGCAACGCGGGCCCGAATGAGCGTCTCCGAGCCTTTCAGGTAGACGAAGCGAACGTCCGGCCGCGCCGAACGGATGCGGTCGCGATAGGCGCGTTTGAGCGCCGAGCAGGTCATGACGCCCGACCTTCCTTCGGCGGCCCAGCTTTTGAGCTCCTCGCCGATCCGATCGAGCCAGGGGACCCGGTCGCCGTCGGTCAGCGGAATCCCCTGCCGCATCTTCTCGACATTGGCCGGAGGATGTAGCCGATCACCCTCTGCGAATGGCCAGCCGAGCTGCTTGGCGAGGAGCTCGGCAACGGTCGTCTTGCCGCTGCCCGATACGCCCATGACGACGAGGGCGGATCCGGTCTTGGTCTCGTTCATCGACGTCTCACGCCGACGCAGGCGCGGGCGCGGCGCCGTCCGGCTCCGGGATCGGCTCGATCTTTCCCAGCACAACGACAAAGAAGAAGATGCCGATCAGGAGCACGATCCCGGCTACCAGGAACGCGAGCGAAAAGGAGTTCGTCGCGCCGACGACGAAGCCGGTGACCGCGGGAGCGACCGCGCCCATGAGATTGTTGAAGAAGTTCATCACGCCCCCGATCGTGCCTGTGCCGCCCCTCGGCGCGATGAGCGAGGGGATCGACCAGCCGACCGGCGCCGCCGCCGCAAGCCCGCTCAGCGCAATCGAGATCCAGAATATGGCCCACACCGGGCTTGTTGTCATCGTCGCGCCGAATACCGCGAGGCCAAGAACCATGCCGCCGACGAGCACTGTCTTGCGCGTCTTCGTGTCGTCGTAACCCTTCGCGAGCAAATGATCGATAAGCCAGCCGCCGACGACGAGATCGGAGATGGTCGCGAACAGCCAGGGGATCGCCGCGTAACCCGCCGACTTGATGATGCTCATATGCATCTCACTGACAAGATATCCCGGCAGCCAGGTCAAAAAGAGATAGAATGAATACCCGTAAGCCGCGAAGCCGATGGTAAGCCCCCACACTTTGCGATTGCGTAGCAGATAGCCGAGCATCCCGATGGGGCTCGCCTCGGATTCGCCTTCGGGCGTTGCGCCGCCCTTGCGGATATAGTCGTGCTCCTCACGGCTGAGCTTCGGATCGGCGCTCGGGTCGCGGTAGATGAACCAGTAGGCGAGAAAATAAACGAAGCTGAGGATCGCGGTGAGGCCGAAGCCCCACCGCCAGCCGAAAGTGACGACAGCGACCGCCACCAGCGGCACGCCGATGACGTTGGAGAATTTCGCCGCAGCGTCAAAGATCGCGGTCGCCGTCGCGCGTTCGCCGCGCGGGAACCAGTAGCCCGTCGCCTTCGAATTGGCCGGGAAGGCTGGCGCTTCCGCGACGCCGAGCAGGATCCGCGCTCCGAAAATGAAGCCGAAGCCGCTAGCGAAGGCGACCGCGCCTGAGGCGACGCCCCACAGGAGCGCGCCAATGCGGCTCACCGTCGTCACGCCGACCCGGTCGAGCACGATTCCGACCGGCACCTGCAGGATGGCGTAGGACCAGAAGAAGGCGCTGAACAGCAGCCCCAGATCGGCCGGCGTCAGGCTGAACTCCTGCTGCAGCTGCGGCGCCGCGACCGAGATGTTCACACGGTCGAAATAGTTGATGAGAACGCCGGCGCCGAGCAGAAGCCCGATCACCCACCGGCGCCGGCCGACGACTGGCGTCTCCGCCATCGGGTCTCCTCCGCACCGCGCCCCCCGAGACGCAAGAGACTCTTCGGCCCGCCGGTTGTCAATCGCAGCGCAGCGCGCTGTCTCACACCGCGGGGCGCCCGGACCCGTCGCGACGTTGCGACTGACGCAGCCCCGGCCTGCCAGGCGACTCCGGCTCGACGGCGCCCCTCTGCCAGATGACGCGGCGGACGATTTCGATGACGATGAGCGTGATGAGCCCAGCGAGCAGCACGTCGCTGAGATAGTGGCCGCCGAAGGCGAGCCTCAAGAGGCTCGCGCCGAACCCGAAGGCGAACGCAGCGACGATCGCGAGACCGCGCCAGGGTGGGGGGAGTACGCTCGCCGGCGCGACCATCCAGAAGCCGGTCGAGGCTTCGCCGGAGACGAAGGAACAGTTCTTTTTGCAGCCGCCGCCGACGTTATACCAGGGCACGAAAGGGCTCGGTCCATTGAAATCCTGGGTCTGGATCGGACGGGGCCGATGCCAATGATCCTTGAGGCCGAAATTGACGATGAGGCCCGGCCCGATGATCATCGTGGCGATGAGAAAGATCATCGCTCGGCCGCTCGGCGCCCAGCCGAGTTTTACCCCACGATTCTTAGCGAGCCACAGCGCCGCATAAGCCGCGAGCACGACGAACGGCGTCACGCGGAAAAAGTCGCGGCCAAAGCGTTCGAAGCTGTTGCGACCGAAGAAGCCGCCGCCGTGGTAAAAGTAGTGGGCGCCCGCCAGGTCAAGTCCGGGCCAGATCGCGAAAATGGCAAGCGCCAGCGCGGCGAGCGTAATATAGACGAACAGCGCTTTGTTCATTTGCCGCGAATTAGACCACGCGATAGGTCTGGCCGGTTTCAAGCCCCTCGATGCTGCGGCTGAAGGCGCGGGCGGCGCGGGCCACCGGCACGGGATCGTGGCCGCGGAAGAACGGTCCGAAGTCCGCCATTGATTCCTCAAACACGGTCGGGCTCACCGCGTTGATGCGGATGCCGAGCGGCATTTCGATCGCGGCCGCCATGGCGAACGCCTCGATGGCCGCGTTGACCATGCTAGCGGAAGAACCCGTGGCGATTGGCGTCTGCGACAGCACGCCTGCGATCAGCGTGATCGAGCCGTGGTCGTTGATGTGGTCGCGCGCCGCCAGCGCCAGATTGACCTGGCCCATGAGTTTATCGGTCAGCCCCAATCCGTAGGACGACTTTTCCAGCCCTGCGAGTTTGATCGCCGAAAGCGGATGCCAGTTCACGGCGCCGGCGGCGCAAGCGACGGCGTCCAGCGGCCCTGCCGCTTTCAAACCCGCTACGATGCTGGCGGGATTGGCGATGTCGATGCGAATGTCACCCGACTTCGATCCAGCGGACACGATGTCATGGCGCGGCGAAAGCTCGGCCGCAATCGCGCGCCCCAGCACTCCGCTCGCGCCGATGAGGAGAATGCGAAGTCTTTGCGACTCAGGCATCAGTTGGCTCTTCCGTTGAACAGTATGGGCGCATGGCGCGGGGGGTTAGAATCTGGAGTTACGGGCCGGGCCTTCGCAGCGTCGAGACGAAGTCGATGAGGTTGCCCAGCGCGATATTGACGTCGATGAGGTGCCAGCCCCAGCTCTTGAGGAGCCGCCCGTCCACGACGAGGTTGCCGGGGAGGGCCGCCGGCCAGGCGCCAGGCGCCAGCGGCGGGTTGATCGAGACCGAAAGGTAGGAGGCGTTCGTCCCCTCGACGCAATGGCCGGACGCGATTCCGGGCAGCGATACGAAGAGCGCGTCGAGCGGCTTGACGAACGCCGCCCAGCCCGGATCGAGCGGGGGTTGGCCAAGCAGATTCGTCTGGGTCGCGAGAATGGGATCGAGCTTGCCGCCGGCGAGCACAGCAGGATCGGTGCAGGCGATCTCCATGCCTGGCGTTTCGGGATGGGTGAAGCGGGAATCGTCCGATGGGAGCGAACTCGCCGGGAAAGTCTCGTAGGCGACAACACAGCCGCTCTGCGTCGCCGTGCGGCACAGCGGGATCGTTTTGAACGTCCCGCCGACGTCCCTGCCTTTCGGGACCTCGACGTCGAACCCGAGGATGAGGGCGCCAGCGACGAGGCGCTGCTCGGGCTTGCCCTCGATATCCTGGACGAGGAGGCGCGCGAGGATTCGTGCGCCCTGCGAATGACCGATCAACACGACCCCACGGCCCCCGTTGTCATGTGCGAGGTAGTGTCGCCAGGCCGCGCGTACATCCTGATACGGAAGCCCGAAATCCACCGGCAGCGGCTCGTGTTGGAGCACAGCTTCGACGCCCGCGATCGTCACCTGACGGTAGATAGGCGCGAACGGCCGGCAGACCGAGGCAAAGGCCGCGAACTGCTGCGCGACCGCGCGCTTCTCGCCGGGTCCGCTGGTCATACCGCTGTTCCCAGCCGGATCTTCGGAGACGGTCGGATAAACGTAGAAGCAGTCGATCGGCGCCGCGGGGTTTGGCTTCAGAATCCGGATTGCGTGCGAGCCGTCGCTTTGCACAACCGTTGCGCCCACGGGCGCGGCGCAGAGGTCGGACGCGCCCGGCCGGCAGAGCCAGGCTTCGGCTCGAGCATAAGGATCGTCATCCGCGGCGCGCGTAGGCGCGGCGACACCCGAGAGAGCAGACGCCAATCCAGCCGCCGCAACCAGCCGGGCGTAGATTGTCCTGGCGTTCCGCCGGGCGCGTAAAACTTTGGCCATCGACACTCCACCCGCAAAAGCGGGCCCGCCGGTGGCCGCAAACTAGCGGCAACCGATGACGAGCGCCAGCGGCCCGCTCAAACCGGTTGCCATCCGTCGAGCGTGGCCTGTAAACCGGCGGCCAAACCGGAGAGGCGTTCATGTTCAGGCTCGACGACAAGCTCGCGCGCATCCGAAGCGGCGCCTATCGGCGTTCGGATTTCATCATCGCCGACGCCAAGGATCCCGACATGGGGCCAGGGCTCCACGCGGTCGGGCCGGCGCCGATGGCCGGTGGAGCGGCGCCGCGATTTCGGACGCGCGCGGAGTTCCTCGATTCGATCGAGGCGATCGTCAAGCAAGACGTCGTCGACATCATGCTGACCTCGGTCTCGAATTTGGAAAGCCTCGTCAAGCGCAACACCTTCGCGGGAACTGGGGTCAAGCCAGTTATCCGCGCCAATGATACGACCGACATCTGGCGCCATCGCGGAGCGTCGTTTCATAACCAGCCGTCGCGGCCGTTCCGCACTGCATCGCTCAGCCGTGTGAAGCCGCTGACCGACCTCGGGCTCTATTCGATCACGTTCACCAACGACATCGAGGCCGACCATGTCTCGCTTGAGGCGTTCACGGATTTTCGCGACGACGCGGAAGAAAACGGCTTCTCCTATTTCCTCGAGGTGTTCAATCCGAACGTCGAGCGCGGCTTGACGCCGGAGACCGTGCCTCAGTTCGTCAACGACGCAATCGTCCGCTGCCTCGCCGGCCTCACGGAGGCGGAGCGGCCGAAATTCCTCAAGATCGCCTATAATGGACCGAGAGCGTTGGAAGAGCTGGCGTCGTTCGACCCGAGCCTCGTCGTTGGCGTGCTGGGCGGCGGCGCCGGCACGACCCGCGATTGTTTCGAGCTCATTCATCAGGCGGAGAAATATGGCGCGCGCGTCGCGCTGTTCGGCCGCAAGATCAATCTCGCGGAATCTCCGCTCGACATCGTGCGTCTCATGCGCGCCGTCGCTGACGGCGCCATAACCCCGCCCGAGGCGGTCAAAGACTACCACGCGGCGCTTGAGAAACAGGGTCTGAAGCCGACGCGCGAGGTCGCGGTCGACAGTGCGATCACAGAAGCCGCCCTCAAGTCGGCCTAACCGATGAGCGAGCGGCGCGGCGTGCTGTCGGCGGGGACTTGGTGCGTCGACTTCAACAAGTCGATCGCACGCTGGCCGGACGAGGACACCTCCAACGAAGTTCTCGCGATCGATCGCCAAAACGGCGGGTCTGGATCGAACATGGCGTTCGACCTCAAGCGCCTCGATCCCAAACTTCCGGTCGAGGCGATGGGCGTCGTCGGCGATGACGATCTCGGGCGCTTTCTTTTCGGCGAGTGCGACGCGCGCGGCGTCAACCGCACTGCGCTTCGCGCGGCGGCCGGGGGCGCGACGATGAGCGTGGACGCTTTCAATGTCGCGGCCAACGGCCGGCGCACCCATTTCTACCATCAGGGTGTGGCGGCCGAGATGACGCCCGACGACTTCGATTTCTCTTCGACCAATGCGAAAATTCTGCATCTCGGATTGCCAGGCGCTCACAAGGCGATGGACGGCCCATGGCGTGGCGAGGCCAACGGTTGGGTCGCGGTGTTGCGCAAGGCGCGGGCCCACGGCCTCAGCGCTAATCTCGAATTGATGACGACCCGGGCCGAGCGGCTCGCCGAGCTTGGCCGGCCGTGCCTGCCCTATCTCGATTGTCTTGTCGTCAACGATTACGAAGTCGGCGCGCTGGCGGGACGCGAGACGCGGCGAGCCGACGGCTCGACCGACCCGGCGGCGGTCGGGCGGGCGATTGGCGATGTGCTCGCGCTCGGCTCCATGCGCTGGGCGGCGGCTCATTTTCCTGAAGGCGCGATCGTGGGCGCGCGCGACGGGTCGCGCCTCGCGCTAGGCTCGGTCGCCCTACCGGCGGGCGCTGTCGTCGGCGCCAACGGCGCGGGCGACGCGTTCGCCGCCGGCCTGCTTTATGGGCTGCATGAGCAATGGCCGATTGTTGAGTGTCTGCAACTCGGGCATGCATGCGCCGCGGCGTCGATGCGCGCGGTGTCGACGACGGCTGGCGTCGGAACTGTCAGCGAATGCCAAGCGCTGGCGAAACAATGGGGGTTCCGGCCGCTGGCGCTTAACACCTGAACGCGCTCAAAGCGCCGGCTGAGTTGTTTGAGGGGACCGTCTACGCGTGCCGGAATTTCCGCATCGCCTTATCTTCGTGCGCCATGGCGAGACGGCCTATAATGCCGAAAGCCGGCTTCAAGGACAGCTCGATGTCCCTCTCAACGCGCGTGGGCGCGAGCAGGCGCGCGCGGTCGGTGGAACGCTTCGGAGCCGTGTCGGGCGGGAGATCGACCGGCTTGATGAGGCTCGGGCCTTTTTTGCCTCGCCGCTCGAGCGCGCGCGGGAGACGATGGAGATCGCGCGAGATGCGATGGGACTGCCGCCGAGTCGCTACTGGCTTGCCCCGGTCTTGAAGGAGCTCAGCTTCGGAATTTGGGAGGGCATGACCTGGCGGGAAATCGAGGGGCGATACGTGCGGGACCTTGAGGCGCGTAAGAGGGATAGGTGGAATTTCGCGCCGCGGGGCGGCGAGAGCTACGCGATGCTGGCCACGCGCGTGCGTCCTTGGCTGGCTGCGCTGCCCGGAGACGCCTTCGTCGTCTCGCACGGCGGCGTGGCGCGGGCGCTGATGACGCTGATCGCCGGCGTCACTCCTGCGAAAGCGGCTGAAACGCCGATTATACAGGGGCGGGCTCTCTGCTTCGAGAATGGGCGATGTCGTTGGATCACATAACAGTGGTCGCAGCGCAGCCGCAGGACCCCAAGCTTCGCGCTTGCTTATGACGCGCCGAGGCGCGACAATCACCGGAACGGGGTACTCGTTGGGTAAAGGGAAGTTGCCGAAGGAGGCTCGTCCATGACCAGTAAGCTCGACCAGTTGCGCGCCATGACCACTGTCGTCTCAGACACCGGCGACATGGATTCGATCCGCGCCTACAAGCCGACGGACGCCACAACAAATCCGTCTTTGATCCTGAAGGCTGCGGAGATGCCTGCCTACGCCCGTCTTGTCGACGAGGCGATTGCCTGGGGGGGCAAACAGAAGGCTTCGGTCGGCGAAGTGACCGACCGCATCGCGGTGAACTTCGGCGCCGAACTGACGAAGATCGTTCCTGGCCGCGTGTCGACCGAGGTTGACGCCGATCTCTCCTTTGACACGGAGGGCATGGTCGCCAAAGCGAAGTCGTTCATTGCCGCCTACAAGGAGCGTGGCATCGGCCACGAGCACATCCTCATCAAGCTGGCTTCGACCTGGGAAGGCGTGCAAGCGGCACGGCGCCTGCAGGCCGAAGGCATCGATTGCAATATGACGCTCGCCTTCTCGATCGCCCAGGCGATCGCGGCGGGGGACGCGAAGGCGTTCCTTCTGTCGCCTTTCGTTGGACGCATCCTGGATTGGCATGTGAAGGCGGGCGGCGGCCCGTACACTCCCGAGACCGATCCCGGCGTGAACTCGGTCCGCGCCATCTACGCCTACTATAAGACCTATGGGATCAAGACGGTCGTCATGGGGGCGTCGTTTCGCAACACCGGCGAAATCGAGGCTCTCGCGGGCTGCGACCGGCTCACCATCTCGCCTCAACTCCTCGAGGCGCTGTCGAAGGACGGGGGCGCGCTCAAGCGGCATCTCGACCCGGCCCATCCCGGGCCGGCTCCCGCCAAGGTCGCGATGGACGAGAAGACGTTCCGCTGGATGCTCAACGAGGACCAGATGGCGACGGAGAAGCTATCCGATGGGATCCGCCTCTTCGCACACGATCTCAATAAGCTGAGGACGACGGTGCAGCAGCGGCTGGCGAAGGCGGCGTGACGATGCGCTGAGCGGCGGTTCGCTCAAGCCGCAGCGTTGCCGGTTAAGCGTGGATCGCTTGCGGTGAAAGCGATCGTTCGCACCCGAAGCGCAAGCTCGCCTCGGGGGTTAGCGATTCTCGATCGCCTGAGCACATCTGACAGGCCCAGACGGGGCCGGGATCGCCACTTTGAGATCCGAGCGGCTCGCTTCGATGTTCTCGAGGAACTGGCGCGCGCTCTCTTTCCAGGTGAACCGCATCGAATGTTCGCGCGCCTCTTCGCGCGACATGGTCAACGCCTTGAGGCAGGCGGCGCGCAGATCCTCGTCGAGCACACCCGCGCCGGGCCCGACGACATCGATCGGCCCGGGCACAGGATAAGCCGCGACCGGCAAGCCGCTGGCCATAGCCTCGATCATCACGATCCCGAACGTGTCGGTGCGCGAGGGGAAGACGAACACGTCCGCGCTCGCGTAGATGTCCGCCAGCGCTTCGCCCTCCTTGGCGCCGAGGAAATGCGCATGGCGGTACCGGCGCTCGAGGTGGCGGCGAACCGGTCCGTCGCCGACGATCACAGTCGACCCGGGCAGATCGAGGCCAAGCAGCGCTTCAAGGTTTTTTTCCACCGCCACCCGTCCAACGGACAGGAAGATCGGCCGCGGCAGGTCGAGCGCGCGCTTGGACCGTGGGCGGTAAACGGCATGGTTGACGCCGCGCGTCCAAAGCCTGACCCGGGGGAAGCCGCGGCGGGTGAGGTCGGCGCCGATAGTCGGCGTCGGCGCCATCACCGCAGCCGAGGGCGCATGAAAATAGCGCAGGCCCGCATAGGTCAGCCATTCAGGAACGCGGATCCGAGCCGACACGTATTCGGGGAAGCGGGTGTGGTAGCTGGTGGTGAAAATCCGCTGGTGCGACAGGCAATAGCGCCGCGTCAGCCAGCCGATCGGTCCTTCGGTGGCGATATGGATATGGTCGGGCTTGGCTTCCTCGATGCGCTGACCGATCTTTCGCCAGGATGGGATCGCGACGCGAATTTCCGGGTAGGAGGGCAGGGGAGCGCTCCACATTCCCTGCGGCGTGAGGAAGTCAAACGCCGCGCCCAATTCAGCCGCCGCCTGGGTCATTCGCTCCAGGGTCGACACCACGCCATTGACTTGGGGACGCCAAGCGTCGGTCGCGATCAGGATACGCATTAAGCCGCTTCCGCTTGCGCCTCTTCGGCTCCCGCGTCCGCCGCTTCTTCCTCGACGCGCGCGATGAGCTGCAACGGATCCTTCCAGCGCAGCACTTCCAACCGGCCGTCATGGTGCTCGACCACTAGCGAGCAGGATTCAACGAAGTCGCCGGTGTTGACGTAGATCACCCCTTCCATGTCGCGGATGATCGGATGATGGATATGACCGCAGACCACGCCGTCGACGCCGCGCTTTCTGGCTTCGCCGGCCAGCTCGCGCTCGAATGAACCGATGAAATTGACCGCGTTCTTGACCTTGAGTTTCGCCCAGGCCGAAAACGACCAATAGGGCAAGCCCAACGCCCGGCGCGCCGCGTTGAAATGGGTGTTGACGAACAGAGCGAAATCGTAGGCCCAGTCGCCGAAAAACGCGAGCCACTTCGAATGACGCACCACGACGTCGAATTCGTCGCCATGAATGATGAGGTAGCGCTTACCGTCGGCCGCGGTATGGATCGCCTGCCGCTTGATCTCGATCCCACCGAAGGTCAGGCCGAAGAACTGACGGGCGAATTCATCGTGGTTGCCAGGAACAAACACCATCCGCGCGCCGCGCCTAACCTTGCGCAGCAATTTCTGGATGACGTCGTTATGCGCCTGCGGCCAGTACCAGCCGGAGCGGAGCCGCCAGCCGTCGATGATGTCGCCGACGAGGTAGATGGTGTCGGCCTCGACATGGCGTAGCATATCCAGGATAAGATGGGCTTGGCACCCGCGCGTGCCCAGGTGCAAATCCGACAGGAACAGCGTCCTGTATCGATGGGTTTGTTGGGACTTGGGCACCCGGGGGCCTCCTCGCGAGGGGGCGAACAACGAGAAATGACTGCGCAGATTCTCATGTCGCTTCGATGACGCGACGCACTCGAAGCGGTTATAATTGTCGACTTGGAGAGTGTCGAGAGCAGGGGCGCCACAGTGGACTTGGGAATCGCCGGCCGGAAAGCGATCGTTTGCGCGTCGACCAAAGGCTTGGGCCGCGCCTGCGCGTGGGCGCTGGCGGAAGCTGGGTGCGCGGTCGTGCTCAACGGCCGCGACAAGGAGGGCCTGGATCGGACCGCACATGAACTGCGACAGGCGACGGGCGTCGAGATTCGTGAGGTTACCGGCGATCTCGACCATCCGGCGACGCGCGCGGACTTGATCGCCGCCTGCCCGGACGCCGACATTCTGGTCAATAACAACGGCGGGCCGCCGCACAAGGGTTTCGGCGAGATCAACCGCGAGGATATCCTCAAGGGGATCGAGTCCAACATGCTCACCCCGATTGCGCTGGTTCAGGCGCTGGCGCCGGGCATGGTTGAGCGCAAGTTCGGGCGA
>Ga0209624_10003257_pt1 | contig 11556 bp, 10 predicted proteins | sample JacPinW_OM2H0_O1_FD_188565 | JGI IMG/M metagenome (GOLD analysis project Ga0209624, IMG submission 188565) | Forest soil microbial communities from Algoma, Ontario, Canada - Jack Pine, Ontario site 1_JW_OM2H0_O1 (SPAdes) (version 2) | ecosystem: Environmental > Terrestrial > Soil > Boreal... | reverse complement strand
TGTCCTTGCCCTGGATCGCCACGGTGATCGGCGGCGTCGATCGCCTTGACTGCTTCTTCGAAGGAGGTCGGCGTGTGATCCTCACGCGTGCCCTCCTCAGCGCCGATGCCGAGCGCCTTGATCAGGCCCTGCTGGCGTGGCATGCCCTCGTTCTCCATCTCCATGTGCGCGTCGAGCGCGACGAACGAGCCGTCCTTCAGCTCGGCCAGCGGGTTGATCTCGGCGAGCGTCATGTCGTTGTCGAGGAACAGCCGGGCAAGGCGCGCGAGCACCGGGGTGGCGCGCTGCAGGGCTCTGCCGGTGACGCCGGCCGCGGCGATGACCTGCTTGGCCTGAAAGTCGGAGAACGGTTCGAGCGTCGAGAAGTGGCCGCGGCCGACGTGGTCGGGGTGCTCCTCGGCGACCTGCTCGATGTCGATGCCGCCCATGTCGCTGAACAGCATCAGCGGTTTCTTCGCGGTGCCGTCCCAGACGACGCCGGCGTAGTACTCCTGCGCGACCTCGGCCTTGGGATCGACGAGCACGCCGCGTGGCATGTGGCCGTTGATCTCCAGTGCGAGGATGTCGCGGGCGTGACCCTCAGCCTCCTCGGGTGTGTCGGCGAACTTGACGCCACCGGCCTTCATGCGACCGCCGGTCAGTACCTGGGACTTGATGACCGTCGGGCCGCCGATCCGCTCGGCGATTTGCCTCGCCTCGGCAGGATCGGTAGTGAAGCCGTAGTCGGTGACGGGGATGCCGGCACGCTTGACGATCTCGCGCGCCTCGAACTCGAAGAATCTCATGCGGCGCGGAAGCCTATACGGAGGAAGGGCTTGCGCGCAGACAGCTCCGCTGCATGATCGCTCAGCAGTCCGCCAGCGCGCGCAGCGTCTGGCAGATCTCATCGAGTCGGGGGCCGAGCGTGCCGGTCCTTTCGGTCAGTGCAGAGCGGAGGATCGGCTGGAGGTTGTCGAAGGAGGCGGCGCAGTCGATGTCGAGACCCTCGCGCGGTCCCAGCCCGATCTCGGTTGGGATGCCGCGCACGGTTCGGCTGACCGGTGCCACCACGACACGTTTCAGCACCGGTATCGCCTGCGAGCGCGTGACCACCAGCACTGGCCGGCGCTTGTCTTCGGCCTCGGCCCACCAGATCTCCCCCTGCTCGGGAACGCTCACCAAGGTTCTTCTTCGATCAGTGCGCGGGTTCCTGTCTCCGCTTGCGCTAGCTCCTCGTCGGTCTCAGGGTGCCGTGTGTATCCCTCGACGATTTCCGCGCCTATCCGGCGCCGTCGATGCTCCTCCACAAGCCTCTCGAGTCCCATGCGCATTGCCTCGGAGCGATTGCCGACCACCCCACTGTCCACAAGCTCGTCAACTGCTGCTACGAGTTTGTCATCAAGCCTGGCTACAAGTTGTGTCATGCAATTAGCATAGCGTTGTGCAATGTATTACGTATATCCGGTCTTCTTCAAGAACCGCTCGAGCCGCACGACGAAGGCATGTCCATTGGGGCTCTGGCCTTCTGCGCTGCGCAGGTTGTGTAGTCGCGCTTCGCGGCTCAGCGTGTGTGTCACCAAGGCGCCATGCCCCAACAGCTCCTCGTCGGCGGCCCACGCGGCGATTGCGCCGAGACCATGGCCGTGGCGGCGGTTGGCGCGGAACACCTTCAGCCAGCCGGCGGCATTGACAGCTACGGCCGCCGGGAATTCCTTGGTTGCGTCCACGAAGCGACCTTGCTCGAACCGCCAGACCTCGAGCGGCAAGGCGGAATAGGCGTAGGAGGAGAAGGCGTACGCAAAGCGATCGTCAGCAGACTCGAGCTCGAGCTTCCCGTCGCCTGCCACATCGGTGATCAGCGCGCCCGGGTCGCCGAAGTCGCGTTCCACGGACCGGTAGGCCATCACTCCGGGGTCGTAGCTGAAGACCTGGACGATCGTGCAGCAGTGGGCGCCGCTCGTGTTCAGCTCCAACACCACGTTCGGCTGTCCGTTGCCTTTGAGGTCTGCCACCGTCACGGAGCTCGGCTTGCCGGGTTCAACACTGAGCTCCTCGGGAACGCACCCCGAGGAGCAGTAGCGGGAGCTCACCGGTTGGTCATAGACGCTCGCGCCCGAGCGTGAGATCGCAAAGCTCAGGTTGAAGTACGGAAGTGGCCCGCCGATGCCTTCCTTGTAGCTGAGCACGGCGCTCACGCCGTCTTCTGATGCGGCTTGCGAGCGGCTCACAGCCGCTTCAGCGCCTAGCGCCGAGGCCGTAAAGCCAGCTCCAACCGCCAGCGCCGTTGCGCATGCCAGCCCGGTCGCGCACACCCGGCGCGTAAGCCATCCCGACAGATAGCTTTGGCGCCCGATCCCCACGACTAGAACCCGTATGCCTTAGCCAGCTCGGGGTCCTTCTTGGCGAGCATTTCAGCGAGGTTGACCATCACCTTGCACTGCTTCCACGTAGCGTCGTCTTGCATCTTGCCGTCGATCATGTGCACGCCGCGCCCGTCCGGGATCGCCGCGATCACCTTTTTGGCGAACGCCACCTCGTCGGGGTCCGGCGAGTAGACCTTCTTGGCGATATCGATCTGCACAGGGTGAAGCGACCAGGCGCCCACGCACCCGAGTAGGAACGACGCGCGGAACTGGGTCTCGCAGCCCTCGACGTCCTTGATGTCTCCATACGGGCCGTAGAACGGCAGAGCGCCGACGGATGTGCACGCGTCGACCATGCGCGCGATCGAGTAGTGCCAAGGGTCCTGCTGGTAGCTGGGGCGCGGTGCGTCTGGGTTCTCAGGATCGGGGTCGGCGATCGTGCGGTAGCCGGGGTGCCCACCGCCCACTCTTGTTGTCTTCATGCGCCGTGAGGCCGCCAGATCGGCGGGACCAAAGCTCATGCCCTGGATGCGCGGTGAAGCGCACGCGATCTCCTCGAGGTTGGCCACGCCCTGCGCGGTCTCGAGGATCGCGTGGATCAACAGCGGACGCTGCAGGCCTGCCTTTGCCTCGAGCTGAGCGAGCAGACGGTCGACGTAGTGGATGTCCCATGGCCCCTCGACCTTGGGGACCATGATCACCTCGAGCTTGTCGCCGATCTCCATCACCAGTTCGGTCAGATCGTCGAGCACCCACGGAGAGGCGAGCTCGTTAACGCGCGTCCACAGTGCGGTATCGCCAAGCTGCATTTCGCGTCCGACCTTGATCAGCCCGGCGCGCGCGGCGAGCTTGCGGTCGACCGGCACGGCATCCTCGAGGTTGCCGAGCAGGATGTCGACCGTCGGCGCGATGTCGGGCACCTTGGCGACCATCTTCTCGTTCGAGAAGTCCAGGAAGTGGATCATCCGGGACGGCTTGAAGGGAATCTCGCGCACCGGCTCGGGCGCGTCGATGGCGAGGGGCTTGAGGAAATCTCGGGGGTTATGCAAGGGCTCTCCTGGTGGGTTCGGATTACGGCGCTACGATCGCTGCAAGGGAAGTATCGATGATGCGCCGTCCCCTGACCACGCTGCTACTGGTGGCAACATGCGGAGTGCTGGTGCTCGGCGCAGGTCTTGCCGTGGCGATCGAGGCCGGCGGCGGCGCCCGCGCGAAGCCGAGCGCGGCGGCGTCCCCCGTGCGCAACTGGCCGGTGCGTATGTCCGCCGCGCCGAATGACCTGACGCTTACCGAGGCCAGTTTCCGCGAGCCCAAGCGTGGACAGCGGATCTCGGGCAGCTCGCTGCGGGTGAGCGTGGGGTCGCCGTTCGGCGATGACTACTTGGTCGCAGGCACGCCGCAACCGTCCCCGAAGGGCGTCTTGCGGGTGCTGCTCGTGCTCGTCAATCGCCCCTCGCCGCTGCTCGACCCGGTATCCGTGAGCGTGCGCCTGACTGCCCCCCGTGTACTTGGAGCACCGCTCGTGCTGAAGAGCATCGATCCGCTGACGCGGGCCAGCGGCGCTCGCACCCCCGTCCTGTGCGACCTGGCAGCGCACGAATCTGCACTCAGTGCCTCCCAGCTGCGGACTATTCGCACGCGTGGGCAGGCGCTGGTCGGGTTCAGCGCGGCAGGCGCGCTCGCACAGGCCTATGACCTGGTGTGCGGTCTGCCGTATTCGAGCTCCTTCGCGCAGGCTGTCGCGAGCCCGTCGGTATCCGAATCACCGACGCCGCCTGAATCGAATCCGCCCGTGCCTTCCCCCGTGCCGTCGCCCAAACCACCTGTTGGCAAAGTCCCGGGAGAAGGCTGCGTACCGACCCCGGGCTACGCCTGCCCAGCCGCCTTCAGGGGCAGCCCGCGAGCGGCGGTCCTCGCGGGCTAGGGGACTACGACCGCGGACGCCTACTAGAGTTTGTGCTCTAGGTACTGCAACTGAGAATGTCCGTTGCGGTGTCGGCCAGGCGCCACGGTGGGTGCCGGCCCGCGTCGATATCGGCTGGCGCGAATCGATCCGTTCCCCTGCCACAGGAGACCCACGACCTACATGAGCGCAACTGACACCTCCCAGACTGTTGAGACCGAGCAGGCCGCACGCGAGGCGAGCGGCGCCCACCCTTACGGCCGCTACCTGGAGGAGTTCGAGGTGGGTGCCGTTTACAAGCACTGGCCCGCCAAGACCGTGACCGAGTCAGACGACCACCTGTTCTGCCTGATCACGATGAACCACCACCCACTGCACCTCAACGACGTCTACGCGGCCAAATCTCAACAGGGCCGCAACGTCGTCGTGGGCCCGCTCGTGTACTCGCTCGCGCTGGGCATGTCGGTGAGCGACGTCAGTGGCAAGGCGATCGCCAACCTCGCAACCGAAGAGCTCAAGCATCCGGCGCCGGTGTTCCACGGCGACACTCTGTACTGCGAGTCCGAGGTGCTTGAGAAGAAGGAGTCGCAGTCCAAGCCCGACCGCGGCACCGTCAAGGTGCACACGCGTGTGCTCAACCAAGACGGCGTGCTCGTCGCCGAGTTTAAGCGCCTTGTGCTTGTTCCGCGTAAGACGCCTGGGGCGGGCTCCGCCGAGTAGAAACCCACCTGGCGGGGGCGCCGATCGTGCGATACGCTTTGCCTCTCGCCCAGGGATGGGCGTTTTCTGTTTCCCGGAGCCAGCCGTGGCCCGGCAGCAGCGCCGCACGGCGCGTGCCCATCTTGCCCGCCAACCTAGGAGTCGTTTGGACCCCATGAACACCACCGTTCCCGCCCCCACCACGAACGAGCGCCTGCTGACCTGGGTAGACGAGGTAGCCGCGCTCACCGAGCCTGACGCGATCTACTGGTGCGACGGGTCCGCGGAGGAGTACGACCGTCTCTGCCAAGAGCTTGTTGATGCTGGCACCTTCGAGCGCCTGTCTGACGCCAAGCGACCGAACTCCTACCTTGCGCTCTCCGATCCCGGCGACGTAGCAAGGGTCGAGGACCGCACGTACATCTGCTCCGCCACCGAGGCGGAGGCCGGCCCCACTAACAACTGGCGTGATCCGGATGAGATGCGCGAGATGCTCAGCGGTCTGTTCGCCGGTTCGATGCACGGCAGGACGATGTATGTGGTGCCATTCTCGATGGGGCCACTGGGCTCGGACAAGAGCCACGTGGGCGTACAGCTGACCGACTCGATTTACGTCGCCGTGAACATGCGGATCATGACTCGCATGGGCCAGGGCGCACTAGACGCGCTTGGCGACGGCGAGTTCGTTCCGTGTCTGCATTCGGTGGGCATGCCGCTGGATGACGGCACCGAGGACGTGCCATGGCCGTGCAACGCGGAGAACAAGTACATCGTGCATTTCCCCGACGCGCGTGAGATCTGGTCCTACGGCTCGGGCTACGGTGGCAACGCCCTGCTCGGCAAGAAGTGCTTCGCGCTGCGCATCGCCTCAGTGATGGCACGCGACGAGGGCTGGATGGCCGAGCACATGTTGATTCTCAAGCTGACCTCGCCGGAGGGCGAGGTCAAGTACATCACCGGCGCCTTCCCGAGCGCGTGCGGCAAGACCAACCTAGCGATGCTGATCCCGACGCTTGAGGGCTGGACGGTGGAGACGATCGGCGATGACATCGCGTGGATGAAGTTCGGCGATGACGGCCGCCTGTATGCGATCAACCCCGAGGCGGGCTTCTTCGGCGTGGCTCCGGGGACTGGCGAGGACACCAACCCGAACGCGATCCGCACGATCGAGAGCAACTCGATCTTCACTAACTGTGCAAAGACCGACGACGGCGACATCTGGTGGGAGGGGCTGACGAAGCAGCCGCCCGCACACCTGATCGACTGGCACGGAAACGACTGGACGCCCGAGTCGGGAACACCCTCCGCGCATCCGAACGCTCGCTTCACGACGCCGGCGTCGCAGGATCCGGCAATCGCGGCGGAGTGGGAGGACGCGGCCGGCGTGCCGATCGACGCAATGCTGTTCGGTGGGCGGCGCTCGACGGTGGTGCCGCTGGTGACCGAGGCGCTCGACTGGAATCACGGCGTATTCCTCGGCGCGGTGATGAGCTCGGAGAAGACGGCTGCCGCAGCCGGCACGGTCGGCGAGCTGCGCTTCGACCCGTTCGCGATGCTGCCCTTCTGTGGCTACAACATGGCCGACTACTTTGCCCACTGGCTGGAGATCGGCCGCCGCGACGGTGCCGTGCTGCCGAAGATCTTCTACGTCAACTGGTTCCGCAAGGACGAGAACGGGCGCTTCCTATGGCCCGGCTATGGCGAGAACTCCCGCGTGCTGTCGTGGGTGTTCGCACGCTGTGCTGGACACGGCGCGGCCACCAAGACGCCGATCGGCTGGATGCCGCCGGTGGGTCCGGACGGAATCGACACCCGCGGTGTCGACGTCACCGACGAGGCGATGGCGCAGCTGCTGCGGGTCGATGCCGCGGAGTGGAAGGCCCAGCTGCCGCAGTTCCGCGAGTACCTCGCCAAATTCGAGAACCTGCCGGCGGAGCTGACCGCTCAGCTGGACGCGCTCGAACAGCGCCTGGGCTGAGCAAGTGTCGGGGGCGATCCCAGCGGTCGATCCCGAGAAGGCGCAGAACTCGGAGCTCAAGCGTCGCATCACGGCGTTCGCGCTGACCAAGGCCGGCACATGGTTCTCCTCGCAGGTCGGCGCGCGGATCGATCCCTGGCTGCTGCGAGCGACCGGCGGGCGCGTTGACCACACGCTCGGCCAGATCCCAGTGGTACTCGTCACCGTTCGCGGAGCGCGCACCGGGCGCGAGCGAACGGTGCCGCTGCTGTACTTCAGCAACGGAGGGGACGTGATCCTGATCGCCTCAAGCTATGGGCGAGCGAAGTTCCCTGCGTGGTACTACAACCTCAAGGCCAATCCTGAGGTGACGCTGGAGGCTAGGGGTCGTTCCGGTGCGTACGTCGCGCGCGAGGCGGATGGCGAGGATCGCGACCGTCTGTTCGAGCTAGCCAAGCTCGTATACAGCGGCTACAACCAATACGAACAGCGCACCGCTGGCATCAGGCGCATCCCGGTGATGCGCCTCTCACCCGCCTGAGCCAGCGAGTGATGACGCCGCCTGGCGAAGCGCGAGCGTTCGTCTAGTCGTGGCCGTGGGTCTCGCCGCCCGCTGCGGGCGGCCGGGACTCCTCGGCAAGCGAGGTGATCGTCAATGCGCCACGCGCCGATGACTCGAGCACGTCGGTGGCCTCCTCCAGCGAGCGCGCGTACAGCTCGACGAGCAGGTGCACGATGATGCGGGCGTCGTCTTCATGCTTGTGGAAGCGCACGTGGGTGAAGAACTCGCGCACCCCGTGCTCGCCGAAGGCGGCATAGGAGAGGGCATCCCCGGCCTCCGGGCCAGAGCAGCTCTCGACGTCTTCGGAGTCGACCGTGACGGTGCACGAGGCGACCCACGGGGTGCCGGCGATCATCCGTTCCCAGCGATCCTCGATCGGCTCCACGCGGCCGTTGTTGAAGCCCAGGTGCGGCTGGTCGTGCATGCAGTCCAGGCACTGGACCACGGCCTCTTGGAGCTCGTCTACAACTTCGGCGCGCTCGCCGCTATCAGGGTCGATCTTGTGGATGCCCTCATAGTGGACCTGCACCTCCAGGTCCTGGGACCAGCAGCGGTAGCACCGCAGCCAGCTGCGGGCGCTCGTCTCTGCCATGGAACCCTCCATCTAGAGCATTGTAGGCGCCCGGGGGAGCAAGTCGGACCCCGGGGTCCTGGCGCACCGGGCAGCGAGGGTGGTCGTCCTAGTCACGCTGAGAGCCCGTGGGTTCAACCTGGTAGGATCGCACGCTCGTCAAAAGGGGGGGGGGAGATGGCGGCGCGTAAGTCGAGCATCGAGAACGAGTCCAAGTGGCAGGCAGCGGTGTTGATGGGGATCATGCTGGCGGTTCTCGTCTCTCTATGGGCTCCCAGCTTGGCCATGGCGGTGTCTCAGCGCAGCCAACAGGTCGCACTGATTCCTGAAGCGCAGGGGATGGAAGCAGGCCTCCTGCAGACCAGCGGTGAAGTCGCTGGAGCGCCCGAAGACTCCTTCGATCAGTTCAATTTTTCAGATGTGAGCATCGAAGAAATCGAACCCGCCACGCTGGCTTCCTATGACACCGTTGTGTTGAACGAGGTGCCCACGAGCTCGCTATCTGAAGCGCAACGGCAGACACTCTCGAACTTTGTTACCAATGGCGGCAAGCTCATCATTCACGACGCGGACGGGACGAGCGAAAACGAATATGGGTGGCTGCCAGTGCCGGCAGCCACCGGAGAGGGGTGTCAAAACTGCGGCAACACTGGCGGGCACGCTGAAATCGTCGAGAACAACACTCTCGTGAGCTCCGAACCGGGTTCCCCCTACTACGTAGACGTAGCTGAACTGCCGGGCAACAGCGATGCTGTCGGTGATGCGAACCTCCTGCTAACCAGCGACCCCCGCTGGGACGTCGACATCATCGGTGAAAACAGCGTTGGAGTGACCGGGGCGATGGATGCATACGCGAGCGACGGCGGCTTGATCCTTTACAACGGCTTCGACACAGACCACATGGGGGAAACCTACCCATCGGGCGTTGACTGGCTAGAGAAGATCTGGTACGACGAGCTCGCCCAGCAGTGGAACCCAGATAATCTTCCCCACTCGTTGCCGGTGATAGGCCCCAGCGGCCATTGTGGGCATCGCTCGATTCGGGTCGGTGTCGTGGAGGTCTGTGCCAACAATCTAGCTATCAACGGCAACAGCGTGACGGCGAGCGAAGACGTGGTGCTCGATGAAGGCGTCTCTGTGGGCAACGGGCCGCTCACGATCGATACGGAAACCAAGCAGCTCACTTTGCCGACGCCCGGGCCGATCACGCTCTTGCGTAGCAGTGGGCCGCTCGCCCTTGGCAACGCTGCTTTTACAATCGAAGCGAGTGGGACGACCGATCCGGTCTCGGGCAAGACCGGGCTCGGCAAGGTATCGCTGACCGCCGCCAGCCTGGGGCCGCTCGGCACCTTCCGGGTGGGATCGCTCCCATTCTCCATGCCTCTATCAGGTGAAGTGAGCATGTACCTCGATTCTTCGAAGGGTGGAGGGCTGATTGGGGTAGGCTCGATCGCTCTGCCGGTGCTCGGCAAACTCGAGCCGTCGTCTGGTTTGCTCAGTCTTGGTTTCTACGCGGGCGGCCCTCACGTGGTGGAAGCTATCGGTGGTAGCGCGAAGATCGGCGCGATCGACTTCGGGTCGGGATGGAAGTTCGAAGGTCTCGCACTCGCCTATCAGGGCGCCACAGATACATGGACGGCCTCGGGCGGTTTGGCTGTGCCGATCGGCTCGCTTCACGCTCAGGGAAGTCTGGTTGGCGGCGCGCTGGAATCGCTGTCTGTGAACATCGGAGGACAGAACATTCCAATGGGAGATTCTGGATTTTTCCTGAGTGGCTTTGGGGGCGGGTTCAGTGGGCTCGCGCACGGGCCGCTTTCGATTGATGCCCGCACCGAAGGCTACTGGGGTGCCCCCGACATCCCCGTCGAGCCGTTTTACCTCGAAGGCGTTACCGTTCGCCTCACGATCGGCCATTCGGTGTCCCTCGACGGCGCAGTTAGCTTCGTCCTAAAAGGTGGCAGCCTGCTGCGGGGACAGCTACATCTACAGCTGAATATGAAGCCGTTCTCGGCCGTCGGCACGGCGTCAGCCGAAGGGTCTCTTCCCGGCGTCTCGCTGCGAGTTGGTGGAGGAGCGGGTTTCTCCACGAAGCACTTTACGTTCAGCGAGAACGGGACGCTGCACGCGTTTGGGCTCTCCGGTGGAGGCGAGGCGATTCTCTCCGACGAGGGGCTCGGCGCCAGCGGCCAAATGTGCCTGCACGGTCACTATTTCTGCCAGAGCCTCGCGTTTACCGAGACGTGGAAACAGCTTCGCGACCTCGACTTTCCAACACTCACCGGTGCCGATCCTCAGAAACTGATTACGGTCCCGGGCGTGGCGCAGGCCGGTCCTATCGCGCGCGTACGTGTGCCCTCTGGGCGTCGCTTGATGCTAGTCGAGGTCGACGGTGCAGAAGGAGCCGCCGCACTACGTGTACGCGCCCCAGGAGGCGCTGTCTACAGCTTGGCTCGCACAGGGCGGAGTGTTGCGTTCGTACAGCAGCCTCAGTTCCAGCTCACGACGATCGCTGTCGTTGACCCCAGGCGCGGCGTTTGGCAGGTGCTTGGCAGCCCTACCCAGCGAGTAATGGTGGAGTTCGTGAAACCACTCGCTCTCGTACGCGCCGCATCGCCTTCGCCGAGAAGTTCGAGTCGTCATCCGCTCAGTTCAGCAGCACGTATTCATCTCAAGTGGAGCTCGAGCGGACTTGGTAAAGGTGTGCGGCTAACACTTGTTAGCCGCAAACATCCTCATGAAGCGGGCGTCGGGATCATCGACGACCTGCCGGCGCGTGGGAGCGTGACCATTCCGGTCAGCAAGCTCTTGGTCGGCCGTAACTACCTGAGCCTCGCGGCCACGGTCGGTGGCGTCTCATTCCAGCAGGTCAACCTTCCCGGATCGGTCTGGCGAGCCCATACCCTGCGGAGGACTCGGCCGCGCCATCGCTAGCCGTTCGGTGCGCTAATGCGCATACCCGACCCTAACGAAAGCTACGCTCGCGTGTTGTCCTCGACTCGCCCGGTGCAAGCTTTCCCGTCATGCGGACGCTGTAGGCTTAGCGTCAAGCGACGGTTGCCTTCACGGGCAAGGTGACGACCAAAAGGGGGGACGATGATCCACAAACGACTGTTTGGCACTCTGGCCGCTGTTGTGTGCGGGCTCTGTGTGTGGTCGGCATCGGCTGATGCGGCGTACGGGAGTGCGCAGTCGCCGGCGCTACCGACCACGCCGCCGTTTACGCAATGTCCTGCCATATTCGAGGACGCCAGCTGTACAGATCTCATCGTGATCACGAACGCCAACCCGCAGGGCGTGATCCTGCGCGATCCCGAAGTCGGCTTCTATGAGGGCAGCGACGACGTTCTGGTCGGTATCCAGAACGAATCTAGCTCACCGGTGAGTTCGATCCACATCGGTGTCCCGGGTTCCGGCGACGACACCTTCGGCCTCGACGGCGATGGGCTGTGTAACCCGGGAGGGCCGCCGGTGCCGACCGAATGCCCCTTCGGCCCATCGGCGACTGAAGATCCTACGACTACT
>Ga0209624_10003256_pt1 | contig 11559 bp, 12 predicted proteins | sample JacPinW_OM2H0_O1_FD_188565 | JGI IMG/M metagenome (GOLD analysis project Ga0209624, IMG submission 188565) | Forest soil microbial communities from Algoma, Ontario, Canada - Jack Pine, Ontario site 1_JW_OM2H0_O1 (SPAdes) (version 2) | ecosystem: Environmental > Terrestrial > Soil > Boreal... | reverse complement strand
GCGGGAGGATTCGAACCACTCGTAGGTTCGCCTTGAGTCGCCCGTTCGTCGCGCATGTCAACTCCCCTCCAGCCCGTTCCGACTCCCGCTAACCGTGTTCGCATCGTCGTCGCGACCTCGGTGATGCTGACCTTCATCTCTTATTGGCGCGCCGCCGCCATCGTTCTCAACGACCTTGCTTCCTCGGCGTTTTACGCTTGCGGCATCGCCGAACAGGCGGTCGGAAAGTCCGCGCCCTGGTTCATCGTCGGGGTCATGCTGTTCTCTTTTACGGTGCGCGCCGTCTACGTCGAAAGCTGTTCGATGTTCGTACGGGGCGGCGTCTACCGTGTCGTCAAGGAAGCGCTTGGCGGCACGCTCGCCAAGCTCAGCGTCTCCGCGCTGATGTTCGACTACGTCCTCACCGGTCCGATCTCCGGCGTGTCAGCTGGCCAATACATCGTCGGTCTGCTCAACGAGGTGATGATCACCGCTGACGCCCACGGCTGGATTCCGCGCGCCATCCACAACATTTTTCATGGCACGCCGCAGTTCGACGTCAACTGGACCTCTGTCCTTTTCGCGCTCGCCGTCACCATGTACTACTGGTGGGAGAACATTAAGGGCATCCACGAGTCCAGCGAAAAAGCGCTGTGGGTCATGCAAATCACGACCGTGATGGTGGTGGCCCTGCTGGGCTGGTCGGCGTTTACCCTCTTCAAGGTCGGCTATCAGCATGTGCCGCTACCCACTCCCGGCAATCTCCACTTCAGCAATGAGTCGCTCGGCTTTCTGCATCACAGCTTCCCCGACCAGAGCCTGGCGCAGAAGTTCGGCATTCTCGGCATCATGATCGCGTTCGGCCACTCGGTTCTCGCCATGAGCGGCGAAGAATCGCTGGCCCAGGTCAATCGCGAACTCGCCCATCCGAAACTCATGAACCTGAAGCGCGCCGCGATTGTCATTGCGCTCTACAGCTTCATCTTTACCGGCCTCACCGCACTGCTCGCGGTCATGCTGATTCCGGACGCGGTTCGCGTTCCCGTCTACAAGGACAATCTCATCGCCGGCCTGGCGATGTATATGTATGGGCCCGAACTGCTGCGTCTGATTTTCCGCGGCTTCGTCGTGGTGGTCGGGTTTCTGATTCTTTCGGGCGCGGTTAATACGGCTATCATCGGCTCCAATGGCGTGCTCAATCGCGTTTCCGAGGACGGGGTTCTCTCCGACTGGTTCCGCTTTCCGCATCGCAAATACGGCACCAGCTATCGCATCATCAACCTGATTGTCGCTTTGCAGATCTTCACGATTCTTGCCAGCCGCGGCAATGTATACGCGCTCGGCGAAGCGTACGCCTTCGGCGTGATCTGGAGTTTCGCCTTCAAAGGCTTGGCCATGCTGGTGCTTCGCATCAAGTACCGAGGCGAACGCGGCTGGAAGGTACCGGTCAATTTCAAAATCGGCAAGTACGAAATTCCGTTCGGAATGGCTTCGATCACCATGGTGCTGCTGGCGACAGCAGTCATCAATTTGTTCACGAAATCCGTCGCCACTATCAGCGGCATTGCATTCTCCATCGTTTTCTTCGTGATTTTTACGGCCTCAGAGTTCGCCAATCGAAAAAAACACGCGCTCTCGCAGAAGCACATGAACGATCAGTTCCAATTGCTTCAGCGCGATACAGTTGAGCGCGAGAGTCTCAACATCCGCCGCGGCAATATTCTGGTTCCGGTCCGCGACTACAACACGCTTACGCATCTGCGCTGGGCTTTAGAAAAGTTCAATATCCAGGATCAGGATGTTGTCGTCATGTCCGCTCGCGTCAGCCGGTTTGGCTCAGCCGCCTACGATCTCGCTCCCGAGCAGATTTTCAGCGACTACGAACAGACTCTCTTCACTCGCGCTGTCTCCGTAGCTGAAAGTTTTGGCAAAAAGGTGTCTTTGCTGGTCGTGCCCGCCGGCGACGTATGGGCCGCCATCGTGCAGACCGCCAATAACCTCGAGTCGTCGGCAGTGGTCATCGGCGAATCCAGCAAGATGGCACCCGAGGAACAAGCCTTCGCCCTCGGCCAGGCATGGGAGGCGTTACCCGAACCAAAGCGTCAATTCGTTCTCCAGGTGGTGCACCCCGACGGACATCTCGAAACCTTCCGCATTGGCCCTCACACGCCGACGATGAAAGATGAGGACGTCCTGCTGCTCCATCGTTTGTGGCTGAGCATCACGCGCGAGCCGGGACTCGAGAACGTGCATCACCACGAGATTCTGACGGAAGCGCTCACCCGTTTTGCCCGCGAATATGGGGCGCTCGAACGCGATGAAATTCTGAAAGAGTTGAAACGAACCGGAAGTGCTACTCGCCTTCCGCTCGGGGCCCCGAATCCAGCGCCCGCGCCGCTAGTACGAAAAGAGGGCGGCGGCTCATTCCCCGAGCACGAGTCGTAGAACGAGTGCGAAGGCAAGATTTCACGAAGCAATATCCGAGGAGTTCGAATCTTCGCTGGCCTTACTTCACCTTCGGCGAGTCCGCATCCGCCGCTTTCTGATCGTCGCCGTGAATTACGCCATCCTCATCGGAATAGAATGACCGGTGCTCGGCATCGATCTGCTTCGGCGTCATCGTCAGTACAAAACCTTCCTCATCGCTGTTTTTCGCTTTGTGATTCCGGAACGCAACCGTGTAATCGCCCCGAGCCGTCGATTGCGCCATGCGTTTCGTGAATGATGCGGTGCCCGCCAATTCCGCCAGTGACTTCGCATACTTATTGTGCTTTTTCTTGTAGGCACGCTCGGCGCGCAGCACCACGCGCATATATCCGAGCGCCTGCGCCTCCGATTCCGAGCGCGCAGGATCACCCGCAAATTTCGGCTGATATGCGCCCGCAGCCGGCGCGGCCTGCGGCGTTGGAGCCTCACTCTGGGCTAGCGCCCTTAGTAATCCTATGCCGAGTAACATTGCGATAAGTCCCGAAAACAGCCGATATTTGCATTTTTTCATCGCGAGAAAACCCTCCACGAGCCCGAGTTTTCGGGGTTACCCACGTAATTGGACTGGGCCTGCAATCGTTTCAATTCCCCGCTGGTTCAGGCAATCTTAAACAGGAAGCAATCCTAACAGGGAAACCTTGATGAAAGCTGCTGTCGCTGTTGCGAAAAAACCGATCATCCGCGTCGCCGTGGTGGAAAGCGATCCACTGCGCTTTGTAGGATTCCGGGCCCTCTTTGATTCTGAAACTGATCTGGAACTGGTCTCCGCCTCGCTCGCCGACGTCGGCCAGCTCACCGGCATTGATCTCGTTCTGCTCGGCAACCGAAACGGCCAGAATCTCTATGACATTATGGCCAGCCTCAAAGCTATCCGCCCCGACCTGCGCATCATCGTCACCGGTTCCGGCATGGATGATGAAAGCGTCCTCAAAGCCATCGCCGCCGGCGCCAAAGGCTACGTGGATGAGGCCGCCTCGCCAACCGAATTCATTCAGGCTTTGCGGATCGTACATCAGGGTTCAGTGTGGGCGCCGCGTCGCGTACTCTCGACCTTCATTGAACGCGTAAGTGCATCCCCCGGAAGAATCTTCCCGGCGGGCCGCGTGACATTTACCGATCGCGAAAAAGAAGTGCTGGAGATGCTGGTTGCCGGTCGCTCCAATAAAGAAATCGGCTCCGCCCTGGGAATCGAAGAGCGCACGGTAAAAGCCCACGTAGCCAAGCTGATGCGCAAAGTGGGAGTCCAGAACCGCATCGCGCTGTCGGTGCATGCAATCACGCATTCGCTGGTGACAGCAAAATAACTCGTGTTGGCAGCCGGCATCTCCACCGGACCAAGGCCGCCGATTGGGCGCAGAAGACCGCCAGAGCTTCCCGTTCTCAGTTCCCAGTCTCATTTCGCTTCCCGCCAAGACCCCGTCGACGCAGGCCTTTACTGAGGACTGAGGACTGAGAACCGAGAACTTCTTCCGGTTACCACCGGCCAGTGACCTCGGTAATCTTGTGGCATTTTCCGACCTGCCCCATACTCGCTTCACCTACCACAGAACCTGGGAGACGGGGTTGGAAACGGAGATTAGGGTCGCCGCTTTCAACCCCGCATTTTTTTGCCTATCCGACTCACCCCAATCACTAGCCATCGCAGTTCACTCCGCATCTATATGAATTAGAATCCATAGCAATAGAATTCTTGCCCAAAAATCCCGGAACAAAAGCCGGAATCCAGGGTTTGATCTCCCAAGTGAGGCATTCATGCGCAAACTCCTAGTCGTTCTCGTACTCGTTTGTTCTTTGACCCAAATTCTCCCCGCCTCTGATGACGCCGAAGCCACTGGCAAGGCATCCGGGCGCGTCGAAGCCGCTGGCACGGTGCTCGATGAGATCCAGGCTGCTCCCGACAACCGCATTCCCGAAGAAATTCTCGGTTCCGCGGAGTGTGTAGCCGTGGTTCCGTCGCTGCTGAATGGCGGATTCGTCTTCGGTGGCCGCTATGGCCGCGGCGTCGCCAGTTGCCGCACTGAAAAAGGCTGGAGCGCGCCGGCATTCTTCATGATCGGCGGCGGCAGCTTCGGCCTCCAAATCGGCGGCCAGGCCACCGACGTCGTCATGCTAATCATGAACAAAGGCGGAATGAATAATCTGCTTTCGAGCAAGTTCAAACTCGGAGGAGATGCCAGCGCCGCCGCTGGCCCCGTGGGCCGCCACGCCGCCGCCGACACCGATTGGAAGATGCGAGCGCAGGTTCTCACATATTCGCGCTCCCGCGGCCTCTTCGCCGGACTCGAACTGAACGGCGCGGTCATCAAGCAGGACAAAGACAGCACCCGGGAATTCTACGGCCACATGGTGCCCTTCAAGACCTCGCTCAAGGGAGACGTGGAAGCGCCAAAAGCCGCCTATCCGTTCCTGAGCACACTCGCAAAATGGGCGCAAATCGCGTCAAAGTAGGCACGATCCAGTGTAGGGCGGACACTCCTGTCCGCCCAATCTCCTTGCATCGCCCCCATTGGAACCCCTACACTCCGGCAAGTGCGTGAACGACTCGAGTATGCGATTGTCTCGCCCGCGATCAAACTGCTGGGCGTGCTTCCCCGCTCCGTCGCGCGCGCCATCGGCATCGCTCTTGCACTCACAGTCTTTCATCTCCATCGCCGCCTCCGCGAGGTCGGAATGCGCAACCTGGCGCTCGCCTTCCCGGAAATGCCGGCAGACGAACGTCGCCGTATTGTTCGAGGAGAATATATTTCGCTCGGCCGTCAACTCGGCGAGATCTGCCTGTTTCCCCGCTACACGCGCGAGAATGTCTCCAAGGTAATCGTCTACAGCGGACTTGAGAACTACGAGAAAGCCTTTGCCCGCGGCAAAGGGGTTCTATTTCTAACCGGCCATCTCGGAGGTTGGGAACTCTCCGCCTTCGCCCACTCCTTGCAGGGCCATCCGATGTGGATCGTGATGCGCCCGCTCGACAATCCCTATATCGACGCGCTCGTGCAACGCTACCGCACAATGCACGGCAACAAGACGGTCAGCAAAGACGATTTCATCCGCGGACTGCTCGCCGCCATGCGTGCCGGTGAAGTCGTCGGCATTCTGATGGACACCAACATGACGCCGCCGCAAGGTGTGTTCGTAAACTTCTTCGGCGTTCCCGCCTACACCGCCAGCGGACTCGCGCGCATCGCCCTGCGCACGGATGCAGCTGTCGTCCCGACCTTCACGACCTGGGACCGCGACCTGCGGAAATATGTCCTGCGTTTCGATCCAGCGCTTGAACTCGTGCGCACGGGCGACAACGAAGCCGACATCGTTGCCAACACCGCCCTGTTCACCAGCGTGATCGAAAGCTACATCCGGCGCTATCCTGACCAATGGCTCTGGCTGCATCGCCGTTGGAAAACGCGGCCTGAAGGCGAGCCGCCCCTCTACTGAGGTTTCGCGTGCATGCCATCATGCGCTGCCAGGGATCGTTCGTATTTGGTATCGTTTCACAGGCTGCGGAAGGATTGTTGTTGCGCTTGATTTTGGGTGGCGCAGCGGTTAACCGCTGCGATAAGTCTTGTTTCAGAGCAGGCTTTAGCCTCCGAGGTAGGAACGGTCACCCTGGCATGACTATTTCCGATGTCTCTTAAGCGACATCGCAAGTCGACGAAATCACCCTACTCCTCTTGTAAGACGACCGTGGTAGTGAACAGCGAATATCTTCCCCATTTGCGCCTCTCGCGCTCTGACGCGACAATATAAGCCACCATGAAACAATCTCTAACCGCTCTAGCGGAAAAACTGGGCTGTCGACTGATTGGAGACGGCTCCGTTATCGTGACGCGAGTCTCCAGCATGAAGGCCGCAGATTCTGAAAGCGTCGTCTTCGTAGATGACGCCAGATATTTCGATGCAGCGATCGCGTCCGATGCGGCTGCCATCATCGCGGGGGACTTCTCCGCCAGCGAATCCAGCCGCAAGCCAATCCTGATCTCCGCGCAGCCGCGCTTGGCTTTCGCACGCGCGGCCAAACTTCTTCACGATTCTGCCCCTCAGGGCCGCGGAATTCATCCCTCTGCTATCGTCGCCGCGGCGGTAATTGGCAGCAATGTCGACATAGGACCTCGTGCGGTCGTTGGCGAACAGGCGAAGATCGGCGATGGGACCACGATTGGCACGGGCTGCGTGATCGGCGATGGCGTCGAAATCGGCGCCCATTGCCGCATCGATGCCAATGTGACGATCTACGCTGGCACCACGCTCGGCGACCGCGTCGTCGTTCAGGCGGGAGCTGTACTCGGCAGCGATGGTTTCGGTTATGTTCGCGATGAACAGACTGGTCGCTACGAGCAGTTCCCACAAATCGGCAGGCTCGTCATCGAAGACGACGTGGAGATCGGCGCCAACACAACCATCGACCGCGGGGCGCTCGACGAAACTCGCATACGCAGCGGCACAAAAATCGACAACCTGGTGCACATCGGCCACAACGTCCAGATCGGCAGCGACGTAGTCATCGCCGCGCAAACTGGGCTTTCTGGTAGCGCGGTCGTCGAGGACAATGTCATCATTGGAGGCCAGGTCGGCATTGCCGATCACGTGCGTATCGAAGAAGGCGCGATCATCGGCGCGCAGAGCGGCATTCCAACCAGCAAGATAATTCGCGGCAAAGGAGTGGTTTTCTGGGGAACACCGGCGCGGCCAATCCGGGAGTATCTTAAGGTGTTGGCGTTCTTATCGCGGTCAGCAAAGAAATCTCGGTAGGGACGCGGCCCGCCGCGTCTCGGCAGCGCCCGAAACGAAAACGCCAAGAGCAGCATCTATGCCCATCCTCGTCATCGGTGGACACACGCGCAGCGTCGGCAAAACCAGCGTAGTTGCCGGCCTGATCGCCGCGCTATGCGATCTGCACTGGACCGCGCTCAAGATCACGCAATATGGACATGGCGTCTGCTCCACCAACGGCGAGGCTTGCGACTGCGCAACGGGCGATCATTCCTGGGCAGTGACGGAAGAGTGCGACCGCAGCGGCGAATCTGACACTTCGCGTTTTCTGGTCGCGGGAGCCGATCACTCCTGGTGGGTTCGCACCGAGCAAGGACGGCTCGCGGAAGCGATGCCGCGCGTGCGGCAGATTCTTGCTTCCACTGAAAATGTGATTATCGAATCGAACAGCGTTTTGCGCTTTCTGAAGCCTGATCTCTACCTAACTGTTCTCGATCCCGCGACCGCCGACTTCAAATCGTCAGCGCAGGAATTCCTGGATCGCGCCGATGCCGTGTTGCTACACACAGATGCCGAGTCAGTCGCTCCAGTGTGGAAGCAAGTGTCCCTTAGATCGGTCGCGAACCGACCGACTTTTACACTTAAACCACCGAAATATGTACCGACCGAGGTCGTGGAATTCGTCCGCAATCGCCTTAGTCAATCTTCTATCCTTTGTCATCCTAAGCGGAGCGACGAGTTCACGAAGTGAGCTTCTCTCCCGAGCCGGAGGAGTTCTACCGTACTGTCGCGGGAGAAATTGATCTTCGTCTCGGCGCTGAAACTACGTGTACATTCCAATCACCCGCTCAATCGCTCGCCGGCACACGGCGCAAAACTTGTCGTGGCGCGTGAACATGATGCAGTCCACCTCCGGACGGTAATAACCCTTCGGCTCATAGTTCGCGCCTTCGAACGCGCCGACCTTCCCTAAATATTTCTCCGCGCGAAACAGAGCGTCTTCCTTGTCGCGCTCCCTGCGGAAGAGTTCTTCCATTTCCGCTTCGGGCCTGCCTTCGGCGCGTAGTTGTCTGCGCTGCTTCTGGATTTCACCTTCGAAACTTTCGAATTCCGCTTTGTTCCATGGCGTCGGCAGAGGCGTTCCTGGCTCAACCAAATCTTTCCACTTCAATTGCGCCGGATCAAGCAGAGCCGTCACATTCGGCTCCCAGGGCTCGGTTCGCCTTTCCTGCGAAAGATACGAAACATCCGATGTGTAATATTCGTCGGCCAGACCAGCGAAGTGATGGCCGAATTCATGGACGCCTACGTAGCCTGCCCACGCATTGTCGATCGCGACCGTCGCGTACGTGTTGAAAATTCCGCCGCCACCGTAAGTCTTCCCATTCACCAGAATCTCTACGAACTCAGGGCGCAAACGATGCTACGTCGCGCAGCGTCCGGTTTTCCATGGTCAAGATGTAACGCTCGCTGTCGAAAGAATCGTAGCTCGCGCCGAGGGGCGAGCGGCGATAGGTTCCGCTGGATGGACGCGACACGCCAGACTCCTCGGCCGCCGGACATAATCCCCAGACGTTGAAGTCGTTTCTGTGTTCTTTGAAGGGCGACGTGCCGAAGAGCTTCTCCATAAAGCGGCGCGCGTCGGCTTCAAACTTCGCGCGCTCTGGCGCCGTGTAGCCGTCGCCCAGGACCAGCAGATCGACCTTGCCCGCGGGATCGCCCATCTTCTGAAAAGCGATCAATGCGTCCGGCGATGGCGGGCGCGAGCGGTCGACGAATTTATCCTTAGGATCGACGACCGTCTTCCATACCTCGTGATAGCCGCCCACGGTCGGGTCTTTTGCATTGCGCTCTTTCAGGGACACTTCGACGGGCGCTGACGGCGCGGGAAAACGCAATGACTCTGAAAATGTGCGGTTTGCGTGTTGTGCCTCTTCCGTTTCTTTCCACTCGCCGAAGACGGAGTTGAAGCCGCGTGAATAGAGAAGTTTTCCGCTTCCCTGCTCGCGAACTTCAAACAGAAAATTTCCGAGCTGACTCTCATCAATCGCCTTCGCCGGATTTCCGGGCCATTCGAGGGGCTCAAGCACCGTGCGATCGAGCGTGAACCATTCGTCTTTGGAATTGCCGCCGTGGTAGTAGTCAACGCGCATGGTACGCGGCGCGGCGAAAAGAAGAGGACAAAGAACGACCAGAGAGAACAGAAGAAGCAGGCTTCGTTTCATGCCGTGCATTGTAGCAAGCGTATAGAGTGACCAGGTCCTATCGAACTGTACAGTTGCGGTATGACGAGTCAAAAATCCTCTTCTAACCTGCCTTCCGGGACGCCTGTCTATGCGCCCACTTTAATGTCGACCACCTTATCGTTCTCAAACGTAACAGTCACCGGGTGGCCGCCGTTGGCGTAGTGCAACGTCCGCGAGCCGTAATCGCCGGAGCCCTCCGACCTTCCTACACCAAGCGAGAAGCTCGTCTGTAGTTCGTTCATGCCCGGGAGCACGCGGTGTTCATCCACCGCCTTCCACACATCGTCGGGCCAGTGTTTGTAGAGCACACGGGGATCTTCAATGAAAAAGATATCGTCCGAATGGCATTGGAAATCACTCCCCTTTTCCACGCCGATCGGCACCGCGTAGGTTTTCGCATTCTCGTTTCCGTCTAACTGCCCATCCGAAGACCCGACCAGGCGAAAGATAGCGAGAATTTGCTTTGTGCCCGTGGCTTTTGGCGCGGCCTCGGTGACTACGTCTTTGATGTCTAGCTTCTGAAGTGGGCCGAGCGTGCCCGCTTCGTGGGCAAAATCCGTTTTATGCGCGGACGCGTTGTAGGGATAGTAAGTGTGATAGTAACCGAGCTTTACCCAAGCGGGCTGCTGAGTAAGCTGCCGCGCGGATTTCAAATCATACGGACGCAGTTTTTTCGGCGTCACGTAATAGTCTGCCTTCAGGGGCGCATTGATTTTTATCTGGGCCTCGTCCTTGATCGCCTCGTGACGCTCATAGACGATGTACGCCGCGCGCGCGCCGGCTATCACAATGCAGAGCAGCAAAACAACCTGGAGTTTTTGCCGAGTTTCTGGAGCCATTGCCATATTCGAAAGATTGCCCTTCCGTCCGCCGCGAATCGGTGGCGAATCCGCTAAACTAGAATGAGTATGCCATTAACAGAAGATGACGTTCGAAGTGCTTTGCGGCAATGCTACGATCCCGAGATTCCGGTCAATATTGTCGACCTCGGCCTGATCTACAACATCCGCTTCGATAACACACCCGAAAACCAGCAGGATGTCACGGTCGACATGACGCTCACGGCGCAAGGCTGCCCCGAACATGTCAACATCAGCGCGCAGGTTAAAGCGCGCGTGGAGCAGTTGCCGGGCGTGCGCACAGCGAATGTGAATGTGGTCTGGACTCCGCCCTGGACGCCGGAGCGGCTGAGCCCGGATGCCAGAAAGCAACTCGGAATCGAGTAAGGCCGCTGATCGTCGTTCGCTGTTCGTCGTTCGCGAAATCGACCTTCGCTAACCGCCGAATCCCTGTTCGCCATTGCCTGTATGCGCGAGCGAACAGCGAACGACTATTAGCGAACAGCGCTTCTCAGTATTCTCCCAACTCCTCATACGCGCTGCTGGCGCGCCGTTCCGAGAGTTCACCGATCTTGCTGCCGATTCGCATCGCCATATCCAACATGCCGGTTCCCTGGCGCACATACGACGGTAGTTCTTCGCGGAAGCGCTCGAACCTGGTGGGATATTCCGATGCCAGGACCGCCATACCGATTCCGCCAACCAGCACTGCGGCCGGACGCCTTCCCTTCAACAGCAAAATTACTGCCGTGCCTGCGGACACCGCAATCGCCGCCTGTTTCCAATTCTTCATGTCGTCTCCTTGCCCTCGATCAATGCCGCCGATCAATCTTTCCGACTGCTGTCGTCCGTTTCCAATGCCGAGACGGGGGCAGGCCTAGTCTCTACTCTGAACTCCGCTCGGATTGTAAATCACTGGCCCTTTGATGCTTTATACTGCCGCGTGCGCTGTCCCTGTTTCGTGAAATGAGGCCCCTCCATGACGCGATTCATCCACTGCGGTTCTTTCCTATTGACATTCTTAATCATCACACTTGCGGCCACAGGCGCGAGTTCTCAAAGCAAGCCGCGCGCCCGTGATCTGGGAGTGCCCTTCGACGGCACGCCGGGTCCTTACAACGCCATTACCGATGTTAAGGACGTAGAAGTCGGCCACACCACGCTTATATCAGGTCAAGGCAAACTCAAGGTCGGAGAAGGGCCAGTCCGCACCGGCGTCACCGCGATTCTCCCGCGCGGTAAGAATTCTACGGACGACGTCTTTGGAGCCTGGTTCACGCTCAACGGCAACGGAGAAATGACCG
>Ga0209624_10003255_pt1 | contig 11568 bp, 11 predicted proteins | sample JacPinW_OM2H0_O1_FD_188565 | JGI IMG/M metagenome (GOLD analysis project Ga0209624, IMG submission 188565) | Forest soil microbial communities from Algoma, Ontario, Canada - Jack Pine, Ontario site 1_JW_OM2H0_O1 (SPAdes) (version 2) | ecosystem: Environmental > Terrestrial > Soil > Boreal... | reverse complement strand
CCACGGACAGCTTTCCCTGCTGCGGGGGCACGATGGTCTTGCACACTTGCGCGACGACCGGGCCGTCGGCGCGCGGCACGACGGGACGTCCGCTGACGTCTTTGCGCGGCTCCGTCACGGGCGACGGGAACAGGCGCGACACCGCGTCGACGAGGGCCGACACGCCGACGTTTTCCTGCGCGCTGCCGACCAGCACGGGGATGATCTGATCGTGGGAGCAGTCCTCGCACAGGTCGCGGTCGATCTCGTCCTGATCGGGATCCTTGCCGTCGAGCAGCTCTTCCATCAGCGTGTCGTCGAAATCGGCGAGCGCTTCGAGAAGGATCGTGCGCTGCGCTTCGACGGTATCGCGCATCCCGACCGGGATGGCGATCTCGGAGAGGCCGGCGTCACCGTTCAAATATGCTTTGCGCGTCGCGAGATCGACGTAGCCGCCGAACTGGTTGCCGACGCCCACGGGTAGCTGCGTCGCGACCACGTGCGGACCGTACGCGTCGCGCAGCACGGCGAGGGTCGCGTCGAAGTTCGCGCCGGGCTTGTCGAGCTTGTTGATAAAAAAAAGATGCGGCGTCTTGCGCATCTCCAGGTGTTCCACGATCCCGGCCGTTTGAGCCACGCGACCGGGTTCGGCATCGATCACGATCACCGCGGCGTCCACCGCGGTCAGCACCGTCTTCGTCTCCTCGAAGAAGTCGACGAATCCCGGGGTGTCGACGAGGCTGAGGTGCACCGGCCCGCACGACGTGTGCGCGAATCCGACGCAGACTGATTGCAAATGGTCGATCGCTTCGGGCTCGCAATCGGTGGTCGTCGTCCCGTCGCGGACGGACCCCCTCCGCGGGATTGCCCCGCAGTGCGCGAGCAGCGCTTCGACCAGCGTCGTCTTGCCCGCATGGTGCGGCCCGACGATGGCGATATTCCTAAGGCGCGCGATGTCTTCCACTCCGCTGCCCTCCTGCTGTCACGGAAAGGTCGCCGAGGCTTCCCCCGCCGTTGGGAGGTTCCTCCCCCGGCGCGAGCGCAGAGTGATCCATGGAGACGCTCTCGCTCACCACGCTCGGCCACTTCGTCGGCGGACGCCCCGTGGAGGGCGCGTCGGGACGGTCCGGCGACGTCTACGACCCGGCGACCGGAGCGCTCGCTCGGCGCGTCGCGTTCGCGAGCGCCGGCGAGGTCGATGCGGCCGTGCAGGCGGCGCGGGCGGCGCTTGCGGAGTGGTCCGAGACGCCGCCGCTGCGGCGCGCGTCCGTGCTGTTCCGGTTCCGCGAGCTGCTGCTGCGCGACACCGACCGCATCGCTGCGCTGATCACGGCCGAGCACGGGAAGACGCTGGCCGACGCGCGCGGTGAGGTGCAGCGCGGGCTGGAAGTCGTCGAGTTCGCGTGCGGCATTCCGCACCTGCTCAAAGGCGACGTCACCGAGAACGTTGCGCGCGAGGTCGACAGCTACGCGGTGCGCCAGCCGCTCGGCGTGTGCGTGGGCATCACGCCGTTCAATTTCCCCGCGATGGTGCCGATGTGGATGTTTCCGATCGCGCTCGCGTGCGGCAACACGTTCGTGCTCAAGCCGAGCGAGAAAGATCCGTCGCCCGCGCTCGAGGTGGCGAAGCTTCTGAAAGAGGCCGGCCTTCCGGACGGCGTGTTCAACGTCGTCAACGGCGACCGCGAAGCGGTGCAGGCGCTGCTCGAGCATCCGGGCGTCGCGGCGATCAGCTTCGTCGGCTCGACGCCCATCGCGGAGTACGTCTACCGCACCGGGACGCAGAACGGCAAGCGCGTTCAGGCGCTGGGCGGCGCGAAGAACCATCTCGTCGTGATGCCGGACGCCGACATGGATCAGGCGGTGGACGCCCTGATGGGCGCGGCGTTCGGTTCCGCCGGCGAGCGCTGCATGGCGATCTCCGTCGCCGTCGCGGTCGGTGACGCGACGGCGGATGCGCTGGTGGAGCGGCTGCGCGAGCGCGTGCGCGAGCTGCGCGTCGGCCCGGGAACCGCGGCGGGCGTCGAGATGGGGCCGCTCGTGACGGGCGAGCATCACGCGAAGGTGCGGTCGTACGTCGATCTGGGCGTCGAGGAAGGCGCAAAGCTCGTCGTCGACGGCCGCGCCTCGCGCGAGGACAGTTGGGGCGACGGGTTCTTCCTGGGCGGCTCGGTATTCGACCGCGTCACGCCGGAGATGCGTATCTATCACGACGAGATCTTCGGGCCCGTGCTCGGAATCGTGCGCGTGCACTCGGTCGACGAAGCGCTGCGCCTGTGCAACGAGCACCCGATGGGCAACGGCGTCGCGATCTTCACCCGCGACGGCGGCACGGCGCGCACCTTCGCGCACCGCGTCGAGATCGGCATGGTGGGCATCAACGTGCCGATCCCGGTGCCGATGGCCTTCCACTCCTTCGGCGGCTGGAAACGCTCGCTGTTCGGCGATCACGCGATCCACGGCGCGGAAGGCGTGCGCTTCTACACGCGCCTCAAGACGATCACGGCGCGCTGGCCGGAGACCCGTTCGGGCCCGGAGTTCACGTTCCCGACGACGACCTAGTCCCGAGCTCGCAACGGCCCGGGGTGAGAGCACGTTGCGCGCGAATGGGCACGCGTGACCTCGCTCCGAATGGCGGCACTCGCCGTTGTCCTCGCGTTCGAGGGCCCGGCGCTCGCGGCGCCGAGCACTGCGGCCGCGGCGCGCTCGCCGCGCGCCGTACGCATCATCGTGCACCTTCCGCTCGCGTTCAAAGACCATACTCCCGTCGAGCCGTCCATGCGGCGTGAGTACGTCACATCGCTCGCGGGCCTCGGTCCGGTCGTCGAGCACGTCGGACGTGGCTCGTTCGTCGATGACCACAAGCGCGTCGTGTTCGATCCGGTGGATCACATCGTCGTGATCTCGTCGCGGCCGTGGGCCGGCCGCGTCGTGCGCAACGTACTCGTGCGAATGCGGCGTGACCTTCGGCAAGACGCGACGCTCGGCGAGGCCGTTCCCGATCCGGGCACGTGGCGCGGCGCGGAGCACCGCACGCAGTTCGAGATCCTCGCCCGACCCCCGCACCGACCATGTCACAGCATCTGCGACAGGTTGCACCGCCTGCTGGACGACGAAGGCGGCGGAGCGTCCGAGTACGCGGACGACCGCGACGGCACGCACGTCGTCTCGAGTGTCCCGAACGCTCGCGCCGCACGCGTTCGCTCCGCGCTCCGCCACCTGCACGTGCGCTTTGCGGAGCGCCCTGCGGCGTTTCTTCTGATCGCCGGCCCGTGAGGCGAGATAGCGCAGCGTGACGTCGCTGACGGTACGGCGGGCGGGCGCGGAAGAAAGCGACGCCGTCGCCGTGCTGTTTCGTCTGTGCAAAGAAACGTCGCTGCCGTACCTTCCCGATCTCCACACGCGCGAAGAAGATCGGGCCTTCTTTCGCGAGCGCGTCTTCACGACGTGCGAGGTGTGGGTCGCCGAGGACGACGGTGCGCTCGCGGGCTTCTGCGCGTTTCGCGCGGGCTGGGTCGACCACTTGTACGTGCATCCCAAGCATGAGCGCAAGGGCATCGGCGCCGCCCTGCTGCGCACCGCGATGGCGTCAAACGCCGAGGTCCGGCTGTGGACGTTTCTGCGGAACACGAACGCCCGTGCGTTCTACGAAGCGCAGGGCTTCAGGTGCGCGCAAACAACGGACGGCCGCGACAACGAGGAACACGAACCGGACGCACTCTACGTCTGGTCGGCCTGCAACGAAGAAGGAGAAGCGAGTGCCTCCCCTTCTCGATGACGAGGACTCCGACGTAGCGGAGCCCATCAAGCCCGCTCTCGCGGGATACGGATGTATACTATCTTATGGCGGCCAGGCGGTCAAGGCGGTCGTCTCGGATCCACCGCGGTTGAAATCGTACATCAAGATCATGCGCTTTTTGGGATAGAATGAACGGCGACGATCCATGGATCACGCGCTGTTCTCCGCACGATCGTGGCGTTCCGTTTGTTGCCGAGTTGTTTGCCGAATTGTTGCTAAATCTGAGCTCGAGGTGACAATGTTCTACGTCTGGTCGCGCTCCAACAGCAGCCGCATCTCGCCCGTTTCTTCGAAGCCGAGCTTTTCGTAGATCGGGCGGCCTTCGTCGCTTGCGTGCAGCGAGACGACGCGGATGTTCCGCCGGCGCGCTTCCTCGATCGCCGCGCGCGTTGCGAGCGTCGCAAGGCCGCGTGCGCGGTGTTCGGGCTCGGTGTAGACGTTGAGGATGTAGGCGCGCGTCGTTCCGTTATCGCGAATGCCGGGCGGCCACTCGTGCAAAAGCATTCCGGCGCCGGCTGCGATCGCGTGCGGGGCGGCGGCGGGCGCGATCAGCCATCCCATGTAGCGGCCGTCGACAAGCGCGGCGCTCAGCCACGACCGGCTCGCTCGGCCCAGCGCGGCGAAGCCGTCGGCGCTCGTGAAACCCATCGCGGCGAACATGCGCACGCGGTGCCGTACGAGCACGTCCAGGTCGGCGGTCGTCGCGAGGCGGGGTGGGAGATAGATCGCGTCGGGCATGCGTGGATGGTCTCGTTCGCGGCCGCAAACCGCCTCCTCTCACCGGCGGAAGGTCGCGTCACATGATGCCGGGCCGCCGCTCCATTAGCCGAGCCGTCCTGCAGGTGCAGTCTCGGGCAGTGGTGTCGTTGCTGGAATTGCACCGTGTACCGCTGCGATGAGGTTGATGGCGAGATCTGCGTACGCGTTCGCTCGGACGAGCTCCAGTTGCGCGTCGGTCGGCATGCTGCGGATGATGCACATCGCCATCCCGACGCTGTTCATGCGGTCTAGGGTATGGATAAACATAGCGGCGCTCTGTGACGTCGAGCGGAAGATGAAGAGAAATGTTGCTGCAATGAATTGCGTGAGAACGCCGGCGGCGATCGGGAAGCTCTTCTCGACCGCCGCGTTCCCGGTTGACACGGTGACGTCGTTGATCACTCCGTAGCAGGTGATGAAGAAGCCTACGACCATGACGAACATGCTCGCCCAGAAGATCATCTTAACTTGGAACACGTTGTTCGCGATGTACGCGTGAAGATACGTCTGCGCGGCGGCCCATGCCGGAGGTGCCTCGCCGAGGCGAACGTCGAATTCCTTCGCGTTCAGATGGTATTGCTCTCGCAGTCGAACTCCACATGCCTCCGAGCTCTTCGCAAATGCCTTCTGCATTAGAAACGCGAGGGCCAGCGTCAAGGCCAGAGTAGCGACCGGAACGACGTAAAGCCAATTCGACATGGGCATCCCTCAACACGGTAATCGGCTGGTTGCTATAGAGCACGGACTAAGGCTCAGTATAGCAAGTTTTTTGTCCCGGTGTCTTCTTTGCCAATAATCTGGCCCCGGGGCCGGGCGCTCGTCTTTAGCTGCAGATTGGGGGATGTGTTGTGGGTATTCTTGACTTAGCAGTACCTATTCCGACGTTCGCGATCCACACCGAAATATGCGACGGCCGCGAGCAGCGGCGCGAATGCGGTCAATGCGAGTGCCGTGTCCGGGCCTGAGCGCGTCACCACGATGCCGACCGCTGCGACGCCGAGTGAGCCGATGCCGAATGCGACGCCGTTCATCAGGCCGAGCGCCGTACCGAGGTTGCGTGGCAGCAGGGTTTGCGCGAGCGCGACGCCCGGTGCGTTCTGCACCGACAGCAGTGCGCTGCCGAGCAGCAGCATGACGACTGCGAGCGGGCCGTGCAGCGCGAGACCGAGCAGCAGCGGTGCGACCGACGCGACGAGGCCGGCGATCGCGACGCGCGCGTGGCCGAAGCGGTCGGCGAGCGCGCCGCCCGCGTAGAGGCCGAGTGCCGCGGCGATCAGGAATGCGGTGACGACGGCGCCGGTTGCGGTGAGCGGCAGGCCGCGCGACGTGAGCAGGTTCGGCAAGTAGTATGCGAACGATGCGCCGACGAGATAGCGCAGCGCGGTGCTCACGACGAGCAGTCCGACGGCGACCCGGTCGATCGGTTGCGGCGCCGCCCCGGGTGCGATGCGTCGCGGTGAGGCCGCGTCCGCATCGCGCGCGAACGAAGGCAGGACCGCGGCGACCGCCAGAGCGGCGAGCACGCCGGGAAGGCTCATCGCGACGACCGTTGCGCCGCCGCCGTGCGCGAGCAGTGCCGCGGCGACGAGCGGGCCGATGCCGTAGCCGATCTGCCCGCCGATCTGGAAGATGGAGATCGCCGACGCGCGCTTCGATCCGCCCAGCAGCGACGAATACCGCCCGGCTTCCGGATGCATCACCGCCGACCCGATGCCGCCCAGCACGACGCACGCGACGAGCGCGGGCAGCGACGTCGCAGCCGGTGTCGCGGAGATCGCGACCGCGGTGAGCGCGACCGATGACGGCAAGAACCACCAGCGCCCGCGCCGGTCGCTGTACGCGCCGACGATCGGCTGCGCGATCGAGCTCGTGAGATACCACGCGAACGCGAGCGCGCCTTGGCACCAAGCCGGCAAGCCCGCGCGCGTGACGTCGAAGAAGATCACGAACGGCAGAATGCCGGAGTACAGGTCGCTCGCGCCGTGCGCGAACGCCATCAGCGAGACGCCGCGCAGATCCCATGGACGCGAGAGCGAGGAAGAAGCCGTGGTCACGCGAGCCGGTTCGCCGCGTGGCTTCGCGAGGCTTGCTCGCGAAGGCGCAAGCGTGGCCTCGCTCAGAATCGCAGCGATCGCGGAGGCGAACGAGCGCATGGGGCTCTGGACCATCCAGCATAAACGGCCCGCCGTAGCAAGGCGCGAACAAGGAATTGAGCCGCCGGTCGGTGAGAATCGAACGGAAATCGCGTTCGCCTCTCGCTCGGCTTGCTGGAAAGGATGTTCGTGTACGGCCGGATCGGGCTCGTGCTGCTGGCGCTCGTCGCCGCGCTCGTCTGGTTTCTCCCGTCGTACTACACCGGGCTGCTGACCCAGATCGGGCTCTACGCGCTCGTCACGATCGGCCTGAACCTGTTCATGGGCTACGCCGGACAGGTCTCGCTGGGCCAAGCTGCTTTCTTCGGCATCGGCGCGTACACGTCGGCGGCGCTTGCCGTGAAGCTCGGCCTCACGCCCTGGGCCGGCATGGTTGCCGGTGCGATCCTCGCCGCCGTCGCCGCGTACGTGCTCAGCTTCGTCGCGCTGCGCTTGCGCGAGAACCTGCTCGCGCTCGCGACGCTCGCGCTCGGGATCGTCATCAACGTCGTGTTCAACCAGTGGGAGTTCATCGGCGGCTCGTCCGGGTTCAAGGACATCCCGGGCTTTGCGCTCGGTTCGTACACGTTCGATCAGCGCGCGTACGCGATTCTCGCGTGGGCGCTGCTGGCGGTGGGGCTGTGGTTCGCCGGTAACGTCGTGCGCTCGGGCTTCGGGCGCGCGCTGATCGCGATCTCCGCCGGCGAGCTGGGCGCGCAGGCACTGGGTGTGAGCGCCGAGCGCCTGAAGCGGCAGACGTTCGTGCTGAGTGCGGTGTACGCCGGCGTCGCGGGCGCGGTGTACGCGTCGCAGGCTTCGTACATCGACCCGAGCGGATTCGACTTCTTGCTGTCGGTGAACTTCGTGCTGATGTCGGTCATCGGCGGCATCCGCAGCCTGTCGGGGGCGGTGATCGGCGCGGCGGTTGTCGTCGCGCTGCGGCAGCTTTTGCAGACGACCGTTCCGCTCGTGCTGCCGAGCGCGCGCGGTGACTTCCAGTCGTTCTTCTTCGGCATCATCCTGATCGCGATGCTGATCTACTTACCGCGCGGGATCACCAGCCGTATGAGCGAAGCGCGCCGCGCATGATCGAGTCGATCTGGCAATACATCCTCGCGGGCGTGGTGGTCGGCGCGATCTACGCGCTCATCGCCGCGGGCTTCGTGCTGATCTATCAGGTCACGGGCTTGATCAACTTCGCGCAAGGCGAGTTCGCCATGATCGGCGCGATGACCGCCGCCTCGCTCGCGACCGCGGGGATGCCGGTGTTCGAAGCCGCCGCGATCGCCGTCGCCGCGGCGGCGCTCACCGGCGCGCTGTGCTACGTGCTCGCGATTCGCCCCGCGCGCGCGGCGACCGGAGTGACGCTGATCTTCATCACGCTCGGGCTCGACGTCGCGCTGCGCGGCCTGGGCCTGTTCGTGTGGGGCACGAACCCGCTGAGCCTGGACCCGTTCACCGGCGGCAGCGCGATCACGGTGTTCGGCGGCAAGCTCCCGCCGCAAGCGATGTGGGTGCTGCTCACCGACGTCGCGGTATTCGGCGCACTGTACCTGTTCTTCCGGCACACCTACGCCGGCACGGCGGTGCGCGCCGCGGTCGCCAACCCGCCGATCGCATCGACGTTCGGCATCCCGCTGCGCACGTTCGCGTTCTGGAGCTTTGTCGTCGCGGCGGCCATCGGCGGACTCGGCGGCGTCGTGATCGCGCCCATAACCAGCGCGACGTACGACATGGGCCTCACGTTCGGGCTCGCCGGATTCGTCGCCGCCGTGCTGGGCGGGCTCGAAAGCCTGCCGGGCGCGCTGCTCGGCGGTTTCGTGCTGGGCATCGTCACCAAGGTCGCCGGCGGTTTGTTCTCGACCGGCTGGGAAGAGGCCGTCGGGTTCGTGATCCTCGTGCTCGTGCTCGTGCTGCGCCCGCAAGGACTGCTCGGGCGCGCGGTGCGCCGCGCGTGACCGCGCTCGCCGCGACCGCGGCCGCAACGCTCGCCGTGCGCGGCGTGACGGTGCGTTTCGGCGGCGTCGTCGCCGTCGACGACGTCACGTTCGACGCGCGCACCGGCGAAGTGCTCGGCGTGATGGGCCCCAACGGCGCGGGCAAGACGACGCTGTTCAACGTGATCAGCGGCGTGCAGCGCCCGACCACGGGCGACGTGTCGCTCTCCGGTACCGCGTTGACCGGCCGGTCCGTCGAGGACGTCGCGGCGCGCGGCGTGACGCGCACGTTTCAGACGCCGGTGATGTTCTGGGGCCTCACCGTTCGCGAGAGCATCGAAGTCGCCGTCGCCGCGCGCGAGTTCGGCGGAACGTATCCGCCCGCGCCGTATCGCGAGCTCGTTCCGAGCGGCCTGGGCAGCAGCGGGCGGCGCCGCGCGGAGTCGGCGCTGCGCGAGCGCGCCGACGCGATGCTGGCGCGCGCCGGGATCGCCGCGATGGCGGACCGGCCCACGGAGTCGCTGGCGTTCGGCGAGGAGCGGCTGCTCGAGCTCGCCCGCGCGCTCGCGGTCGCGCCCACCGTGCTGCTGCTGGACGAACCGCTTTCCGGGCTCAACCCGGACGAGGTCGAGGCGGTCGTCGCGTCGATTCGCGCGGCGCGCGCGGACGGCGTCGCGGTGCTGCTCGTCGAGCACGCCGTCGGCGAGCTGCTCGCGGTCGCCGACCGCGTGGTCGTCCTCGACCACGGCCGCATGATCGCCGAAGGCGCGCCGCAGGCGGTCGCCGCCGATCCCGTCGTGATCGACGCGTACATCGGGGACGAGCTCGAATGACGCAGCCGGTGCGCAGCGACACGGCGGTTCTCGAGGTCCGGAACGTCTCGACGGTGCGCGGCCGCGTGCAGGTGCTGTGGGACGTCAGCCTCACGGTCGAGCGCGGCGAGACGGTCGCGATCGTCGGCCCGAACGGCGCGGGAAAGACGACGCTCGTCGGTTCGATCACGGGCCTGGTGCCGCCGAAGTCCGGCCGCATCCTCGTCAACGGCGAGGACGTCGCCGGCCGCGCGCCCGAGAAGCTCGCACGCCTCGGCGTCGCGCTGGTGCCCGAGCGGCGCGGCATCTTCGCGCCGCTGACGGTTCGCGAGAACTTGCTGATGGGCGCGTACGCGCGCCGCGCGAAGTCCGCCGAGCTGGCGACCGACCTGGACGACGTGTTCGATCTGTTCCCCGCGCTCGTGCGCTACCGCGACGCGATCGCGGGCTCGCTGTCGGGCGGCGAGCAGCAGATGGTCGCCATCGGGCGCGCGCTCATGGCCAAGCCGGAGCTGCTGCTGCTCGACGAGCCGAGCCTGGGCCTTGCGCCCAAAGTGCGCGCGGAGAACTTCGGCGCCCTCGCACGGCTGGCGGAGCGCGGCGTGACGATCCTGCTCGTGGAGCAGAACTTGCGCCTGGCGGCGCGCATCTGCCGGCGCGCGTATCTGATGCAGCGCGGGCGCATCGTCGGGACGGAGACGTCCGACGAGCTCGCGCGCTCCGCTCGGCGCGTGTACCTCGAGTCGAACGGGTGAACGGGCGCACCCGCAGAACCCCAATTCCGATGTCTGAGAAGGAGGCCAGTTCCATGCGTTCGACGATCGCTCGTCTCGGTGTGCTCGCGCTTGCGGGGCTCATCGTCGTCTCGGCGGCGCCGCCGCGTTCCGCCGGCGCGGCGAACGAACCGTACCTCATCGGCGCCACCGTGTCGGAAAGCGGACCCGGCGCGACGCTGGGCCGGCCCGAAGCGGACAGCATTCAGATGGCCGTCGACGAGATCAACAAAGCCGGCGGCGTGAACGGCCATCCGCTGCAAGCGACGATCCTCGACGACGAGTCGAACGCGACGACCGCCGTGAACAACACGCGCAAGCTGCTCGACCAGCACGTCGTAGCGATCATCGGCTCGTCGCTCACGCAGACGTCGCTCGCGATGGTGCCGCTCGCGACGGCCGCCAAGATCCCGATGGTCTCGCTCGCGTCGAGCTCGCAGGTGATCCAGCCGATCGCCGACCGGCAGTGGATCTTCAAGATGCCGATCACCGACTTCCACGTGGCTCAGGCCATGCAAGAGTACATGCGCAAGCACAAGCAGACGAAGGTGGCGGTGATCTACCGTGACGACGACTACGGCAAGACGGGTCTCTCGCACTTCAAGGACGCCGGCCGGAACTTCGGTTTCGACGTCGTCGCGGCCGAAGCGATCAACGCGCGCGCGAGCGACGCGACCACGCAGCTCACGCACATCAAGGCCGCGAACCCCGAGGCGATCGTGGCGTGGACCACGCTGCCTTCGGCGGCGGTCATCATCAAAGCCTACCGCGAGCTCGGCCTGAGCTACCCGATCTACTACTCTGACGGCGCCGCGACGGGCGTGTTCCCGCAGCAGGCGGGCGCGGCGCTCAACGGCGCGTTCATCGCGAGCACGAAGATCAACGTCGCCGACGTGCTGGCGAACAACGACCCGCAAAAGAAGCTGCTGGTGCACTACATCGACGGCTTCGTGAAGGGCTATCCCAAAGACGCGCCGGTCAGCATCTTCGGCGGCTTCGGCTACGACAGCGTGTACGTGCTCAAGCAGGCGATCCAGCGCGCAAAGGGCACCGACGGCGAGAAGCTGCGCTCGGCGCTCGAGCACACGGACTACCTGGGCGTCACGGGCCAGTTCCGCATGTCGGCCGCCGACCACAACGGTCTCTCGGTGTTCTCGCTCGTGCTCACGCAAGTCGAGAACGGCAAGTTCACGATCGCAAAATGACGCCTGACGAGCGGGAGCGCGCCTATCGAGCGCTCTCGCTCGCGCGCGCGCTCGACGAGCGGATGTGGCGGCTCGCGCGGGCGGGCCGCGCGCACTTCGCGGTGCCGTGCAGCGGTCACGAGGCGATCGGGGTGGGTTATGCGATGGCCATGCAGCCGGGTGTCGACTGGCT
>Ga0209624_10003254_pt1 | contig 11569 bp, 7 predicted proteins | sample JacPinW_OM2H0_O1_FD_188565 | JGI IMG/M metagenome (GOLD analysis project Ga0209624, IMG submission 188565) | Forest soil microbial communities from Algoma, Ontario, Canada - Jack Pine, Ontario site 1_JW_OM2H0_O1 (SPAdes) (version 2) | ecosystem: Environmental > Terrestrial > Soil > Boreal... | reverse complement strand
GCGAGGAGCACATGCGCTCCTGTTTAGATAAGCCGTGCCAAGCGCGCTGTAAAGAGTGCATTAAGATGTGCCAAGCATGTATCGAAAGTTGTAAAAAATGTATTCCTGACGTGCACAATGAGGCACAAGATACTTTTAAAGATTGTTTGCGGTGCATTGCAACATTTACTGCATGTGCACAAGCTTGCCAGAACTGTATAAGTGCGGTGCATTAGGATTGGCATAAATATATTTATTTAATGGTCGAAACAAGATCATATTGTCATGCTTAAATTCTTGTTGGCAGAGCATGGTAATAAGTTCTGGATATTGGTGTGCAAGCGCTCGTGCATTGTCTCGTTGATGGCTGGTTGATGCGGTTTCTAAGGGAATGGTGATGCATGGCTTTTTAAAAAAGAGTGCTTCAAACAGCGATCCAGCGCCGGCGCGGCAGATAATCACGTCAGCTGCTGCATAAAACGGAGCCATCTCATGATGGTATGCAAACGTGATTGCGGGAATTTCTGCCTGCTTATAAAAATTTGCCCATTCTTGCTGGTTATGGTTGCCAGTCTGATGAATTACTTGTATGAGTGAATGCAAATGTGGATTAAGCTCCAGCCACTCTTTCATGCATTGATTAATAAATGCGGATCCTTGCGAGCCACCATTAATAAAAATTGTTTTTTTGTTGGGCATAAGATTAAGATGTGCGCGTGCAACTGGTGCAGAGATAGCAATAAGTGCCGGATCAAAGCGGATAGGATACTCAATGAGCTGACATTTATCGGCAGGCAAATACTGCTTTGCTTGTTCAAAACAAAGATAGATAGTTTGAGCATAGCGAGCTAAAAATCGCGTTGCTTTACCCGGTCTTGCGTCAAAATCATACAGCTCAATAGGGATACGCAAACACCACGCGGCAAAGCATACGGGAATGCATAAAGAACCGCCCATTCCTATAACACGCTCTGGTTTTGCGGTTCTCAAGATTCTGATGCTTTTAATAAATGCTCGTGTGGTTTGAAAAAGAAAAACAGTCAGTTTGAGTGGATTAAAAAAATTAACATTGGCTAGTTTTATCAGGTGATGCTGATTGATGCTGCCATCATCCTCTTGCATGATCTGCTTATCAAGTGGTGTTGCAGTACTGATCAAAATAATATGAGCGAGCGGATCATTTTTTTTAATCGTGTGGGCAAGAGTAAGTGCAGGAATTATATGGCCCCCAGATCTGCCAGCAACAAAGATAATTGATTGCGTGTTCATAAACTGCTTTCTCTTAAAAAAATCGTTACTATTCTTTGCGGTGCCCTGGATAAGTATACTGATTATCGGGGTATGTGAGCAAACTTATTTAAATTTTTGTAATAATGATTCTGCCTTCGATTTTTCTCTATCATTGTGCGCAAAGCGTGCTGCTGTTTGCGCCCATTTGTGCGCATGCGTAATGTTTCCTTGTTGTGCATAGCATTTTGCAAGATGATAGAGCGCCGTATAATCATTGGGGCATTGCTCAACAACTTCCTCCAGTAAAGTAGCTGCTTGTGCGTAATTTTTTTGTTTATAGAAAATTAATGCTTGCGTATCGAGTATGTGCGGATTCTTTGGCTCCGATGCAAGTGCTCTTTTAACAGCTGCTTGCGCTTTTGCCAAATCTGCTATTTTGGTTGCATATAAATAAGCAAGTAGATTATTGAGCGCTGCATGATGCTCATGCAGCGTTAATGCATTTTCTAAAATAGCCTGTGCTTTTTGCCATTCACGCTGATCATAATAGATAAGTGCAATTTGTAAGGCCACTGCTTGTTTAACCGATGCGGCAGTAGCAAGCTTGTAAGCAGCATGTAAAGTAGGAACTGCAAGAGTGTTGTTGCCATCACGGAGTGCTAGATCGGCTTTATACAATATTAAGGCTAACGAGGTGCCTTTTTGTTTTTCGACATTGTGTAATACAGTGAGTGCTTTCTTATAGGGTAATCCATTATAGGTAAGTAAATGAAGCGTTTCGAGCCACAGCTCTTGTTGATTGTTTTGTGCCAATAACCGCTCGAGCAGGGAGAGAGCGGCATCAAGATTGCTCTCAGCAAGAATTTGTACTTTGAGCAATAGTGCCTGTGTGTTATTTTTTTTACTTGCCAAGCAGCGATCAACAAAGGTGAGTGCCTTTGTATGCTCTTTTCTTTCAAACAGTTGTGCTGCATGCGTGAGGCACGCGTCAGGATCAGTTGGTTCTTGGTGGGATTTTACTAGTTTTTGCCGAGCCATAAGAGCGGTCAGATGGCGTTCAATATCTGCATTCGCAATAGGGGTGTGCTCTAAAAATGAGCTGTAGCCAGTAATTGCTTCTTGTAAGCGGCCTTCTTGTTCTTGCAATGCTGCATAGAGTAACCAGCCTTTATCGAACTTAGGATAGGTCTGGAGCGATTGTTTGACTGCGGCAAGTGCGAGCTCTTTTTTATTCAGTTGCAGATAAATTTGTGCTTTCATGAAATGGAAAATAAAATTATTCGGTCTGCCCGGGCAGTTGTTGAGAAGGGTGTCGATAACTTTGAGCGCATTTTCCGGCTCTGCATTTTCCATGTATATTTGCGCAACTTTAAAAGCAAGCTCTTGATTTGCTTTATCTTTATCACTCAAGGCAATAAATCTTTTGTGTGCTTCTTTTTTATTGCCGACGTGCTCGAGTGCTGTTGCAAAGAGCATTTGTAACTCTTGATTGTTTTTAAACTGCTCATCCAGTTGGGGGATTAGCTCAACAATTTGAGCAAATGCTTGATTGATTGCCAGAAAAGGGATGTAGCCTATATACACCGGCAGAGAATTTTGATCAGGCACAATAGTGGCATACCATTGCTGTGCTTGCTTGAGCTGATTACCATAGAAATAGTAATTGGCCATCATAAAACGATGCAAATTGTGTACTGCTTCGTGCGCACAACTTGATATGATAAGTAAAAGCGTGAAAATACCAAGACTTATTTTCATGTATTCTCCCGATAGATCCGCAGTAAGTAATCGTGTAAAACAGTAGCCAGTTGTTTATCTTTGACCTGTGCGAGCATCGCTGTTTCTCGCGTAGTCAACTGTATAGCTTTTTCTACAATTACTTTTTTGTGGCTCTCTTTTTTTATTTTTTTATCCGTGATTCCTATGCTTTTAAAGCGTAATTTTTTTATACGGGGCAGGTCTAGCTTTTGATTAATTGTCTGAATAAGTAATGGAGAAAGCAGATAGAGCTCTTGCAACCAACAGCTATCCATAACCCCAATAACCAGAGTATCTTCATATATTTTTAAAAGGTGCACGTCAGTTTTTATATTGCCAACAATAGAAGGCCAGCTTTGCAACAGTTGTAAATGCCAATTGTTATGGTGTGCAAAGAGGGTTTCTAATATTGTTTTGATCTCTTTTGCCATAAAAGACCTTTTGTGTTGAAAAAAGCGAAAAAAGCTTTTCCAGTATGGAATAAAATGGGGATTTTTGATAGCTTTGCTGGTTTTTTATCCTCATTTATAGAATCTATTGATTTTTTATTTAATAAAACAATATTATAATAGTAAATTTTTTAATAGAGCTTTATCGCAAGGAGTAGTTTTTATGAAGTTTCGGTTACCATTAATAACATTTGTAGCTTTTAGTGTTTTTTCGCTGCTATACGGTATGCAAATTCCATTGGAAGGTTACTTTCCTGGTCACGAGCCTAAAAAAGAAACTCCAATACAACCAATATTACCACAAGAGAGGCGAGGGGTAGAAGTACCTTTGGAAGGGTTTTTTGGTCCCAAGCCACCAATTACTATGGAAAAAAGTTTTGCTCCCTGGGAAAATGTGGGCGATGTAGGAAAAAGTGTCTCAGGATTATCATTAAAAGAGGCTTTGAGACAAGAATTAAGTAATAAATTGGGTGGTATAGATGTAGAGGCAATTTTACAGAACTTAAGCCCATTGTCTGGGAGCACTGTTGCACCAGGACCTAAAGTATATATTCTTTTTGTACATGGTGAGGAGACAAAACCAAATTCTGCATTCGATGTTTTAAGAATACTTGCGGGAGTTGGACAAGACTTAGTGAGTAAAATCCCAACCACCTCTTTGACTCAAGCAAAAGTAACGGTAAATACTTTTGGAATGCAATTTGAGTATTTAGCATATCGGCATCAAAATAATCCCGATCGTTTAGCTCGGCTTATAGAAGTACTTAATAAGCAAGATAATAAGCTGATCATTTTTGCGGAAGGGGATAGTGCAAAAAAAGTTAACACAGCAACGCGTCTGGTAAGTTCCAATAAAAATATTCACGCATTGATATATTTCCAATCTTCTGAAGCGGAACAACCAAAGATGTTTAATCGCTTGTATAATTTCTATACTGAAAAACCGGCTGGTTATTTTGCTAAGGTTGAGGAGCGGCAGTATCGTCAACAAGTCCGTATGGTTGGAGAAATACCGGTGATGCCGGTAAAAAATATATCGGTATTAAGAAATCTCTCCTTCATGCCTGCAAATGAATTTATTGCGACTGATTTCCTAAAAAGAATACCTACGATGGTAATGAATATCGAACAATATTCTCTCAATTTTGACCTGTTTACTAATATTCAAGGTAACAATAATGCTCCCGTTGCAATTAGCCGTTTCATAAAGATTGGTGCACAAACCAATAGCGTAAGTGCCTTGCATGGTGCTGGGGGCGGTTCTTATTCATTATTCGATATTCCTATCTTTAAAAGAGAACTTTTTGAATATATTTCTAAGGAATTTACTCGTGATTTTAATACGAGCGAAAACCAATTAAGGGAAATGCTACTCAGTGGTGGTCCTAAAGAGGGTATGATTGAATATTTTAATCGGATTGGCACAGAATATAAAAATATTGGGAGTAATCGATTATTTAATAAATCGTACACGGGGCGATAGAAAAGAAGTAAATATTTTATTAAGGAAATAGTATGAAGTTTTTGTTGCGATTACTAGCACTTGCAGCCATTATATGCTGCCCATTCATGTTTGGTATGGAAATGGAAAGAGAGTGGCATGCAGTTCCTGGTATAGAGGTATTAGGTGCTGACCTAAAGGCTGCGAACGTACCTGACGTTGAGGACATGATGAAGAACGTGACTCTTTACTATGTGGGAGACGCAAGCGGCTATAAAAAAGGACGTAAATTTCGCGTTCTGTTTGTTTACAATAATACTGAATCCTATGCAAGCGATCTGCGTGGGTTAGAGACGGCTCTTATAAAAACTTTGGAAAATATAATACCAGATTTAGCAAAAAGTATTCTTTCAAATTCTCTAGGCCAAGGAAAAGTTATAGCAAGTGGCTATGCAACTGAATTTGAGATTCTTACCTATCAACATAAAAATAACTCAGACCGTCTTGCACGATTAATAGAAGCGCTCAATGAAAAAGATAATCAGTTAGTTATATTCGCAGAAGGAGAAAATGCGACAACCGTTACCTTGGCAACGCACAAATTGGCAGGCCCTAAAGATATTCATGCATTAATTTTTTTCCAACCGCCTATTTATGAATCCTATATCGGATTAACTGGTTATAGTATTAATGAAGCTTACAAACCTATCAAATTTAATCGTTTGTATAATTTTTATACTAAAAGTGATTATCCGGTAAAAGGTGCTCAAGGTTACCAGTACCCTGAGCGAAAATATCGGCAGCAATATCGCCTTGTTAATGGCTTGCCGGTGCTACCAGTAAAAAATATCTCAGTACTAAAAAATCTTGAATTTATGCCAGTAAAAGAATTTGTTACTGATGGTTTTATACTAAAAGTTCCACAAATAATAATGGCTATCAGTGAAAACTACCTTATAAATTTTGACCTATTTACTGATATTGAACCTAAGGGTACTCCAGTAGCGGTCAATCGTTTTGTTAAGATGGATAAAGATATGCCGACCACAGTACGTGCTTTTTATGGTACTGACGCGGCACCAGGTTGGTATGAAGTCTTTAAGTTTGCTTCAACTACAGACAATCAATTATTTAAGATAGTCTCGAGGCAGTTTACCGATGAATTTCTCTATAGCCAAGAGCAGTTAAAGGAGCTATTACCAAGAGGTGTTGTTGGTAAGACTATGAATGCGTATTATGATCGTATTATTGTGGAGTACCAAAATATTGGTAGTAACTGGTTATTTAATCAGGCAGAAGAAAAGAAAATAAAAACAGGAATCATGTGGTGGACTAGACAATGAGAGTATTCTTTATATGTTTTCAAAACAATCTGGGCTTAGCTGATTAAAGAAATATGACTGGGGATTCCAAGATCCGCACATAAGCCATGTGCGCACCTGATCGGTATGATTTTGGCCAGCAATTAATAAAGAGTTGCTGCGTGCTGTGCAAACTTTGAGGTAAGCAGCTAATGAGGTCAACGGTAAGTCAAGTTCAAATAAAGAGTTTGTCAGAAGATAGCGTGGGCCATAATATTCCGGTAAACATTCCTTTATAAAGCTTTTCATAGTTGTATGGCAAGTATCTCTATCACCGTTAGTATGGTTGATCTTGCATATGAGTGCTTCTTTTAATCGTGCAGATGTATAGGGTGTTGCCCCCTGATAATAAGGGTTATCTTGTTCATTACAAAATAGTTCTACTGTTTTGTGAACGATCCCATCACCAAGACTAATATTGTATTGTTTGAGTTGCATACAAAAATTTTGTTTACTCTCATTAATTTGAGCCAATTGAGGCTTAAACCAGAATGATGGAGCTATGCTTTTTTGAGCATAGGCTATTTGTTCATCAAATTCGGTGATTAAATTACCAAACGTAAAATCATTAAAACCAGGGATAGAGTGATTGCTGTGTGGGCAGTTGGTTAAAAGATACATTGCGCTATGGCAAATAGCGCGTGTATCAAAGTTTTCTACGCAAACAGCCGGTAATTTTTGCTTATTAATCTTTTTAACAAGGCCGGGCAATACTCCTTTTTTTGCTTTGACACTTTTAAATCCTGGTATTGCAAAAGGATCTTCCACATAGATGGCGAGAGCCGGACTTTGCTTTTTTGCACGCTTTATAAGCCCATTCATGATAATGGAACGATGGTCGCTGATTTGGTCATGCGTATCGCCAAGCAGCAGTGATGAGTAGTTGGTATCGGCATTAGAAAGCTGTTTTATAGAAGTGATCATAGCATAATTGGCAAAAGCGATACTGAGTAGCATCATTGCTAAAACTATGAGTTTTATGGGTTGCATTGGGGTTTTCCTAATTAATTAATACTTTAAAATAATAAACCTCTCTATTTTTCACTATAGATTAGTAGTAATTAATTTCAAGCAAATAGGATAAAAGGGGTCAAATTTAACACTGTGTGAAACTTTGGCAATGACATTCAATAAACAAATATCCAATTTGCAATTCTTTACAATATCGCTGAGCTATACCCTTTACCTTTATCCTTGGCCTTTTATACCCTGTTATTCACAGGGGAACCTATTATTCAAGGTAAAAAGGGGATAAGGGATGAATACCACAAAAATATTTTCAAGCCAGGAATATGCGCCATTATCGGTAGAGCAGGTATTACAACGGTTGCAAAGCTCTGCCAGTACTGGGCTATCTGTAACTGAAATAACGGAGCGGCAAAAGGACTGCGGGCCTAATGAGGTGTCGGCGCAGAGATATTTTTGGTGGCATATTTTGTTGGATCAGTTTAAATCTCCTTTTATCTCTATTTTAATAGCGATCGCGTTAATCACCTTTTTTTTAAGTGAAAGCGGCAATGCGCTGATTATTTTGGCATGTGTCTGCTTAAATACGATTATGGGATTTATACAAGAGTATAAAGCCGATCAATCAATGCGTATTTTAAAAAATTATTTAGTAACCAATGTCACCGTGTTGCGTGATGGCAAGGAGCAAGAGGTGCCAAGCAATAGCCTGGTTCCAGGTGACATTCTTTTGTTATATCCGGGTGACATCATTCCTGCAGATGTGCGCTTTATCAAAGATGATCATGTAAGCGTGGATGAATCATCGCTGACGGGTGAATCGGAACCGGTGGTTAAAGAGAGCCTCTATCGAGAACAACTGCACGCTGCGTTTGCGAACAATCTGGGCTTTACCGGTACCGTTATTTTAACCGGTAAGGCAACGGCAGTGGTCATCGCAACGGGCATACAAAGTTCCTTGGGTGCTATGAACAGTGTGGTAAATCAAAATCAACGTATCAGTGGTTTTAGTATTAATATTCAGCGCTTTAGTTATTTTATTTTGTGGATTATTAGTGCCACCATTGCGCTGGTGTTTTTTGCACATCTTCTCATGCGTGCTGGCGATGTTGATCTGCTCAATCTTACGTTGTTTGCAATAGCCTTAGGTATCACCGTGATTCCTGAAGCATTGCCGGTGGTTATCAGCTTTGCATTTACCCGCGGTGCGTTACAACTTGCAAAACATAAAGTGGTGGTGAAACGGCTTTCTGCTATTGAAGATCTGGGAGGCATTGAACTTTTATGTACCGATAAAACGGGCACGATCACGGAAAATAAATTAACCGTGGCAGATGTGTACGGTTTAGAACGAGAAGTATTATTTGATGCAGTACTTGGTTCTGGGCTTTCAGCACGCAGCCTGAGTGTGAGTAAAGGATTTGATGCAGTATTATGGCACGCACTGACACTCAAAGAGCAAGAGCGCATGCAGCAGTATCAAAAAGTTGCAGAGATCCCATTTGATCCGCAGCGGCGGCGCAGTGTGGCACTCTATAAAAAAGATGAATCTTTTTTTGTGGTAGCGCGCGGTGCAGCGCACGAGATGTTCGCAACGTGTGCTGCGCAGGTTGATCAAGATGACGCAATAAAGAATTGGTTGCATGAGCAGGGAGCAAAGGGCAGGCGCATTATTGTGGTTGCTGCGCGAAAATATGATTCTGCTGCAAAGATTACTGATTTGAAACAAGAGGAGCGTAATTTGCAGTTGGTTGGCATGATTGCTTTTGAAGATCCGCTTAAGCCGACTGCGCATGAAGCAATTCAAAAAGCGCGCACCCTAGGCGTGCAGATAAAAATTATAACCGGCGATAGTGTGGAAGTGTGCGCAGCGATTGCGCATAAAGTTGGTTTGATTAAAAGCACCTCGCAAGTAATCAGTGGCGATGATTTGGGAAATAAAACAAAAGAGGAAAAAAGAGAACTGGTTGATCATGCAGTAGCATTTGCGCGGGTGAATCCGTTGCAAAAATATGAAATTATTCAATTACTGCAAGAGAAATATCGCGTGGGCTACATGGGCGATGGGATTAATGATGCGCCTGCACTTAAAATTGCGCAGGTCGCTTTAGCAGTGACCGATGCTGCTGATATTGCGCGCGATGCGGCTGATATTATTTTGTTGAGCTCCAGCTTGCAGGTAATTATTAATGGTATTGAAGAGGGGCGCATTATTTTTGCCAACACGCTCAAATATCTTAATATTACGCTTGCAGCAAGTTTTGGCCATTTTTATGCACTGGCAATTGCATCGCTGTTAATCGATACACCACCAATGCTGGCAACACAACTGCTCATTTTAAATTTTTTAACCGATATTCCCCTCATCAGCTTGTCGACTGATACGGTCGATAAAAAAACATTGCAGGCGCCACAGCAATATGATTTAAAAGGGATGATTATCCAAGCAACGATACTTGCCATTGTTATTGCCACATTCGATTTTATTATCTTTGGTCTCTATTACCGCACGGCCCCGATTCATTTGCACACGGTTTGGTTTATCATGTGCGTGCTCACTGAATTGGCATTTATATTTTCTGCACGAACGATACTGCCATTTTATAAAGCAGCAGCGCCATCACGTTTGCTCGTATTGCTGTGCGTTATCGTGGCGGGCATCAGCGTGGCGCTGCCCTATATGCCGCTCACGCAACAATGGTTTCATTTTATACCGCTCAGTGCTCATGATATGCTCGTGATTAGTTTATTAGTTGCCGGCTGCTTTATTGCAACCGAGTGTGCTAAAATGCTGTATCACCGATTTTATAAAAATATGGGAATTTAAAAAAGCTGATATTAAATTTATCCCAAGAAGAGTTAAAGGATGAGAGTGTGTTTTTGATTGCAATACCGGTTCTTGTATTCTCTGTGAGCCTGATTAATGGTAGCTTTGAAACGAGTGGCGTTAAAGAGAGCGGCCTTTCTGTTGTGCATCATTTTAATATTGAAAATGCGAAGACTCTTAACTCTGATAAGTTTTCATTGTACGTATCAGCGCGCGATGCACACTTAAATTCTTACTCAAAACGATCTGATTATCACAAACAAAGCTATGCGCAGATTTGTAGTACTCCTGGAGGGCAAGAGCTCTTGTTGGCATGTCGGTCTTATTTGGTTAGTCAGCTGGAGCATGCGTTGTGCGTGATAAAACAATGCGATAATTTTTATAAAGCTCCGTCCCGAATGTTTCAATTGCCTTCTGCTAGTACCATTGAAAGTTGGATTGAGCTTACCACCTTACACGTTTACTCATCCGGACTCAACAATGTATTGCAGAAAGTAATTGCGCAAATACAGAAAGCTACTATTAACAAAGAAGGCTTTTATCAGCCAATCTTTAATAGCAATGAAAATCCTTTGCCGGCTCTGGTCAAAAATTTTGAAAAAGAAGTGCGACATTGGATCGAGAGCCCATATGGGCTTGAGCACGAATCTGTTTTGTATGCACTTAATATGCTGAATCATCCTGAAGTTTATCAAAACACACCTTTGAGCATAGCCCTGGCGCAAAAAGATAAAAGTACTTTTGCACCTGCCAATCAAAAATTGTATGACACTATTGTCAAGAATAAAAAAGTACAAGACTTAAGCGCAGTTATTACCTTATGCCGTAGTAACAAGTTTGACCAAGCGTATGCTCGGAGTATGACTCATACGCAAGGACTTGATTGGTGTATTTTCAAACAAGTGTTTGATAAGTATGTGCCTGTAGTTGACAAGTTGTGTTCTATGGAGCCCGTGGCATTACTCAAGCAATGCGATCAAAAACTGAAAGACGTTGAAGGAGTAGTAAGTGATTCTATTGCATCATACATAGAGGAGTGCCAACAGAGTATCACAGATATACAATCTCATGGCATGCGCTTTGAAAGTGTTTTCTATGACATTTCGCCATCGCTCAATAATTTTTTTCAGATGCAGAAACTGGATCGAACTGATTATGCTGTATGTTGTGGTCATCAGCTACAACAGAGCATTCATCGCAATTTAGTAAATCAGATAATGAGGGCAAGTAAACAAGAATTTGGCAAAGAGAGTGAGACAGCTTGCCAGCTGCAGAAAGTTGCGGTGCAGATAGTTGATGAAAGCAGAAAAAGTAATGTTCATGGCAATACACCAAGAGCTATGAATCTGAGCATTTACGGTATGCAGCTTTTTGATTTTCTCGAGGCGTGCACCATTGAAATAGATAATAGCCTGGCTGTGATTGAATCAACTTTGCATGATATGCGTATTCAAAAACCATTCTCCGTTGATCCTTTGTATGGCGATGACGAGACAGAAGGACGTTTTTTAGTTGCTGGGCTAGAAGGATGTATTAGTGGCGCGCGAGGCTTATTAAA
>Ga0209624_10003253_pt1 | contig 11571 bp, 7 predicted proteins | sample JacPinW_OM2H0_O1_FD_188565 | JGI IMG/M metagenome (GOLD analysis project Ga0209624, IMG submission 188565) | Forest soil microbial communities from Algoma, Ontario, Canada - Jack Pine, Ontario site 1_JW_OM2H0_O1 (SPAdes) (version 2) | ecosystem: Environmental > Terrestrial > Soil > Boreal... | reverse complement strand
CCCGGTAGACAAGAGCGACCGGGGGGCGATGTTGGAGATCTTCAGCGATTCCGTTTGGCAGATGACCTTGGGCGAGCGAGCGGCGATGGAGGGTGTTCTTGCCCAGCGCAAGCCGCGGCTCGCGATCGAGATCGGGACGGCTGAGGTGGACAGTTTGCGGCGCATCGGCACGCACGCCGAGGAGGTCCACTCCTTCGGCCTCGCTACCCGTCAGGCGTCGGTCGAGGAGATGTCGAACGTTGCGTTCCATACGGGAGATCCGCACCAGTTGTTGTCCGAAACGCTGGCCCGTTTCGCCGAGGAGAGCCGGAACGTCGATTTCGCGTTCATCGACGGGGGGGACTCCGCGGATGGCGTCCGGCACGCCATCGACGCCCTGCTTTCATCGCCTGCCGTCGCCGATACGCTCATCCTCATCCGCGACAGCGCGAACGAGCAGGTCCGATCCGGCATCGACGCCGTCCGCTACACCGCTTATCCGAAGGTTGCGCACCTGAATCTTGACTTCGTGCCGGGATACATGTCCCGAGAGCCGGACCGCCTCCACGAGCTCTGGGGAGGTCTCGGCCTCGTCATCGTCGACGCGACGCGGACCGCCTACTTTCCAGCTGCGCCGGTGGTCGAGGACCGCTACTACGAGGCCGGTCACCTCTATCCCCAGATTCGCGACATGGTGATCGCCCGCGAGCGCGCCGAATCGGTCTCCCCCGTCGAGGCCCGCGAGCGGCGCGAGATCATCGAGGAGCTGGCCGCGGTCCGCGCGGAGCGCGAGCACTACAAGCAACTGTCCGATTCGTTGGTCGGCTCGTTCAGCTGGAGGATTACCGCCCCGCTGCGGGCCGCCAAACGCGAAGCGCGCGGCGCCGCCAGGACGCCCCCACAACGGTTCCCAGGCTGATGGCTGACGCGCGCACCCATCGCGTCGCGCTCGTCTCGCGCGAGGTCTACCCCTTCAGCGGCGGCGGGATCGGCGAGTACATCGCGTCCTGCTCTCGCCTGCTCGCCAGCATCGGCGAGGTGACGATATTCACCTCGAGTCTGCACGAGGAGGCGTTCCACAGGATGTCAGCGGCCGGCGACCCGCGCATGCCGCCGCCGGGTGTTCAGGTGGTGTTCGTGCAGGAGTCGGAGCCCGACGGGATCGGCGGCCACTTCTCCCCGCTCCACGGCTACAGCGCGCGCGTGTTCATGGCGCTGCGCCAGCACTACGGCCGGCACGGCCCCGGCCTGGTGGAGTTCTCCGACTATCTCGGCGAGGGGGCGGTCACCGCGCAGGCCCGGCGGGCGGGAGATCCGATGCTTCGGGGCACCAAGGTCGGCGTTCGCCTCCACACGAGCGCCGAGGTCTGCGCGATGCTCGACGGCCATCTGGACCCGAGCTTCGAGGGGCGCGTGACCTATGAGCTCGAGCGCATGGCGCTCCGGGACGCCGACGCCGTGCTGTGGCCGGGGGGGGACACGTTCGAGTTCTACAGGCGCTTCTACGGGTCGGCGCTGGCTCCCCCGAGGCGGATCCGCAACCCGTTCGGGCCCCAGGACGACGCCGGCTTCACCGAGCGCGCGCGCGATGCCGACACGCCGCTTCGCCTGCTGTACCTGGGGCGGCTGGAGCGTCGCAAGGGAGTCCAGGGCCTGCTTCGCGCCGTCTCCTCTATCGACAGCAAAGATCTGCGGTTGACCCTGGTCGGAGGCGACACCCACACGGCGCCGCTCGGTACCTCGATGCGGGCGCAGCTCGAAATGGTCGCTGCCGGCGACCCGCGGATCGAGTTTCTCGATGCCGTGCCGCGTACCGAGCTCTCTGAGGTGATCCGCGCTCACGACGCCGTCGTCCTCCCCTCGCTGTGGGAGGCCTGGCCGTATGTGGGACTCGAGACCCTGCGACTGAACCGGCCGCTGATCGCAACGCCAGTGGGAGCGTTCACCGAGATGGTCCGCCCTGAGGTGAACGGCTGGCGTACCGAGAAGGTGGAGGCGGAGGACCTCGCCGCGTTGATCGAACGGCTGCTCTTCAACCGCGACGCGGTCGACCGGCTGCGGCTCGAGGGTCTGCCGGCGACGACGTTCGATGACCTAACCGACCCGATGGAGATCCTCGACGCCTACGACGCTCTGCTGCGCGAGCCGGGGCGCTGGGACCCACCCGCCGTACCTTCGCGCTCACGCAAGAAAGCGAAGCGGGAGACCGTCGAACCGCCGCGGCCCCCGCTCGTCTCGGTAGTGATCCCGTACTACCGGCTCCACGAGCACGTCGAGGCAACGATCGAGTCGGTCTTCGCTCAGACGTATCCGCGGCTCGAGGTGATCGTCGTCAACGACGGCTCGTTCTTCGAGGCCGACTGGGTCCTGGGCGAGCTCGCCACCCGCTATCCAATCGCCGTGCTGACGCAGATGAACGCCGGGCTGGGTGCGGCGCGCAACTTCGGAGTCTCCCAGTCACGCGGACGGTACATCGTTCCCCTCGACCCCGACGACCTGATCGAGCCCACCTACGTCGAGCGCGGCGTGGCGCTTCTGGAATCGCACCCTGACGTGGCCTATGTGACTACTTGGTCGCGCTATATCGACCAGGACGGCATGGAACTCGATCCACCGGACCAGGGCTTCCAGCCTTTGGGAAACATGAGCGAGCTCGTCCGGGACACGAACGTCGCCGGCGTCGCCACCTCCGTCATCCGGCGCCACCTCTTCGATCTGGGTTTTTCCTACAGCCAGGATCTGACGAGCTTCGAGGACTGGAGCTTCTATCGCGATCTCGGCGAGAACGGATACGAAGGAATCGTCATTCCGGAGCGGTTGTTTCGCTACCGCATTCGCCCCGAGTCTATGCTCCGCAAGATCGGGGCGCCGAGGAAAGAGCGGCTGATGAGGGAGATCGACACGCACCTCACGGAGGGGAGAATCGAATGGACGTAAAGGAGCGGCTGAGCCTCGAGGAGGTCACCGAGCACACGCTGATCGCCTGCGAGCACCTCCACCGGTACGAGATCGCGGCTGAGCTGACCTCCGGACTGCGGGTCGTCGATCTGTGCTGCGGCTCCGGTTACGGCACCGCGATCCTGGCGCAGCGCGCCGGCGTCGTCCACGGGGTGGACATCGACGTGGCGACGGTCGACATCGCGGCTGCGACCGCCGGGCGCGACACCGAGGCGACGTTCGAGGCGCGCGATGCGCTGGCCTTCCTCCGTGCCGAGGACCTGGCCGAGCGCTTCGACGCCATCGTTTGCTTCGAGGGCCTGGAGCACGTTCCCGACGTCGAAGCCGTCCTGTGGGAATTTCGGCGTCATGCCGAGGCCGGCGTGCGGATCCTGGCGTCGATTCCCAACAGCAAGGCCTTCGAAGAGAGCAACGAGTTCCACCTCACCGACTTCGGCTGGGAGGAGGCCCGCGAAGCCTGGGAGGGGTTCGACAATGTCGTGATGCTGTTTCAGCATCTCGCGGAGGGCTCGGTCGTGCTCGCCGGGGAAGCCGACGAGCTCGATGCCCGCCTCGTCCACCTAGACCAAGCCGACCCCGAGTATGCCAACCACTACATCGTCGCCGTCGGATTCGATCCGGACGCGGTGCGGGCTGCCCACAGGGCGCGCGCGCAGCTCATGGTCGCCCCGGTCTATAACCGCTATATGAGGGCCCTGGAGCGGGCCAACGTCGAGCTGCGACGTCGCAACGCCCAGCTCGCCCGCGGTCTGATCGGGCGCGCGGATTCGGGTGCCGCCTCGTTCGCGACTAGGATCGAGCAGCGGGTGAAAGACCTCGAGACGGAGTTGGAGGCAAGCGAGCAGCAGCGCGAAGCGGCCGTGCGGCAGCTTGAAGTGGCAAACGCTCGCCGGGGCCGCTTGAGGCGCCGGCTGCAGCGCTGAGGCTGACTCGGGTTAGAGCTCCTCGGCCACTCGGGGTGCTTCGCGATTGAAGATCCAGGCACCGTAGACGCAAACGCCGACGAAGATCAGTGCGGCCGGAACCAGGCCCAGCCAGCCTCCGGCCGCTTCGACCACGGTTGGTGCCCCCGCTTCGTTGAGGATCCAGATCCGCACCTGCTCGAAGATCACCGTGAGTGGGTTGACCATCAGCAGGTGTTCGAAGTCCCCTTCTGGTTTGAAGTTGACCGGGTAGAGAATCGGGGTCGCGTAAAACAGCACCTGGGCGACGACGGTCCAGATGATCGCCACGTCGCGGAAGCGGACGAACAGGACCGAGAGCGCCATGCTCACGGCCGAGGTGAAGATGAAGAGTGCCGTCAGTGCCAGGGGGAACAGCAGCCAGGTCCAGACAGGGTCGACGCCGAAGGCGAATATGAAGACGAAGACGATGACCAGGTTGAGGCCGAGGTTGAAGAGCGCGGTCAGGCAGACGGCGAGCGGGATCACCAGTCGCGGGAACTGGGTCTTGCGGACCACTCCCTCCTGGGCGACGACGGACGAGACCGAGTTCTGCGTGGCTTCCTGGAAGAAGGTGAAGAGGACGATGCCGAGCAGCAGGAACACCGGATAGTGTTCGACCTGGTCGCTCCCGACCCTGAAGACCTGGGTGAAGACGAACAGCAGGACCCCAAACAGCATCAGCGGTCTGATCAACGACCAGAGGTAGCCGAGAATAGTGCCGAAGTAGACCCGCTTGAACTCGGTCACCGACATCAGCCGCAGAAGATCGAGGAAGCGTCGCCGCCCCCCACCCAGAGCGGAAGGCCCGGTGACCAAGCGCAGCTCGGCGTCGTGCGGCACAGTGCTCATGACTCGGGATTCCCGACCGTCGCCTCAGCTTTGTACTTCAGTTCGACGATCCCCCGATTGGGATCGCCTCCGAAGACCACGAAGTCGATTGCGTTGTGGACGTGCAGCAGGACACGCGCGGTTTGGGCCTGGTTTATCCCGCAGTGGACGTGATAGCGCCCCGCGGTCAGCGGGTTCTCGAGGTCGCATCGAACGTGCACCTTCTCCCCTGCGTCCAACGACTGCACGCTCCCATCCTCTGTCTCTACTGGAACGCCGAACTGGAAGACGCCCACACCGTCCGCGTTGGCGACGATGAAGCCGACGCTGATGCCGTTGATCTCGCGCAGCGCTTCAATCTCCAGCCGTAGGCGGATCCGGTCTCCGTGTTCGACCGTGGTCGCGCGGTCTCCTGCCATGTCCTCCAGGCAGGCGTCGATGACACGCACCTCGTTGACGTCGGCCGAGATGCTCCCGTCACCGGTTTCGCTGCCGCGCTCGAAGTTCAACTGGAGATAGCGGCGGCCGACCTCGGCCGGATCGCCGATCTGGCGAATCTCGCCGTCCTCGATCAGCATCGCCCGGTTGCAGTACTCCTCGACAGTCGCCATGTCGTGAGTCACCAGAACGATCGTCTTGCCCTGGGCTTTCATTTCGCGGAAGGCGTCGTCGCATTTCTGCTGGAACGCGGCGTCGCCGACCGCAAGCACCTCGTCGATCAGGAGGATGTCGGCGTCGGCCTCCATCATCACCGAAAAGGCGAGGCGGACCAGCATTCCCGAGGAGTAGTTCTTCAGCTTCAGATCGATGAAGTCGGTCAGCTCGGCGAATTCGAGCACCGCATCGAGCCGGTCCCGGGTTTCCTTCGGCGTCAGCCCCATCATCACGCCGTTCAGGACGACGTTCTCGCGCGCAGTCAGCTCGGCGTTGAAGCCGACCCCCAGCTCGATGAACGGTGCCAGCCGCCCCGCCATCCTGATCGTGCCGGCGTCGGCACGGTAGATGCTGGCGAGCAGCTTCAGCAGCGTGCTCTTGCCCGAGCCGTTGCGGCCGGCGATGCCGAAGAACTCTCCCTTGTGGATCTCGAAGGAGATGCCGTCCAGGGCCCGCAGCTCGCGGTAGTCCCGGGAGGAAAACGGCCTTACGAACCTCTCCTTCAAAGAGTCGACGCGGTGAATCGGAATCCGGAAGGACTTGTGCAGATCCTCGACCTGGATCGCCAGCGGCGTGCTCGGACCCGGGGGGGCGATTGGACTTGGGCTTGCGATGGTGTCGTCGAGGGGCATCGGTAGGCACTCGCTTGGTCTTGGGCTGCTTCCCCTGCGGCGAGCGTGGCAGAACGCTACCGGCATGAAGCTCCGAAGGGGTTGTGCGGGCTGGTCGTAGATTCTGCGAACCTCCCGCCGATGGTGCAGGGGGAACTCCTGATCCTGCTCGCGACCCACATCCTGCTGACCGGTTTGCCGGGAGTAGCGGCGGCGCTGTTCGCGGCGAGCAGGAGAGAGCGGCGGGAGCCGGTGCTGCTTGCGATCGCACTGGCGGCCACGGGTTGCGCCGCGATGCTCGCGTTCTGGGCTTTCTACGGCGGTCACGAGCTGGGGCAGACGGTCTCTTTCCTGATTGCCTTCGGTTCGGCGCTGCTCACTGCTTGGCTCTTGTACGACGGTGGAATAGAGCGTGAGCTGCTGCGGCGGCTGGCGGTGCCGCTGGCGCTCTGGGTGCTCGGCAGCGGCTTCCTCGTCTTCCTCGGCTTCGCGCACGGCGGCGTCCACGAAGCGACGCAGATGTCCGGCAGCAGGTTCTCGGGCCCACTGCCGAGCGACAACGACATCCCCCATTTCTTCTCCGATTGGTTCTTCGTCCACGGGCATAGCGGCACGCCCCCGATCTACGGCAACGAATGGCTGGCCAGCGATCGACCGCCGCTGCAGGTCGGCTACGCGAACTTCGAGCGGACCTTTGGCTGGGACAACCTCGGCCTTCACTACCAGGTGATGGGGGTCATCCTGCAGCAGCTCTGGATCGTCGGCCTTTGGGCCCTGCTCGTCGCCGGCGGCAGCAGCCGCGTTACCAGGGCGCTCGCGATGATCACGGTCCTGCTCAGCGACATCGCAATCGTCAACGGCTTCTTCGTCTGGCCAAAGATGCTGCCGGCGGCGATGCTGCTCGGCGCGGCGGCGCTGGTGCTGACCCCGCTTTGGAGCGAGGTGAGGAGGAGCCTCTGGGGGGCGGCGCTGTTCGCGGTGCTCCTGGGCCTGGCGATGATGGGGCACGGAGCCAGCGTCTTCGGCATCCTGCCGCTGCTGGTGATCGGCGCCGTTCGCGGGCTGCCGAGCTGGCGCTGGCTGGGAGTCGCGGTTCTCGCCGGGGCAGTCCTGATGGCGCCCTGGTCCGCTTACCAGCAGTGGGGCGACCCGCCGGGCAATCGTCTGACCAAGTGGTTCCTCGGCGGCGTCAGCGAAATCGACGGCCGCGGGGTCGGCGAAGCGATCGAGGACAGCTATTCCGAATCCGGCCTCAGCGGCGTGATCCACCACAAGGGCCAAAACTTCGTCTCGATCTTCGGTGGTCGGCCGATGGCTGACAACGTCGACCACGCTGTCTCGGCCGTCGGAAACGGCGAATTCGAAGCAGCCGTGCGCCCGATCCGCTCGATCTTCTTCTTCAACCTGGTGCCCTCGCTGGGCCTGCTGCTCCTGGGCCCGGTGGCGATGGCGATCGGCTGGCGCCGCCGCGCTCGCGACCCGGCCGAGTGGAGGCTGGCGACGATGTGCCTGGCGACGTTCGGGCTCGGCGCGGTTCTCTGGGCGCTGATCCAGTACGGCGGCGCGGTGGCACAGACCTCGATCCATCAGGGCAGCTACCTGTTGCCGGTGATCGGCATCTGCGGCTGTGCGGTGGGCCTGAGGGCGGTCTACCCGCGTTTTGCCTTCTGGTGGCTGGGGCTGAACGCGGCGGCGATGCTCGTGATCTACGTTCCCTCGTTCGAACCGCCGGCAGGCAGCTCTTGGTCGGTGCTCTCGTTGGTTATTGCGGCAGCCGCGCTCGTCGGCTTCATCGTCCTCAGCCTCGAGGTTGGGCCTCGTCGAGTCGCTCCGCCGTGGTCCGCCAGATTGCGATCGCCAGCGCTGTCGAGCAGCCGATCATGAGCGCCAGCGCTGCCAGGTCGTTGAGCGTCCGCTGGTCGCTCAGAAGCTGCAAGCCATTGGTGCCTAGGGTCATCCCGGTCAACGCCGCCAGGGTCTCCACCGCTCGCAGCGAGAGGATCGCCCGGATCGGCTTCGAGCGCAGCCAGGGGAAGCCGTCGGCCGCCTGCTGAACTGCCACCACCGCGAGCAGGGTCATTACCCACGTCTGCATCCCCTCACGCAGCATTCCGGTCACCGAGGAGCCCCAGTAGATGGTGAAGAGGAGGAGGGGGACGACTACCACGGCGATGATCGGCCACGGCCAGCGGCGGCCAGCCCGCCACAGGCTCCAGAGCAGTAGTGGGAAGAAGACGATCGCCAGCCCGAACGGAACTCCGGCCCAGTACTGGAAGAAGAAGTGGATGACTGGTGGAGATTGCCCGCCGAAGACATTGATCGAGTGGTTGCTGGCATAGAACAGCGGCAGCATCAATGGCACCACCGTGTTGCCGAGTGAACCCAGCCGGTAGTCGATCCAGGCCCCGAATCCTGGGTGTGCATTCGAGCCTGCCTCGCGGAAGTATTCGAGGAAGCCGTTCTGGTCGTAGTGGCTGCCGCAGACGAGACGCCAGGCGATGAGGCTGGCGGCGACGCCAGCTGTGAGCAGGATCGCCGTCTTCAAGTCGGGGCGCTTCCAGCTCGCGTTGCGCAGCGGCCAGAGCGCAAGTAGGCCGATGCCGGCAAGCGCCAGCAGCGCGCTGGGGTGCATCAGGTACCCAAGTCCGACCAGGAGGCCGCTGCGCAGCGGCCTGCGTTCGATGATCGCAAGCCCGGCGAGGAGGACGAAGGCGGCGGCCAGGAGCTTCGGCCAGGTGAAGATCAGTTCGTCAATCAGGAACGGGGTCGAGACCGCGAGCAGGATCGCGAACCGGGCGGCTCGCAGACCTGCCAGCTTGCGGACCAGTTCCCAGAGCGCGTAGAAGACCGTGAGGCTGAGAGTCATCATCGCCAGCCGGAACGCCATGAAGCCCTGTTCGTCGAATGGTTGCCAGGCTTGTTCAGGGCTTTCGATCGGCGGCTTGCCGCCGCTGAGGAAGACGAGCGGGGCGCTGGCCAGACCGCCCAGCGGCCCGCGGCTGGAGAAGTTGTAGGGGGAGTAGAGGGCGCTGCCCTCCGGGCTGAAGGGACCTTTGCCGTGGGCGATCAGCTCAGAGACCAGGTACGGGATACGGCTGTCGGGTCGAGGCTCGGCGTAGAAGGTGCGTGAGATCCCTCCTGCGTAGAGCTCGCCGGCGGGGTCCAGCGACCAGATCGTCCTGCCGATTGCCAGGCCCAGGGCGAGGCCACTGACCAATAGGGCCCGCTGCTCCTCGGGCACGAAGATGTCCCCTGGGCCGGCTCCGATCAGGGCGCCGAAGAGCAGCCCGAGGAACGGCGCGAAAACGGCGAAGCAGACCAGCTTCGGTTCGATGCCCGGCGAGAGCAGCCAGGCCAGCAGAGCCGTTGCGATCAGCAGCGCAAGGCCCGGCAGCGGCACATATGCGAGCCCCAGCGTCGGCCGGTCGAGCAGCCGCCAGAGGATTCCGGGGCCGAGCAGGAGCGAGATCGCCAGCGCCGTCGTGCCGGCGATACGGACGAGGTCGCCGATCTCCTCACGGAGGGACGGGGCCTCGGTCGTCGGTCCGTCGAGGGCTCCCAGTAAGCAGCCGATTGCGGCCAGCACGACCATCGCGATCATCGCGGCGCGCTCCCCCGTCAGCCTCACTGATCCCTCTCCCTGGGTTGTTTAATCAAGGTCGTCTGGGTTCGACGACGGCGGCCGACAATACACTCACGCCCCCGGCAATCTCTCGGCCGCGAAGGGCGCTTTGGAGACTCAGGTTCAGACAAACGGCGGCGCGGTAAGGAGCCGCCGGGAAGAGGCGTTAGCCGCCCTCGAGTGCCGGGCCCCGGTCGCTCTCCTTGGCGCGGCCCTGTTCGTGGCGGCGATCGTCCTCGTCCTCGCCCAGTGGCACATCACCTTCTTCCAGGACACCTTCGCCTTCCTGCTCGACCGTCAGCCCTGGACCGCGCACTCGTTCTTCATGCCGCACAACGAGCACATCGTGGTGTTGCCGGTGCTGATCACGAAGGTCTTGCTCGAGGTCTTCGGGATGACCTCCAACGTGCCGGAACAGATCGCGATGGGCGTCACCCTGATGGCCGCTGCAGTGCTGCTCTTCGTCTGGGTCCGGCGTCGCGTCGGGCCCTGGCTGGCGCTGGTTGCTGCGGTCACGATCCTCTTCCTCGGCTCCGCCTGGCCGGTAATCCTCTGGCCATTCGAGAACGAGTTCACGCTGCCGGTCGTCTTCGGCCTGGCGATGCTGCTCTTCCTCGATCGCGAAGACTCCCGCGGCGACGCCTGGGCCTGCGCGATGCTGGCGCTGGCGACGATCTCCGGCAGCCTCGGCATCTCCTTCATCGTCGCCGCCTTCGTCGACCTGGTCCTGAATCGAAGGGAGCGCGGCTGGCGGCGCGCCTACGTCTTCGCTGTGCCGCTGTTGATCTACCTCGCCTGGTACGCGGGATACGGCCACGAAGCCGAACACCACCTGACCCTGCACAACATCCTCAACTCTCCGGCCTATGTGGTCGAAGGGTTCGCCTCGGCACTCGACTCGCTCGCCGGCCTCAGCACGATCCCCGTCAACAGCCCTGGCCAGAACGACTGGGGGCGGCCGCTGCTGGTCGGCGTCGTCGCTCTCGTTGCCTTCGGCCAATGGCGCAAGCCGGGCTTCTCGCGCGGCTTCTGGACGGTCGCGATCGCCGCCGTCAGCTACTGGCTGCTGGCGGCGCTCAACTTCGTCCCCGGCCGTGAAGCCTCGGCCAGCCGCTACGTCTACGCCGGCGCCGTCTTCGTCCTGCTGATTGCGGCGGAGCTGCTGCGCGGCTGGCGCTTCAGCAAGAAGGGGCTGATCATCGTCGGCGCCGCGGCGCTGCTGGCCATCCTCCCCAACCTGGCGCAGATGAAGAACGGCAGCGACTGGGAGAAGGAACAGAGTATCTACACCCGATCCGATATCGGGGCGATGGAAATCGCCCGCGACACCGTCGCTCCGGCCTTCTTCCTAGGCTCGGTCGAAACGACCGGGACGGCCTCGCTGGCGCTGGTCGAAGCGGAAAAGTGGTTCGAAGCCGTCGATCGCTGGGGGACGCCTGCCTACAGCGTCTCCGAGCTCGAACGGGCCCCCTCGATCGGCCGCCACTATGCCGACCTGGTGCTCTCCCAGGCGCTGCCGATCTCGATCGAAAGCACCCCTGGCAGCTTCGACTCCAGCCTCTCCTCCGAAGCAGCCTGCGTCGCCCTGCCGGGTGGTGAATCGGCGCAGAAAGAGGTCAAGGTCGGCCCCGGGCTGACCAGGGTCGAAGTCGCTCCCGGGCCGCCGGCGGAGATCGCGATGCGCCGCTTCGCGAGCGAAGAATTCCCGGTCCCGATCGCCGGCGGCGAGGGCGACTCGACCACGGTGGTGACGATTCCCCGTGACCGCGCCAAGACTCCCTGGTACATGCACGTCGAAGCGAGCCAGCTGACCCGCGTCTGCCGCTAGCGGCATGCGGAGCTCGCCTGTGAAGGGCTAGCGGCCGGGCTCGAAGCCGCTGACCAGCGGGCCGTAGCTGGCCACGATGGCCTCGCGGGGCAGCGACTGGGTCGGCATGCCCAGCGCGTCGCCGATGGCCAGCCCGTACAGTGCCCC
>Ga0209624_10003252_pt1 | contig 11574 bp, 8 predicted proteins | sample JacPinW_OM2H0_O1_FD_188565 | JGI IMG/M metagenome (GOLD analysis project Ga0209624, IMG submission 188565) | Forest soil microbial communities from Algoma, Ontario, Canada - Jack Pine, Ontario site 1_JW_OM2H0_O1 (SPAdes) (version 2) | ecosystem: Environmental > Terrestrial > Soil > Boreal... | reverse complement strand
GGAAGCGAGCGCTAGGCGAGGTGCCCGAGTGCCGTAGGCGCGTCGCGTCGCAAGGCGCGTGGGTCCCACACATATTTGCTACCAGGGACTCGGCCCTTGCGTGGTTCGTCCAGCAGTCCCTGTTGGTCGAATGCGCGCTCAATGGTCGGTGCTGGGGCGGCTTAGTCACTCGAAGTGGTCTTCGGCTTGATAGCAAGCGATGCCGTCGACCATTGTTTTGGCCGTTTCAAACACGAAGCGGAGAGGCCGCGCTTGAGACCGCACTAATTGTCAAATGAAAGCATTCGTTTCCAAGCCGCGAGAATGATTCTGGTATTTGATGACGAACGATAGACGGGTGCTTGTCTATCGCATGAGTGAAAGTGGTCGCCTCATAAGGAGGATCCGAACAGCATGCCGCTTTATACGGTAATGACCCAGGAAGGATTACTTTCGGCCGGGCAAAGAGACGTGATCGCAGCCGAATTGGTTCGGATACATACAACCGCGATGGGCGTCCCTGCGAACTACGTCCATTCAATGTTTCCGACCTATCCGAGAAGTCACGCCTATGTCGCCGCGGACCGCGCGGCTGTTGCGTCGATTGTGGGCGTGATCCGCGCGGGCCATACTCCCGATGAGAAGTCCGGGCTCGTTCGAGCCCTTTGGAAAATGTTCCAGGACAAAACGGGAGCATCTGATCGCGAAATCTCCGTGGCACTGCAGGAAGTCGCTCCGAGCCAGGCGATGGAAAATGGAGTGATCATGCCGGAGGTCGGGCGCGAGAATTAAGTGTCGTAGCCTTGGCGCCCATGAAACGCGGAGTGAGAATGCGAAAGTTGTTTGAGCCGGATACGCGCGCCATTGGTCGCCCTCCCGGGCCACCTGTGTGCGATGCTGTCCCTGACAGCATGATCGACGGCACACCGTCTGAACTCCGGGACGACCTTGTGCAGCTGTTGGGCAAGAAGCAGGTTCTTGATCGTGTCATCGATCTGGTCAGGTACGCCGCCGACGCAAGTCCCTACCGGCTTTTGCCGAAAGTCGTGGTCATGCCGCGCAACGTCGACGACGTGGCAAAGATTCTTGCTTACTGCAGAGAGACCGGGCGCCATGCTACCTTCCGGGCCGCCGGTACAAGCCTGAACGGTCAATCGCAATCCGACGATATCCTGATCGACGTACGGCGGAATTGGTCCGGGTTTGGCGTGGAGGACGGAGGCGGACGGCTACGCTGCCGTCCGGGTACGATATTGGCTCACGCCAATGCCGCCTTGCGCAAACATGGACGGCGGCTTGGCCCGGATCCCGCGAGCGGCCACGCTGCGACCATCGGCGGAGTGATCGCGAATAATGCGGGCGGCATGCGATGCACCTTGAAACGGGACGCCTATCACACCGTCTCCGCACTGACCTTCGTCCTTCCTTCTGGAACGACCATCAACACCGCGGAGCCGGGCGCCGAGGAGCGTTTTGCGCGGCTGGAACCGGAGCTCGCGCGAGGCCTCACGGCGATCCGGGAGCAGCTCGTCTCCGACGAGGCCCTTTCGGCGCGGGTCAGGCAGAAGTTCTCTATCCGCAATACTCACGGATATCGATTATCCGCGTTTCTGGATGAGACGACTCCTCTGCGTATTTTCCGGCGATTGCTGGTCGGCTCGGAGGGGACCCTCGCATTCATCGCGGAAGCCACTATCGAAACTCTGCCCGCGCCGGAGCTGACGACCGTCGCTTGGCTGCCGTTCTCCTCGATTGACGCCGCGGTAGCGCTGGTTCCGAGGCTGGTGGCAATGAGCGCCGAAGCAGTGGAACTCATGATGGCCACAGCTTTGACTGCGGCCGGCGAGGCCTTTCCAGGCACGCCAAACTATTGGAAAAAGCTCGATCCGCACGCCGCCGCACTGCTTGTCGAGTTCGGCGCCCAGAATGTGGAGGAGCTGACAAACAAGGAAGCGCAGGTTGCTGAAGCCCTTAAGGACGTAACCTTACTTCAACCGCTGGAATTTATTACCACGACCGAGGCGGTCGAACTTGCCTGGCATGTGCGCGAGGGCTTGCTCGGCATTGTCGGGAAAATGCGTCCCGAGGGATCGATGGTGATAACCGAGGACGTCTGTTTCCCACCGCAACGGCTTGCCCAAGGTGCGCACGATCTTCAGATGCTGCTCGCAAAACACGGCTTCATTCCGAGCGTCGCGGGACATGCCGCGCACGGAAATCTGCATTTCACGCTAATTGCCAAGCTGGATGAGGAAGAAGGAAGAGCCCGCTATTCGGCCTTCATGAAAGAGCTGGTTGAACTCGTCGTCCAAAAACATGATGGATCGCTGAAAGCCGAGCATGGGACGGGGATAAATATGGCCCCGTTTCTGATCGACGAGTGGGGAGAAAAGGCGACCGACCTGATGTGGCGGGTCAAGGCGCTGGCAGACCCAAAGGCCGTCCTGGCTCCCAATGTTATCCTGACGCGCAAGTCGGATGTGCATCTGCAGTCCCTGAAATCAGTCCCCACTATCGAGAATGTAACGAACTCGACCCAGTGCATCGAGTGCGGCTTCTGCGAGCCGGTTTGCCCCAGTCGCAATGTCACCATGACGCCGCGCCAGCGAATTGCATTGAGGCGAGAAATGGCACGGCAACCGACGGATTCTCCGGTGCTTACCCGGTTACAGGATCAGTACGAGTATGACGGCATCCAGACCTGCGCAGGCGACGGTTCTTGCTCAATTCCATGCCCCATCGGCATCAATACCGGCGCGCTCATCAAGCAACTTCGTCAAAAGGAACATGGCGGCCGATCTGAAGAAGTCGCGCTGACGATCGCGCGAAATTGGGCCACGGTCGAAAAAATCGCTCGGGCGTCATTGGTTGCGACCGAGGTCGGATCGAAGGTCGTCGGCCTCGGTGTTGTCAAATCGGTCGCAGCAGTCGCCAGAGCTGTCGTGAGCAAGGACTTGATGCCGGCCGTTCCGGGTCCAATGCCGCTGCCGGCGCTATCCAAGCTCCCTAAAACCACTAAGGAGACCGCTGCCGCCGTGTATTTCCCGGCATGCATCAACCGGATGTTTGGGCGGGACCCGACGCAATCGCGCGGGGCGCCTTCGTTGCCAGAGGTTCTTGTCACGTTATCCGAGCGGGCAGGAAAGCCTCTCTGGATACCGCCCGATGTTGCAGGCCTCTGCTGCGCCACTCCTTGGAGCTCAAAGGGTTATCAGAAGGGTCACGACTACATGGCCGCGGCTATGGTTGATGCGCTTTGGCGCTGGTCAGATCGCGGCCAGTTGCCGATTGTTGTCGATGCGGCGTCGTGCACGCTCGGCTTGGTCGAAGAGGTCGGCCGACACCTCGGGATCCTTCATCAAGGCCTCAAACTAATAGATTCAGTTACTTGGTGCCTCGATCTGCTGCCGCACCTGAACATCATGCGAAAATTGGCGCGGATCGTGGTTCATCCGACCTGTTCGATGAACCACCTCGGCATCAGCTCACAATTGAGCGAAATCGCCTCCAGCCTTGCCGTTGAGGCGGAAGTACCGATCGGAGATACCTGCTGCGGTACCGCGGGAGATCGCGGATTGCTTCATCCAGAACTTGTTGTGTCCGGGACCAGAGATACGAAGGCTGTTCTCGATGCAGAGCCCGCGGACGCCTATATCTCAGCGAATCGAACCTGCGAGATGGGACTTTTGCATGCGACAGGGCGTCCCTACCAATCGTTTGTTTTCCTGCTGGAGGAATTGAGCCGGCCGGAAACGCTCAAATCCTGATCACCCGATGTCCGGCGGTGTTAGTGCTTGGAGATACGTTCGGGCCGCCGGACCAAAACCTTCTGCAGCCCGTTTCTCGCAAAAATTCGAAACTGTCTCCAAACTTTGGAATAGACGTACGCGCCGCTCCATCGCGAAAATATTCCCCGCTCGAAATTCACACATTTCCGTAGACCTAAATGCCGCACAGATGTAATCGCCGTGCCAAAGCGCCTGGTAGACAGCGTGGTCATTGGCACAGATCGCGGTCGGACAGTTCGATATCAACTTGGGAGACTCCTCTAGTCTGGCGACCTATCGATATAAGCTACGTCGAGCGGCTCGCAGACCTCTCGGCGACCACGCGCACACTGCCGATTCAGCAATGAACATATATCTCGATTCAGCACTTGTTCGGTAGCTCAAACTATTGCAACTGCTGCTTGGCCCTCATCTCTTCAAATTCGTCACGGCAGACGGTGCTGAATGCCTGCAACTAGCCCCGAAGGGCCACGCCGCCCTGTATGAAGCCGTATGTTGATCCTGAGCGCGCATGATCCGGCGAACGCGAGCACAAACCAACGACTGCGATTCTCAATCGCGTACCAGATCAGCATGGCGCTGACGGCAACGAGGCCGGAGATAGTCAGAGCGTCCACAGGGTCACGTCGGCTCGCGCGGCTTCACGACGGCATCGAACGTGCGCTCTGGACGTTTCTGACCGTCATCCGCCTCAGCTTGCCGTCGAATTCTTTGAGCCGTGAGGGATAGTGATCGCGCAAGTCGGAGCGTAGTCCGATGTGGTCGGTAGTCGCCGCCATAAATGTCTCTGATGCGCGCGAAGGCGTCAGTTACGCTGAGCAGTCCAGTATCCCGAACAACGCGCGGTCCCGGAGTATCCGCGCCAAGTGCCGCGCCCTCTGTCGTTAGAAAGCTTACCAGAGCCGGAAGCGTACTTGTCCTGAACGGTCACGGAGGCGCGTACCGCGCCGGAGCGTGCGACGTACCCTCTAAACCTAACGAGATTCGGATGCGTGATGATACCATCGTTGATATTCACTGAAAAATCATTGGTCGGATCGCAAGCGCCTTGTTGGGTCACGAAGAGAAGATCCCAAGATCCATCATAAAGTGATCGCGCATCCGCGACTGAGGTCACGAGAACAAAAGAGCTTGCGATCACGGCCGAGACCATGGATTTACTCATCGTCGTTGCTCCACAAAGCCTGATCAGCGTTGGCTGCATATATCATCAATGTTAATGGGAGTGCTTGTTCAAAACTGCTTAAATCGCTCGGCGCTCAGTCGCGACGGTATGGCTCGGATGACAATCGTGCGGTGGCCGTTGTTCCTGTCGCTCCTGGGCGTGCCCATTCGTCTGCGCGATGTTGTTGCAATTCGTGTGGGCGGATCCGCTAATTTGCGATAAGGAATTACAGGATCGGAGTTCCGCTAGGCTTAAGGTATTTTCGGCAGCGTAGCCGATCGTCGCCGGCGCGGAGGACTTTGTGATGCTCAAGGGCTTTGTAGTTCCGCGATCGCCTCTTTGGACCGCAGCTTTAACACCCGCCGCCGTCGCATTACGCAGTTGATGTTCTGGTGCTGGAGTGTTGGAGCGACCCGGACATGTCAGACAGTCTGCTTCCCAAGGGGGTAGAGCTGGATGCACGAAGTAGGGGCCGCTCGCTAGCGAGTTTCGCCGGTTGCTAATTCACGGCGAACGGTGAGAATATCTTGATCTCGCGCGCTATCAGAGCCGCGAATTCATCGTTCTTCTTGATGCTGTTTGGCAAGTTGCGGATAGCTTGGTGCCAATACGCCTACGCCGACAACGATGCGGCCATCATAATGGGCTGGGTCCAAGGTTATCCTAAGAGTTCGGCGTCATCTGTCAGACCCGTACCTTTGCTGCCCAGAGTGCGGCATCTCCGCCTCTCGCCCGTAATAGCCGCTTTGCCGGTTGCGTATCTGCCCATGGACGGCCGCGGGGGGAGAGCCCGCGTGATATTGCATAAGAAAGTGGACCGGCTCGTTGGCTTGTTCGATCGACCTATCCTGGCTCGGCGATATTTTCCGCGGCTCAATGGTTCTGTCATGGATAACATCCTCATCACCAACGGATGGATAGGTTGCGGCGAGTTGAAGTTTCCAGAGACGCACGGCGAGGAGCGCAACTTGTTAGGGCCCATCAAGATGGGGCGCGGCTATCGATTAACACTTTCCTTTCGGTCCCCGACAACGAGAGTCTGGCGGAAATGGCCGTCTAGCTCTTTACCGGATTAGCGATGGCCATTTAACGGCCGAGACCGCAAGAATGGACAAGCCCGAAGCACGCCCGTGAAATCAATTGCGGGTAGCCTTGATAGACTTCCCGCCGGAATAAACCGATACGCGGAGTAAAAAATGCTAAAAGGCTTCACCGTTCCTAAGTCACCATTCGGTCAGTCGGCACTGACCCCACCTCCGCCCTGGCACTATTCAAGTGATGTTGTGGGAGTTGAGTTCTGGACGGATCCCGAAGCGGCGGCAGCAACATTGCCGAGCGGCCTCTCGCCCGATCCGAAGTCGAACGGTCGCGCTATCATGATGTTCCTGGATTGGCAATTCACGGCGCAGGACGACGAATTTCTCGATCCGGCGCGTTACCAATATCGCGAGGCCTTCGTGCTGCTCGACGCAATGTATCGTGATATGCCAGTGATGTGGTGCCCCTACATCTATGTTGATAATGATGCCGCGCTGGCGAGGGGCTGGACACAGGGCTTCCCGAAGAAAATGGGCAGCATTTTCCAAACGCGCAGCTTTGCAGCGGCGAGTGCTGCGGCGGCGCCGGTTGCGCCCGGCGGGCGATTTGGCGCAAGCCTTTCCGCACACGGCGAACGCCTGGCGGAAGCCTGCATTACCTTGCGAAAGCCAGTTGAAAATGGATTGTCGCTCCTGACTCGGCCGACGGTTCTATTACGATATTTCCCGAGACTTGCTGCCGGCTACCAGGACAAGCCGGCAGTCGACGAGTTGGCGATGTCAATCACCGACGATCTCACCGTAGCTAACGCATGGGTGGGGGAGGGCGAACTCCATCTTCCGGAGGCGAAAGGTGAAGAACTGCACGCGCTTGCACCGAAACGCATCGAATCCGGCTTTCGCTATTCACTCGCCTACTCCGTCACGGATTTAAAAATCCTCGAGGATCACACGAAGAAATAGCCCGAACAACGCCCCGACCGAAACGGCGAATCGTGTCGTCGCTCCGCCGGGAGGGCCTCCCGCGGAGCCTCCGCCACCGCCACGGAGGCCCTCTGGGGCAGCTTCAAGGTGAAACGATTTCAAGGAGAAAGACAGTGAGCAAAACTGCGTCAGAATATCTCGTCGGGGCTCTGGAAAAAGTGGGAGTCAAGCGCGTCTACGGTGTCGTCGGCGACTCTCTCAATGGGTTTACCGACGCAATGCGGCGGAGAAAATCAATCGACTGGATCCACATGCGGCACGAAGAAGCCGCGGCCTTTGCGGCCGGGGCCGAGGCTCATCTCACCGGCAGTCTTGCGGTGTGCGCCGGCAGCTGTGGCCCCGGTAACCTGCATCTGATCAACGGTCTATTCGATTGCCAGCGCAACGGAGTGCCCGTTCTGGCGATCGCTGCCCATATCCCAAGCAGCGAAATCGGCATTGACTATTTCCAAGCCACGCATCCGGAAAGCCTCTTCAAGGATTGTAGCCACTACGTCGAGCTGGTCTCCAATCCCGGGCAACTTCCACAGATTCTCAAGCGCGCCATTTGTGTTGCCGTCGCTAAGCGCGGGGTCGCCGTCGTGGTATTGCCGGGCGATGTCGCGCTCATGAAAATCGATGCCGAGGTACCCGAATGGATTGTCCCGACCGCACCTGTCTTGCGGCCAGCTACCGTCGAGATCGAGCATCTGGCGAGTTTTCTAAACGAAGCTTCGCGGGTGACTCTGTTCTGCGGGGCTGGATGTGCCGGCTCTCATGGCGAGGTCGTTGAATTGGCGCGAAAACTGAAGGCGCCCATCGTGCACGCATTCCGGGGCAAGGAATTCATCGAGTACGACAACCCTTACGATGTCGGAATGACCGGTCTCGTCGGCTTTGCATCAGGCTATGCAGCCATGAAGAATTGCGACGCCCTACTGATGCTCGGTACAGATTTTCCATATCGGGCGTTTTATCCCGAGCGTGCAAAAATCGCTCAAATTGACATCCGGCCCGAAGCGCTCGGCAATCGGTGTTCGCTCCATCTCGGCCTGCTGGGTACGGTGAAGGACACCCTCGGCGCCGTGTTGCCGGCGATCAAGGAGAAGACTGACTCGAGCCATCTCAACGATGCGTTGATCGACTACAAAAAGGCACGCAATAAGTTCGATGCGCTGGCGGAGAGCGACGCGAACAGCGACATCATTCATCCCCAATATGTCACCCGTCTGGTCAGTGAGTTGGCGGCTGACGACGCAGTATTCACCTGCGATGTGGGAACGCCAATTATCTGGACCGCGCGCTATCTCAAGGTCAACGGGCGGCGGCGTATCGTCGGCTCATTCAACCACGGATCGATGGCGAACGCGATGCTGCAGGCTATCGGCGCCCAAACGGCGTTTCCAAATCGCCAGGTCATCTCGATGTCGGGTGACGGTGGGTTCAGCATGATGATGGGAGATTTCATCACGCTTACCCAGATGGGGCTTCCGGTGAAGGTCATCGTCCTCAACAACGGCACGCTCGGTTTTGTCGAAATGGAGATGAAAGCAAACGGGTTCCTGGACACCGGGTGTGATCTCAAGAATCCCAACTTCGCGCTAATGGCCGACGCGGTAGGTGTCCGTGGAATCCGCGTGGAGAGGCCGCAGGAGTTGAGGGGAGCAATCGAGGTCGCACTCGCGCACAAGGGGCCCGTGCTGGTCGACGTTGTGAGCGCACGCCAGGAGCTCGCCATGCCGCCCAAGACAACTCTCGACCAAGCCTATCATTTCGGGATGTACATGATGAAGGCCGTCCTCGACGGCCGGGCGACGCAACTCATCGACCTCGCAAAGGTCAATCTGTCACGCTGAGTGTTAGGAGCGATGACATATAAGGATCGATCCTGACTTCTTGCTCAAGGATTGACACACGCCGCAACGTGATGGCGCTCGCGTTTGGCGTGCCGATCGTGACCTTGGTCGTCGTCGGATCGCGTTTGATCATGGCAGATCTGAACGACAACATGGTGCCCAAAGCAAGCGCTGATGAATTTGCAGATGCAGCACTGAAGTACTTCGCGAGAGACTGACTGGCAAAGCAGATAACGGCTTGGAAGCAGGTCGCATGGCGGTAGCGTAGGTCGGCCTGACCGGCGCATCGTCTCGCCGAAGAAAACGACGACGTGCATATTCTCCCACCGAGAGAGTAAAAAAGCACCCGGGCCCATATTCGCGTTCATCTCTTTTTCGACTGCCGATAGCGTTCAAAGGCTGAGCGCAACTCAGCCCGCTGCCAATTTAGTAGCTCCGAATGGCCGCCGACGCCGAATTCTATCTTGGAGCGCTGCCAAGAGCACCGGTGGCCAATGCCAGCGTGGCTGCCGCAGACAAAGCCATGCTGTAAGCATCGGTCGACGCGTTTCGAGCTTGCAGAAGCTGGCTTTGAGCAATGTTGACATCTGTGATCGAGCCGACGCGATTGCGGTAGCTGGCGAGCGCACCGTCGAATGTCGTTTGCGCCGCTGCGGCGAGCGCATTCGAAGCGCTATAGGCCGACAGGCTTGTCCGAAGGGCATTATCGGCCACGACCAGCTGTCGCACCGCGTCGTTACGTCGACGCGTGAGCAAGGCCCCCGCACTATCAGCGTTGTTGCGGGCTTGCTCCAGCAAAGCCGCCCGAGTGCCCCCGTCATAAATCGGGACGGTCGCGCCGACGAGAACGCTGCTAGCGAAACGGGAGGGATTGATGTTGGCGGTTCCCGACTGCTGGCCGAGGCCCGGAATAGAGGTGACCGAAAGACTTGCCGCATTATAGGCTGTTGTTCCGGTCAGAAAGACTTTGGGCAGGAACTCCGCGACCGCGGCATCCACGTCGGCATTGGCGGCCTTTTGCGCGGCATAAGCGGTCAGGATATCCGGCCGGCGCGCAAGCGCTGTGGAAATGATGCCTTGGATCGAAGCCGTCATACCCGGTGAAAGTCTGCGGTTGGCGGCAGTTACTACGTTGATCCGCGTCAGCGGCGAAATCCCCATGGCGGAAATCAGATTCAGATAGGCATTTTCCGCAGCGCCAGTGGCTTGGACCAGCGCGAGCTTCGCCTGTGCGGTGGCCTGGTGGGCCTGGGAAACCTCCACCACCGTTCCAATCGCATTCTTGTAACGGTCGGTTGCGGCGGCTTCCACCTCCTGTGCGTCCTTCAAGGATTGGCCGGCGGTGGCGGCGTGCGCTCGAGCGGCGGCATTGGCATAGAATGCTACACTGACGTCGTAGATGATCTGCTGATGAGTCGCATTGAACGCGATATTCGAGATAATCGAGGCTTGCTTGGCGGCTTGGGCCTTGGCGGCTCGTTCGCCAAAATCGAACAATAGCCATTCCAGCGATGCTGCTGCAATCGGGCCGTTTGCCTCGGCATTGGAGGGAAAGCTGCTTCCCGCCGCGGATACACTTCCTTGATTGTTGAGGTAGACTTCGGCGGCGGTCGCTCTCACGCGCGGAAGATACGCGCTCTCGGCAATTCCCGTGGCAAGCGCCGCGTTGCGCGCATCGTTCCAGGCCGTTCGCGTCAAAGGGTTGTTGCTTTGTGCGATGTCGATCAGTTCAGGGAGCGAATAGGCCCTGTGCCGGTCCAGTCCGAGCGGCGCCGGCAATCCGGTAAGATCGGTATTGACTGGTAGCGCGTAACTCGCCTTGGAGTCCTTCGAAGGTTTCGCACCTGGGACAATTTCACCGGTCGTGGTCGTCGCCGGTGCCCAAGGCTTGTCGGCGCGATCGGGTGCGATGTCGATATCCCATGCGGCGCAGCCGCCAAGGCTCACTAAACAGACAAGGCTCACCAAACAAATGGCCACCGCAATACCCGGCTTAAACTGACGCATATGCCTCTGGCTCCCACTCCGGCGCACGTAACGCAGATTCCAGGATTTCGAGATCGGCCACGACGAATCCATCGATGGTGAGGGGGTCGCGAGGGTCTTTGCCGGCGTTGTCAGGAAGGCTGGTTTGGTCCGGCGACACCCCCACCAATCGAGATCCACGGCTCAACGCGTTCGCCAACGCATCAAGACGATGAGCAACAGCTCGGGTCAGCGGCGACTGCTCGTTAGAGAGCAACAGCAGGGGTGCCATAAGCGCGCGCAAATGGCGGATCGCGCGGGCGCGAGCGCCGAGCGGGAAATGCGGTGGTCCGATCTTGGAGAATTCGTATCCCGCAAGCTCTACATCCTGGCTGACCACGACCATCGTGCCAACAGCGTCGGTTACGAGGCTGTTGCGCCGCGAACGGCTGGTCGCGTTTGTCAGGTCGACGAGACGGCGAAGCAGGGAAACAAGCGCCGGGTCAATGCGGCGGACCACCGTCACCGGCCAGATGTTGGCGAATATGAGATAAGCCACGACGTTCCCGAGCATGATGCCGATGACGCGATCGCGGGCAATCGTGAGGTCGAAGGCGGGGCTTGGCCCCTGGATGACGCAGAGGAAGAATGCAAAAACCATCTGGAAGCCGACATAGGAGATGCGCGGGCTTCCGGCGGCCACCCATGCGCAGGCAAGGGCCGCGATGAAGACGACGATCAGCAAGGAGCCGATCGATGTCAGGTACGGCAGCAGAAAGACGATTACGGCAAGTCCGAACGCGGCGCCGACAAGGGCGCCC
>Ga0209624_10003251_pt1 | contig 11576 bp, 9 predicted proteins | sample JacPinW_OM2H0_O1_FD_188565 | JGI IMG/M metagenome (GOLD analysis project Ga0209624, IMG submission 188565) | Forest soil microbial communities from Algoma, Ontario, Canada - Jack Pine, Ontario site 1_JW_OM2H0_O1 (SPAdes) (version 2) | ecosystem: Environmental > Terrestrial > Soil > Boreal... | reverse complement strand
CGAGCGCTACGGCCGCTGGATTCTTATGGGACGCCGCGAACTCGACTGGGCTGACCGCTTCTTCGCGCGCTGGGGATACCTTGCCGTCTTCATTGGCCGCCTGCTGCCGGTGATTCGTACCTTTGTCGCCTTGCCCGCCGGAATCGCGCGCATGCCCCGAGCCCGCTTTCATATTTACACATTTCTGGGATCATGGCCTTGGTGCCTCGCTCTGGCCTATTTCGGCATGAAGCTGGGCGAGAACTGGCGCGACCTGGGAAAATATTTCCATAAGTTCGACGCCGTGATCGGAGTATTTCTGGTGGCGGGCGCCGCGTATTTTATCTGGAGTCATTGGCAGAACCGTATCAACACTCAGCCCTCAGCGTAGTCGTCATTACCAACGATCCGGAAACGTATAAACTCAATCTCAATGAATAAGGGTAAAGATCGTGGCGCCGGGATTGTTCGGTGGCTTTTTGCGGCTGTACTGGCTGCCGCCATGTGCGCGCCGGAACCTTCGAGCGCACAGAATGCGCCCCCCGCTGGCAAGGCGGTAGATCAACCGGCGGATCGGTCCGCTCCAGCCGCCCAATCTTCACCCACGCAGGAGCCCAAACCTATTCCACCCCCCGCCCAAGCGCAGAAGGAAGAATCATCGAATGAAGAAGTTAAGATTACGCCTCGCCAAGCCGAAGAACTTTTCCACTCCGTCGACGAGATTCTGGAATTCGACAGCAAGCAGACCGGACTTCCCATCAAGAAAGAAGTAAAGCGCAAGCTCACCAGTCGCGACGAAGTCGTCTCCTACCTCACCAAGCACGTGAACGACGAGGATACGAAGCGTCTGCGGCGGTCGGAGCTGGTTCTGAAAAAGTTCGGCCTGCTGCCGCCCGAGTTCAATCTGGAAACGTTCCTGGTCGCTCTGCTGCGGGAGGAAGTGGCCGGATACTATGATCCAAAAACAAAAACCGTGAACCTGCTCGACTGGGTGCCGATGGAAGAGCAGGAGCCGGTCATGGCTCACGAGCTGACGCACGCCCTACAAGATCAATCGATCGGTCTGCAAAAGTGGATGAAGAAGGGCGAGAAAGACCTGGCCGAAATCAAAAAAGACCCCACGCCCAACGACATCGAAAACGACGAGATCGATAATGCCCGCGAGGCCGTCATCGAGGGCCAGGCTCAGGCCATGATGTTTCAATATGCCATGGCGCCTGCGGGCCACTCGATCACAAATTCCCCGGCGCTGGTGGACGCAATGGAAGAGGAGACCCTCACCGGTACGCCGAGCACGAAGGTATTTAACGACGCACCCATTTTCATGAAAGAGTCGCTCACCTTCCCCTACAGTTATGGAATGGAGTTCGTGGTCAAGTTGATGCAGAAAGGCGGGAAGGAAAAGGCGTTTGCCGGTGTGCTGCAAAATCCTCCTCACACCACACGCCAGATCATGGAGCCGGAGACTTATCTATCTGGCGAAAAGATTGAGCCCATGCGCGTGCCTGACTTCAAACATGATTTCAAGGATTACGAGAAGTTTGATATTGGTGCGATGGGCGAGTTCGACGTGGCGGTGCTGATCGAGCAATACGTGGGAAAGGCGTTGTCCAAGCAACTGTATCCCGAATGGCGCGGCGGATATTACTACGCCGCGAAGCCCAAGCTGGGTTCCAAGTCAGATGCCGGCGTGACCGCGCCCCTGGGGTTGCTCTACGTATCGCGCTGGTCGAGTGCCGACAAGGCGGCGGAGTTTGCCCAGATCTACGCGCGCTCGCTCAAACAGCGCTACCAGAAAACGGAGGAAGTGGGAGATCCCGGCCGGGATCGCGTTGCCGCGCCGAATGCCAAGGGTCCAGATTTGCTGAAGGGCCGCCATGCTTGGAACACCGAAGAGGGCGTTGTGGTGATTGAAGAGCAAGGCGACGTGGTGTTCGTGACTGAGAGTCTGGATGCCCCCACGACGGCAACGCTGGAGAGGGAAGTGTTCCCAACGCCGGTGGCGCTGAAATGAACGCCGCCCCAACCGAAAGTAGGACAGGAATTGAGAGACATTGCCATTGCCACAAAGAAAGCTGACAAACAGGTGATGGCTAATGAATCTCGTACTGCTCCCACTGCTCCTCAGAAAGTACTACTCCATTGCTTCCCTACCGCGTAACCAAAGAGATCGCGTAACGCTTATAGATTGTCACGCCATTCTACTTGCCTGAAAGTATGGCCAGCACCGTATACGCGGATGTAGTTGCCTAAGGCGCAGAGCCTTCACAGAAAACCGAAGTTTTCGGGCTTCTGGTTCGGACACCAGGGAGCCCAGGGAGCAGAGGTCGATGAGCGTAACAGCGACGTCATGGTATACTCTGGCGCTTCTGTGCTGTCAAAAAGGAATTCCGAATAATCGCCGTGCTCGGCCATCCTGATTGAAAATCAGCGGACGGTGGTTGCAGGAGCTTTTGCGATGTCAAACCAGGAGCTTGCAAGCAGGGTAACCAGAATCCTAAGTGATGCATGGAGCCAGAAGATTAAGTTTACGCTGTCTGGATGTTTTACAAACCTTCGCGTAGACGGTTATCAATTGGTAGTGGATGCCATTACACGGGGCAAGATTACCTGCGAAGTGGGTGTACCGCCGAATCCGAACCATCGGGCCGGCTATCATGCGGAGTGTCGGTATAAGCCGGAGAATCGCCAACTACGCTTCCCGAACGAACAATATGGGTCGATCACTGGCCCTGAAACATTCAACATCGTGCATGAAGCGACACATGCCGCATTTGACTGCCGGTACGGTAATCCTGCGGGAACGCAGATCTTAGCGATGGATGACGAGGCAGCGGCCTTTTTCGCGCAGGCAATCTATTCCAGAATTTCGCCGTATTCCTGGAGTGGAACAATAGTTGAGGGAGATCCGATCGATGAAGCGCTTAAGCTCGCCGACAGAATCATGCACAGTCCCGGACCCGTCAGTCATCCCCCATACTGGGTGCCGGAGCAGGAGCTGGACCAATTGCTGCTTTCGATTCAAGGGCCGTATGACCTGCAGGGGGGCAAGGCGGGGATTACGCATATCTATTATGGGCTTCCTTAACCCCGCCTCGGGATCTAGCCGCTCCGAAACGGTGTTCGCCATATTCTCGATTCTGCCGGAGAAGGTTAAGAGGCGAGACCAGTTATAAGTACCACCAAACTCGTGGGTTTGTCGTCGTATCCCGACCACTGAAGTGAGCTGGGCTCAGCGAGGCTTCCGCAGATCGTTGAGAAAGTAGTAGTGCGCATCCATACTCATTCCGGCGGCCAGTCAGGACTGTTGTTCGCCAGACTTTGACACAGCGGCTTCGTTCGGCACTGGGCCAAGATCTTTGAGCTCATCCAGTATGCCCTGCAGTGCCATCATCCATGACTTAATCGGATGGTTTACCTGTGAGGCAAGTAGCGCGCAGTGAACAAGGCCAGCGAAGATCACGAACAAACAAAGACTCCTGAAAGGCAAAGACCTGAGAGTGGTGCAAGTCGCATGGCGGCCAACCCGGTCCAATCCGCATGCAGGCTCATGATCAGCGGAAATCCCCACCACTCGTCTTTCGATAATCCTCGAGATGCGCTCAAGGTTCGAACGGAGTACGTAAACCTTGCCGGATCTGTGGGAACCCCAAGTCCCAAGGCCATCATGTTGATTACAGCGAACCCTCGCGGACGACCATTGTGTTGCGGTATACGTAAACCTCTGTTTCTACCTCTTTGTTTTCTTACTTTCTTTTCCTGTCTTTCTCATCCGGCAATTCCCCCAGGAAATGTTGAACCGTCGCCGCGACGGTAAATTGCTTGTCGCCGCGCTCAATTGTCAAGTTGCGTTCCTGACCGGCGGTTCCTCGGAGCAGGTTCCATGCCTGCCCCATGGTCGACCCTTGAACCGGAATGCCGTCGACTGCGACGAGATGATCGCCGGGTTCGACGCCCCTGGTTCCTTCCGGTACCGACGGTTTGCCGTCGAAATCCGCGATGCCGAGAATGGTGAAGTGGCCGTCGTCTTCTGGACGGAGGGTCAGGCCGATGACATCGAAGTCAGGAAAGTTGAACATGCGGCCGAACTCGAAGTAGACCTTCGCATGCGCGTAGTCGAGTCCGACTCGATAGTTGAGCAACGCACTTGAGCCGATCAAGCCGGCCGTCGGCACACCGGCTCGCTTGGCGAAGAAATCCATTCTGTCCTTAAGAAAATCAACAACGACGACGTTGGCAAGGAACAGAGGTCCGTACTGCACGCGGTCCACGCGCATCACTTTCCACTTCGGTTCTTCGTCTGCTCCCCACATGTTGGCTGAGCCTACGGCGCCGGTCATGTGCGGCCAATCCGGGTGGGCGGCAGCGACTTTTTCAAACAGTTCCTCTGAAAGAAAACTGATACTGGCGCCCAGGTCGAGGGCGAGATTGTATTTCTTGTTTTCAATCTGGCTGGGAATCTGGATCAAGCCGTTTTGCGAATTGACCAGAATCTTTCCGCTTGTTCCCCGGAAATGAATCGTGCCGGGGACGCCGATGGAAAACTTATGATCCGGAAAATCGATCAGCACATCATAGTGGCGGAGGACGCTCGAAGGCAGGTTGATCTCGCCGTTCATGCCGGCGGCCATTACCGAAGCCGCACTAGCGGTTTTCAAGGGAATCTTTGCTTGTTTGATATCCGCGAGAGGGATGCTCATTCCGCCGACAATCATCGCTGGCGGCGGCGGGGAAGAGCATTCGTGGTCATCGCAGGAGACCGCGAGTCCCAGCAGCGCAGCCAGCCGGCGGGAAAGATAGAGATCAGGACTGCCGTTATCGATCCAGGCACGAACGCGCAGGCTAGAGCCGTCGGGGAGCGTGATCTCGGCACCGATGACCACGCGATTGTGATCGATAGCTGCGGGGACAGTGATTGACTTCGGCTCGGGCGGGGAAGCGGGTTTGTCTTGCGCCCGCATGAAACCGCACAGCAACAACCACGCGCAAGCAGCGATGTAAGCTTTCATGCCTCGAATTGTAGCGCTACCATCTTTGTCCCCGGCGACCTGCGCGACCACAAACGATGGTGCAGCCGCGGTGCCAGGTCGTGAATTCTCCTCCTGTATAATCACCAGTTTGACTTCCGGAGCGCCGGCATTCTGGAGGGGAAGTTGGCTAAGGCGGAAATTGGAATTATCGGCGGCAGCGGATTGTATTCCATGCCGGGGTTGAGCAAGGTGAAGGAAGCGCGGCTGAAGACGCCGTTCGGCCCGCCTTCTGATGCATACGTGTGCGGCATATTGAATGGGCGCAAAGTGGCGTTTCTGGCACGCCATGGACGCGGCCATCGCATTCTGCCCAGCGAGCTGAATTTCCGCGCCAACATTCACGGGTTCAAGCAGCTTGGGGTCGAGCGCATCGTTTCGCTTTCGGCCGTCGGTTCGCTGAAGGAAGAACATAAGCCGCTGGACTTCGTCATTCCGGATCAATTCTTTGATCGAACGCGTCATCGCGTGGATACATTCTTCGGCGGTGGCGTAGTGGCGCACATCGCCTTCGCCGATCCCGTTTGCGGAGAGATGGCGGGCGTGGTTGCGGCCGCTTGCAAGAAGGTCGGCGTGGTCGGTAAGCGCGGCGGAACCTACCTGTGCATGGAGGGACCTCAGTTTTCCACGAAGGCCGAATCGAATATATATCGCGGTCTGGGCATGGATGTGATCGGTATGACGAACCTGCAGGAGGCCAAGCTGGCGCGCGAGGCAGAGCTTTGTTATGCGACCGTCGCCATGGTGACTGACTACGACTGCTGGCATCCGCATCACGATTCGGTGACGGTCGATCAGATTGTCGCCGTGCTCCTTAAGAATGCCGAGAATGCCACGAACCTTGTTCGCGAGACGGTGGCGGCGATGCCGCGCGAACGTTCCTGCAAATGCGGATCGGCTTTGGCCCATGCCATTCTGACGGATCCCCAGAAGATTCCCGCGGCCACTAAGAAAAAGTTGAAGCTGATTCTGGCGAAGTACGTGAAAGCGGACCGCTTTCACTAATCACAAGTTACGAATCACGGCTTAGGACAGGATCTCCGGATGAGCATTCTGGTAGTCGGTTCAGTTGCGTTTGATGACGTCACGTCGCCTTCGGGCAGCGTTAAGAATATTCTGGGTGGTGCGGCTACCTACTTTTCCCTAGCGGCCAGTTATTTCACAGAAGTGCGTGTCGTGGCTGTGGTCGGCGAGGACTTCGGCGCCGAGCAGGAACAGGTTTTCCGCCAGCATGGCATCGACACCCGCGGCCTGGAGCGAGCGAAAGGCAAGACGTTCCGCTGGGGCGGTTCGTACGCCGACAACCTCAACGAAGCGAAGACGAATTTCACCGACCTGAATGTATTCGAGACTTTCCGGCCGCGCATTCCCAAAGAATACGAGGATACCGACTTCCTTTTTCTGGCGAATATTCAGCCGACCCTGCAGGCGGAAGTGCGGCGGAAGATGAACCGGGTACGCCTGACTGGCTGCGACACCATGAATTACTGGATCAAAGGCGCACTCCAGGAACTTAAGGAAACCCTGAAACTGGTAGACGTTTTGTTGATCAACGACACCGAGGCGAAAATGCTGGCCGAGGAAACCAACCTGCCGCGGGCCGCGAACAAGGTGCTGGCCATGGGTCCGCAGGCGCTGGTCATCAAGCACGGCGAATACGGCGCGACCATTTTCTTTCGGGAGGAAGCGTTCGGCGTGGGGCGGCATCCCTTTCGCGCTCCGGCGCTGCCCATCGAAGAGGTGAAAGATCCAACCGGCGCGGGCGATTCGTTTGCCGGCGGATTTATGGGCTACCTGGCATCGCAAACAGAATTGAGCCGTGAGGTGTTGAAGCGCGCCCTGTTCTACGGCAGCGTCATGGGATCCCTCGCGGTCGAGCGTTTCGGTACGGAACGCCTGCAGTCGCTGACCCGGCAGGAAATCGACGCGCGCTTTCAGATCTTTCGCGAACTCACGCACCTGGAGTAGTTTCGTCCAGAAATCGGCTGTTTTTCGGACAACCATTTCGGATAATCAGTTGGACAATCGTTTGTGCCCAAGAAAATGAAGATCGCGCCGGCGAGTTCCGTCTGGGACTCCGAGGTTAGGCTTTTGGCCTGGCTTGCGACCTGCGTTTCTGTTCTTGCCTTCCTGTTCTATTTTCAGCGTGGAGATGTGTTGCTCTATGGCGACGCGGTTGCCCACCTCAACATCGCGCGCCGCGTCTTCGATTCGAAAACCCCCGGGCTTCTGCAACTGGGCACCGTGTGGCTACCCTTGCCCCATTTGCTGATGATTCCTTTCCTGATCTCGGACGAAATGTGGCGGCGCGGGGTGGGCGGTTCGATTCCCTCGATGGTCGCCTACGTGTTTGGCGTGATTGGAATGTTCCGGCTGGTTCGAGGCACCTTCACCCGCACCCTTGCACCAGACAGGGCCGTTCGGATTGCCGCGTGGACAGCGGCATTGGTGTACGCAGCCAATCCGAATCTGATTTACATGCAGACCACCGCCATGGGCGAGACGCTCTATCTGACGCTCTTCATATGGGCGATCGTCTATTTCAGCGAATCGCTACGCGGGGATGCGAAGGCTCTCACGAAGTGCGGCCTGTGCCTGTTCACGGCTTGCCTGACGCGCTATGACGGATGGTTTCTCGCAGCGGCGATCGCCGGGATGGTCGTAATGTTTAGCGGGCTTTTTGGCAGCGCACCCGGCGATAGCCTATCCGCATTCCGGATCTCGCGAGCGGGCGTCTTGAAGTTCGTATTGATCGCGGCGGCCGCGCCCGTGCTGTGGCTCGCCTATAACGGAATCGTTTATCGCAATCCGCTTGAGTTCGCGAACGGACCTTACTCCGCGAAAGCGATTGAACGCAGGACAGAGAATGCTGGGAGTCGGGGACATCCCGGAAGCGGCAATCCAGCATTGGCGGGAATGTACTTTCTGAAATCGGCCGAAGTTAATCTGGCAGAGAACCAATGGCTGCAGCGAGCCTGGATTTTGCTCGCGGTTGCGGGCGTGGGCGCCGCGCTTCGTAGCCCCCAACCAACCATGGGCGGAGTATCCTCGATTGGCGGATGGCTGCCGCTGATGTTCTTGCTTGTCCCTCTGCCTTTTTATGCGCTGTCGGTGGCCTATGGAGGAGTTCCGATCTTCGTCCCGCCGTGGTGGCCGTTCTCTCATTACAACGTTCGTTACGGGTTGCAATTGCTCCCGGCCGTCGCCGTAGCCCTGGCTGTGCTCGTGCATCTGGCCGTTCGGTCTTCAGAGTGGAACTGGCGGCTGCGGCTGGCGTGCGTGCTCGCCGTTTTCGCATTAGTGATTGCCAGTTACGTTTCAGTCTGGCGTACAACGCCGGCTTCGTTGAAGGAAGCTCAACTCAACATGCGCACGCGGAATCAACTCGAAGCCCAACTCGCGATCTGGCTCCGGAAGCTGCCGCCCAACTCCACCTTGCTTATGTATCTGGGAGATCACGTGGGAGCGTTACAGCAGGCGGGCATTCCGCTCAAGCGCGTGATCAATGAAGGCAACCACCGTGTATGGAAACAACCTTCTGATCCCGACGGTTTGTGGGAGCATGCTCTCGCCGATCCCGCGAAGTACGCCGATTACGTGATCGCCTTCGAGGGCGACAGCGTGTGGCAACCAGCCCAGGCTCTGCATTTGCAGGCGCTCCTGGAAATTCACACGACCGGGCAAGCGCGAGCTATTCTCTACCGCGCCCGGTAATCAGGTAATCAGGCAGGTAATGCGGAAGCGCGGGCGTTCGATGATAGAATCCGGCATCGGAAGCCGGCTGCGGCAGGCATGCGAACATGACCTGGCAACATTTGATAGATCTCTTGCGTGGAGAGATGGCCGGTGGGATCGTCGGAATCTCTCTGGCACGACTCGCGTTGGCCGCAATCCTCGGCGGCGTCATCGGACTTGAGCGGGAACTGAATCACCGCCCTACGGGCTTGCGCACGGACATGTTCATCTGCTTCGGCGCTGCATTGTTCACCGTCCTCTCCGCCGCGCTGGCCGGCGTACCCTCGGATGCGGCGAGGATCGCGGCGAAGATTGTTCCGGGGATCGTGTTCATCGGTGCGGGATCGATTCTGCATACCCGCGGCCTGACTTCGGGAATCACCCCGGCAGCCACGCTGTTCGTAGTGGCATCAATTGGTATGGCCGCAGGCGGCGGGCTCTACATGACTGCAGTATTTGCCACCGGAGTGGTGTTGGCGCTGTTTGGGCTGGGGCATTCGGAGGAAAAGTTCAATCTGAAGGTTCTGCTCTCCAGTTACGAAGTCACGGGCGCCAGCTTCGAGGAAATCAGCAACGAGGTCAGCCGCATCCTGGAAGATCACCTTCGGCTAATGCAGAACGGGAATAGTGCGAGCACGGGCCAGCATATCCGTCTGCAATTTGACGTCGGTGGCTGCGACCGCGAGCAGAAGGAACTGCTGCGGCAGTTGAAATCCTCGACGGTGTTGGGCAAAGTGACCTCTCTCGGCCGTGTGGAGCGCGAGTGAACTCCAGCGTCGGCATCATCCCGTTCGTGAAGGCCAGCGCCTGCGGCAACGACTTTCTGTTGATTGATTCTTCTCTGGCTCCGCCTGCCGCACAAATTCATGCTTTCACCAAGCGCATCTGCGATCGCCACAACGGTGTAGGTGCCGACGGCGTGGAATGGATGTTGCCGCATCCTTCGGCGGACATTGAAATCCGTCTGATCAATGCCGATGGTTCCGAGGCGGAGATCTCCGGCAACGGAACCCGTTGCGTCGCCGCATATTTGTGCTCGGAGCAAGGGAAAGAGAAGATTACGATTCAAACTGGAGCTGGACCGAAGACATGCGTTCTGACCTCACGCCGCGATTCCGTGTATGAGTTTGAAATCGAAATGGGGCAAGCCGCCGTCGAAAGCGAGCTCGCATTGAAGACGCGTGCCGGAGAGGTGCGCGGAATTCCAGTGTCGATGGGCAACCCCCACTACGTCGTCTTTGTTGCTGTGTTCACGGAACACTGGCGGGCTCAGGCTGAGGAAGTCCAACGCAGTTCTCATTTCAAGCAAGGAGTGAACGTTGAACTCGCAGTGGTCGAGGGCAATCACGATTTGTGGGCGCGTTTTTTTGAGCGCGGTGTCGGCGAAACGCAATCCTCGGGTACGGGTTCCTGCGCTGCAGCGGCGGCCGCGATGGCAACCGGCCGTGCCGAGTCTCCGGTGAAGGTCCATGCTCCCGGCGGCACGCAGACCGTGCGCAAGGAAGGCAAGATTATTTGTTTGCGTGGTCCGGCGCGGCTGTTGTGCCGGGGAGAGTTCTTTGCGAGTTGAACTTTCTGTTTACTGCACTCTTTGCAGACGTGCTATCAGCTTCTGGGGCAGGCTCTCTTCCGATTCTGACCACAGGCGTCTGGCGGAGGCGCGCGTATTCATCTCCGCTTTCTTTGTAAACTCCACCAGTTTTGCCACGTTTTCTCGAATCTTGACCTGATTTTCTTCGGTGAGTTCAATGTTTTCCTGAACGAACAGCGAGTCCAGGCCAAAATCAATCTCAAGATGTCCGGTTTCCCGATAGGCTCCGTCGTCGAATTCTTCTCCTTGCACAATGAACTTGACGAGTGTCGGAAGGAGGAGCCAATCGTGGCCACTCGGGTCGGGCATCCAAAGATCCCAATACGCGTCGAAGACGTAGGCGTAGTCGTCATGAATGAGATCGGCCGCGACCACGACCGCTTCTTCCGGTGCGATGCCTGGGGTGAAGCGACGTTCCAGGACGCTGGCCTCGTTCCAGGAGACCGGCTGCAGGGCAGCATAAGTTACGCCCGGACGCCCAGGCGAGAAAGGGAACTGCTGCAAGACGGCAAACAGATGAGGCAGCATTGCCGGACCGGAGAAATCGGGAAACCACAAGCTGAGATATAACGGATCGGACATAGGTTCAGAGCGGAGGGTCGACAAGCCTCACTGCACTCCATTGTAATGCGCTGCCAAGCAGCGCGCCGCGCAGAGCATCGCCACATGTCTCTCGATTTTGAGTGCTTCTATGGGCAATCGTGCGGTCAAGAATAATGCTAGCCCCGGAAATTGTGTCGTATGCTGCGAAAATGAGTTTTTTTGACACTCAGTTAGGCGGCTGCTAACATCAAAAGTTCGTCGGCACTCCTGCCTCAAACTCGTCCCCGTCGTCTAGCCTGGCCTAGGACATCGCCCTTTCACGGCGGTAACACGGGTTCAAATCCCGTCGGGGACGCCAAGCCTAATCAATGAGTTACCTACGGTCTAAAGGAAGCGTTTCATCTGATGGCCACCCTACCTTCAGCCGATCCGAGCCAAATCCTGTTAAACGCCCTTTGTCGAAAGTGGAGGAATTGTTCCGCTAGCGCAGAACAGAACGATTCAACGGCGCTGCGATGAGTTGCCTATTCAGCACTTCGTGCTTGATGGATATAGCATCATGAGATTTACCTCTCAGGCGGTGCAGGCGAAATTCGGCGGGTCCAGTCCACCAAATTCCTCAGCAGCTCCTGGATCAATTGTTTAGTCGGCTTGTGGATTAGATTTCCGTCCTCATCGAATCGATGTGCAGCATCCGCGAT
>Ga0209624_10003249_pt1 | contig 11578 bp, 11 predicted proteins | sample JacPinW_OM2H0_O1_FD_188565 | JGI IMG/M metagenome (GOLD analysis project Ga0209624, IMG submission 188565) | Forest soil microbial communities from Algoma, Ontario, Canada - Jack Pine, Ontario site 1_JW_OM2H0_O1 (SPAdes) (version 2) | ecosystem: Environmental > Terrestrial > Soil > Boreal... | reverse complement strand
TCGGCGGGCAATCTTGCGGGCGAACTCCGCGCCCAAGCTGAAGAAGTTTATGCGGATCACCTTCTTTATGAGGGGCGACCGTGCATGGCTCTCGTCCGCATCCTGATCCCTCAGCTTGAGCGTGACGGCTACACCTGGCTCCAAACCGAAATGGATCTGGAGGAGATGAACTGCGCGGGACTGGTCGGCGATATAGGAACGGACCAAGCAGCATTGACGACGGCGCTTAGTCTGGCAAAGAAACACCAATATCTCACTCTGTACCTCCGTGGCTTAGGGTTTGAATCTGACGGGTCGGCATCCTTGGGCGATGCCACGAAGGCTTTCTCGCTCGCCTCAGAAGGATTGCGACTTTTCTGGTCTGCTCCAGTACAGGTTATGGAGGGTTACAACTTCTATACGGACCTCGACACAGCCGCTGACAACTTAGGACTCCCCAATCTGCAAGTCGTCCTCTGGAAACAGGCCACTGCAGTAATTGATTCCAGTCCCGACGTTCTCCAACGCGCAATGGCCCACCGCTGGTACGGAAATTCTGCCTACCTCGCAGATATACCATCACTGGCTGAAGATGAGTTCGCCAAAGCGAGTGCCCTGTTCGCAGCGGCGCCGAGGACTGCAGCCACGACGCGCGACCGAATGGACGCGGAAATCTGGCTGGCTCGCATCGAGACCCGCCGTGGAGATGTGGAAAGGGCCGTCACTCGTCTGGAACAGGCGCGACCCATCCTCGACAGTGCGCCGAACTTCATTGCAGAGGTCAACTTTTACAACACTCAGGCGGAAATCAACATTCGCCGATCGGACTACTCCGCCACTGAATCTTCGCTCCGGTCCGCTGTCTTTCTTGCCGAGTGGGCGTTAAATTCATTCACCTCTGATAGTGATCGCCGCCAATGGGCTGAACAGACACAAAGTACCTATCGGAACCTCGTCGCATGGACATTTCGGCAACGGGACACCACCTCCGCCCTTGAGCTTTGGGAGTGGTACAAAGGAGCGCGGCTGAGGGCCAGACGACATGCCGTCTCGGGCTCATTCAAAGGATTAGACATTTCAACTCCGCCAGATGTGCACGGCGCTCCTGTTTTGCCCACGCCGACGAGAGTTTCTGATCAGCTTCCCCTCCTGTCTGGCCAAACGGTCATAGCATACGCTGCCTTTCCGAACGGGATCGCGGTTTGGGCCTACGATGACCGTGGCATTGTCTCGCAATGGATTGACCGTCCGTTGCCACAAGTTGTGGATCTGGCCAACCGTTTTCGCGAGATTTGTTCCGATCCTTCTTCCGACCTCCTCGTTCTGCGAACAACGGCCCGCTCGCTCTACGACCTCCTTATCACGCCTGTCGAAGAACGGATTGGGAGCGGAAGAGTTCTCGTTTTTGAGCCGGACGAAATCCTCGCGAGTATTCCATTTGAGGCTCTACTTGATCGCAACGACCACTATCTGGCTCAACGAAACGCCATTGTCATATCGCCAGGCCTCTACCAAACCAGCCAACTCCGGCCCGTAACCGTAGTGACTTCGGAGTCTCCCGCCCTAGTAATAAGCGTCCCATCGCCGGCTGAGGACGGTTGGACGGCGCTAGTGGATGCGGAACGCGAGGCAGAGACTGTCGCCGCAAGCTTTCGCTCGGCTCGGTGGCTCAAGGGTTCCGATGCTTCTCTCGCTGTCATTCTCCAGAGTCTGCGCGGCGTTTCCGTTTTTCACTTTGCCGGCCATGCGGTGTCCTCGCCCGAACGGGATGGTCTTGTCCTCGCCGATCGCGACCCAGACACACAGCGAGCACGCCTGCTGAACGCACAGACTTTGCGAGTTGGCGACACTAGTGGATTGCAGTTGGCCGTTCTGTCCGCGTGCCAAACCGGTATCCGCCCAGATGCTTCGGAATCCGGGAATGAAGGATTGGCCAGAGCTTTGCTTCAAGACGGCGTTCCGCACGTTGTCACGAGCCGATGGAACATTGACTCGTCACAAACAGCGACTCTGATGAAACAGTTTTACTCGGGCCTTCTAAGTGGAGACGATGCTGCGAATTCGCTCCGCGCCGCTGAACTGGCACTCGCAGCCCAATCCAATTCGGCGCACCCCTATTACTGGGCAGCAATTGAGCTTCAAGGAGTTCAATAAGAGCTTGGAGAAAAGAAAATGAAAACTCGATGGATTTGCGCTACTTGCTTCTTGGCCTTCGCCTGCTGTGCTGTTTCGGCGTTTGGGCAGCAACTTGATATTCTGCTCGACGGCCCTTGGATCTACCAGGTGGATACACAATTTCACCCTGGCGGCAATGCAAACATGCCCGTGCTCATCGCGATGGCACCGTATGTACCCGGCCACACAGGTCCCACCTTCACCACCGGCGACGGCACCGATCTTACGAGCACTCCCGGAGTCTTCTGCGTCAGTCTCGGCACTCTAGGCTGCGCAGTATCTACATCTAGCGCAACCAACCTTAACAGTACCCCGTACACAGCTCTATATCACCTTCCCGTACATGCCAAGGGTGGGGCGAGTCCTTGGGCTTGGTACCAATACGCTAGCGACGCTAGCAGGGCGAGAAGTTGGTACATTATTCTTCCCATTCCGGACTCGGCAAGCAACGACGGGGTTGAGGGCTTCAGTTTTGGGTCGACTTTCGGAATCTACCCGAATCCCCCGCAAACTCAGAACATCGGTACGATGCTCCATTACAAGGACAGCCAGGGGGCGGTCAGCCTCTACAAGTGCACCGGGAGCAGCGGCACTTACGGCGACAACTGCACAACACCGCAGTTCCAAAACAAACAACCAAATACAGGAACGCTTCGCATTTCGTTCAGCGCGCCCGATGACAAAGCACCATACAACGTGCCTTACTGCGACTATCACATACGAGACGCCTATCACAGCTCGATGCTCTTCTTGGACGAAACGCAACTCGATCTCGGCACAAACACTAATCAAGCGTATGGATATGCGGACTTGCCGCCAGCCGACTCTGATCCTGCGCAATGCTATCCCTGTGATTCGCAGAATCCACACGGACTTGGCAACTGCGCTTATATGGAAGCGATGTCGCCCGACACGGTGGATGTGCGGACGCAACTCGCCGACATTGTGAGTGCGATTGGCGGGAGGAAGGACCGCGACGGATTGCAATATGCCGAGCTGCAAAGTATTTCTGAACAACTGAAGGGCCAGCTACCGCAACGGTCCCAACTTCTGAGTATTCAAAGACTATTGCACTTATCGAAACAGGGCATTGAAAACCTATACCTGCAAGAATTTGAGGTTCAGAAAAAAGCGAAAGCAAAAGAAATCGCGATGCCATCGCAAGACATACTTGTATTAAAACGAATGGAAGACGACTTGGATGTTCACATTTTGCGTGCGGCTTCCGGTGGTAAAGATTGCCGCGCCGCTCAAATGCGCCTTCCGAACAAGTAACATACAAATTCCAGACCCTGACAGGGAGCAGCGATGAACTCCTTCAAGACCGTCGCCGGTTTTCGCGAAGAAACAATTTGTTAGGAAGGAGAAGAAGACAAAAAAAGACGTTTACTCACAATCTACGACCAGTTTGTGAATGCGAGTTTCGTTCTGAAGAAGTGATTGTGACAAAAGCGCCCATGAAACGATGGCTTTGTGCCGATCCCAACCGGCCGGACGAAAAACGGGGGACTAGCGAGGGACTAGGGACTAAACGAGGGACTAGAGTGCGCTTCCTGCAGCACTTACAGGTGCTTAGGTGTCATCCGTGCGCGTGTAAGCTGTTTGGTATCAATTTCCCTTTGAACTCATAACCCAAAGGTCGGTGGTTCAAATCCACCCCCCGCAACCAACCTTCAGCAACACCCAATCAACACAAAATAAAGCACTTAACAAATAGGCCAAAAGACCCATTGACTCCAAGTCCTGTCGATGTCCTAATGACGTATGGACAGCACCCGATGTACGTTAAAATCTGCCGGATATGGGAAAGAAGGTCGGAAATGATTATTTACAAGCGCCACAGGCAGGACTGCCAATATAAAAATGGGAGCGGAAAAGACCGTGACCACTCTCACCGTTGTACCTGCTCCGTGTGGGTTGAGTGGAATGCCAGCGGGAAGCAACAGCGCAACCCCGTGAGAGACGCCGCTGGCCAGCCCACATCTTCATGGTCCGAAGCCGACAAGCTGGCATCCGCAAATACGCAGAGCACAGGCAACCCCTCCGTTGCGCCTCAGCGGATCGCCTCGACCGTAACGGTCGCTGACGCAATCGCTACTTTTCTGAACCACAAGAGCGCCGAATGGGAAGCGGGAACAATGGCGAAGGCAAAGCTCACTCTGAAGCGTTTGCAACAGTTTTGCGATAGCCAGGGCGTCACGCTGCTGTCTGATGTGACGCTGGAAACCTTGGACAACTGGAAACTGGAATGGACGTTCAAGTCTCCCATTGCCAAGCGCAACAACCAAGAGCGTGTGAGGGCGTTCTTTCGCCGATGCTTTGAGCTTGGCTACATTGCAAAGAATCCGACTCTTCTCTGGGAGCGGGTCAAAGTGAAGAATCAGGCTCTCAATGTCAATCCGTTTGAGCCGAAGGAATACGCGGCGGTCGTCAAGGCTGTGGATCACGTCAAGGATATGACCGCAACGCAGACCGTCCGCGTAAAAGCATTGATGAATCTTCAGCGCTGGTCCGGCCTGTCACTTGTTGATGCCGTCTGCCTCTCGAAAGACGAACTCCAGGAAGCGAAGACGAAGCAGGGCAGCGTCTACAGAGTGGTGACGGAGCGCCAGAAGACGGAGGCTCCCATTAACAATGTCATTCCCTCCGACGTAGCGGAACTGTTGCTTGAGGCAAAGAACGGCAACGCTAAGTATTTCTTCTGGACTGGCACCAGCACACCCAAGAGCGCCGTCAGTTATTTTGACAAGCTGTACAGGAAAGTGTTCGCACAAGCGAAGATCCCGACCAACGGCAAACTGTCTCATCGTTTCCGTCACACGTTTGCAGTTGAGTTGCTGAAGGCGGGTGTGGACATTCGCAAGGTCAGCAAGGCTCTGGGACACAGCAGCGTTACAATAACCGAGCGCTACTACACGCGCTGGAACAAAGCGCAGCAGGACTTGCTAGACGATGACCTCACGGGCGCGTGGGGCAAGAAAGCGGGTGCGAAGTGATTAGCGAAGTTGCTTGCCCTTACTGCAAGTTGCAAACCAACATTCCTGGCGGATTCGATGAGATTGACGTGGGCAGATTCACTTGTAAACACTGCCAAAGCGAGTTCCTGATTATTGATAACATGCCGACGACTCAGCACGATAAAGAAAGGCGGGTAGTCTAAATGCTTCGTGACGATATGAACTACAACGACCGATTCAGAATGATCGTTAAAGAGTTTGGCCGGGAGATCGTGATTGAGTTGAACCGTGGGAGAGCAAAGGTAAGCCCCGACGGCAAGACTGTCACAATCACTTACCGGGATTCATCCACCCGAAAAGCCAAGCCGCCTTTCAAATCAAAGTAGGCGAACACGCGCAAGAGAGCTACGAACGAGGAGCCCTTAATGACCGTGAGCAATCCAACACGGGAGCTAGAAATCCAAGAACTAGAAGTGGCTGTCCATATCCTCAGTGCGGTATCCGCACAGAGTATTCTTCCCTTTGCCAAAGAGGTCATTGATGCTCTGCGCGACTGGCCTTACCACTCCGGAGAGCTAGTACCCCCAACAATCGCGGAGCCGCACAGATGGATACTGCGGTTATATTCCTCCGACGTAGATCTCACCAAGCGTGATGTCAGAGAGAAACTGTCGTCGGTCTTTAACATGTGGTTGGGGTGGGACGTTCCCTTAAGCCACTGCCTACCCGCTCTCGATCTAGGGAAATCGTGGGCAGAGGCGGATAAATCAATCACTTTGCATGTCCTCGTGCCCTCTATACACAAAGTGGGCATATACAACTCCTTTTTCTCCAGCGTAGGCAATACAGTTGTATGGGGAGCCTTTGCTAAGAGTGTCGCGTTCGGATACGGACCACAAACGAGCCTAATGCGCAAACAAGTCCACCGCGCCGCTGTAAGCGCCAGTTACCGCAAATCAAAAGACGCGCAATACAAAGGGCGAACCCCCTCCCTGATTCGTAGTAAGCCGCGCCCCACTAAGTAACTTTTACACCCCCATCCCATTTTCATCTATCAGGCTCCCACGCTTACCTCTGCGCGTACAGTCCGGATAGGTGTAACTGTGGGTTTTTATCCACGGTTATTGTAAAGACAGTTGGACACTTCAATGACTAGAGAGGACCACCTATGCCCGAAGCAAAGAGCTACGCCGAGTTTGTGGCAACGCTCTCAACTAAAGACAAAACAGAACTTGACAAGCTGACGACCAAGGTCTCCAAGCAAGTGGCGGAAGGAACCAAGGCTTCCGTCGTTGCCGGGGAGACACTACTTGCTGTTAGAAACCTACTCGCCGCCGTAGGAGCGAAAGGTCAGTTTTCCAACTACTGCCGTGAACAAAAGATCGTGCGGCAAACAGCCTACAACTGGATACGCGCCTATCAGTGGGAAAAGCTCGTCCCTGCCGAGTTCAAGGCGGTTGCCGAACAGAAACAGTTGTCTCTTGACGAGGTAACGCAAAACAAACTCATCGGGATTGCGTTACGGGCAACTCCAGGCACCGTTGATGAAGCTGAAACAAAACTCGCAGAGAATAAGGAGCAAACCGAGACCAGCGACCCGCTTGCGGACGCTATCAAAAAGGCTGCAAGGCTAATCATTGTGGCGTTTCAGGGAAAGCTAGAGGCAGCAGAAGCTCTCGCGGGCATCCCGAGGCTGAAGGACGAGGCGAGTACTGAGGTTGCCGCTGTGCGGAGCAGTGCGGATATGGCAATCGAAGGAATATCCATTGCCGTGGGCAAGGGACTGCTTGACGAGGCAGCAAAGCACAGGGCCCTCAGGCCTTTCGCTGAAAAGCTGCTAGCCCCGATGAACTGGGTTCCTCAACAACTGAAACACGAGAACCCTCCAACCGCGTAGGACCACTACTCCCCCACACGAACATGCCGGGCGAACTTGGGACGGCAAAAAAGGAACAACTCTATGCAGTTTCATGTAACGCTAACGCACACAACAGACAATACCCTTCACGAATGGGATTTCCCCGAGAACACGACCATTGGCGAGATTCACAAGCGGGCACAAGACTACATCTCGACAACCCGTTCCGAGCACGGGTACACGGGAGGCGATTTCCATCTTACGGTTACGTGGGCATAAGAACCACCTTAGCTCGAAACCAGCAGAAGACCGCTGGTCTGTCCGTTACGCGGGCACTGAAGAGAGCCGTGAACGACAACCCCACTCCAGTAGCACTTGAAAGGCACTATACCGTTGCTGAGGTCGCGCAGCTATGGGGAGTGAGCAAGAACACCGTAAGGCGAATCTTCAAAGATGTACCTGGCGTACTGAGGATAGGAAGCCGAAAGCCACGCACCCGCAAGTATCAAACTATCAGCATACCTGAACGAGTACTAACTGCCACTCACGCCGCCCTAACTAAGTAATAGGTACTATTCCTCATCTTATTCGGATGTGCTATACTATTAAGTAGAGTAAGAAGACAGCACAAGAGGGCATCTAGTACTTATGATATACGGGCAACAACATCATTTCTGTATCAAGTGTAACACGGGTCATAAGCCCTGGTTATCCTCTCGAACCCCTTTCAACAGTCACCACTGTTGCCAAGGGGTTTTTATTGTCTCGGTGAGAGAAGAAAGTAGTGCGAGTAGGACGCGCATCCCTACGAAGCGGACCTCACCCGCTTACCAGCTAAGAAGGTCATTACCTCTATTGAGGTTCCTGCCTTTGAAGGGTCAACGCACGTACTTCCAACACCCAGGCGACCAGCTCGTGTAGATGCGCGACTTGATGCCCGACTCTAGGATAGAAGTCTATAACTTCTATCTGTACTAGATTATATATAGGAAGACATAATGAAAAGAGACATTACAAAAGAACCTACACTCATAAGGCAGTTGCCATCAGATAAGTCTAGACACACAATGTTCCTCTACGAGTGTCAATATTGTCACAACATCTTCAAAGCTAGGTTTTCTGAAGTACTAGCTCATAAGGTAATAAGCTGTGGCTGTCAACGAAGATGTAGACGGGAGGAACATACTCAGAGGCAACTGGCTACTTGGGGTGCCAGTAAGACTAAATGGGTAGGCTTGAGGTTCCTGGAACACTCACGGCTGCAATCCGCTGCGCGTCTTGCAGCCGATAAGAAGCTAATGAAATCATTAGGCATCAAGGATAAAGACATTCTATTCAAGTCGGCTCAAGTAGCACTTCAGCAGGAACCAGCACGTGAGGAACAGGTTCTTCCTACCGGACAGCTTTTGACTTCAAGCCCGTTGAAGCCTTCAATGCCAGTACCTCTCAGTCCCCCGGAGGTTGCTTACGCGCCGCTTATCTCAGGGGATGGTAATACTCCCCCTTCTACCGTGACCCCCGTCCGCTCGGCCCCAATGAGCAGGAATGAGCATTTTAGGGAAGCTTCACGGACAACAACGAATAACTATTACGGAGGCGTCGTGAACAACTACAACAGCAGAGAAAGTCTTAGCGTAGATAAACCATTTGCACAGACTGAGGCGGGCTTTGAGGCTGAGTGCCGTTACTGGCAGGAGTTCCAGAAGGGGCCGCCCATTGACTTTGATTTGCAAAAGTGGGCACAGCAGAAGCAAGTGAACTAAGGAGCAATGATCTATGACCGACACACAACAACCAGTTCAACAGAAAAAGCCTAAGAAGCCATTTCACCATCCCGACGCCTACCTGAACGCTTTATCTGCAGCTCATATGCCTCTTTGTGTGCGTCTAGCTGACGGCACTGCAATAGCCGATTGCCGGATCACAAGAGTTGACACATACAGCATCGTCGTCAAGTCGCCGGAGAGCGAAATATGGATCGCGAAAAACTCACTGTCAACCATCCGACCGTGGACCGCATAGGAGTAGAGGTAATGCCTTTCGACATTCGATATTTGCAACAACAACGCTTCAAACGAACACAAGCAAAACTCGTGGATTTATCCGATACCCGCTTCACTGAGCACAGACCTAGGGGACGATTTGAACGTAGCCAGCGCCTAGCACACTTCTTCCGTTGCGTGACCATGAGACCCGATGGCTGTTGGGAGTGGTCTGGCACCCGTAAACCCAAGAGCCAGGGCAGCTATCCGATCTTCACGAATGTACACGCCATAGCATGGGCTTACCGGCATGTTCGAGGTCTGGACCCGCCGACCAGAGGAAGCGGCCAGGAACTCGTTCACCAGGACAGCCGAGATAATCCGCTCTGCAAGCTGGGTTCTGCATGTGTAAATCCCGCTCATGTCGAGCCGTCAACTCATACAGTAAATATGAGATATGCAGCGAGCAAAAGAACTCACTGCCGTAAGGGTCATCCGACTGATGGAAAATGCAAGCTCTGCCGCAGAGCATCATCCCGTGAATGGTGGAGAAAGAAACGTAAAAAGATTTGCCCTGAGCCATAATCCGTTCTGGGGACAGCGGGGCGACCAGCGAGGGCAAAGGAGCACATCAACGCTGGTTAGCTAATCGTCCTTGGTGTCTACGGTGAACACTCTCCTAGGAATACGCCGCCAACCGGAGGCTGGGATAGCCTCCAATAACAAGCCATTATGCGAGTTTTAATAGCAATCGTCGGGTGCCGCAAACGTGGTGCCTTTGTAGAGGCACAGAGGAAAACCTGGCTACCCAACGTTCCCAATGAAGTGGATTACCGCGTATTCGTCGGCAGGGATACGAAATGCTACGTCAACGGTCGAAAGGCGGGCGCTGACGAAGTTTTTCTTGACGTTGACGATTCTTACGAAGGACTACCGGAAAAAGTAAAAGCAGTTTGCGTATGGGCACTGGGTAATCATTATGACTTCTTGCTGAAGACAGACGACGATACGTATCTGTTTCCTGACAGGTTTCTCGACAGTGGATTTGAGCTTCTGGACTACACAGGAGCGCTCGGCGGCGGCTCATCAAATGACTTTGCTTCTGGTTTCTGTTACTGCCTGTCAGCGAAGGCAATGCAAGCAGTAGTTGATTACCCCTTGACCTCACAGAAGAGTGAAGATCGCTGGGTATCGGAAGCAGTGATGAACTCAGGCACAATGATACTTCACGCCGACAGCAGGTACAGGTTGTTATCGGCTCCTCCCAAGATAGCGTCAAAGAAGCCGCTGCCCTCAGACACGATTGCTTGTTGTGAGTACGGACCCGCTGACATGAAGTACTTACACAGACACTACAGGACACATGACCGATGCCGGTAAGAATGTCTCACAAGAGTTTCCTATCGCTTATCTCGCGGCATAGACCGCTAATCAGATTGCGGTAGACCTCGGCCCCCGCCGATTGATCGGCCTGTTGCGGAACTGCTCCCACTAAAGTGTCTGTCAAGTCTTTGTAGCTTAGGAATCGCACCTTCATCTTATCCACGATCTCTTCTAGGCGCTGACGCTGCTGATCTTGGCAAAAGACGGGTGGCTTACCCGCTAAAAACGCGGATAACAGTTCCTTCTTTTTGATGGCAACGTTCAGGTCGTCGCTCGATAGGAACCTCTCTCGGAACTGCTTTGTGATGTCGCCGGGCCCGAGAAGCACGAGGTAGTGTTGTTTCTGTGCTTTCTGCTGGCGTTCGATTGCTAGTCCAAGCAAAGCGTATTTCAACACTTGGCTAACGCTGCATTTGGATTTGATCTTCATCTCAACCGAGACAACTTCTCGTTCCGACATGAAAACCAAATCAGGCTGCATACAGCCTTTTAGCGCAAACTTCTCATCAACTTCACGCCCCTGCATCACGAACGTGTTGTTGAACTGATCGCCGAACACCTTCCCGAACAGGTTGTTCCGAAAGCCAGTGGGCGCAAGCGAGAAGAACTGCTGAATGTTGTGGTTCAGTGTTACTTCCATCTGTCTGAGGCGGCCTCTGACCTGTTCTACGCTTTTAGCATTCTTTGCGATTGTGGCCAGTTTCGTTGCTTCGACCGCTGCATGTGTCTTCACACGAAGATGCTGAGGTTCCCAGTAGAAAAACTCCACGGCTTCGTAATAGCAATCGAGCCAGTCCAAGGTCTCTCCGGTCATATGATTCCTTTCGGATATACAAAGACGAAGTTACCACATCAATCTCTCGAGTAACAACGCCGACTAGAGGCCAGCATGGGCCGTAGTCCTGGCACTAGGCTCTACGGGGCTTGTTTAACAACCCCTGTAGCCTAATGGTATCAATAGGTTACAGCCGACATCTTGGCCCGTGTCCTATCGCGTGTCCTATCAGGATCGCTGATACGCTGTCCGCTAACAGTATGCAGTAGTATGACTTAGCTCGCCGCTACTCTGACCTCTTTCTCTAACACATACTAACCATTAGAGATAGCCTACCCGCCCCTCGCTCAATCGGATCATAGGCGGGAATGCCTGTTCTACCGGACTCATCGGGGCCACAGGGCCGAATGGTTCTCCAGGAGGCTCCGATACAAATGTACAGTTCAACGAAGCTGGGGCGTTTGCAGGC
>Ga0209624_10003248_pt1 | contig 11581 bp, 10 predicted proteins | sample JacPinW_OM2H0_O1_FD_188565 | JGI IMG/M metagenome (GOLD analysis project Ga0209624, IMG submission 188565) | Forest soil microbial communities from Algoma, Ontario, Canada - Jack Pine, Ontario site 1_JW_OM2H0_O1 (SPAdes) (version 2) | ecosystem: Environmental > Terrestrial > Soil > Boreal... | reverse complement strand
GACCAGTTCATCGACCGCCAGGTCCGCCAAATCATCCCGCGTGCGAATCCCCTTGCGGGCCAACGCCTTGCCCAGGGTCTCGCCGGTGATCTCAATCAAATCCGGTTCGGGGTTGGCGCCGTCCATCGATTCCTCGCTGGCGATCGCCTGCGTCAACAGCACATCGCGCGCGCGGGTACGAAGCTCCTTGACGATCTCCTCGTCGAACTCCTCGATGCCGTTCAATTCGCTGGCCGGCACGTAGGCAATTTCTTCGATGGTCGAAAAACCTTCTTGCACCAAAATGCTCGCGACGTCCGCGTCGACATCGAGCTGCTTCATGAAGGTCTCGCGCAGCGCCAAGGACTCCGTCTCGCTCTTCGCCTCGGCCTGCGATTCGCTCATGACGTTCAATTCCCAGCCCGTCAATTCGCTCGCCAGACGAATGTTCTGACCGCCTCGGCCGATGGCCTGCGAGAGCTTGTCCTCTGAAACGGCGATGTCCATTGAGTGCGAATCCTCATCGACGACGATCGAGGTCACCTCAGCAGGCGCCATGGCATTGATGACGAACTGGGCGTTGTTGTCGTCGAACGGAATGATGTCGACGCGTTCTCCGGCGATTTCATTGGATACGGCCTGCACGCGCGAGCCGCGCATGCCGACGCAGGCACCCACCGGATCGACGCGCGGATCATTGCTGCGCACCGCGATTTTCGCGCGCACGCCCGCGTCGCGCGCCGCCGCCAGAATGTTGATGAGGCCCTGGCCGACTTCCGGCACTTCCAGCTTGAATAATTCGATCAAGAACTCGGGTGCCGTGCGCGATAGAAACAGCTGCGGTCCGCGTGGTTCCGTGCGCACCTCTTTCAAGTAAGCCTTGATGCGGTCTTGGGAACGCACGGGTTCGCGCGGGATCATTTCCTCGCGCGCAATGAACCCCTCGGCATTGGCGCCGAGGTCGACATACACGCCGTTGCGATCGACGCGCTTGACGATGCCGCTGACCAGCGTTCCGGCGCGATCCTTGTACGCATCGACCACTTGTGCGCGTTCGGCCTCTCGAACCTTTTGCACGATGACCTGCTTGGCGGTCTGGGCGAGAATTCGTCCGAACGGAACCGACTCCATCGGCTCCTCGACAAAGCCGCCCGGCTCGACGTCTTTGTCGATATCGCGCGCATCGTCCAATCGCAGCTCGCGCTCCGGCACTTCGAGTTCGGTGGACTCGTCTGCGAACACCTTCCAACGCCGAAACGTATCGTAGCCGCCCGTCTTGCGGTTGATCGCGACGCGCACGTCCAACTCCTCGCCATGCTTCTTGCGAGTTGCGGATGCGAGCGCGGCTTCGAGCGCGTCGAATATGATTTCCTTATCGACGCCCTTCTCGTTGGAGACCGCATCGACGGCCATCAAAATTTCTTTGTTCATAAAACTAACGACTCCTCACTCACTCCGGCCGCAATCGCGCCTTCTGAATTCGATCGAGCGGCAGGCTATGCGTCTTGCCGTCGACTTCCACTACAATCGTGTCGGAATCCACCGACTTCAATACCCCAACAAAACGCCGCCGCCCGTCCAACGGCAGCTTCAGTTCAGCGAAAATTCGCTCACCCATGAACCGCTCGAAGTGCGCGCGCGTGCGCAAGATCCGATCAAATCCCGGTGAGGAGACCTCCAGCGTGTAATGCCCCTTGATCGGATCCTGCGTCTCGAGCACTTGGCTGACCGCATCGCTTACGCCGGCGCAATCATCCACAGTGACGGCACCGCCTGACTTCGGCCGATCGATGAATATCCGCAAGATCCCGCCGCGCCCTTCCCGCGCAAACTCGATCTCCACCAACTCAAATCCAAGCGCCTCGATCGGCGGCTCTAACAAGCGCATCAAGGCGTCACGCATTCTTAAGGCCCCAACACAAAAACAAAAAAGGGGACCATCGGCCCCCTTACATCAGCTACGAAAAAGCCCCTAAAAGGGGCCAAACCAAATCCTCGCGGAACTTTCGGGCCGTTGGAACCAAGAAAGGGTTCTTTAGGCCACAAAGCTAAATCCAGCCCCCCGCCGAGGGCCGCGATTATAGGCAATGCCACCTCAGGCGTAAACCCTGATCGCGCATTTACCCCGACTTCAAAAACTTAAGGCCGCATTGCAGCGGCCTTAAGGAATCGTCTAAATCTTAAGCACTGTTACCAGCGCTTCGGACCGCGCGATCCGCCGCCGCCACCACCGCCACCACCACCACCGCCACCGGTGCGCTCCTGAGCCTCATTTACTTTCAGCGCTCGCCCGTCGACGTCGTGGCCATTCAAGGCCTGCATAGCGCGCGCAGCGTCTGCGCTGGCCATTTCAACGAAGCCGAAGCCGCGGGGCCGACCGGTGTCGCGATCATTGATCAACGCCACCGACTGTACAGCGCCATGCTTTTCGAACAGCGCGCGCACTGCGGATTCGTCCATTGAGAACGGGAGATTGCCAACATACATTTTCGTCATGTGAAGAATACCTACTACAAAAGAAACTATCGGCCGGTCACGCGTGCGTAAGATGAACCTTTAAGCGGAATGCCAGCCACCTGGGTCGAAGAAACCTGCTTTGTGGGTTGTGGCCACGGAGACGCCGGAGCGGCGCGGTGACCAGAAACGGACCAAGTAGAAATCACGAACCGGCGCGGATATTACAGCAATTTGCTGATAAGTACGAATATCCTTTCCCTTAACCAAGAGATGCTGCGACGCAGCAATCCTGGTAACCGCGACTTTGGAAGGCTATTCTCTGTGCCTGTCTTAAGAGGCCGAAATTTACTCTTTAATGGCTGCATTCGGATGCCCATAGCCTTCTTTCTGCCCAAGTATTGGGTCACCTGGGTTGGTTTAGCGGTCATGCGCGCGGTGGAGCCCCTGCCTTATCCCGCGCAAAGACGCGTGGGAAACGCGATCGGCATGCTGCTGCGGCGCCTGCCTCTGAGCTATACGCGCATCGCGCGCCGAAACATCGCTCTATGCCTGCCCGAGCTGTCGCAAAGCGAGCGCGAATGCCTGCTCAAGCGGCACTGCGCAAGCTTGGGTATGGCCCTGTGCGAGACAGCCGACACCTGGTGGAGCAGCGATAGGCGCCTCAATCAGCTCGCCGACGTGCAGGGGCTGCATCACCTGCAGGCAGCCTTGGCCAAGGGCCGCGGCGCCATTTTGGTTGGAGGTCACTTCACCACCATCGAAATCTCCACCCGCATATTGGGCACGGTCGTACCGCTGAATGTCGTCTACCGGCCCATGAAGAACGCGCTCCTGTCGCACATCATGTTCTCGAGCTTCTGCCGCCATGGGAATCCCATTCCGAAAGACGATATCCGGACCATGGTTCGCGCGCTCAAGAACAACGAAGCCGTGTGGTTTGCGCCCGATCAGAGTTATCGCAACAAAGGGGCGGCGATGGCCAATTTCTTCGGCATCCCCGCCGCCAGCAACCCGGCCACCTCACGCTTGGCGCGCATTTCCGGCGCCGTAGTGATGACCTATTTCGGGGAGCGGCTGCCTGGCAATGCCGGCTACCGCGTGGTCATTGGACCGGCTTTCGAGAATTTCCCGGGCGTCGATCCGGTAAGCGACGTTGAGCGCTACAACCGGCTGCTCGAGGCTCAGGTTCGCCTGGTGCCCGAGCAGTACCTGTGGGTACACCGGCGGTTCAAAGGCTTGAGCAGCGATTATCCGGACTACTACGGCCGCGATTCTCGAAATTCCGTACCGCAAGCCGAATCACCGCCGCGTTAATGCCCCTGCTGCGCAAGGCCACGCTTGCCGACGTACCTGCACTCAATGCGCTGATTGCCCGCTCCGCGCGGATCTTGAGCACCGAGGATTACCGTCCGCCGCAAATCGAGGGTGCGTTGCGCGGCGCGTTCGGCGTCGATACTCAGTTGCTGGCCGACGAGACCTACTTCGTCGTCGAAGATGGCGGGCAAATTGTGGCCTGCGGCGGATGGAGCTATCGATCGACGCTGTTCGGCGGCGACGCCCGCGCCGGGCGCGATTCATCGACCCTTGACCCGGCGACTGAAGCGGCCAAGATCCGCGCTTTCTTTGTCGACCCAAGCCACGCTCGCCGCGGCATCGGCTCGTTGCTGCTCGAGCATTGCGAGAAGCAGGCGCGTGCGCACGGATACACACAGGTTGAACTCATGGCGACGCTTCCCGGCGTGAAGCTCTATGCCGCTCGCGGCTATGTCGGCAGCCCGCAGGTTGAGTTCGATGTCGGGGCCGGCGAAATCATTGAATTCATCCCGATGCACAAAGCCCTGGAACCCGATTGAGTATTCCTTAGTCGCGCCATAGACGCTGCCATCCGGCATGTCCCAGGTTTCGCAGCGTGCGCATATTCCTCAGGTAGATCTCGTCCGTATTGCCGACGGCGGCAACCGCGCGCTCCACACTGGCCTCGCGCAGCAAGTGCAATATGGGATACGGAGAGCGGTTGGTATAGTTCTCGATATCGTCGGGTTGCGATCCCTCGAACTGGTACTGCGGATGAAAACTCGCCACTTGCAGCTCGCCTTCCAAACCCAACCCGACGACCGTCGCGTCGCAGGCTTCGAGAAAATTGTTGTACTCGATGAAATCCGCCAGCACCCAGGGGTGAATCAGCAACGTGGTTTCACATTGCAGCGGGTCTGTTGCGGCGAGGCGGGTCAGCTCCGAGCCAAGTTCATCCAGCAATCCGGCTGCGGTGCGTTGCTCGCTGACAACCAAGCGCACGCGGCCGCTGCGGTAAGGGTTGTCCGCAAACGGGCAAAGGTTGAGTCCAATGACCGACCTTTCCACCCAAGTTTTGGTTGCTGAAATGACTTCGTCAATGCTAATGAGCGAATCTCCTTGAGGCGCGCCCAAGACAGTCTAGATCAGCGAGTTCGAGTATCCTAGTTGCCGCATTCATTACTTAGAGTCGCTCGATGCCGCAACGGATTCCTGTCACATTGATACCCGGCGACGGGATCGGTCCTGAAATCATGGACGCCGCGCTCGTCGCGCTCGAGGCTCTCGGCGCGCCGTTCGAGTGGGACCGGCAGATCGCCGGCTTGGAAGGCGTGAAATCGGCGGCCGATCCTCTTCCGCCCAAAACGATCGACAGCATTCGGCGCAACCGGCTCGCGCTCAAGGGGCCGCTCGAGACGCCGTCGGGCGGCGGCTATCGATCTTCGAATGTCCGCCTCAGGGAGGAATTCAAGCTGTACGCGAACTTGCGCCCGGCTCGAACGCTGATTCCCGGCGGACGCTTCGACAATATCGATCTCGTAGTGGTGCGAGAGAACCTCGAGGGCTTGTATATCGGACACGAGCTCTACATCCCGATCGGCGATGACCCGCATGCGGTCGCCATGGCGACGGGTGTGAATACGCGCCAAGGGAGCCGCCGGCTGCTGGAGTTTGCCTTTGAGCACGCCATCGCGAACGGCAGAAAGAAAGTCGCAATCGTGCACAAGGCGAACATCATGAAGGCGTTGACGGGAATTTTTCTAGAGACCGGGCTGGAGCTGTACAAGCGCAAGTATGAGGGCAAGTTTGTTTTGGAAACTGTGATCATCGACGCCTGCGCCATGAAGCTGGTTCTAAATCCTTGGCAATTCGACGTTTTGGTGACGACGAACTTATTCGGCGACATTCTGTCCGATCTGGTTGCCGGCTTGGTCGGCGGCTTGGGGATGACGCCCGGCGGCAATATCGGAGCCGATGCAGCTATTTTTGAAGCGGTGCACGGCTCTGCGCCGGATATCGCCGGCAAAGGCATCGCCAACCCGATTGCCCTGCTGCTCGCCGCAGCGATGATGCTCGAGCACTGCCACTTGCCTCACATGGCAGCGCGCTTGAGATCGGCCATCGACGAAACCTTGAACATCGACAAGATTCGAACCGGCGACCTCGGCGGCCGCGCTAGCACGGCCGAGTTCACGCGCGCACTGGTCGAACGCATCGGCCGGTAAGGCGCATGCAACCCATCATCTCGATCAAAGGCGTAACCAAGTCATACGCCACAGGCTTTCAAGCCTTGCAGCCGGTCGATCTTGACATCGACAAGGGTGAGATTTTTGCGCTGCTTGGGCCCAATGGCGCCGGCAAGACCACATTGATCAACATCGTTTGCGGCATCGTGACGGCAACTACCGGCACTGTCACCGCGGACGGCCATGACATCGTGCGCGGCTACCGCGCCGCCCGATCGATGATCGGTCTAGTGCCGCAGGAATTGAGCACCGATGCCTTCGAAACGGTGTGGGCCACCGTGTCCTTCAGCCGCGGCCTGTTCGGCCGCGCGCCGAATCCAAAGTTCATAGAGGGCGTGCTGCACGATTTATCCCTGCTCGACAAGCGCAACAGCAAGATCATGACCTTGTCCGGCGGCATGAAGCGCCGGGTCATGATTGCCAAAGCCCTGTCTCACGAGCCGCAAATCCTGTTCCTGGACGAACCGACAGCCGGCGTGGATGTTGAATTGCGCCGCGATATGTGGAATCTGGTGCGCGGCCTGCGGCAAAAGGGGGTGACAATTATTTTAACCACGCACTACATCGAAGAGGCCGAGGAAATGGCCGACAGAGTGGGTGTCATCAACAAGGGCACGCTGATGTTGGTCGAGGACAAGAAGGAGCTGATGAAAAAGCTCGGCAAGAAACAGCTCACCCTGCACCTTCAAACCCCACTGCAGCGCATCCCCGCCGAACTGCAATCCTGGGCTCTGGAACTGAAGGCCGACGGCAACGACATGGTCTACACCGTGGATGGCGCCGGCAGCGTCGACATCTCCACGCTGCTCAAGCGCTTGAGCGAGCTGTCGATCGTGATCAAGGACCTGCAAACGCATCAAAGTTCGCTCGAAGACATCTTCGTCAACCTGGTGACCGAGCGCACATGAACCCGCCGGCCGCAACTCTCAAGTTTAACCGCCACGGCGTTTGGGCCATCTACAAATTCGAGGTCGCGCGGGCATTGCGCACGCTGGTGCAAAGCCTGGTGACTCCCGTCATAACCACATCGCTGTACTTCGTGGTTTTCGGTGCCGCGATCGGGTCGCGGCTGGTCACGACCAGCGGGATCAGTTACGGCGCGTTCATTGTGCCGGGTCTGATCATGCTGGCTCTGTTCACCGAAAGCCTGTCAAACGCGTCCTTCGGCATCTATTTCCCGAAGTTCACCGGTACGATTTACGAACTGCTCTCGGCGCCGGTGTCGTATGTGGAAATCGTCATCGCCTATGTCGGTGCCGCGGCGTCCAAATCGGTGGTGTTGGGATTGATCATCCTGGCGACCGCATCGCTGTTCGTGCCCATCAAGATCCTGCATCCGCTATGGATGATTGCATTTTTGCTGATGACTGCCTGCACCTTCAGCTTGTTCGGATTCATCATCGGCATTTGGGCCAAGGGTTTCGAGCATCTGCAGTTCATCCCGATGCTGATCATTACGCCGCTTACCTTTCTAGGAGGCGCCTTTTACTCCATCGACATGCTGCCGCCGGCGTGGCGCGTATTCAGCCTCTTCAATCCCATCGTGTACTTGATCAGCGGTTTTCGCTGGAGTTTTTACGGCGCCGCCGATGTCAGCGTCGGCATCAGCTTGGCTATGACGGTGGGCTTCTTCGTGATATGCCTCGGATTGGTCGCTTGGATATTCAAGACAGGGTATCGGCTCAAGAATTAGAAACCGGGCGGCAGGTCTGACTGCGCCGCCGCCCGCAATCTTCAGGACCGCTTTAGAACCTATACAGCGCCTTTGCGTAGTAAAAGCCGCCATTGGTGCCAAAGGGCGAAAACAGCGGGTATTGGGTTACCGCCGCATTGTCGGCCGCCGCGATTTCGCGGTTCAAAATGTTGCTGTTGAGCTTGTTCGGAAACCGATTGAACAAATTCGTAGCGCCAACCGAGAAGGTCACATGCTCGGTGAATCCGTAAGCGATGTCCAGATTCGTAATCGCCGTGACGCCGATCTTATCCTGGAAATATTGGAAATTACCGCTGGGGTTATCGCCGTCGTCGTTCTCATAGTCCGAGGACGGTCCGTAAATCTTCTCGACTAAGTTGACTGTCAGCTTCTCGACGCTGATTAATGCCCCCAAATTGATGACGTACTTCGGCGTGGCGGTGGTCAGTTCGGAATACGCCTCTTGGTCATACAAAACATTGGGTACCAACGGCCCGGGCGTCGTGCCCGGTTTGGTGATCGTCGTATCGTTATAGGTCGCCCCGATCGACCAGTTGACCCGCGCGAAGTTGTAGTCGTACGGAAAATCAAATACCAGGTCGGCGCCCCGCGTTCGGGTATCGATGCCGTTCGCAAAGATATTGATGCCGTAGGAACCGGTTTTCAACACGTCCGGGTCAATGACGTCGGTGCCACCCGAGTAGATTGCGATCGCGTTGTTGATCGCGGCTCCGCCGGGCTGAGGCACCCCATTGATCGCACCGGCGACCTGGCCGCTGCCCACGATGCGGTTGGTAATCGTGATCTGATAGACATCCAATGTCGTGCTCATGTGCGGCAGCGGGCGCCAAACGACGCCCAGGCTATAGTCGATGGATTTTTCCGGTTGAAGTTTTCCAAGCCCCAGCGCGGCGGCGGCGGGCGAGTTAGGCGGCAACTGGATGTATGCGGTCGTTGGTCCGACATTGGTCGAGGAATAGAACTCTTCGGCAAGCGTCGGTGCGCGAAATCCGTTGTTCACGGTCCCGCGCAGCGCAAACTCCGGCGAAAAGTCATAGCGCGCCGTCAACTTGCCGACGGTGGTGTTGCCAAAGTCGCTGTAGTGCTCGTACCGCGCCGCCCCATCCACTCGTAGGCCGTCAATGGGCTGGGTGGCCAAATCGACATAGACCGAACGATTGGTCCGAGAGTGCGTCGATGCGTCCAGCGGCGTGAATCCGGGATAGGATTGCGCGCCGCCGGCCTCGTACGACAGCGGCACTCCGGCTTGGATTTGATAAGTCTCGCGACGGTATTCCGCGCCGAATGCCACCGTCAGAGGTCCTGCGAGGCCGATGTTGAAGTCGCGCTTGATATCCAGGTTCGAGGTCCACTGGGTTGAGATGAGCGCACCGTCATCGAAGTTGGTGGGGGTCGGTATGCCGGTCGTGTTGTAGGTGCCGGCGTTGTAAGAATCAATGGTCGAAACATCGACCCGGTCGCTGCCATAGCCGCTCGCCAGGTCCCAATCCCACGAGGCGACGGTCCCCTTCACACCCAAATTGAACTGGTAATCATCTTCGCTGCTGGCCTCTTGCGGATTGAAGCCGAAAGGGAACGGATAGATGGTGGCTCCGCCTGGAGGCGTGTACTGCACCTTCGACGGAACACGGTAGTTTTCGTAAGACGCGGCATCTTTGTGGCCAAAGGTACCGAACAGATACAGCTCTACGCCGCCCTCAAAATCGTAACCGGAATTCACCGAGAACATCTTCTGGCGCACTGCCGCGTCACCGGAAATCGCGTTCTCGTAGGGGTAACCAGGCACATTCATGATGTTGGTGTCGGGGTAGGTGGTGGCGGCCGGGCCTCGAGGATCGATTTCACCCACATTGCTGTGGCCGTGACTGCGAAATTCGCCGGTCAGGTTAAAGAATCCGCCCGTCCCGGCCTCAAAGCCGGCATTGCCGCTGACGTCTTCCGTACGTCCGCCGCCCGCATTGCCGTATTGTCCGTACAGGCCCGAGAGTGAACCGCCCGAGTTGCTCTTTTTCAGAATGATATTGACCACTCCGGCGATCGCGTCGGATCCGTATTGCGCCGCTGCGCCCTCGGTCAGCACTTCGACATGATCGATTGAATCCAATGGAATGAAATTCAAATCCACACCGGCGCCGCCCTGGAATGGCGAGCCTGTATCAACGGCAAGATTCGCGGTCGTGTGACGGCGCTTGCCGTTGATCAGAACCAGGACATCATTGGGGCTGACGCCGCGCAAACGAGCCTGCAAAGTTTGCCCTGACATGTCGAAGCCGAAGGCCTGCATTTGCAGCGAGGGAACCAGAGTCGACAGGGCCGACATCAGATCGGGGGCGCCGGATGCCTTCAGGGCCTCCGCGCCCACAATCTGGATGGGCGCCGCGCTGTCTGAGGCCTTTATTCCCGTCTGGCGCGAACCCGTCACGATGACCTCGTCCAGATCGCTTTCTCCTGTCGTAGGCGTCTCGGCCAATGCTTGCGCAGCCGGCCATACCGCCGCGGCGCAGAGCAGCGCGATTGTCGCGCGCAAGTTGCACAACTGTGCACTATCCCGATACAGCGTCATTGAATTGCCGGCCTTATTTTTGGCTATCAGCATCTGGCACCCCTTATGTTTGTGATCACCCGCGTTGCGCAATTGCATCGAGGCAACGCGCGACGGCTTACTTAAGCGGGTGCAATTAGTGGGCCAAACGCTCCACGGTGCGGAGACTGAAGGGATCGAAACGCGGCGAATGGCTGCGCTTCTACTCGTTTAAGCTCATGTATTTCATAAATTTGAAATATGAATCTCATCGGAGTCCGAAGCGAAGAAATGCGTGGGATTTGCGCGACACACGCGGGCTTGGCGTTATGCGGGGTGTTGTCGGATGGTGCAGCCGGCGGGCTGCCGCGCCCCACTAAGGCGCAAACGCGCGTGCGCCGTGCATTGTCTTTAGTTAACGCACCTGTTAACATTCTCTTAATTCGTTGATATTTGATTCTAGGAGACGAAAAGATGAAACCCACCCCCAGCGATTGGCCGCGCATGTCGAGCGCGGTTGTCTACCTGGATGCGGTTGCCGCCATTCAATGGTTATGCGAAGCGTTCGGCTTCGAGGTGCGATTGAAAGTCGAGGGCGACCAGGGCCAGATCGTGCACAGCGAATTGACCTACGGAGAAGGTCTCATCATGGTTGCGCAGGAAACGCCGCAAGCGGAGCGCCCCTGGAAAAGCACCATGCGCAGTCCGAAGTCCCTGAACGGCTCCAGCACCCAAAGCATCATGTTTTTCGTCGATGACGCCGAGGCGCACTGCGCGCACGCGCGCGCGCATGGCGCCCGAATCATCGAAGAACCCACCACCCATGATTACGGTAAGGACTATTGGTCCGACCGCAGCTATGGCGCCGTCGATCCGGAAGGGCATGTGTGGTGGATCACGCAGCGGCTGCGCAATCCACCGGCGGCTTGAAGCGGCGACCGCTTCCATGGATCAGCACTCCCCCACTCTGCAGCTCAGTGCGGCATTCGCCGCACTGTCCGACGCGTCGCGACGCGACATGATTCGCATGCTGTTGCAGAAACCCAGACGCGCCGGCGAGCTGGCTGAATGCGTCGATATGAGTCCTCAAGCCTTGAGCCGGCACCTGCGCGTGCTGCGCAAAGCCGGGCTGGTGTCGGAGCAGGGAATCGAGGATGACGCGCGCGTGCGCATCTACAGCGTGCACCCCAACGCCTTTCAGCCGGTGCAGGAATGGATGGCGCAGGTGGAGGACTTGTGGCGGCGCCAGCTGCAGGCCTTCAAAGCGTTCGCTGAGGGTCCGCGGCGAAGCGGCAAACTCAAGGCATGATCGGCGATCTGGCGCGCGTCAGTGTTGCCGTTGCGGTCGTGCCATCGCGGGCATTCGATATT
>Ga0209624_10003247_pt1 | contig 11583 bp, 12 predicted proteins | sample JacPinW_OM2H0_O1_FD_188565 | JGI IMG/M metagenome (GOLD analysis project Ga0209624, IMG submission 188565) | Forest soil microbial communities from Algoma, Ontario, Canada - Jack Pine, Ontario site 1_JW_OM2H0_O1 (SPAdes) (version 2) | ecosystem: Environmental > Terrestrial > Soil > Boreal... | reverse complement strand
CGGGGATAAGGAAACGAGTGTTGGCCGGCAGCGTCTTCGACTGTCCGTGCGCCGCTGCGAATGAAATCAGCAACAGTGCTGCTCCCGTTGCAAATCTGCGGAGAGGGTGACAATGAAGGGTTGTGCTGTGCATCGTGAGACCTCATGGCGTGACGTGGAGCGAACGATGTGCCACCTTCTTAGAGATAAAACAGCCCATCACGGGTTGCCCCTGACGCAGAACGCCGAGGTTCGCTGATAGTGTTCAGGGCCCATGAAACCCAAGCCGCCTCAAACTGACTATCTGGAGCACGACGAAAAGGCTCCGGAAGAACTTGCGGCCACGTTCAAGACGCGAGGCGTGTTAGAGCCGCTCTTCCTTAGCGATAGCCACTTGGTGAGAATCTCCGGTCCGCTTTCGACAGGTGGTGAGGGCACCGCCTCAAGAGGAATTGCCGTGGGCAGAAAAACTGGCGACTGACCGCGCTCCGGTTTCCAGAAACCCGAGGGGGGGCGGAGCTTGATCATGGAGTTCCGGGCTTGCAGGAAGTACCCCCGAGCACGAGCTGAATTGTGGCCGTCGAAACGGGGACATTGTCCCAGCTGGGCAGGCTGGTTTGGCTGAAACCGAGTTCTCGCCACCGAATGCCTCTGTCGGTGTTGAACAACAACGACTGGCTCTTACATTCAATCCTAGGAGCGAAGAAGCTTGCCTCGACCTCGAATTCTAGTGGACATAGTCAGCCCGGTTTTGTTGGTGGGGTCACACTATTTCAAGGGTGAAAAGCCCGTCGGACGCATGTAGGTCGAGTCTATTTTTTCCACCAGCTTGTTGGTCTGCTCGGATTTAATCACTTCTTGAAACTCTGGGTCGGCCCCGAGAGAGCAAGCATAAAAGGCTTGGGATGCCAAAATTCGCTATTGCTCTTGACCGCAAGCGCTAACCGTTAGATGCTGACATAGTCTAACTATGGCAGTAAGGTTTCGGATAGGGGGCATGTTTGCATCGAGACGAGATTCCGCCCGGAACTCTTTATCTTCTGATTTTGAAGACGCTTGCCCGTGTCGGTGAGATGCACGGCTATGAAATCGCAGACTCTATCCAGAGGATATCCGATGACGTTCTTCAAGTGGAGGAAGGGTCGCTGTACCCGGCTCTTCAGCGGATGCTGATCAAAGGATGGGTCAAGGCCAAGTGGGGAACTACGGCTGGGAATCGCAGGGCGCGCTACTACCAGCTTACGGCGGCAGGCCGGAAACAACTAGAAACGGAATTGTCCCAGTTTGAGCGGGTGATTGGAGCCATCACTCGTGTGATTCGGACAGCTTGAAAGGGCGATCCCTATGAATTGGCTGAGCGAACTCTTAAGGCGGCTTTGGATGCTGATGCGCCGCCAGCAATTTGACGCGGACCTCGAAGAAGAAATGCGCCTGCACCTGGAACTCAGAGAGCAGGAACAGACGCGGGCAGGGCTAACGCCAGCGGACGCCCGTGATGCAGCGCTACGTCGATTTGGGAATACGACTCTGTTGAAGGAGGAAAGTTATATGGCGTGGGGATGGGAGTGGTTGGAAAGTTTTTTCCAGGACATCGCTTACGGCAGCCGCGCCTTGTTGCGCAGCCCGGCACTCACCATTGTCGCCCTGCTCTCGCTCGCTTTGGGCATCGGCGCTAATACCGCCATCTTCAGCCTCCTCGACGCCGTCATGCTGCGCTTCTTACCTGTGAAAGATCCCGCTCAGCTCGTTCTGCTGGGGAAAGGAAACACTTCCGGCATCACCGACGACTTCGCCAGGACCCAACTCTACTCCTACCCCTTCTACCGACAAATGAGGGGAGAAAACCAAGTCTTTTCCGACAGCGCCGCCATCTTCAGCATGACGAATGAAGTCCACGGCTTCGTCGAGGGAAGAACCGAATCAGAACCGATGAACGTCCAGCTCGTTTCCGGCACGTACTTCAGCACTCTCGGCGTAAGAGCAATGGTGGGTCGCACCTTGAATGACCGGGACGATGACTCGGAAGGCGATCACCCGGTAGCCGTTATCAGCTACGACTGGTGGAATCGGAGCCTTGCACGGGACCCCAACATCCTGAATCGCACGCTCAAACTCGGGGCCACGACCTACAACATCATCGGCGTTGCCCCGCGCGAATTCTTCGGCACCAAGGTCGGCGAAGCCCCGGATATGTGGGTTCCGCTCTCCATGGTGAAAGAGGTGCCTCCAAACTTCGGCGGATACAAGGACAACTTCTCCGAATCCCTCTTGATCATGGCCCGTCTCAAGCCCGGAATCTCAATCAGTGCGGCCACATCCAATGTGAATCTGCTCTTCCGGCAAATCCTGCTCGGATTTCCCGACGCCAAGCTCAGTCAGGAGAATCTGCAAAAACTAGATAGGACCACGGTCCCGTTGACGCCAATGGCGACGGGCCTTTCCTCGCTTCGCCGCCAATTTTCAGAACCACTCCAGATTCTGATGGCCGTCGTAGCTCTTGTCCTGCTCATCGCCTGCGCCAACGTCGCCAATCTGCTCCTTGCCCGATCGACGGCGCGCGCTCGGGAACTGGCGGTTCGCCAGGCGCTCGGTGCCCGGCGTACACGCATCATCCGTCAGCTCATCACCGAAAGCCTGCTGCTGGCTCTCGCCGGCGGCACGCTCGGCGTCGCACTGGCGTCCGTCGCCAATCGCCTTCTCTTACGCATGGTCTCGGGCGGACTCGACCCGATACCTCTCGATGTCTCCATTGATCCCCGGCTACTGCTGTTCACGCTGGCAGTGACGATCGCTACCGCGTTGATCTTTGGCACCGTCCCTGCCTTTCGCGCTACGCGGCTCGTACTCACGGACACATTGAAGGCCGGCCGCGGTGCACACAGCGCAAGCGGGAAGAATCCGCTCGCCAAAGCCCTCGTGATTTCACAGGTCGCGCTCTCGCTCGTCCTCATGGTAGGAGCCGGACTCTTTCTTCGCAGTCTCGTCAACCTGAACAATGTCGACACGGGCTTCAACGAGCAGAACGTCTTGCGTCTCGAAATCGACTCAAGCTCCGCAGGCTACACGCCTGGCGAGCCGCGAGAAGTCGCACTCGATCAGCAGATTGAAGAGCGTGTCAGTACACTGCCAAACGTGAAGGCCGCGAGCTTCTCGGCATTCACCTTCCACGAAGGCAGCTGGAACTCGAAGGTCGTCGTGCCCGGGATAAATATCGACGAAGACATCAACGTCAAGCACAACGTCGTTGGCGCTGGCTATTTCGCGACCATGCAAATCCCCCTGCTCGCGGGCCGTAACTTCTCACCCTCTGACGCGAGCACTTCACAAACTGTCGCAATCATCAGCGAGCACACAGCTAAGGTGCTTTTTCCTCTCCTCGACCCAATCGGACGTCACTATTACCTGGGCGATAACAAACCAGAAGACGAAGTCACCGTGATCGGCGTAGCGAAGGACGTCAAGTTCGATGATCTTGCCGAAGAACCTGTAAATCTCGATTACATCCCGTACACTCAGCATCCATGGGACTTCGGCGACTTCGAAGTCCGCTACACTGGCGACTTCGCTTCCGTTGCCGCTGCCGTCCAACAGACCATCCACTCGATTGACCGCAACCTGCCCATCACCCGCGTAACAACGCTCGACGAGCAGGTGGCACGCTCAATCACGAACCAGCGTCTCGTCGCCCAACTCTCCGCCTTTTTCGGACTGCTCGCAGTGTTTCTCTCCTGCATCGGCATCTATGGCGTAATGTCCTATGTCGTTACCAGACGGACGAATGAAATCGGCGTCCGCATGGCGCTCGGGGCCGGGCGCTCCAATATGCGCTGGATGGTGCTGCGCGAGATGCTCATATTGATCTCGATCGGTGTTGCCATCGGCGTGCCCGTCACGTTGGCCGGTGATCGCCTGGTCTCCAACATGCTGTTCGGCCTTAGGCCGACCGACCCGGTTACACTCGTCAGCGCAACCGTTATATTGCTGATCGTCGCGGCGATCGCGGGCTACTTGCCGGCCCGAAGGGCTTCCCTGGTCGAGCCCATGGTGGCTTTGCGCTACGAGTAGCGCGTCCAACGAGAACGATTCAGCAGACCCACAAAAAATCGATGAGGACAGATGCTTGGTCGGGAGCCCGCCTCCGGGTTATGGGCGGCGGATTAGGCAAACCGGCAGTCATCGGCCTTGGACGAGGGGACCAAGACTGGCCGCCTGAGAATTTGCTGATCAAGTAGCGAAGTCATGCTGGCTGGGAGTTCAATCTGTCAACCATGTGTTTTCTCTGACACTTCCTCATCAAGCTCGATTTGCGCAAGAATCTTCCTCTGTCTCCAGGTGCCGAGGATTACAGCCTGGGTCGAGGAGTGGGATGTGACTCAAACGACTCCTCGCGTCGTTCACTCGGACTGTGAGCGCGCTTGTCGAACCATTTCGACCAGAATGGTGCGAGTCGTTGCTGAGTTTCGGGCTTCTCGTGGGAATGCGATGCGGGCACCCCGCACCCCATCGGTAGTGTTTAAGCTCACATGAAACCCCAGGCGATCGACGGCCGTCATGGTTGCTTCCTGGGAGTCGATCTGAGCAAATTGCTTGGCCAGCAATACCAAAGCCGGTTTGTGGTCGGCATTCATGTGCTGAATAATTTCGCCCATCGAGTCAGCAAGAGGGTCCGGCTGGCTGCTTACATATTCGGAGGCAGGCACCCAACCCATGACTCCGAAACCCCCCACGTAATAAACGTCCACCACATCTAGGCGATAAAAAGAAAAGTCTTCAAAGTCTACCCAGTATTTGCTGTTGGCATGGCGCGTCAGGTACACCTTGCGAGCCGCAGCTACTTCCGCCTCCGACACCTGCAGAGCGGTGCCGACCAGGGTGACTCTGGATGAGCCGAGCGGATCACGGTCGATGTCATTTTGGGTGACGAGCAAGCTGGCACGTGCGTCCGCCTTCAAATTCTGCGTATGCATCGCCATCGTGCTGATGAGAAAAATCGGGAGCCCTCGTTCATCCAACCCATACGGCATCACCGATCCGAATGGAAATCCCGGCTGCTTGCGGGAAAGAGTCGAGAGGCTTCCTACGCGCGCCAGATATACCAACGTTCGTGCACGTTCAGAGAACGAAGGCTCGGCGACCGCGGGTTGAGCACTCGTCGTACCGGTGCCCGCGTGTTTTCTGGTGGAGGTAGAAGACATAGATGTTCTCTGCCCTCCAGTTTAGACAACCGACTCGGCCGTGTATAGATCGCAGGCCGCTGCTGCCGCTGCTGGGGCTATGCGAGAGCTAAATTTAGATTATCAATAGCCTCGTCGATCTCGGCGGTGTTCTTGTAGCCCACTGTAACGCAATCGACACCTGCATTTTTAAACGCGAATCTCATCGCCGCCTTGCGATCCTCACGGTTGAACGTACCCTCTCCCACCAACTTCATGCTGATTACGCCCATTCCTTCTTTGCGAACCTGCCGGACATGGGTAACGACTTCGCTCACATTTCCGAGACCGTTCGTGTTGTAGTCCTCCGCGTCCATTCTGACGCCCTTATGATTCACGCGGATCATTGCGATATCGAGCCACCTGTTTCCCGGGACTTTGCGTAACGCCGGCAGTCCGTGCACCGAAGCCCCGTGACTAATAACTGCTTTCTTCGCCTGGGCTTCCAGAATTCCATCCTGCCATCTGCTGGTGTCTGTTGGCCATGTCGCGGTATGTTGCCAATGCAGCAGCATCACGTCGAAATACTCAGTATTGGCGAGTTTTCGCAACTCATCGATCTTCTCAAGCGGATTTGCTCCTTCACGCGTGGTCACTTTCGACATAATCCGATAGCTATCGCGGGGAATTCCTTTCAGGGCGACTCCCAGCATCCTGTGCATTTCGGCGTATGACTCGGCAGTCTCAAAGAAGCGAATGCCACGATCATAGGCATAGCGCACCAGTCTCGTAAACCCATCCTGACCTAGGTCTCGCTGTACTTGGCCGCTGAAACTCCCGCTGCCAAATGCGAGCCGAGTCACCTTCACTCCGGATTTTCCTAGTCTTACCCAATCTGTCGCTTTCTGTCGCTCTGCCGACAGCGGGAGGCTACCGGCAACGGCAAGCGCTCCGGCGGCGAGTCCGGTTCTTAGGAATTCACGTCTGCTGTAGTGAGACATCGATTTACCCCGCTTCGCGGAAGATTACCATAAGTTGCGGAGCAACGTGTTGCTGGCGGGATTAGGAAGCCGCTCGGGCGCTTGCCAGCAAATAACCGGGATTTCTGTCTTCCCATTCTTCTCATCAGCATAGAGGAAGAGGGCTGCAAGATGGGATCTGCATTGAAGCGGGAAGAACTCCGAACTGGGAAAAACTATTATTCGATTCAGAATGCAGTTAATCTTGAGTTGCGCTTCTATTTCCGCGTTGAGTTCGACCCGGATCGTCATTGTGTTTTGCCCTTCCACAATTGCAAAAGACGCTCCGCTACTTTTTCCAAAGGTATGCCTTGGACCCGAGCTTCCGCGACGAGGAAGCTCTGGCTTCTCGCTCTGTGCCTCACGGGAAGCTGGCTTTGGAGGGTTTCATGCCATGCTCAATGCGCTGTCAGTAGGTTCCGCGGGATTTCTTAATCCAAAGAACTGGTCAGTTTGATACAGTCTCGAAACTGAAACTGAGCCATACTCTTCATGCTCTACTACAGAATCCCATGCAGGGCAAATGCGACTACTTCACTACTTCAAGGCTGCACTCCCGCCACGACTCGCGAATGCTTCAGATGACCCGCGTCGGTAATCTCAGGCTGCCCGAGGTCGTGACTACCGCGGATGAAGTGGATTCGCAGGCGAAACAGGCGATGATTACAACATCTATGTCCTGCGAAGCTGGCGCCAAGCGAGGCAAAGACGATGAAGACGAAGTCATGGAAGGTGATCGCCAACACGGGCAAACAAGCAGACCTCGAGTCTGGCCTCGAGAAGAAAGTGGTTCAAAAGCCGACGCACATCAGCGCCAGAGATTTTATTCATTGGCTGTCGGCCGAGAGCCATATTGATGACGATTCTTTGCGATCACTCTTTAAGCTGTAAGTCTCCGGCTGGAACGCGAAGACCATCTCAATCTTCGTTGTCTTTTGAGGGCTCGTTAGAGGGCGCGGTAACCTCACTGATGCGAATGGTCTCGGCGCATTCACCTTTTTCGTCGTGATCGCAGACGCGACCGGGATGGAATCCTTTGCATTTCTGGCATAGTTGAGTAGCCATTTTTCCTCTTCCTCCAATTTGCGGTAACTCGTATTGAAGATGCGAGCTGCCGGGTAGCGCGTACCCTCACGTTACGCGGTATCCCTATCCGTGTATGGTCAGAAGCGACCACTTTAGCAATATGCCCAACCGCCGGAGTCGACTCAAACGGTCGAAGCACCTGCGATGGATATCCCGTGGACGAGAAGCGCAAGTCACGAGCAAGACTATGCCCCTTGCAGTTTCGCCAGTCGCCCAATCCTGGCGAGTGGTTCTGTGGTTCCCGGCCAGGTAAGCGGAAAGCGCTTACCGAAAGCGCGGCAAGGGTGACGCTATGCGATATGGACGAAGGAAGGGAACTACACGTGGTAGGGAAAATGTGCTCTTGAAAAATGCAAAATCGCATCGGTCAATTTTGCAGAGTGTAACTCGGTGGTGGCTGTTTTGAAATAACCGGTAGGCGACGGGCAGGATCGAGTTGATTCAGCTCCGCCACGAGCGCAGAAAAATTCTCCACGTCGTGCTCGATAGCAATCAGATCGCATAGCTCTTGGAATCGCCGCTTTGCGTCACTCTTCGTCACTACACTCAGTTGCCACAGCTCTGACAAGCAGTTGCTACAGGGAAACCATGGAGTGCGTCGAAAATTCTCTTAGGCGAACCGCTTCCCCGTCCCTTGAGCGACCAGAGTCGACGCTGAGAAAATTAAGGTGTTCGGAGAGAACGTCCCACCCGAGGAGCCATTTCCTGCACTTGTATTTCATTGCCGGACAGAAGCAGGCTCCCTAAAGTGGGGGAACCGTCTATTTTCGATTCGCTTTCTTCCACTTCGCCCAGCGCCTTCGTTGCGCTGCGGCGATTTTCCTGCGGGCTGACGCCGACAAGGTGCGCTTCACGCGTGCCGAACCCGTTGTTTTCGCCGCCGCCGTTGCCGGATGCGATCGGTTCCGAACTTTCATCCATCTCGCCTTTTGTGCCAGTGCCATTTTCCGACGCGAACTTGCCGATATGATTCGGGTTGGCGGCTTTGTTGCTCGGGATTCTCCTGAACCGTCTAACGACTCGATCACTGAAATCGCCCGGTCTCACTTCTCTACGTGAGTCTGCGCCCGCTTGCGTTCTTCTCGAAGCTGCTGAAGCGCACTGGTTAAATTTGCCATTGCTGCCCCCTCAGGTATTGGACCATTGTAAAGTACAGAACTGATTTGTCGTGGACCCGAGCCAATAAGATAGATAACGGGAAGAATCTCGCATCCGACTGAAGCCTGCTCAGGTCGACCAGACTTCCCCCGCCCGGTGGAATGCGTAGAATAACGGAAGGGGCTCTAAAAATTGAGTGACGCGAGGGGGCGAGTGGTTATGGGAACATCGAACGAACACAATCCCGAAGAAAAGGCGACCCAGGCAGAAGCGCATATTAAAAGTGCTCACCAGATTCTAAAGACACTGCAAGAGAAGATGGGAGAGCATCCAGAAATTGGGGCCGCCATCACAAAGCTGGAGATGGCACTGAATGATCTGGCGGTCGGGACTGGCGGACTGCTGTAGGGGCGGGCACGGAATCACCCGCGGTTTCGCCAGCCACTGCAACTTTGCGCCGATGCCTTGTTCATAGTTTTTTCCAGTCGGTTAGCGACAGCAATTCGTCCACAATGTCCTGCAATCTCTGAAGGCGGCGTGCATGATCGCCCGCGGCGCCCGGTTTCTTTTTGCCTGCCTGCAGAAACATGCGATTCGCTTCGCTAATCTGCGCAATTTCCTCGCGTAACTTCGCGATGCGTTCTTTGACGGGACTTTGCATGACAATAGCCTAGCACCGCAGCGCAACTCTCTGGGTCAGCCCGCGATTCCCCTTGTCCAAACAGGGCCGTTTTCCTTCCCATCGTATGCCAAGTGAACCACCAGCCAGCCAGAATTGATCAGGATGAAACGCCCTGGGCGCGAGACCTCGAAAGCTGCATGCAATCGTTTGCACCGATGAGCCCCAGGACCATCCGCACGATAAGCGGGAATCTCTGCCGGGTGGGGTCATGCACGATGGTTGGCGCCGAGAGTTGATAAAGCACGCGGCGAGTCTCAAGCTTGCATCCGCCAGCGGCGAGCACATTCTTGACCCATTCGCTTTCCCGTCCGTAGGTGAGCGCAATGAGAAATCCCTCAGGCTTGCGAAAAACATTCACCGGTGTTCGGTAGAGTTTGCCAGACTTTCGACCCGCGTGAGTCAGAATACCGAAACCGGGCAAGCGGGCGGCGAACCGGCTGGTGATTCGGTTCGTAACCGCCAAGTTGAAGGCTGCGACCCACCTTTTGCGGAACCGGATCAGAAGGACGGGAACCAGCAGGATTGCCAGGAGCAAGATGGCGGCCGTGGTGATCAGCATGTCCGGTGACCTTTATTGGTTGAGGAATCGCCACACTCCGAAACTTATCCGCTGCGGAGATAGGAAGTCGCGGGGCGCTTTGGATTCTTGACGCTCTTTTCTTGAAGATGCCAGGGCTGTTCCGCCGGGGGATCCAGTGTCGGAACTCCCGGAGCGCAGTGCCGCTCTCCACCCAATACCCACCCGGCGCCTGAAAAACCCGCTCCGGTCCGGACGGCCCCCGGGGAAAAAGTCGCGAAAACTCTCATCGTGCACCACCACAAGAGGTCTTCATTGTAAACGTTTACGCCCTGGAGCTAAGATAGCTGCCAAGAGGTAAAAATTTGCCATGGCGCAAGCGATCCGCACCCACTCTGTTTCGGCTCTTCTGCTGGCTTCCGCGCTCTTCTCCATCTCCGCAGTCGGCCAGTCCGTTTCCACCACGACTCCGCCCCCTCCTTATGTTTGGAAAAATGTCAGGATCGTCGCTGGTGGATTCATCACGGGCCTCGAGGCTCATCCCTGGATGCCGGAGCTGTTCTATGTCCGGACCGACATCGGCGGCAGCTACCGATGGGATCCATTCACGCAAACCTGGACCCCAATCACAGACTGGGTCACGCCAGACAACTCGGATCTTCAGGGCACCATTAGTATTGCCCTCGACCCCACCAACCCTCTAAACCTTTATTTGGCGCAAGGCGAATATGTCGAGACCTGGGCTCCTTCGACTTCGGCGATTTTCAAGTCGTCCAATATGGGTGCGAGCTTCACTACGATCACGCTGCCGTTTCAGCTAGGCTCGAACGAAAACGGCAGATTTTCGGGTGAGCGTCTGGCCGTTGTGCCCTGGTCGCCCAATGTGCTCTATCTCGGCACCAACGTAAATGGACTGTGGCAGAGCGTCGACTCCGCCAATACCTGGGCTCAAGTCTCAAGCTTCCCGGTTACCGGACCGACCAATAATGATAAGGCTGGCGTGATTTTTGTGATGTTCGGTCCGCTGTTGCCCAAGCTCAAATACGGAACCATCTACGTCGGGGTCTCCGACCCGAATGCCGGACTCTATCAGAGCATCGACAACGGCAACAGTTGGCAACTGATTTCTGGCCAGCCCACGGGCGACGTTCCCACCAATGCAGCGCTGAGCGCAAATGGCAATCTTTATGTAACCTACTCCGATCAGGCTGGACCCAATAGCGCGGGCAACGGGCAGGTATGGAAATACAACGTCAAGACCGCAATCTGGACGAACATCACGCCGCCGGACTCTATCAGCTCGCCCGTGAACTACGGCTATGCCAAAGTAGTGGTGGACCCGTGGAATCCAAATACGGTGATGGCCTCGACGCTCGATCGTTACTACCCTGGCGATGAAATCTTTCGCAGTCGAGATGCCGGCTTAACCTGGGAGGCGTTGGGCAATGAGCCGGGCGCGGCCGCGCACTCTACTTTCAACGTTTCTCTATCACCCTGGTTATTATTCGGCGCCACCGTGCCCGGCGACATCATGGGCAACTGGATTGGAGCGATGGCGCTTGACCCCTGGGATCCGAGCCATCTGCAATATGGAACTGGCGCAACGCTATACACCACAAGCCAGCTTGGCAACGTCGACCGGGGCGGTGTGATTCCGTGGAAAGTCGGCGCTCTGGGAATCGAAGAGACCGCCGTACAGGATCTCATCAGTCCACCCTCTGGAGCTCACCTGCTTAGCGCTCTCGGCGACATCGGCGCCTTCCGGCACGATAATTTCAACGTGTCGCCGCCGCAGGGCCAATTCCACACTCCGCAACTGACGACCGTTACCAGCATCGATTTCGCACAGAACAATCCCATGTTGGTTGCGCTCGTAGGATATCCGAGCTATGGCCAAACACTGTGCGGAGGCTACTCGAAGGATCAGGGCAACACCTGGACCACCTTCACCAACGCTTCCGGCTGCGCCAGCGGCCCGGGCAACATTGCAATCTCGGCGGATGGCTCGCATTTCGTCTGGGCGCCGAGCGCTGGCGTCACCGTTTATTC
>Ga0209624_10003246_pt1 | contig 11587 bp, 11 predicted proteins | sample JacPinW_OM2H0_O1_FD_188565 | JGI IMG/M metagenome (GOLD analysis project Ga0209624, IMG submission 188565) | Forest soil microbial communities from Algoma, Ontario, Canada - Jack Pine, Ontario site 1_JW_OM2H0_O1 (SPAdes) (version 2) | ecosystem: Environmental > Terrestrial > Soil > Boreal... | reverse complement strand
CGCCGAGGCGGTCCATCAGCACCTGGGCGCAGTGGTGGCCGGCGCGGACGGCGACGCCGTGGCGGTCGAGGATCTCGGAGACGTCGTGCGCGTGGATGCCCTCGATCTCGAAGGAGACCGGGCCGATCCGCCCAGGGCCTCGGGGCGGGCCGAAGACCCGCAGGCCGGGGACCCCGGCGAGCCGCTCCAGCGCGTAGTCGGCGATCGCGCGCTCGTGCTCGCGGACCGACTCCATGCCGAGCGCGTCGAGCCAGCGCAGTGCCGAGGCCATCCCGATCGCCTGCGCGATCGCCGGCGTGCCCGCCTCGAAGCGGGCCGGCACGTCGGCGTAGGTGGTGCCGTCGCGGCCGACCTTGCGGATCATCGAGCCGCCGCCCATGAACGGCGGCATCGCCCGCAGCAGCTCCAGCCGTCCCCAGAGCGCCCCGATCCCGGTCGGCCCGTAGAGCTTGTGACCGGTGATCGCGTAGAAGTCGACGCCCAGCTCGGCCACGTCGACCGGCAGCTTCGGCGCCGCCTGGGCGCCGTCGGCGAGGACCAGGGCGCCGGCCGCGTGGGCCAGGCTGGAGATCTCCGCCAGCGGGTTCTCGGTGCCGAGGACATTGGAGACGTGTGCCACCGCGACCAGCTTCGGGCCCCGCTCCAGCAGCGTTGCGAAGGCCTCCATGTCGAGCAGGCCCTCGTCGTCGATCGGCGCCCAGTCGACCTCGGCCCCGACCCGCTCCGCCAGCTGCTGCCAGGGGACGATGTTGGAGTGATGCTCCATCTCGGTCAGGAGGACGCGGTCGCCGGCGCCGATGTCGGCGTCGCCCCAGGCCCGCGCCACGAGGTTGATCGCCTCGGTCGCGTTGCGGACGAAGAGCACCTCGCGGCGGTCGCCGGCGCCGATGTGGTCGGCCACCGTCGCCCTTGCCCCCTCGTAGGCTTCCGTCGCCTCGGCCGAGAGGGTGTGGGAGCCGCGGTGGACGTTGGAGTGGTGGCGGCGCTCGTAGCGGTCGACCGCCTGGATCGAGGCCAGCACCCGCTGCGAGCTGGCGCCGCTGTCGAGGTAGGCGACCGGCTGGCCGTGGACCTCGCGCTCCAGCGCCGGGAAGGCGGCGCGCACCTTCTCGATCGGGAACGCCGAGGCGGGGGAAGGGCTCTTCGCGGTCGCCGGCTCCATCTCCCCGAGGCTAGGCAGCTGCGCCCGCCTCGACCTCCTCGCGGATCCAGCCGTAGCCCTTCTCCTCCAGCACGCCGACCAGCTCCGGGCCGCCTTCCTTGACGATCCGGCCTTCGAACATGACGTGGACGAAGTCGGGTTTGACCATGTGCAGGATCCGCTGGTAGTGGGTGATGATCAGGACGCCCATGTCCGGTCCGGCGAACTGGTTGACGCCCTCGGCGACGACCCGCAGGGCGTCGATGTCGAGACCCGAGTCGGTCTCGTCGAGGACCGCGATCTCCGGCCGCAGCAGCGCCAGCTGCAGCAGCTCCATCCGCTTCTTCTCGCCGCCGGAGAAGCCGTCGTTGAGGTAGCGGCTGGAGAACTCTTTGGGGATGTTCGCCAGCGCCATCGCCTCCTGGGCGGTCTTGGCGAAGTCTTTGATCTTGATCTGCGCCTCGCCGCGCGCCTCGCGCTGGGCGTTGATGATCATCCGCAGGTACTTGCTGACGGAGACGCCGGGGATCGCGACCGGGTACTGGAAGGCCATGAAGAGGCCGGCCTGCGAACGCGTGTCGGGATCGGCCTCGGTGATGTCCTCGCCCTTGAAGACGATCGAGCCCTCGGTCACCTCGAGCGCCGGATGGCCCATGATCACGTTGGCGAGCGTCGACTTGCCGGACCCGTTGGGCCCCATCAGCGCGTGCACCTTGCCCTTCTCGACGTCGAGGTCGAGGCCTTTGAGGATCTCCTTCTCCTCGACTCGCACGTGCAGGTTGCGTATCTCCAGCTCAGCCAATTTCACTCACTCCGTTTCTGGGGTTTCGAAAGTCTGGGATTCAGGCGGCGCGGGCGATCGCGGCCTCGCTGCGGCCGCCGGGCCGGGAGAACTCGACCAGCTCGGCCAGCGTGGTGCCGGCCAGCGCCTTGGTCACGCCGCCCTGCACGCGCGTCCACAGCAGCTTCGTCGAACAGGCGCGGTCGCCGTCGTCCTCGTGCGAGCAGAGCACTTTGCCCTCGGGCGTCTCGTGGAAGCACTCCATCGGCGCGATCTGCCCTTCCAGTGCCTCGACCACCGCGTCCATCGTGATCTCCTCGGCCGGCTTCGCCAGGCGGTAGCCGCCGTGGGCGCCGCGGGTCGAGGTGACCAGGCCCGCCTTGCGCAGTTTCGCGACCAGGTGCTCGAGGTAGGAGAGGGGGAGCCGCTCGGCTTCGGCGACAGTGTTGAGCGAGATCGGCGCCGAACCGGGCTGGCGGCCCAGCTCGACCATCAGGCGCACTCCGTACTCGGCTTTGGTCGAAAACAGCATCGACCTAAATCCTACCGAAGCGGTCGGTTATGCCTCTGCGCCCTCGGCTTCGGCTTTGCCGATCTCGACGTGGGCACGGCTGTCGCTGCTCTTGATCAGGACCAGGGTGAGGACGAAGCCGAGGGCCGCGATCGCGGCGCCGCCGAGGAAGGCGGCCTGGAAGCCCTCGGTGAGCGCGTGCTTCAGGCCGGAGCCGGAGCCCAGCAGGTCTTCGGTGTGCGTGGTCGCCAGCGAGGAGAGCACGGCCAGCCCCAGCGCACCTCCCACCTGCTGGGAGGTGTTGATGAGCCCGCTCGCCAGTCCCGACTCCTCTTCCTCGACGCCGGAGACGGCGGCGATGGTCGTGGTCACGAAGGAGAAGCCGAGCCCGATCGCGGCGAGCAATGAAGGACCGAGAATGTCCGTCGTGAAGCCGCCGCCGACCGAGATCCGGCTGAACCAGAGCAGCCCGGCGACGATGAAGAGGAGGCCGGCCGCGAGCACGGTCTTGTAGCCGAGCGTGGTCACGAGCTGCGAGGCGACGCCGGCGGCGAGGCTGATCGTCACCGCCAGCGGCAGGTAGGAGAGCCCGGCGTGGATGGCGCTGTAGCCGAGCACCTGCTGCATGTAGAGCGAGATGAAGAAGAACATCGAGAAGAGCGAGGCACCGACGAGGACCCCGACCACGTTGGCGCCGGTGAGGGTGCGGATGCGGAAGATCGAGAACGGCACCAGCGGCTTGCGGGAGCGCAGCTCGATCGCGACGAAGGCGGCGAGCAGAACCAGCGCCAGGGCGATCAGGCCCAGCGTTTTCGTCGAACCCCAGCCCGCCTCGCTGGCGTCGATGACGGCGTAGACGAGGAGCGAGAGGGCGGCGGTGATGGTCACCGCCCCGGCAATGTCGAAGGCGCGCGCTTGGTCGGAGGCGCGGCTCTCGGCGATCAGGCGCGGCGCCAGGGCGAAGGCGATCAGGCTGACCGGGACGTTCACCCACAGCACCCACTCCCAGCCGAGACCGTCGGTGAGGATGCCCCCGAGCAGGACGCCGGCGGCGCCGCCGGCTCCGGCGACCGCGCCCCAGACGCCCAGCGCTTTGTTGCGCTCGGCGCCGTCGCGGAAAATCGTGGTGACGATCGAGAGCGCGGCGGGGGAGATGATCGCGGCGCCCAGTCCCTGGGCGGCGCGGGCGGCGATGAGCTGCCCTTCGGTAGCGGCGAAGCCGGCCGCCAACGAGGCGACCGCGACCAGCATCAGGCCGGCCATGAAGACGCGGCGGCGGCCCAGCAGATCCGCGGTGCGGCCGCCGAGCAGGAGGAAGCCGCCGAAGGTGAGCACGTAGGCATTGACGATCCAGGGCAGGTTCTCGTCGGAGAAGTCGAGCGCTTTGCCGATCGTCGGCAGGGCGACGTTGACGATCGAGGCGTCGAGGACGACCACGAACTGGGCCGCCGCCAACAGGATCAGAGCCAGCCAGCGTTTCTCCTGAAACTCGGCATTGCCGGTCATCTGCCGGGCAGTCAATCAAACCGAAGCCGCCGGCCTTAGGGCTCGATCAGGCCGCGGCGGATCGCGTAGCGGACCAGCTCGACCCGGTCGCGCATGCCGAGCTTGCGCATCGCGTTGGCGCGGTGGTTCTCGACCGTCTTCTCGGAGAGGTGGAGGAGGGCGGCGATCTGCTTCGTGGTGTGCGCCTCGGCGACCAGCTTGACGATCTCCTCCTCGCGCGGGGTCAGCTCCTCCTCGCCGCTGGAGCCGCGCTCGAGCACGTCCTTGATCAGCGTCCGCTGTGCCTCCGGGGTGAGGAAGGGCTCGCCCCGCTCGACCGCGCGGATCGCCGCCAGCAGGTCGGTATCGGCCTGCGCCTTCAGCACGTAGCCGGAGGCGCCCGCCTTCAGCGCCTCGAACAGGTAGCGCTCGTCGTCGTGCATGGAGAGGATCAAGACCGCGACCTCAGGTGCCTGGCGCTTGATCTCCCGCGTCGCCTGCAGCCCGGTCAGCTTCGGCATCTTCACGTCGAGGATCGCCAGGTCGGGCCGCTCCCGCACCGCCAGCTCGCGCGCCTTGGCCCCGTCGGCCGCCTCGGCGACGACCTCGATGTCCGGCTGGCGCTCCAGCAGCAACCGCAGCCCGGAGCGGACGATCCCGTGGTCGTCGGCGATCAGCACCTTCATCGCGCCGACTCTCCCGGCACGGTCAGCCGCACCGTGGTGCCGCGCCCGGGCCGCGACTCGATCGTCAGCTCACCGCCGATCAGCAGCGCCCGCTCGCGCATGCCGGCGATCCCGAGGCCGCCCTCGGACTCGTCGAAGGCGAAGCCACGACCGTCGTCGGCGACCGTCAGCTCGACGCCGCCGGCCTCGAGCCGGCGCAGGCGCACCTCGACGCAGCCGGCGCCGCTGTGGCGGGCGGCGTTGGAGAGCGCCTCCTGGGCGACCCGGTAGACGACCAGCTGGGCGTCGTCGCCGAGCTCGGAGAAGTCGCCGTCGGTCGTGATCGAGGCGTCGATCTCGCCGCGGGCCAGCTGCTCGACCTGACCCGCGATCGCCGCGACCAGGCCGAGGTCGTCGAGCGCCGTCGGCCGCAGCTGGCGAGCGAGCGAGAGCAGCTCCCGCATCGCCTGGTTGGCGAGCGCCTTGGTCTCCGCCAGTTCGGCCTCCAGCGCCGGTGGCGCCGCCTCGCGAGCGGCCTCGAGCCGCAGCAGCAGCCCGGTCAGCGACTGGTTGACCTCGTCGTGGAGGTCGCGGGCGACCCGCGCCCGCTCCTGCTCCTGGGCCTGCAGCGCCGCCGACCCCGCGCGCCGCCGCTCGGCTTCGAGCCGGCGCATCATCCGCAGGAAGGCGAGCTCGATCCGCTCCACCTCCGCGGTCTCGCCGACCCCGTCGATCGAGGCCGGCAGCAACGGCCCGGGGCGGCTGAGGTCGACCTTCTCCATCTCCTCGATCAGCCGCTCCAGGGGACCGAAGCGGCGTTTGAGGCGAACCAGGCTGGTTGCCAGGCCAGCTACCGCCACCGCAAGCACGAGGATCACCGCCGAGGTCATCGACCAAGCCTAGAAGCACCTGGGTGGCCCACCGGCCCGAATGGGGGCTGCCACCTATGTTCAACGCCTCCCGGCACCGCAATACTGGGCCGGCAAGCGAACCGAGGAGCGAGACGATCCGATGAAGACCACCAAGCAATCCACTTTCGGCGCCACTCTGCGCACGACGATCCTGCTGGCGTCCCTGTCTGGCCTGCTGGTCGTGATCGGCGCCCTGATCGGCGGCCCCAGCACGGCGGCCCTGTTCCTCGGGTTCGCCCTCCTGATCAACCTCGGCTCCTACTTCTTCAGCGACAAACTGGCGCTGGGGATGAGTCGAGCGAAGCCGATCGAGGAGTCCGAAAACCCTCGCCTGTACCAAATCGTCCGCGAACTGACGACGCGCGCCGGCCTGCCGATGCCGCGTCTCTACATGATCCCCCAGGACCAGCCCAACGCCTTCGCCACCGGCCGCAACCCGAAGCACTCGGCGGTTGCCGTCACCCGTGGCATCACCAAGCTGCTCTCCGAGGACGAGCTGCGCGGCGTGCTCGCCCATGAGCTCACCCACATCAGGAACCACGACATCCTGATCCAGTCGGTCGCCTCGGCGATCGGCGCCGCGATCACCTATCTCGCCTACATGCTGCTCTGGTTCGGCGACGACGACAACTCGCCCCTGGGCCTGGTCGCCTCGCTGGCGATGGTCCTGCTGGCGCCGATCGCGGCCAGCATCATCCAGCTCTCGATCTCGCGCCAGCGCGAGTACGCGGCGGATGCCGGCGGGGCGGAAATCTGCGGCAACCCCGAGTCCCTGGCCAGTGCCCTGCTGCGCCTCGAGCAGGGGGCGACCGACATGCCGATGCAGGTCAACCAGGCGGCCGAGCCGCTCTACATCGTCAAGCCCTTCTCCGGCAAGGGCATCGCCGGCCTCTTCTCGACCCATCCCCCGATCGAGGAGCGGGTCAAGAGGCTGCGCCAGATGCGCCCCAGCCTCGGCTAGTTCCCGAGCCGGATCGGCCTCGCTATACTTTTTGAAGTAATGCTGATCCGGATTTAGGAGATTTGGCGATGGCACCCCCCACTGGTACGCAGACGATCGAGGAGATCGAACCCTTCGAGGCTGCTGAGGAGATCGAGGGCGGCGACGTCGTCCTGATCGACACCCGCGAGCCGCACGAGTACCAGGAGGCCCATCTCGAGAACGGCAAGCTGGTCCCGCCCGGGCTGCTCGGCGACGAGATCGCCGAGGCCGCGCCGGACAAGTCGGCCCGCACGATCCTCTACTGCCGCTCCGGCAACCGCTCGGCGATCGCCGCCGCGCAGATGGAAGCGCTGGGCTACGACAACGTCGCCTCGATGAGCGGCGGCATCCTCGCCTGGCAGGAGCAGGGGCTGCCGGTCGTCGCCGCCAGCGGCATGACCGCCGAGCAGCGCGACCGCTACTCGCGCCACACCCTGCTGCCCGAGGTCGGCGTCGACGGCCAGCTGAAGCTGCTCGATGCCAAGGTGCTGCTGCTCGGCGCCGGTGGTCTCGGCGCCCCGACCGCGCTCTACTTGGCCGCTGCCGGAGTCGGCACCCTCGGCCTCGTCGACGACGACGTCGTCGACGCCTCCAACCTGCAGCGCCAGGTGATCCACAACACCGAACGGATCGGGATGCCGAAGACCGAGTCGGCCCGCATCTTCATCGAAGGCCTCAACCCCGACGTCAACGTGGTCGAGCACAACGGCCGGCTCGACGCCGGCAACATCCTCGACGTGATCGGCGACTACGACATCGTCGTCGACGGCGCCGACAACTTCCCCACCCGTTACCTGCTGAACGATGCCTCGGTGCGTCTGCGCAAGCCTGTCGTCTCCGCCTCGATCCTCGGCTTCGACGGGCAGATCTCGACCTTCGCTCCCTTCGAGGGGCCCTGCTACCGCTGCCTCTACCCGACCCCGCCGCCGGCCGAGCTGGCCCCGAGCTGCTCCGCCAACGGCGTCCTCGGCGTCATGGCCGGGACGATGGGGACGCTGCAGGCGAACGAGGTGATCAAGCTCGTGCTCGGCATCGGCGAGCCGCTGATCGGGCGCCTGCTCCTCTACGAGGCGCTCGGCACCCGCTTCACCGAGCTCAAGGTCCGCCGCGACCCCGACTGCCCGATCTGCGGTGAGAACGCGCCCGAGATCCCCGAGTCGGAGATGGGCCAGTTCCCGGACTACGACCTCTTCTGCGCCGGCGCCGGCGGAGACCGCTAGGCCGCTGCAAACCGGCGCATCTCGGGTCCTCGGTTGCTCGTGTGCAGAGCACACTTCGCTCCCTGCGTCCTTGAGCTGCTTGGTTTTCGCGGCCTAGGTTAGGATCCCGCTCCATGGCGACCGTCCGCATTCCCCCGGTGCTGCGCCCGAAAACGGGCGGCCAGACTGAAGTCGAAGCGGCCGGCGGGAACGTGGGCGAGGTCCTGCGGACCCTCACCAGCGAGCACCCCGATACCAAGGAGCAGCTCTTCGGCGAGGACGGCGACCTCAACCGCTATGTCAACGTCTACCTCAACGACGAGGACGTGCGGGTCCTGAACGGGCTCGACACCGCGGTCGCAGCGGGCGACACCGTCGTCATCCTGCCGGCAATGGCCGGCGGCAGCGCCTAGCGCTCCAGCACCCGTCCGAGGAATTTCTGGGTCCGCTCCTCGCGCGGGTGATCGAGCACGTCGGCCGGCTTGCCCTGCTCGACGATCACGCCGCCGTCCATGAAGACGACCTGGTCGCCGACCTCTTTGGCGAATCCCATCTCGTGGGTGACGACAAGCATCGTCATCCCTTCGGCGGCCAGCTCGCGCATCGTGTCGAGCACCTCTTTGACCAGCTCGGGATCGAGGGCGCTGGTCACCTCGTCGAAGAGCATCACGCGCGGTTCCATCGCCAGCGCCCGGGCGATCGCAACCCGTTGCTGCTGTCCTCCGGACAGCCGTTCCGGGTACTGCTGGAATTTGTCGCCGAGGCCGACCCGTTCCAGCAGCGCCTTCGCTTTCGACTCGGCCTCGGCGCGGGGCTTGCCGAGGACCTGCCGCGGCGCCAGGGTCACGTTCTCGAGCACGGTCTTGTGGGGGAAGAGGTTGAACTGCTGGAAGACCATGCCGACCCGCTGGCGCACGAAGTCGAGCTCCCAGCTGGACTCGCCGGTCCCCGAACCCGGGCCTTTGCAGATGTCGTGGCCTTCGAGGAAGATCTCGCCCTGCTCGGGGGGCTCGAGCAGGTTGACGCAGCGCAGCAGCGTGCTCTTGCCCGAGCCGCTGGGGCCGAGGATGCAGACGACTTCGCCTTTGGCGACGTGCAGGTCGACGCCTTTGAGCACCTCGAGATCCCCAAAGCGCTTGTGGACCCCCTCCAGCCTGACCATCGCCTCGGCCATCGGCTATGCCACCTCGATATGGGCACCGCGGGTGATTTTGCCCTGGTTGCGGGCGATCAGTTTGTCGACCAGACGTGCCGCCGGCAGCGTGATGACCAGGAACATCAACCCGGCGAGCATGACCGCCGAGCTGTTGAACGTTTCGGCCAGCACTTCGCGGCCGACCAGCACCGACTCTCCGTAGGCGACGACGCTGACCAGGGTCGTGTCCTTGAGCAGGGAGATCATTTCGTTCAGCATCGGCGCCGGGATCTTGGTCACGGCCTGCGGGACGATGACATGGCGCATCGCCTGGCTGTGGCTCATGCCAAGCGACCGTGCCGCCTCCATCTGGCCGCCCTGGACGGCTTCGATGCCGGCCCGGTAGACCTCGGCCATGTAGGCGCCGTAGACCAGGGTCAGCGCCAGCACCCCGTACCAGAATGGGTCGGGCTGGCCGAACCACTGGGGGATGCGAATGTCCTTCGGCAGGAAGTTGAGGAAGGGGATGCCGCCGGAGATCAGCAGGATGATGATCAACAGCGGTATCGCCCGGAAGACGTCGATGTAGGCGATCGTCACTCCCCGCAGGGGTATGAGCTTTCTGCCGGCGGGAAGCTGGCGGATGAGGGCCAGGACTAGCCCCCAGAAGAGGGCCAGCACGACCACCACGGCAAAGAGCAGGAGGTTCTTCAGGAAGCCTTCGAGGACTTCGCTGAAGTGCGCTCCCATGATGTGGAAGTCGAAGTACTGATGGAAGAATTCGCTCATCGCTGTCTCCTGGTGGCGGTCTGGGGATAAAGCGAAGGGGCGCCGTCGCCGGCGCCCCTTCGTCTAATCAGACTTCCGCGTGTCGCAACGTCATTCCGCTGCTTCACCGAGGGTGAAGATTTCTTTAGGCGGTTCGAGCTTGAACCACTTCTTGTAGATCTTCGCGTAGGTCCCGTCTTCCTCGACTTCCTCGAGGCCCTGGTTTATTTCTTCGAGGAGTCCGGTTTCGCCCTGTGCGAGGGCGATTCCATACTCTTCTTCGGTCGGGACTTTTTCGGCGATTTCGACGCCGCCGCTTTTTTCGACCGCATTCGCGGCCACCGGCGCATCGATGATCACCGCTTCGACGGTGCCGGCCTTGAGAGCGTTGACCGCATCCGGGCCTTCCGGGTAGGGGCGGACTTCGGCGGCGCTGGCTTTTTCCTTGGCGAGTTCCTGCCCGGTCGTGCCCTGCTGGACGCCCACGGTCGTCCCTTCCAGGCCTTCGATGCCTTCGATATCGCTGCCTTCTTTGACCAGGACCGCCTGTTCGGAGAGGTAGTAGGGGTTCGAGAAGGCGACGGCCTTTTCGCGTTCGGGCGTGATCGTCGCCGCCGATATCACCGCGTCGAACTTGCCCTGGGCGACGTCGCGAAAGATCGTTTCGAAGGACGTGTCCTGAAATTCAGCCGTGCGACCGATCTTTTCGGCGATCGCTTCCATCAGTTCGATGTCAAAGCCGGTGTATTCGCCCGGTTTTCCCTGCTCGAACGGGGGATAGGGAATGTCGGAGCCGACCGTCAGCGTTTCGCCGCCGCCACTGGCACCGGTCGAGCTGCTGTCGTTGCTGCTTCCGCAGCCCGCCACGACGACAGAGACGACACCTACGAGGAGAACCGCGGCGAATGCGGTTAGCCGGGTCTTGCTGATCAAACCTTCCTCCGATCCAAGGGGACTGGACCCCGGCGAAGATACTTCCCGCCACAACTATGCGCAAGGAGGCTGCATCCACTCCGGCGCCCAATTCCCTAGCTATACTTTTTGAAGTAACGGGAACGACTATGCCGCGCGACCAGCTACTCAACAGGCCCTGCGGGGGACGCTTCGGCAACGTCGTCGAGTCGATCGGCAACACGCCGCTGGTCGAGCTGCCGCGCTTCTCGCCCAAGCCCGACGTCCGCATCTACGCCAAGCTCGAGGGGCACAACCCGACTGGCTCGGTCAAGGACCGCGTCGCCAAATCGATGATCGAGGCGGCCGAGGCGGAGGGCGCGATCGAACCGGGGCAGACGATCCTCGAGCCGACCTCCGGCAATACGGGTATCGCCCTGGCGATGATCTGCCGCCGCAAGGGCTACCCGCTGAAGGTGGTGATGCCCGACAACGTCACCGAGGAGCGCACCCAGCTGCTGAAGATGTACGGGGCGGAGATCGTCTACTCCGAGGGTGCCAAGGGCTCCAACGGCGCCGTCGAGGTGGCGCTGGAGATGGCCCAGGACCCGAGCTTCTACATGCCCTACCAGTACGGCAACGAGGCCAACCCGCTGGCCCACTACAACGGCACCGCGGTCGAGATCCTCGACGAGCTCGACGAGGTCACCGCCTTCGTCGGTGGGCTCGGCACCGGCGGCACCCTGATGGGCAACGGCCGCCGCCTCAAGGAGGCGAACCCCGAGACCCTGATCGTCGCCGCCGAGCCAATGCAGGGCGAGCTGGTCCAGGGCCTGCGCTCCCTCGACGACGGCTTCATCCCGCCGATCATCGACCTCTCGATCCTCGACCGCAAGATCATGGTCTCCAACCGCGACGCGATCGTCTGGACCAAGAAGCTGCTCGACGAGGAGGGCGTCTTCGCCGGCGTCTCCTCCGGCGCGATCGCCGCGATCGCCGCCCGCATCGCCGGCGAGCTCGACGCCGGCAACGTCGTCTTCCTGATCCCCGACGACGGCTGGAAGTACCTCTCCTCCGGCGTCTACACGAAGCCGATCGAGGAGATCGAGAACCTCGAC
>Ga0209624_10003245_pt1 | contig 11587 bp, 17 predicted proteins | sample JacPinW_OM2H0_O1_FD_188565 | JGI IMG/M metagenome (GOLD analysis project Ga0209624, IMG submission 188565) | Forest soil microbial communities from Algoma, Ontario, Canada - Jack Pine, Ontario site 1_JW_OM2H0_O1 (SPAdes) (version 2) | ecosystem: Environmental > Terrestrial > Soil > Boreal... | reverse complement strand
CGGCGTTGGCGGCCAGTTGGTCCAGGAAGCCCTTGAGCTGCTTGCTGCGGACCGGGTGCTGCAGCTTGCGGACCGCCTTGGCTTCGATCTGGCGAACGCGTTCGCGAGTGACTTTGAAGATGCGGCCCACCTCTTCGAGCGTGTAGGTGTAGCCGTCGCCCAGACCGTACCGCAGCTTGATGATCTCTCGCTCGCGGTAAGTGAGCGTCTTCAAGACGGTGTCGATCTTGTCCTTCAGCATCTCCTGCGTCGCCGCGTTGACGGGGCTTTCGCTCCCCTCGTCCTCGATGAAGTCGCCGAAGTAGCTGTCTTCGCTCTCACCGACGGGCCGATCGAGACTGATCGGGTGCCGCGAGATCTTGAGCACGCGGCGCGTCTCTTCCAGGCTGACGCCGGCGGCCTCGGCCGTTTCCTCGATCGTGGGCTCGCGTCCCTTCTCCTGCAGCAGCTTCTTGCTCACCTTGCGGAGCTTGGACATCGTCTCGATCATGTGCACCGGGATCCGGATCGTGCGGGCCTGGTCGGCGATCGCTCGCGTAATGGCCTGCCGAATCCACCACGTCGCGTAGGTCGAGAACTTGTAGCCGCGGCGGTACTCGTACTTGTCGACCGCCCGCATCAGGCCCGTGTTCCCCTCTTGGATCAGGTCGAGGAAGCTCAGGCCGCGGTTGCGGTACTTCTTGGCAATCGAAACGACGAGCCGCAGGTTGCCTCCCGACAACTCGCGCATCGAATGCTCGTAGCTGCCGAAGCGTTGCTCGATGCTTTCCAGGCGGGCCCGCAGGCTGGCCGGCGTTTCGAGCGTCATCATCATCAGGTCGTACAGCTCACGCTGCAGATTGGCCCGCTCGTCCTTGGCCGTCTTGAGCTTCTTCAAGTGCTCGATTTGCGACTCGAGCTCCGTCATGCGGAAACCGATCTGGGCCAGCCGCTTCATCGCGGGCTGCAGACGCTGGGTCCGCACGCTCATCTCTTCGATCAGTGTGACCATCTTCCGCCGCCGCAGGGCGAGCGCGTGCTGAGCCGACTTCCGCTCTTTCTCCGGCGTTTCCGGATTGACCATCTTCTCGAAGTCGGCGATGTTCTTCGCCCGCAGATATTCGAGCGTTTTCAAGTTCTGCGGCATCCGGCCGACGATTTGACCCTTGTCGAGCCCTTCCGTCACCGAAACCTTGATCGTGCGGTCGAACGGCAGCTCGCTGACGTTGACCTTCGACAGGATGTCGATGGCCGCCTTCATCGCGTATTCGCACTCGAGCAGCTGGCGGCGGAACCGCTTGCGGGTGACTTCGATCTTCTTGGCGAGCGAGATTTCCTGGTCGCGCGTGAGCAGCGGAATCTCGCCCATCTGCGTCAGGTACATCCGCACCGGGTCGTCGATGCGGCGGGACTTTTCTTCGCCCTCTTTCGCCTTGCGGCCGTTCTTGCCCTTCTTCTTTTCGGGCGGCTTATACGGCAGCTTGGCGTCGGCGACGATCTCCATCCCGATTTCTTCGAGAGACATCAACAGGGTGTCGAGCTTCTCGGGATTGACCGCCTCGTCCGGCAGGTAGTCGTTGACCTGGCTGAATGTCAGCCAGCCCCCCTGCCCCTTGCCGATCGCGATCAAGTCGTTGAGTTTGTCGTCAAGCCGATGCAACACGGGCGTCCTCCAGTTCAAGTCGTGGTGTTCGCTCTTGCGCGCTCGCCGTGAATGTCCATGGCGCGTCGCAGGTGGTCGCGTTGGGCCGCGTCGAACGTGCCCGAAGATTCGTTCTGGGAAGCCAGCCGCTCGACCGAAACCGCGTGCGTTTCGGCCCGGTGCTTCCAGAGCCGCAAGCTGTCTGTCAGTAGGGCCTGCTGAGCGGCGATGGCCGCCTGGGGGCCGTCGAGCCGCAACGTTTGCACCTTCGCCCGGGACGTCGTCTCGAGCGTGACGAGCAGGCCCTTGAGGTCGGCCTCTTCGGTGCCGGCAATCAGATTTTCGTACGAGGGGGACATGCCCGATTCTGCCACGCGGTAACACAACGCCAATAACCGCCGGTGGGCCTCGTCCTCGAAGTCCTCGACCACGACGACCGCTTGCACGGCGGGAAAAGCCGCCGGATCGGCGATCACGCATTCCAGCAGTTCACGTTCGAGCTTGCCTCGGGCGCTCGTCGGGGCGACCTGCCGTGAAGGGCGATTCTCGTGGGTTTGAACTGTCTTGTCGTAATTTTGAACACCGGAGACGCGCGGGGCCTGTGCCGATTTCCGTCGGCCCGCCGCCAGCATCTCGCGGATTCGCGTCTCCGTCAGCCCGACGCGGAAGGCCAGCCGGTTGAGAACGATGTTCTCACGGGCCGATCCGTTGAATCGCGGAGACTGACGGAACAGCTCCAGCATCTCGGCCACCACTTGCTCCCGCGCATCGATGGAAGCCAGGCCGTGGCGTTCGATACTCAAGCGTAGCTTGTATTCCCAGGCCTCGGGAGCCGAATCGAGCAGCGCGCCGAAGGCTTCCGCACCGTGCTCGGTGAGGAAGTCGGCCGGGTCCTTGGCGGTCGTCAGTGTCAGGATCCTCAAGTCGACGTCCTGGGAAAGAAAACGAGGAAGCGACTTTTCCGCCGCGTCGCGGCCGGCCTGGTCTCCGTCGAAGACGAGCACCACCTTGCGGGTGAATCGCTTGAGGACTCCGACGTGGTTTTCAGTCAAAGCCGTGCCTAGTGTTGCGACCGCGTGGGAAATCCCAAACTGATGAGCCATGATGCAATCGGCATACCCTTCCATCACCACGCACGAGTCGCGCCCGGCGATGGCGGGCCGTGCCACGTCCAAAGCAAAGACTACCTTGTTCTTTGCGAAGAGCGGGCTATCGGCGCTATTCAGGTATTTGGGTGCGTCGGGCGAACCGACGCCTGGCACCACGCGTCCCCCAAACGCAACGGTGCGGGCCGAGGCGTCGCGGATGGGAAACACCACGCGGCCGCGGAAATATTCGTAATATCCGTCACTCTCGCTACGCGGGGAGATCAAGCGCACTGCGGCAAGTTGTGCCGAATTGAAACGATCGCGCCCGCGACGTTGTAAAAATTGTCCCTCGATCGGCGCGTAGCCCAGGCGGAACTTTTCGATCGTCTCGGGGCTGAAATTGCGCGACGCAAGATACTCGCGGGCCGCCTTCGCCTCGGACGAGGTTTTGAGGCACGTGTAAAACTCGCTCTCCGCCCACTTCAAGACGTCGAAGAGTTCTTTCCGCGTCGGCTTGCCGTCGGATCCTCTGCCGTCCCCGCCCGGCCCACTACTCTTGGGAATCTCGAGGCCCGCCCGCGTCGCCAGCAATTCGAGCGCGTCGCGGAAGTCGACCCCTTCGGTCTTCTGCACGAAGGCGAAGCAGTCGCCCCCTTCGCCGCAGGACCAGCACTTGTACGACTGCCGGTCGGCATACACTCGCAGCGACGGGTTGTGATCGTCGTGGAAGGGGCACAGTCCAACCAGCTCGCGTCCGCCCATCCGCGATTGCAAGGTCACGCGCTCGCCGATCAGCTGCGCGATGTCGGTCCGAGCGCGGACGAGCTCTTTGAAATCGGACCGATCACCGGACGACACGCGCGACTCCTGATTGCCGAAATTCTGCTGGCGAACAAGGCCCGAAACGGGCGGTGACTTAAGGGCCTTCGCTGCTGGCTGAGGCTTTACTTCTGGGGTCGTTGAGTCTCGAAATCTGGATTGCCGACTGCTGACCGTCTGGTGTTGTTACCGTGTTATGTTCGTGCGGCGTTATGTCCGTGCGGCCGTCGTTGGTCGGGCCGTATCTTGTCGGTATTGCGGTCCTGGCCCGGAATCGCGGGATGCAAGCAGCACTCAATGCCAGCAAACTGGGGATGAGGGTTCCACGAAGGATCTGTGCGGGAAGCCGGTTGCTGCTGATTTCCGGCTACGGATTCGTTTGAAGTCGGTGATGCGTTGAAGTTGGTGATGTTTTGGAAATCGAGCCCAGCGCGAGCTCGTTCTGCCATCAACTTTTGGCGATCAACTCCGTGCCGGTTCCACCGTCGGTCGACAGCGTGCGTCGAGCGTTCGGCGATCTACTCGTGCAACCAACTCTCAGGCGTCCGGACCGAAACTCGAAGCCGCCAACGAATCGTAGGAGCTGGCTTCCGTCGGTGCCAGGATCAGGCCGAATCCATCCTCGACAACCGGTCATCCAGCGGATTGCCGAGTACTAACTGATTTGCCCGGACGATGAGCCGGGCAAGTCAACAGACGTTCAGGAAAGTCCCGCGTCCGTGCAGCGATTGAGAACAGCGAAATTCTAACCTCTACGAGCGTTGGGTCAAGGAAACGCGAAGAAAGTTAGTGCACTGCGGTCGGCCGCAACTTCAATTTCGGAACAGCCTTAAAATGATTCCCAGCCACGCAACTCCCCGGTGACCGCTAGTCTCAACTCAACCATCGACGTCGCCCCAACCCCTGACAGTCAACAGCGATAGGCCGGTTAGAGGAGTGTTAATGGACAGTTGGGATTTGAGAATTATGCGGGGCGCACTTTCGTGGTGGTGTCGTCTTTTGTCTTGTCCGGATTCGGGACAATCCAGCGTAGGCCGTTACGATACTCGTAGAGCGTCGTCATTCCCACTACCCCACTAGGGGCAGCATCCCCTTTCGCCTAACTCGCGTGCCAATCACGCAAATTCAGGTTTCAAACGGAGACACCACCACTTTCGTAGGTAGTGTCCTAATTTGAAAGCTCGCCCTTAGAGCGACCGCTGCCGCATGCATTCGAATCTGGCCAAAGACAATGGCGCATTGCTTGTTGCCGGACGCCATCACTAAGCCCGACGGCATTGTCCTTAACCGCCCCGCTGAATGGCGATGAATCCGCCGCTAGAATGACGGCATGAGCACGGGAAAGAGGCTCGCTGCTACGGCGGCTGTGTGGGTCACCTATTGCTATGCCATGTCCCTCGGAGCGCATGCATTTGAGCGCCCGGCAGACCTTTGGTTCTTTGGGGCCGCCCTCTCCGCCAGTGTGGTTGCGACTGTGCTGATCTGGGTGGTGCGCCGGTGACGGCATGAGCGACGAACCGAAGAAAGGAATCGGACGTTGGATCTGGCGGCCATTCCTCGCGATGCTCGCGTTGCTTGTGCTGTATACGCTGTCCATCGGACCGGTCAGTAGGTGGACTGATCCCGACCCTTCCAAGCACGAGACCGAGTCCCAGATCTACGCGCCGCTTTGGTGGCTTGCGCAACGATCCGACTATCTGGCCGAAACGCTGCTCTGGTACCGCAGCAAATGGATCGTGGATGCAAGCGGCGAAGATGGCGGCTGAACTCCCGTGCCAATCGCTCAAAACCCACTTTCAAACGCAGGCACTACCGTAGTGGGGGTGGTGTCGTCTCTTGAAAAGTTTCAAACGGAGCCACCCTGAACGGGGGCCGCGCCCGGAGGCCGGAGGCCAATCGGCGATCGCCGCGCTGAATCCGCCAGCTAGAATGACGGCATGAGCGGGGGTGATTTGATGACCGACAAACCGGAACGGAAGATCGACCGTTTTCGACTGGCGTTTCAGAACGGATCACTGGCCTGGGGCGCATGTGCGCTCGTCGTCTGTGTTCTGATCAGCGACGTTATCGGGGTCACTACTGGACACTGGAGCCCGCACATGGCCGATGCAGTGCTTGTGCTTGGCGGGGGAATCATTGCCGGGATTCTGCTCAGGCTTGCTCGGCGACCTTAGGAATGACGGCATGAGGCGAATTGCGCTAATCGCGTTTGTGGCCTTTGGGCTGTACGTCACGAGTGTCGGCCCGGCGCTGTGGCTTTGTCGCCATAACCTGCTCTCGCTCGACGGGTTCGTAATGTCCATGTACGCGCCGCTCGACTGGGTGCACAAGGAGTCGAGCACGGCGAGAGGGGTTTTAGACTGGTACGCCGAGCTATTCGTCAGCCGGCGACGTTGAACTCCCGTGCCAAACGCTCAAAACCGTGATTCAAACGCCCCCACCACCTTCGGTCCACGAAGACCGCTAGAATGACGGCATGGACCAAAACGCACGCCAGTGCAATGGGCTAGGCATGATTGAGAACGCCGATGGAAGTCGCGAGCATCGCCAAGATTTCGCGTATGGCAAGCGGCACGCAATCGGAACGATCCTTTACGCCATTCCATTGGTTATCGCCTTCTGTTTCTGCTGCCGCTACATCCATGTCGGTGGCCCTTGGGAGTGGGCCGCGCTTAGCGCGTTCCTCGGATGGGTGGCTCTCGGATGGGCCTTTGAGCAACATCGGATGCACAATTATTGGTGTCCGGCCTGTGGCCAAAGGATTACAGAGGCAACCCTTGATCAACGCATCGTTGACACACCTCGGCGCTACTACTGCGCTACGTGCAACGTCGAATGGGATACCGGCATTCGTGTCCCTCCGAATTCTGACTAATGGAAGTCCTCCACGGAAAGCGGCATGAGCGACGAACAAAAGAAGCAATCGCAGCCTGGCGATTGGAAGCTACGTTGGACGTTCCGCGGTATCGGGGCTCTCACACTCGCCTCGCTCCTCGCGAGTAGCTGGTTGCTCCGCGGCCAGCCCGTGGTTCCGCGGGTAATCGTAACCATGCTGGCACCCCTTGGCGTGTTTTTTGGATCGTGGACCGTCGCATGGCTATGCGGCATTAGGCCATTCGGGGGTTGAGGCGGCGTGAGCGACGAACCGAAGAAGCGGTGGATGGCGCGGATCTTGTGTAGCACTGCCATCGCGCTGTTCGTCGGACCGGGTGATTGTTGTCGCGCGCAAGAGCGGCCGCCAAAACCAGACGCACATCGTCTTGAGGTCAGGATGCCGCTCGACCAGGCGTTTGCGATGTTCCGGGCCGACCGAATCGAGTGCCACGAGTACCCCATTGCGGCTGTGCCCGGCGACGGCGGGTACGCTGTGTGGTTTTACGTCATTGAGTCGAAGAAGTCGCGAGACGCCATGATGATCGAGGCATACCAGAAATCGAAACAATCTTCGTGGATCATCCGCAACTTCACGTGGCACAACGATTGGACAACCCTCCGGGGGAAACGCGGGTCGGATTTGATGCGCGCGCGGGACCGACTCGTAAAGAGGCCGGTCAAGACGGTAGACCTCGCGGCACTCGTTCGCTTTCAGCGCGAGGGCATAGCCGCTCCATAAACTCCCGTGCCAATCCCCAACTTTCGCTTTTCAAACGCGCCCACTACCCGGTCCGGTCACTTTCATTTGCCAAGGAAGACCGTCTGTTGCGGACCCAGAGCCCGCCAGGCTCAGCTCGATGACGGAGCTCGCCGCCGCTTGGTCGCGCCGAGCCCCGCTAGAATGACGGCATGAGCGACGAACCGAAGGGCCCGCACTCGAATCGCTGGATCGTCCGAGCCGTCTGGAGCCTGGTTCTGTCGCTGGCGCTCTACCCCGCGTCGTTCGGACCCGCATGGGGGCTGTGCTGGCGGGGTTGGATTCCTGTAGGGACGTTTGACGTCGCTTATCGCCCGATGATTACGATCCAGCGGGCTGGCGGCCCGGTTGGCCGAGCCTTGCGTTGGTACCGCGGCCGATTCGGACCGCCCGATGCGTGGCACAGCGGCAGTTGGATGATTGAGGTGCCCTGATGGCCACTCGCTAAACTGTCATGCCAATCGCTTAAAACCCGGTTTCAACCGCAGGCACTACCCTTGGGTAGGTAGTGGGGGGCGAGGATCGAATGGGACGCGCTGCCCCTTGAAGAGCGGATCAGGCGCGGGAGGGGTGACATGCACAGCACGCCCGCATTTGGCGAGGAACCTTGGCCCGGCGGTTCTTTTGCTGCTTGGGGGGGGAAATCCGCCGCTGGAATGACGGCATGAGCGACGCGCTGCCACTGATTTCCATTCTTCGACGTCTCGAAGCGATCCTACGCAGAAACGACCATCCGCAAGCCGATTACGTTGCCGCAGTCGCGACGATTGCAGAATGGGACAGCACAGCTATTGGGCCGGCATTGGCGTCGGGCGCGATGTGGGGTGGTGCCGGTGCCGTGTGGGACGTTGGACAGTTTGAGCGCAAGGATGACCATTGCTGTTATTGGCGACTACTCGTCCAACTGGTCGAGGCGATGAAGGCTCAGGGAATTGAGTCGCCATCAGCGGAGTCTAGGGCGGAGATCTTCTCGCAATGGCTCGAATCGCTTGATTGAACTCCCGTGCCAATCGCTGAGGTGACGGCATGAGCGACGAACCGGATGCAGGGAGCGCCGGCGGCATTGAGATTTGCCATGGCCAGACGCGCGGCGAGTTGATGCTGATTTGCAATCGTGAGTCCTTTCAGCGCCTGCGGGATCTCGTGCTCGCTGCTGCGGGTTGCACGAGCGCCATTGAGGACCTCAATGCCTTAGTGGTAATCGAGCGCCGGGTTGGCGCGCCGAAGCCAAGCCGATTCCGGTATCTAGTGGGTTTGATTGGATGCGGCATCGCCGGGTTCGTTGTGCTTTTCGTGCTCATCGCCGGAGTCAGGGCGATTGTCGGCTGGATGCGTTGAACTCCCGTGCCAATCGCCGTTTTTCGTCCAGGATACGACCCCACTACCTGCGGGGGGGTAGTGCCTGAATTCGAAATCACCCGCAAATGGATCCGCCGCTAAAATTGCGGGCATGGATTCCCACGACCTGACGCCAGCCCAAGTCGCCGCCATCGGCGCGCGGCTCGCGCCCTACGTGCAATATCTCGCGCGCGTGAGACGGCGGATGGACGCACGGGGCTTTCCGCACACGGACGAACTGCTCCAGGCTGCTGACAGGGCTTACAGCAAGGCCCGCGACCTTTCGATCACGCTCCATTACCTTTCGTGTCAAAGCGGAGTCGGACGAGCTCCACGGACTCCGCCGTCGCTCGGACCGTTTTGCCGCTTGGGCGCGCTTCGAGACCCGCTAGAATGACAGCATGAGCAAGCGAACGAAATTCATTCGTGATTGCGCGATAAAATCTGGTTCCATCGCGCTCGTCAGTGTCATTTCTGGCCTTGCGGCAATGCGACTTCTTAACGGGCCTGAAGTGCCATCTTGGTTTTATGCGGCGATGGCCGAGGGCATGCTACTTGGAACCGCGATTTGGTTTGTAGGTGCGCTCGTCTGGGCCCTTTTATTTGCCGACGACGCGTGTGCCTGGCACAATTCCCGTGCCAATCGCTCAAAACCCGGTTTCAACCGCAGGCACTACCGTGGGGGTGGTGTCCTAATTTGAAATCGCACCCCAAATAGTCTGACGCAGCCCGCAAGGTCAGCGGTCTTCCGCCCGGCGCTGGCCCCGAGTATCGTCAATCCGCGATTCAATCGCCTTTGGCTAATCCCGGCCGGCAAGATGGATGCGATAGATCGGAATGGCTACCGCAGTCTCGCGGACGACCTTCGTTCCCTGTACGCGAAGGCCAGCGAGCGCGGAGCCGAGTTAGAGGTTTATGCGATACTGCCCGCAACGGCGCGGCTCGTCAGGAACCGGGAAAGCTATCCGCGCCTCGGATCGGTAACCGAGTTCGAGTTCGGTAAGTCGCGGACTAGGCTCGAATTTCTGCACATGGCACACCGCAGGTTCCAGCCGGAATTGGTGGCCTTGCTGGCAAAGTGCGGCGCGCTGCTGCCCAATAGAGTTAGGGGCTCGCTTTCAAAAGGGAAAGCCACGACCGCGGCGGCTTGGTGGATGCTCGCGCTCTGGGAGCACTCCAAGATTCAACCCGAGCTTATCACTGACTTCCTGGGCAGCGAGGACGACTGCGGCGAGCTTTTCGCTGGTTGGTGCTGGGACGATCCGATCGGTGCTTCTCTGTCAGCCATCGAATCAATGGGGCATGCCGCACCTAATCGGGAAGAAACGACGATCCTGATTGGCGAGTGGTCGGTTCCGATGTCTAAAACCGAATTTGCGCGCCGCATTCTGCACAAGTCGGATGCTCGCGCCCGCGATGTAGACGCGATTTTTGAGGGCTTTGAGAAGCGTCAGGTTGCCCCAAACACTTGGACGTTCAGGCTCGATACGCTTCCGCCCGAGACTCGCAAAAAGCTTGAGGGTGGAAAGCGCTAAGCTTTCGGCCATTTCCGGCCATTTCCGGCCATCTTCGCCCACCTCGACCAAAGCGCGCCAAGCCGTATTTGACGCCCCCTCCGCGCTCCGTATCGTCTCGTGAATGATGAAACGGAGGGCGGCCCGCAGACTGGCGCTGCAACGGTCTTATAAAGCGCCTGAGGGGCCGGCTGATACCCGGAAGGGTTCGATTCTCCCGGCCCCGCCGAGCACCGTCATTCCTCGGGATCCCCTCCCGGATGAAGAGGAGAAAAATGCAGAGGAGCCAAAGGGGAAAAGCCGCTCCACAGCGGAGCGAGCCGAACATCTTTGTGATCACCTTCTCAACAAATGCTACTCAGACATCGAGATCTTACGCTCAGAAGTCGCCGCGCACGCTAAGAAAGTCGACGCCCTGTTGCTCGAAAATCGCGCGCTCCAAGACGTTCGCGTTGAACTCGCTGGCCTGAAGAGTCCGCGACACCTTCTGAAGGGGCTCACTGGCGTGTGGGCATTCGCCACCGGAGTTGGCACGGCAGCCGTGGCTAAATTTCCCCAAGATGCGAATATCGCATTTTGGAACCTCACGAACTCGGCGTGCTTCGGCACCGGCATCGCGCTTCTGCTTGTGGCAGCGGTGCTGGCAGGCGTAATCGCGTACCTCTCGTGAATCCGCCGCTAGAATGACGGCATGAGACGACACGCGATTACTCTCCCCATGCTCGTGGGGTTGGCGATCTGCATCCTCGGCTGGGTGCACCAGACGGCGGCGGCAGCGAACCGTCCGCCAATTCCCGGAATACATCCGCTTTTGCAGATCGGCCTATTCGTCTTCGCTTGTGGGCCTTTAGCGTGGCTCGTCATCACCGCTTGGCCGAAAGACGACTGACGCCTCAGTAAAACTCGCGGAATGACGGCATGAGCGACGAACCGAAGAAAATCGCGTTATCACCGCTGGCAAATCACGCCCCCTGAATGACACACAGGCGAAAGGGGTGAGGCGATGAGCGATAAGCCGGACGGGAAATGGTGGCGGCGGATTCGGTGGGCCGCAGCGCTGTTGGTGCTGTACGTACTGTCGTCAGGCCCGGCGAATCGCCTTCCCGTTATGCTCTGCATCATCCTCTATTTCCCGCTTGTTATGCTCGGTCATTACTGCCCGCCCTTCGGCGATTTGTGGGATTGGTACCTTAATTTATGGGGCGGATAACCCCTGAACTCCCGTGCCAAACCGCAACTTTCGTCCAGGATACGACCCCACCACCGTAGTGGGGGTGGTGTCCTAATTTGAAATCCCCCCCAAATAGTCCGACGCCCAAGATGCGAATAATCGCATTTTGGAACTCACGAACTCGGCGTGCTTTGGCAACGGCATCGCGCTTCTGCTTGTTGCCGCAGTGCTGGCAGGCGTAGTCGCCTACCTCTCGTGAATCCGCCGCTAGAATGACGGCATGAGCAAATCCGATCAGCCGGACCGCAGCAGGCTGATTCGCCGGGAATGGATCATTGTTCCCGCCTGGAGATTGACGGCATGAGCGCTTGGTCCGTCGCGATTCAGATCGCACTGAACATCGCC
>Ga0209624_10003244_pt1 | contig 11589 bp, 14 predicted proteins | sample JacPinW_OM2H0_O1_FD_188565 | JGI IMG/M metagenome (GOLD analysis project Ga0209624, IMG submission 188565) | Forest soil microbial communities from Algoma, Ontario, Canada - Jack Pine, Ontario site 1_JW_OM2H0_O1 (SPAdes) (version 2) | ecosystem: Environmental > Terrestrial > Soil > Boreal... | reverse complement strand
CCCCCCCCCCCCGCCGCTTCGCGGCACGGGAGGAAGGCGCGCGCCGGCCGGCGCCACTTGCGCATCCTCCCCTGCGAAGCGGGGGAGGGGGACCGCGTCCAACGCGGTGGAGGGGGCGGCGCCCGCGCAAAGTCGTCGGTCAGCCAGCGCCTAGCCATCGGTCTCAGCTCGGCCTCGGCCGCAAATGCGGCGACAGGCGCCGTTCAAGCGCGAGGAAGCCAGCGCCGATGATATAGTTGACGACAAAATAGATGGCGCCGGCAAGGATGAGCGGCAGATAGGTGACGAGCGTATCGTTGCGGATCTTCAGCGCGACGCTCATCACGTCCCACAAAGTGATGAGCGAGACCAGCGCCGTCGACTTCACCATCGAAATCATCTCGGTCGAATAGGCCGGAAGCGCATGCCTCAGCGCGATCGGAAACATGATGCGGCGGAACATGAGGAGCCTGGACATGCCGCAGGCGCGCGCCGCCTCGACCTGTCCATGCGGCACCGCAAGGAACGCGCCGCGAAAAATTTCGGTCTGATAGCCCGCGGTGCAAAGCGCGAGCGACAGGACGGCGCAGTTGAAGCTGTCGCGCAGAAACGGCCAGGCGACGCTTGCCCGCACTGCTGGCAGCGAAGCGAGGCCGTAATAGACGACGAAGAGCTGGATCAGGAGCGGCGTGCCGCGAAACACTGCGACATAGGCGCGGGCGAAAAGCTCAAGCGGCTTCCGGCCGCTCACCCTCATCCATGTCACGCCCGCAGCGATGAGCGCGCCAAGGACCACTGAAAAGAACCAGACCGAGAGCGTGAGGGGCAATGCGGCGAGCAGGCGGACGAAGGTTTTCGAGATGAAATCGAAGTCCATCGCCGCCTCAGCTCGTCGCCCTGCGCATGCCCCGCGTGGCGCGCGCCTCGGCGAGGTCGAAGAAGCGGGTGGTCGCGAGCGTCATCACGAAATAGAGCGCGGCGCCGCCGAGATAGAAGGCAAAAGGTCGGTGCGTGGACCCGGCGCCGACCTGACTTATGCGCATAAGCTCGGTCAAGCCGGTGACCGAGATCAGCGACGAATCCTTGAGCGCCACCTGCCAGAGATTGCCAAGTCCCGGCAAGGCAAAACGAAGAACCTGCGGCGCGATGATGCGGCGAAACAACAGCGCCCGATTCATGCCGACGCTGACCGCAGCCTCGAGTTCGCCGCGAGAGATGGCGAGATAGGCGGCGCGAAATACCTCGGCCTGATAGGCGCCCGAGATGACGCCGACGGCGAGCGCGCCAGCCGCAAAGGACGGCACTCCGACGAAGCCCTCGTGACCGAGAGCGTGGGCCGTTTCGGTGAGAAGCGTCGAAGTGCCGAAATAGACGAAATAGACGATGAGCAGTTCCGGCAAGCCACGGAACAGAGCCGCGTAAGCCTGCCCGACGCCGCCCGCGAGCAGCCTTCCCGAGAGCCGGGCCCAAGCGACGAGGCCGCCGATCGCCGCGCCGATAAGGAGGCCGCAAGCGGAGACGAGAAGCGTCATCGCCGCGCCTTGGAGAAGCGCGAGGCCCCAGCCGCCTGGGCCGAAGCCGAAAATTGCGAGATCGCCCACCCCGGCGTCCCAGGGCGCGCTCTTTCAGCGCAAGAGCGCGCCCAAGCCCCTTATTGGGGCGTCAGGTCGACCTTGAACCATTGTTCCGAATATTTCTTGACCGACCCGTCGGCAATCGCTGCCGCAAGCACCTTGTCGAATTTGGCTGTCAGATCCGCGTCGCTCTTGCGGATGCCCATGCCCTCGCCCACGCCGAACACGCCGCCGATGAACTTCGGTCCGACGATGGCGAGCCCCGCGGCGTCCGGCTTTTCGGCCGTCGCCATGTTGGTCGGAAGATCCTCGAGCGCGGCGTCGATGCGGCCGGACTTGAGGTCGAGGTCGCGGTCGTCGGTGGTCTTGTATTCCTTAACCGTCGCGATGTCCTTGAGATACTGGCTGGCGAAGTTGGCGTGCGTGGTCGAAACCTGCACGCCGAGCGTCTTGCCCTTGAGCGCCGCCTGCACCGACTTTATCGCCGCGTCACCGGCAGCAGGATCCTTGTCGAGATTGATAAGCGTGCCCGCGCCCTTCGCCTTGGCGAGCGGGCTGTCCTTTGGCGCGAGGAAGGAGCCCGGCGAGGCCGCGTAGGGTTTGGAGAAATCGATCTCCTTCTTGCGCTCGTCAGTCACCGCCATGCCGTCCATGATGACGTCGAACTTGCCGGCTTTCAGGCCCGGGATCATGCCGTCCCAGTCCTGGGCGATGACCTTGCATTCGAGGCCCGCGCGCTTGCAGAGGTCGTTGGCGAGGTCGACCTCGAAGCCGACGATCTTGCCGCTCGAGTCGGTCAGGTTCCAGGGCTCGTAGGCCCCTTCCATGCCGATGACGACCGTCTTCCAGTCCTTGGCAAAGGCTGTTGGCGCAAGAGCCAACGCGGCGGCGAGCGAAACGCCCAAAGCCGCCGATTTCATCAATTTCGAGCCCATCAGCTTTCCTCCAGTGCTTGCCTTGACGCCAATCGCCCGCGGAGAACCGACCGCCAGCGCAAACGCAAATTCATGCCGCCGCTTTGATCGAAGCCCCGACCTTGTCCATGATCTCGCCGATCTCGTTCTCGCTGACGATGAGCGGCGGGGTCAGTTCGATCGTGTCGCCGGCCGGCCGGATCATGATCCCCGCATTGAAGAACGAGTGGTCGAGCGCGCGACGGACACGCTCGCCAGGGCTCCCTTGAACGGGCGCGAGATCGATTGCGCCGGTCAGGCCCACGCAGCGGATGTCGACGACATTGGGCAACCCCTTGAGCCCCATGATGGCGTCATACCACTTGGGCTCGAGCGCCTTGGCGCGCTCGAACAGGCGCTCGTCGCGATAGAGGTCGAGCGTCGCCAGCGCCGCGGCGCAGGCGAGCGGATGCCCCGAATAGGTATAGCCGTGGAAGAGCTCGATGGTTTGTTCCGGCCCATTCATGAAGGCGTCGTAGATGGGCTTGCGCGCGATCACCCCACCCATCGGCACGGCGCCGGAAGTGACGCCCTTGGCGAAGGTGATCATGTCGGGCTGCACGTCATAGCGCTCGGCGGCGAACGGCGACCCGAGACGGCCGAAGCCGGTGATCACTTCGTCGAAGATGAGCAGAATGCCGTATTTGTCGCAGATCTCGCGCAGCCGCTTGAGATAGCCCTTGGGCGCTGGCAGGACGCCGGTCGAGCCGGCCATCGGCTCGACGATCACCGCGGCGATGGTGGAGGCGTCGTGCAGAGCCACGATGCTCTCGAGCGCGTCGGCGAAATGGGCGCCCCATTCCGGCTCGCCCTTGGTGAAGGCCTGATGCTCGCGATTGTAGGTCGCAGGCAAATGGTCGACGCCCGCCAGCAGCGAACCGAAGTGCTTGCGGTTGTTGACCATGCCGCCGACTGAAATGCCGCCGAAGCCCACGCCGTGATAGCCGCGCTCGCGGCCGATAAGGCGCGTGCGCGAAGCCTGGCCCCGCACATTGTGATAGGCGAGCGCGATCTTGAGCGCCGTGTCGCAGGCCTCGGAGCCGGAATTGCAATAAAACACGTGATCGAGATCGCCTGGCGCGAGCTCGGCCAGGCGCGAGGCCAGCTGGAACGCCAGCGGATGGGCGAACTGGAAGGTCGGAGAGAAATCGAGCTCCGCCGCCTGGCGCTGGATCGCGGCCACGATCGAGGGCCGATTGTGTCCGGCGTTGCAGCACCATAGACCCGCCGTGCCGTCGAGGATCGCCCGCCCCTCAGGCGTGTAATAATGCATGTCCTTGGCGCGCGAGATGAGCCGCGGCCTCTTCTTGAAGGCGCGATTGGGCGTGAACGGCAGCCAGAACGCGCTCAAGTCGTTCGGAACCTCCGCGCGCGGCGCGGGCTTGACGGCGGCGGCGGTGTTCATCGGCTCGGCTCCCTTAAGCGCAATCATCATTGCCGCGGACAATGGCCGCGGCGCCCCTGTTTGTCCAGTTTTCCGTGATCAATCGGCTGACTCTCGGTCAAGCCAGCGCCGCGCCAGCTCTCGCCCCTAGAGAAAGAGGCGCTCGCCGATTCTCAAAGGCGCTTGCCTCTGAGTCGCTCGGAAGGCCGGCGTAACAAATCCTAACAAATGCGCTATTGCCTCTTGCAACGAATGGTTGTATTAACTATGCTATACAACCTAGAGGCATCGAGGACGATGATGGAGCGGATGGTGGTTAGCCTCATAGCGCTCGGCGTCGCAGGGGAAGCGGCGTTTTCCACCAAGGTGAGCTGACACAGAAGCAACGGAGGGCGTGGGATATGTGGACCGATGCGGCGATTGAAACTCTGAGGCAAATGGCGCTCGAAGGAAAAAGCGCGAGCACCATTGCTGCTGCGCTCGGCGCGCCGTCGCGCAACGCCGTCATCGGCAAGGCGAACCGGATCGGCGTCAAGCTCACCGGCAACATCCATTGCTCGGCGCCCCGAGCTTCTCGGCCAAGCACGGGGCGACCCCGCCGGCCGGCGATCGCTCGCGTCAACGCTCCTTCGTGGAAGCGAGCCGCTGTTCCCGCCGTCCAGCGCGAACGGAAGCCCGCATGGGCGTTCGCCCAGGCCCAGGTCGGGGAGATGTTGAAGGTCGGGCTCGAGGAGATCAACGAAAGCGCTTGCCGCTGGCCAATTGGCGACCCAACAAGTGAGGAATTCGCCTATTGCGGCATTCAGTCCGCGAAGGGCCGCTCCTATTGCGCCGGACATTGCCGGATGGCCTATAAGCCGCCGAATTCGCGGGTCTGGGACGGCCAGCGTTACGTGTCGATCGAGTCGATGGCCGCGTGAAGCTGCGACAAGCGGCTTGATTTCAGCGAGACGGACGGGGGCGCGCGCCCGCGCGGGCGACGCTTTCGCGCGGGCGCGATCTTTTTCATGTCGCGCCGTCGCCCTCTCTCGCCGCATCGGCCGTTTCGCTAAGGGGTGTCGACCGGGCGTTTTTTGGGGAGTTCCATCATGTCCAATGCATCCCTCACTCGCCCGCTCGGAACGGCCATGGTCGGCGGCGCGATCGCGATGGCGGTTCTCGACCTTTTGGTGCGGAAAAACATCCTCACCGTCGACGATGTGCAGGGCGCGCTCACGACAGCCCAGAGCTCGCTCATCAGTTCCCCTGCGGTGCACGGTTCTCTAGACGGCGCCAGGATCATCGGCGAGATCAAAGATCTGTTCGCACGCCGCGAGCGCGGCTTCCTCAACGAGGTTCGCCGATAAACATGCTGGTCGGGGTGCGGGAGAACGTCGCGACCCTCAAGCGGCAGGGCAGGATCCGGGACGAAATCCTCGCAGCGAAGTCAACCGCAGCCTATGACGCGAAGTTCGGCGCCTTCGTCATCGATCCCGGCTTCTTCACCCGGCTCGTCTATGAGGGCGTCTGAGCCCCCTGCCCCAAACCGGCACGCCCGGCCCTGACCCTTGGTAACCTCCCAGCAACCTTAAGCCCCGATAAACGAATCGGTTCGCATTGTTCGCTTTTTGTTAAGCGACAGCGCGGGGACGTGAACTCAAAACACGGGCGCTGGCTTCGCCTATGGGTCGCTCGCGTATCGGATGGGCTCTTTCGGTCGCCGCGCCGTGGTGCGTGGCCGTCGCGGTGCTCGTCTCGATCACCGCGGAAGCGGAACAGGAGCCGCTCGGATTCATGAGCGCCTTCGCTCCGACCGGATTGATCGGCGCCTCGGGCGGGCTCAACCGGGCGACCCTCGCGGGCCGCTCGTTGCGCGTGGTGGATGAAGACGGCGCGCCGCTGCCGATCGTCCAGGCCCGCTTCGTGACCGGCGATCGAGACGAACTCTCGGCGAATTCCGACGAGAGCGAGCCGAAGGGGGCGCTGAAGCAGCCGGGCCGGGCGTTCCCGGCTGTCGACCGCGGCGCCAAGGGCGATCCGCTGATCGGCCCTCGCCCCGGCTTCAACGCCGGACGGCTGAACGGCAAGCGAACTCAGGCCGACCCCTACCCGCCCAGTTCCTGGCCCCATGAGCTTGAAGATCGGCGCGACGACGAATTCGACTTGGGCCATACGATGAGTCCTCAGCGGCCGGCCGATGGCGATGAGCCGGAGACCGCGGCGCTCAGTTTCGATGATGGCGCGACGCCGGCGGCGCCACTCGAATTCGCGCTCAACTCCTCGTCGCCGACTTCGAGCGACGGCGTGGTGGTGGTCGTCGAGACCGACGGCTCGGGGCTGACGACGGTTCCGCAGCTGTCAGCCGCAGACGGCAAGCCGAACTACGCTGCGCTCATCGATCCGAAGGACAGCGCGCGTCAGATGCGCTGCCTCGCCGAAGCGATCTATTTCGAATCTCGCAGCGAGCCCGAGGAGGGCCAGGCGGCAGTGGCCCAGGTGGTGCTCAACCGGGTGCGCAGCGGCATCTATCCGGCCACCGTCTGCGCCGTCGTCTATCAGGACCGCAACCGCCCGTTCGCCTGCCAGTTCACCTTCGCCTGCGAGGGCAAGTCGCTCCGAATCGAGGAGCCGGCGCCGTGGGCGGTCGCCACCCGGATCGCTGAGGCAGTGGTGAGCGGCGCGAACTACAATCCCAAAGTCGGCGAAGCGGTCAATTATCACGCCAATTACGTCGCGCCGTTCTGGGTCGGCTACTTGAAACGGGTGGACCGCATCGGCGCCCACATCTTCTACGCCATGCGCGACGGCGTGAACTGGGCGCCCGGAGCGCTCAACGGACGCGGCGATCTGCCGCCGGTCGCCAACTGACCGCAAGGCGAAGCGCAAAATCGAAACATTGTTCGCATTTGCCGCCCGACCGGCCCGCCTGTTGACGCCCGTCAGGAAGACGGATGCTGCCTTTGGCGCTGCGTCATCAGATGGACCAGATGCACGCGCGATTCGAAGGCGCTCATCATGCGAGTCGAAGCCTCGTGCAACATAGTGTTGGCCACATGATCGAGGAGATGGCTCTTGAACTGAAAGTCGACAACGAGGTCCACATGAGTCTTGTCGCCTGCTGGCGTGAACGTCCACGAATTTGTCAGGCGCTCGAGCGGGCCCCCTTCCGTTGCGCGCACCAGCACTTGCCGCGGTCGATCCAGCGTAACGTGGCTCGTAAAGCTTTCCCGGAATGGGCCGAACCCGATCTCGAGTTCAGCGATGATTTCCTGCGGACTGTCGCGGTGGATACGCGCGCCGGTGCACCAGGGCACGAATGAGGGATAGTCCTTAACGTCCGCCACGACCGAGAAAAGCTCGTCGGCCGTGTAGGCAAGCGTCTTTTGCTCCTCGTGTCGCGGCATATCTCTGCTCCTGTTGAGCTGTTCAGCATGGCGCATAATCGCGGCCCCTGACGTCATTCACAAATCGCGGCGTTTTCTGAGGCAATCAGAAACGCGCCTATGATCCTCGGCCGATTTCAACGCGGACGGGTCATTCCGACATTCTCTAGGAGAACGCCGATGAGCAATTCGCGAACTGGGAAATGAACGGGGCAACATGATCGGCGGCGGGAGCGTCAGCCTCAACGCCGGGCCAGCCGATGATTTTCGCAAGGGAGCAGCCCACGATGACCATCATTATCACCGCCTTTGAACGGTCGCCCGATGGCGGCAAGGGACTGGCGCGTGACACGCGCGTTCGCTGGGCGCTCGAAGAAGTGGGTCAACCCTACGAGGTTCGTCTTGTTTCGTTCGGGGCGCTGAAGGAGCCCGCGCATCTCAAGCTTCATCCTTTCGGTCAGATTCCGACCTATGAGGAAGGCGGTCTCGCCCTGTTCGAGACGGGGGCGATCGTGTTCCATATCGCCGAGCGCCATGCGGGCCTGCTGCCAGACGACGGCAACGCCCGTGCGCGTGCGATCACATGGATGTTCGCCGCGCTCAACACGGTCGAGCCGCCGATCCTCGAACTCGGAACCGCGAAGCTTCTTGAGGGCGACAAGTCCTGGTCCGCGCAACGCATGCCTCTCGTCGAGGATCGCGTCCGCGACCGGCTGGGCCAACTTTCCCGTCGCCTTGGCGGCGCCGACTGGCTCGATCGCGCATTCAGCGCGGGCGACCTGATGATGGCGTCGGTGCTCATCAGGTTGAAAGCATCGGGCATTCTGGGCGAATATCCGAACTTAGCCGCCTATGTCGCCCGCGGCGAAGCGCGGCCGGCCTACAAGCGCGCCTTTGACGCCCAATTGGCGCTTTACACCGGCAAGCCGCCGACAGGCTGATCGGGTCCGTCGTGGGCCCCGAAGTCGTCATCCGAGTTTTTCGTTCACGCCGAGGCATACGACGTCCCCGCTTGCGTGCGCGGGAAGGCGCCGCTCGCCTCGGGCCTCGAAGCACGGGTCACTATCGACGTGCGCGGCGGACGGCCGGCAGGGGAAGCTTGGTCTATGTTGACGCGCGAGTAAGTCATTGAAAAGCCGGATTCGGAAAAATAAACGCTAGTAAACGCTAGCTGTTTTACTAGCGTTTACTAGCGTTTATGGGGTTTTACTGGAGTTTATTTGCGGGGGATCTCGCGCTCGGTTGTACTTCCGCCTCACGCGGAGACGACTCCGCGGCGCCGGTCACGCGCCAAGCAGGCTCTCGGCCGGCGTGTACGGCAGCCCATGCGCCGCCGCGACCGCCTCGCAGGTGAGCTTGCCCTCGTGCACGTTGAGGCCGGCGCGCAGGTGCGGGTCGTCCTTCAAGGCCTTGCGCCAGCCCTTGTCGGCGAGCGCGAGGGCGAACGGCAGGGTCGCGTGGTTCAGCGCAAAGGTCGAGGTCCGGGCCACCGCGCCCGGCATGTTGGCGACGCAATAGTGCACGATGCCGTCGACGACATAGGTCGGATGCGAATGCGTGGTCGGCTTCGACGTCTCGCAGCAGCCGCCCTGGTCAATGGCGATGTCGACGATGACCGCGCCCGGGCGCATCGTCTTGAGCATGTCGCGGGTGATGAGCTTGGGCGCAGCCGCGCCGGGCAGGAGGACCGCGCCGATGACGAGATCGGCGCTTCGCACGAGATCCGTGATCGAGGCGCGGGTGGAATAGACCGTCCGCAAAGCCGAGCCAAACTCGGCCGACAGGCGCTTCAGCGCCTCGTGCGAGCGGTCGACCACGGTGACGGAAGCCCCCATGCCGACCGCGATCGTCGCTGCGTGAGTTCCCGAGACGCCGCCGCCGAGGACGAGCACGTTGGCCGCCGCGACGCCGGGCACGCCGCCGAGCAGCACCCCACGCCCGCCTTGCGCCTTCTCCAGGGAATGCGCGCCGACCTGCGGCGCGAGGCGACCGGCGACTTCCGACATCGGCGTCAACAGCGGCAGACCGCCATAACGGTCAGTCACCGTCTCGTAGGCGATACAGGTCGCGCCCGACGCCATGAGGTCGCGCGTCTGCGCGAGATCGGGCGCGAGATGCAGGTAGGTGAACAGGATCTGACCTTGACTGAGCCGCTTCCGCTCTTCGACAAGCGGCTCCTTGACCTTCACGATCATCTCGGCTTCAGCGAAGACATCAGCCCCGGTCGAAACGATCTTGCCTCCGGCGCGAACATATTCCTCGTCCGTAGACCCGGAGCCGAGACCGGCCGACGTCTCGACAATGACCTTGTGCCCGTGATGGACGAGCTCGGCGACCGCGGCCGGAGTCATGCCGACCCGGAATTCGTTGTCCTTGATTTCCTTGGGAACGCCGACGAGCATGGGCTCACTCCGAAAGCGCGCTTAAAACCAACTTCACGGAGGTTATCGCAGGAAATTCGCCGCACGGACACTGGCTTTGGCTCTTCACCTTTCTCTCTGTTATAAGCGCCAACTCGCTGCGGCGCCCGACAGGCCGTGAATCCGCGAGGAATTTCGAGAGGGGAGCCCATGGGTTCGATCAAACGGCGGCTCAGAGCGTGGTCCTTCGCAGCAGCGGGGGCCGCGTTGGCTCTGGGATCGGCGAACGCCGGAACGCTCGACAAAGTGCGGCAGGACAAGGCGCTCCGTATCGCCTTCCGGGACGACGCGCCGCCTTTCTCATTCACCGACTCGACCGGCCTGCCTATCGGCTTCATGATCGATCTCTGCCAGTCAGTCGCGAAGCATATCGGCGAGCAGCTCAACATCAGCGATCTCAAGGTCAACTATGTTCTGGTGACCGCCGCGAACCGATTCGAGGCGATCGAAAACGGCAAGGCCGATCTCCTCTGTGAGCCGACCTCGGCTACGCTCTCCCGCCGCGAGCAAATCGACTTCTCGATCGCGACCTTCGTCGACGGGGCGAGCCTGCTTGTCGCCGGCGATGGCCCTGGTGACTTCGGCGCGCTCTCCGGCAAGAAGATCGGGGTTCTGGCCGGCACCACGACCGAGCAAAGTCTGCGCGACACTTTGGCGAGTGCCAATATTGCCGCGGAAATCGCACTCGCGAAAACTCACGAAGACGGGCTCGCCATGCTCGATAAGGGGGAGATTGTCGCCTATTTCGGCGATCGGGCGATCCTCTCTTATCTCGCCTCCAAGAGCAGCGACGCCAGCAAGCTGCGTCTCGCAGACAACTATTTCTCTCTCGAACCCTATGCGCTCGCACTCGCGCACGGCGACGAGGATTTCCGCCTTGCAGTCGATCGCGCGCTGAGCCACATCTACCGGTCGGGCGAGATCGCCCAAGTGTTCGCTCATACGTTCGGCGCCCAGACGCAGCCGAGCGACACTTTGAAGGCTCTTTATTTGGTTTCGGCTTTGCCCGATTGAAGCGACGTCCCTGGAGTCAAAAGGAGGCGACGTGACCGAGGCAAAGCCCGACATCGCGACAATGCCTTTCGAAGCGGCGCTCGCGGAGCTCGAACAGATCGTCGATCAACTCGAAAAAGGCGCAGTGGCGCTGGATGAATCGATCCGGCTTTACGAACGAGGCGAAGCGCTGAAAAAGCGCTGCGACGAACTGCTCAAGAACGCCGAAATGCGCATCGAGAAGATCACGCTCGCAGCGGACGGCGGGTTCAAGGGACTCACTCCGCTCGACGACGACTAACTGCCGCTGGCGGTCTCGCCGCGGGGCGGAATGATCTGCCGCAAAACGCTGAGCAACGCGCGTTGCGAAACCACCTGTTAACCCGTTTCCGCTCAACTCGTTCAACATTCATTAATTCCTGGCCCTGATCCAAAGGACCCGGGACCAACGTTTCGAGCGCGGAAGTGATGCGGACGATCGCGTTTGTGAGTCAAAAGGGCGGCTCGGGGAAGAGCACAATCGCCTCATCACTGGCCGTCGCGGCGTACGAAACGAAAGAGGAAGTCTGCGTCGTCGACATGGACCCGCAAGGCTCGCTCACGCGTTGGGCGAAGATCCGCGCAGCCGGCGACATCGACGTCATCGCCTCGGGAGCGGCGCGCCTGCCGGCACTACTCGCCTCCCTCGAGCGCAAGGGTGTGACGCTCGCAATCCTCGACACTCCAGGCGCGGAAGGGGCTGCGTCCTCGAGTGCAATGCGGGTTGCCGATCTCAACATCGTCCCTTCCCGCCCGAGCATGTTCGACATGTGGGCCAGCGCCCGAATGAGCTGGACCCCGGATTTAGGACCATTGGCTAAGGTGTGAAATGTCCTGCTCTGTCGCAACCGATGGAGCGAGGAATGACGAAGTCACGCAAGAAGT
>Ga0209624_10003242_pt1 | contig 11593 bp, 6 predicted proteins | sample JacPinW_OM2H0_O1_FD_188565 | JGI IMG/M metagenome (GOLD analysis project Ga0209624, IMG submission 188565) | Forest soil microbial communities from Algoma, Ontario, Canada - Jack Pine, Ontario site 1_JW_OM2H0_O1 (SPAdes) (version 2) | ecosystem: Environmental > Terrestrial > Soil > Boreal... | reverse complement strand
GTCGGTCGCAAACACCGGATTCAAATCCATCTCCGAGATCTCGGGAAAATCCGCCACCAGCGACGACACGCGCTCGATCATGCTCGATAGCGCCGCCCGATCCACGGGCTTTGCACCGCGGACGCCTCGCAAGATCTCCGCCGCCTGGATGCCGTCCAGCATCGATAGCGCATCTTCGTTCGACGCGGGCGCCAGCCGAAATGTAATGTCCTTGAGAACTTCCACCAGGATGCCGCCGAGCCCAAAGGCCACGAGCTTGCCGAACGCCGGGTCGGTCACGGCGCCAATGATGACTTCCTGACCGCCCATCAACATCTGTTGGATTTGCACACCCAGTATTTCCGCCTTGGCGTCATACTTGCGAGCGTTGGCGACGATGGTGGCGTAGGCCTCCTTGGCGTGTTCCGCCGACTTGACGCCGACGATGACGCCGCCCGCTTCGGTCTTGTGCAGGATCTGCGGCGATACGATCTTCATCACCACCGGAAACCCGATCCCGGAGGCGAGCTTGACGGCTTCCTCGGCCGAGGTCGCGACGCCCTCCTTCGGAATGGTGATGCCGTACGCCTCGCAAACGCCTCGTGCCTCGGGCGCCGTCAATGCCTCGCGGCCGGCAGCCTTGGCTTGATTGAGAATTTTTCGAACGGCACTTTTATCGTATGACATGTCTTGAATTTCCTCGGAAATTTGAGCGCGGGTGTGCGGCATTGCCGTCCGGTCCGGCTTGTTAAATGACTTTCTTTAATCGCAGCGCGGCGACATCCGCGGGCGCAAACCCCAGCTCCGCCAGCACTTCGTCGGTATGCTCACCGAGCAGCGGCGATCGGGTGACGTCGGTGGGGCTGTCGCTCATCTTGATAGGATTGCCCACGGTCAGGTACTTGCCGCGTTTGGGATGATCCACCTCGACGATGGTGCCGGTCTTGCGCAGCGAAGGCTCGTGCGCCAGCTCTTCCATCGACAGGATCGGGCCGCAGGGGATGTCGTGCTCGTTGAGCAATGCCATTGCTTCGAATTTGGTCTTGGTCGACGTCCATGCTTCCACGGTCGCGAACACCTCTTTCAGCCTCGGCAGCCGCGCGTTCGGCGTGGCGAAGTCCGGATCGGTAATCCATGACTCCTTGCCGATCACCTGGCAGATCGCCTTCCATACCGGAGCTTGCGCGATGAAGTACAGATAAGCATTGGGATCGGTTTCCCAGCCCTTGCATTTAACGATGGTTCCCGGTTGCCCGCCACCCGAAGCATTGGCCGCACGCGGCACTGCACTGCCGAACTTGCTGTTCGGGTACTGCGGGTACTCCTTCATGACATGCGTGCGCTCGAGGCGCTGCTGATCGCGGAGCTTGACGCGGCACAAGTTGAGCACGCCGTCCTGCATGGCCGCCAACACCTTTTGTCCGCGCCCGGAGGTGTTGCGCTGATAAAGCGCCGCCACGATCCCCAGAGCCAGGTGCAATCCGGTGCCGCTGTCGCCGATCTGCGCGCCCGTCACCAACGGCGGGCCGTCATCGAAGCCGGTGGTGGAGGCTGAACCACCGGCGCATTGCGCAACGTTTTCGTAAACCTTGCACTCCTCGTACGGACCGGGACCGAATCCTTTCACCGAGGCCACGATCATGCGCGGATTGAGCTCCTGGATCCGGGCCCAGGTGAAGCCCATGCGATCGAGCGCACCGGGAGCGAAATTCTCCACCAGCACATCGCAGTGCTTGACCAGCTTTTCCAGGACCTGCTTGCCTTGCTCGCTTTTGGTATCGAGCGTCACCGAGCGCTTGTTGTGGTTCAGCATCGTGAAGTACAGACTGTCCACGTCCGGTATGTCGCGCAGCTGTTCGCGCGTGATATCGCCCGCGCCGGCTTTCTCGACCTTGATGACATCGGCGCCGAACCACGCCAGCAGCTGTGTGCAGGTAGGGCCCGACTGCACGTGCGTGAAATCGAGAATTTTGACTCCGTCTAACGCCTTACCCATGAAAACTCCAGAGGCCCATCACTTGTACATTGTTTGATTCTTGGTACCCGGAGCGTATTCGCGCGGATCGACCCAAATATTGATCACTGCCGACTTGCGCAGTTTGTGCACCGACTCGCGCGCGCGCTTCAACGCCGGCGCAATCTGCGCCGGATCGCGAACTTCCTCGCCGTAACCACCCAGCATTTCGGCGAACTTGCCGAAGGGCACGTCGCCCAAAAGATTGCCGACATTGCCGCGCTGCTCGCCGTATTTCGCCAGCTGCCCATAGCGAATCTGATTCATCGCCGAATTGTTGCCGATCACTGCGATGTAGGGGACGCCGAACCGATTGGCCGTCTCCATATCGAAGGCGGTCATGCCGAAGGATCCGTCGCCGTAGTAGCACAGCACTTCTTTGGACGGGTTCGCAAGACCGGCCGCGATCGCAAATCCTGTGCCCACGCCGAGGGAGCCCAACGCACCCGGATCCATCCACTGGCCAGGGTTCCGCGGCCGGACTGCCTGGGCGGAGATGGTGACCACGTCGCCGCCGTCGCCGATATAAATGGTGTTGTCGGCGAGGAACTCATTCAATTCCCACGCGACCCTATAGGGATGGATCGGCACGCTGTTCGACTTGAACAATGGCATGAGCTTCTCGCCCGCCACCACCTCGGCATCGCTGAGCTGCTTCAGCCACTGCTGACGGGCCTGGCGCTTGTCGCCCTTGATACGGCCGCCGGCGGCTGCCAGCACCGCGCCGAGAATGGCGCCCGGATCACCCACCAATCCTAAATCGATGTCGCGATTCTTGCCGACGGTGCGGTAGTCCATGTCGATCTGCACCAGCTTCAGATCCTTGCTGATTCGCTTGCCGTAACCCATGCGAAAATCGAACGGGGTTCCGACGATCACCAGCACATCGGCGCTGGCGAAGGCCTGGGTTCGCGTGCGATCGAAATGATGCGGATCGCCGGGGGGCAATAGTCCGCGGCTGGCGCCGTTGAAATAGCCCGGGATATCGAGACCGCGAAGCAGCGCAATCGCCTCTTTGTGGCCGCGCGCAGTCCAGACCTGCTGCCCGTACAGAATGGCGGGCCGCTCGGCATTGACGAGCAGATCGGCCAATTTCTCGATGTCGCGCGGATCGCCGGCCGACTTGGTTGATGCACGATACTTGCCGGGCTGAGGAATCACGGCCTTGGTGATATCCACTTCGCGATCGAGAACGTCACGCGGAATCTCCAAGTACACCGGTCCGGTCGCGCCATTGAATGCCTCGCGCGCCGCCATGGAAATCATGTCCGCGACGCGTTCGGTGCTCGAGACTGAGGCTGCGAATTTGGTGATCGGCGTCATCAGCTCGACATGCGGCAGATCCTGCAGAGATCCCATCTTGTGCTGCGTCAATGCGCCCTGGCCGCCGATGTGCAGAATTGGGCTCTCCGATCGGAACGCGGTGGCAACGCCGGTCACGGCATTGGTACATCCCGGACCCGCGGTGGTGACGACGCAGCCCAGCTTGCCCGTTTGCCGCGCATAGCCATCTGCCGCGTGCGCCGCGACCTGCTCGTGGCGCACGTCGATGATGCGAATGCCTTCATCGACGCAGCCGTCGTAGATGTCGATGATGTGCCCGCCGCAGAGCGTGAAGATGGTATCCACACCTTCATTCTTGAGCGCCTTGGCCACCAAATGACCACCGGAGATCACGCTCGCGTCGCGGCTCTTGCGTTGCAGGGTATCTTCAGCCGTCGTGGCCTTGGGCGGACTCGATGTGGGATTTACGGTTGCCATTGTCTCTCCAGATGCGTGACTAATTTTGAGCCTTCAGGTGGTTCGGGCGCCGCGCACTGCGCCGGCCGGTGATGATTCCGCTGCATACTTCACGCGGCTGGTTGCGAAGTGACTTGCCCGCATGGGCTTCAACACGAACAGCGCCAGAAGGCCTGCGACGATGTTGCAACTCATCGCGACCGTGAACACCGCCCCCCAGCCATAGGATTTCGAGACATACGCCGCCACCGGAACGAGCAGGGCGCCCGCACCCTTCGCCGTGTACAGCATTCCAGCATTGGCAGCCGCATACCTTGAACCAAAGGTGTCACCCTGTGTCGCGGGGAATAGGCTGAAAATTTCGCCGTATACACCGAAATAAAGCGCGGTGATCAGTACAAACACGATTGGGTTCGATGCGGATTCTCTCAGTGTAAATAACGCGCCTGCGCCGATGAAGAACGCCAGCGCCATTGTGTATTCCCTGCCTATGTGATCGGACAGCCAGCCAAAAAAGGGCCTCCCGAAACCATCGAAAATTCGACTTAATTGGACCGCGAACACGGCCGCAGGCAGTACATAGCCGAAAAGTTCGACGGGGATTTTGCTGATCTTTAGATCATCGGCGATGGGGGCGACGGATGCCGTCAGCGTCAGGCCACCAGCCGCGATGAGCACGAACATGATGTACAAGACGTAGAATACCGGGCTTTGCAGAACTTCAACCGGCGTATAGCCGTGGGCCGTCTGACTGGGCTTCACGACCGCATTCGCCAACTGCGCAGGCGGAACCAGTAGCAGCCACGCCATTGCGAAGACGATGGCTCCCTGGAGTAACCCGAACACCAAGAATGCTTGTTGGTAGCCTGAAGAGTCGATCATGGCCTTGATCGGGCCTACGGTCAGCGCCGCGCCGGCCCCGAATCCTGCAGCAGTGATTCCGGCCGCGAGTCCCCGTCTTCCGGGAAACCATTTCAGTGCGTTGCCGACGCAGGTGCCGTACACGCACCCGGTACCAATGCCACCGAGGGCGGCGCCAAGATAGAGCATAGGCAAAGAAGCCGCGACAGAATTCACCGTCCAGGCGATTGCAACCAAGATTCCGCCGACAAGCACAACCCAGCGCGGCCCGAAGCGGTCTACCAGATAACCTTCAACGGGAATAAGCCAGGTCTCGATCAACACGAACATGCTGAATGCAAACTGGATTTTCGCGCGCCCAAAATGAAATTTGGCATCGATCGGGTTGACGAACCAAGTCCAGCCATACTGCAGATTCGCCACACAGGCCATGCAGATGACGCCGATAGCGAGTTGGACCCAGGGATTCGCGAACGGTGATTTGGTAGTTGCGGCTTCATTCATTGTAGTTCTCCTGTTAGCGCCGATTTGACGCACCGATCTGTGCACCATATTTGCCTTTTTTACTTAAGCAAAAATCAGCTGCGCAGAGACTAATCCAACACATTCAAATTCCCAATAACGACGCTCGAATCATTAAATTCGAGTACCCACCAGCCTCGGCGTCGAAATCGTGGTATACCATATATGAACGACTTTCAGAGTATATGAACGACTTTCGGAGTGTCAAGCAAAGGGACCGCCGCATGGAATCTTCGCGCTTTGGGCGACAAAGTGTGGCCGCTCTACCTGTACTACACCGGCAAGCCGTCCTGTTTGACAAACCACGCTGCGGTGCAATTCACCCTTACCCCAAATTTATTCGCTGGGAAATCATCGCCTGCAATGTAATATATCTGGCACGGAACCCAAGTCAGTCAACCCAACCTGCCGCCAGGGCAAACGTCTAAAAAGGGGACTAAGTGAATTCCATTGTGACGCTCGTTCAACGGACCACCGCGGCCACTCCTCTGGCCCTCGCTCCATTGAACGCAACCAGCTTGCGTGACCAGGCCTATACACTTCTCAAGAATGCCATCGCCGACACCGATATCTACGATCCGCAGCAGGAATTGCGGCTCGATGAGCGCCAATTGACGACGGCGCTCGGTGTCAGTCGAACGCCGATCCGCGAGGCGTTATCGTTGTTGGAGCAGGAAGGATTTATCCGCACCGTGCCGCGCCGCGGTATATACATCATTCGCAAATCAAAACGCGAAATGATTGAAATGATTCAGATGTGGGCGGCGCTCGAGTCCATGGCTGCCCGGCTCGCGACCTTGAACGCCAGCGACGCCGAGATTGCCAAGCTGCGCCACTTGTTTGACGAGTTTCAGAGCTCACCGCCTTCCGAACACTTGTGCGAATACTCGGATGCGAACATCGCCTTTCATACCGCCGTCATTGCCCTGGGCGGCTCGCAAATGATCGTCGATGCGACCAGGAATCTGATGCTTCACGTGCGCGCCATTCGCCGCGCGACGATTTCGCAAAGCGACCGCGCAGCGCGTTCCATCATCGATCATTTGAAGATCATCGAAGCGCTGGAACGACGCGACACCGAATTGGCCGAACGCCTCGCCCGGCAGCATACTCTCGATCTCGCCGCGCACGTCGACCGGCACTGCGGATTTTTAGGCTAAGGAGCCTGTCTTAAGGCTGCTCCCCACTGGCCAAGAGACGGCAGCGGGTTGGCGCCGTCTTGCGCGCGAAGGTATTGCACTTGCCGCGCATCAGGCACCTTGCCGTTGAGCGCGTCGGGGGCTACTGCCCGAATCCCCGCCAAGGTATCCGGTGTGCGCGCCGCAATGTCGAAAGCAGCGGCATCCTGCTGGATCGGCGTACCGCGCTCAATGCGCAAATAGACTCGCCCGCTTGCCTGGTCGGCGAAGTTGACCCAGCGAAAGGTTTCGACGCAGCGCCTCAAGAAATCCATGTTGTTGTCCGGACTCAACAGCGCACGGTCGGAATACAAAAACTCCGCGGCTGCGGCGTCGACGTCGATGCGCGCATAGCGCTCGATATCCAGAGTGGCCTTGACGTCCAATACATTGAAAGTCTCGTTGTCGCCGAAGGCTACCGTCCGGGGCCGTTCCCCCAACAGCACGGTATTGTCCAAAAATTCGAATCGGATGCGCTTGTCGCTGCGGCGTACCCATGTAAAGAATACGTCCGGAATGCCGGAATACGCCTCCACCGCATGGGCCAGCGTGTCATCAACGGCCTTGTATCGGCCGACCTCCAGCCCCCGCTTCCACGCACGCTCGACCAGCATCTGCGGCGGCGTAATCATGAAAAACAAATAAACGGACTGGCCAAATCGCGTCAGCAAATTACTGCCCTCCTCGACCGAATCGGCTGCGAAGCTGTCAAAACGAAATCGATCGATCAATAGATGCGACATCTCGCCGCGCAGATGCTTGTTCGCCATGTATCGATCAAGCTTCTGATCGACGATTTGCAACTCGTCCGAGGTAAACGCACCCGCGTATTTATATGCGGCTCCGAGCGAGCCATAGTCGAGCAGCTGCTTACGCCAGATGTCCGGACTGATCAGTGCAAAATCGCTCCATTGAACGCCGATATCGCCGGCAAGTTTTTTCAACAGGGGCCGCAATGTGCTCTTGCCGGAGGCCGAGGGTCCCTTGGTGTTGATGACAACGGGATGCTCTTGCCTGGGCAGGAGTTTGTATCCTTGCTCCCCGGCCGCGTTTCGCAGCAAGGGACCGATATTGCGGCCGATGCAGTCGCTGCCGAAGTCATTGCACACGAAGTTGGTGGCCATGGATGCGATGAGTTCCTTCGTGCCCCACGCGTGACCCTGCGTCGCGAACAGCGCGCACATCGTCCGCGCCAGCGCCTTATACGCCGCCGCCTCAATCGAATCGCCGGCTGAAACAGCAAGCCGTTCGAATTCCTCAATGTGCTGAAGGCCCCAGCCGCGGTTCATGTGCAACAACGCGGCATCGATCGTGTTCTTGGCGTCCTGCCGCACGCGATCATAGGCGCCGACGATGGCGTCCATCTGCGGCGCAAGATACTGCGAGAGCAGAAGCCGCGCGATCTCGCGAAAATTCAAGCCCAAATCTTCGATTCGGGTTCCGTCCGGCACCGCGAAATCGGCGGTGACACGCACCAATAGTTCGTGCAGTGCCAGTCTTTGCGGCCGAAAGACCACCAGCTCGTTCAATCCGAAGCCGGTGAGGCCCTTGAGTTCGGCGGCGGAGGCCATGCTGGTAAAGACATTTTCGCTGCGAAAGATCGTGGCCAGGTGCAGCAATTCCTTGGGGACTTGCGACTGGATGCCTGGATTCCAAGGCCCGAATTCGTTACTGGGCGGCATCGACATCAAGCTTGGTGTTGTCCGGATACATTCTCAAGCCCGGCACCTCGCCGCGCTGCAGCTTTTGCTGTACATCCAACCAATAACCTACTTCAAGCAAATCGGAATTTTCCTCTCGAAAGCAGCGGCGCGCAAAGTCGTTTTTGAACTGCATGCCGTGCTCGAGTTCTTCGGGAAGAAAGATCACGCCCTCTTCGAAGAACCAGGCCGGAACTGAATCCTCGCCCGGTTCGCGGTCCGAATTGGTGCGAATCTTTACGTCCGTCAATTTCTCAACGGCGTCGTAGTCGAACAGAAATACGCGGCCATAGCGGCCGACGCCGTAATTCCGTGAATCCAAATCCTTGTTGAAGATGTTGGTGGCGGCATTGTTGCGAATGCAGTGCCCGAGGCGCGCAATCACGGTGCGCGTCTCGCTCTCACTGGCGCGCTCCAGGTACACCGGCAACGGAATGATTTTCAGCTGTACGATCAATGAACGCAGAAACACACCATCGTCCACCACCTGCACGCTGCCGGAGGCCTCGCGGCTGATTTCATCCAGCAGGGCAGGATCGAACATGTTCCGGTCCAACCTAAGATTGAAGTACATGACGTTGTCCAACATGCTGCCCGCCCGATTGATCTCATGCACGACTCGGTACTTCTCCGTAACCGCGCTCACCCCCGGATAGGCGCCCCACTTATAAGACTGGGTTGGCCGATCGCGAATGACTTTCAGATGATAAGCGCACGTGTCGAACGTGAAACCAAGCGCCACCGTGCCGGGAACGCCGGGCGAACGCTGAAAGCTTTTTTCACGGCGCAGATGCGCAGTGATCTCGTTGAGAATGGCGACCTTGCCCACGTGATTGTAGCCAATGGTCGAGTAATGCTCCCCCAACGGACGCCGCGGCATCAGGCTAAAGAGGAAAACACAGGTCTGATAGTAAAGCTCGGTGGTCACGTGCAGGTTCGCCAACGTCGAGCTGAACAAATCGTGAATGTCGGCGATTCGATGCACCACCGCATCGGCATGTATGCCTTCTGCGCTGTTGAGCAACGCCACCACGAGCGGCACGACCTGGTCATCCGCGAACACCCAGCGTGCGACCACGAACGCACTGCGATCGCGGAAAAATCCGGCCTCGATGACGTCCAGTGCCATAGGAACGGGGGCTTCCGGCTTGTCGTACAGCAGGCGCTCCGACCGTTGCCGAATCTTTTGCGCATCGCCTTTGAGATCTTTAAACGGCACCGAGAAATTTGGGATCTGCAGCGCCGCGCACAACAACTCATCGTCAATGCGCCCTTGGACCGGCAGCCTCCGATGCACCGATGCCATCGACAGCGCGCGCAGCTTGCTCGGTGGCGGGAACGAATAGGCAACCGGTTTCCAAAGCCCGTGGTTGATGTTGCGGCGCACCGAGTGAGCAAAACTAAAGGCGATATCCGCCTCATAGCGATCGACAATCATTGCGGCGTACATGCGATCCAGGTCATCCCACAGGATCGACTCGACCGACAAGGCCGGGAAGCGGGCTCCGATCTTAGGTCCGTGTTCCGCGATGTAGCGGGTGTAAAGCCCCAAGCGCTCCTTGCTGACATTGATCGAGGAGTGCGGGTCCATGCACTCGAAGGCGCGCTTGGCTCGATAAGCGTATTCGCAGAACCTCGCGTAAAATTCATCGAAAATGGTCAGAATGAGCAGCGCAGCCGCCGCGATTCGATCGGCATCATTGCCCGCCGCAGCGAGCCGGGAATACGCCCGCTCGACCTCCGATTCCTTCTGTTGAGCGATCACCTTAGCCGCTGTTGCGCAGAGCGGTGGCAATGGCGTTGATGGAAAGCTGTATGCCTTCGCGTACGCGCGGATCGCTCTCGCCGGCTCTGTGGCGCTTGAGCAATTCCACCTGCAGCAGGTTCAACGGTTCGATGTACGGGAGCCGCAATCGAATGGAGGCATCGAGCGCCGGGTGCTTTTCCAGCAATCGGGTTTGGCCGGTTACCAGCAGCAGACTGTCCTGAGTTGACAACCACGTATCACGAATGCGGCCGAATAGCGCAACGCCCAGCGCCTGATCTTCGACGAGCGTGAGATAACGCGCCGCGATGCCCATATCCGACTTGGACAGCACCATTTCCAAATTATCGACCGTGGCGCGAAAAAAAGGCCACGCGTCCAGCATTTCTCGCAGCAATCCGCCGTCGGCGGAACGCAACGCCTGCCCCACGCCATACCAGCCCGGCAGCATCACTCGGGCCTGAGCCCAACTGAAGACCCATGGTATCGCCCGCAGATCCTCGATTCGCTGGGAGTTGGTCCGCGAGGCGGGACGCGAGCCGATTTTGAGCTCGGAAATTTCCAACAGCGGTGTCATTTGCCTGAAGAACGTTGAGAAGCCTTCAGTTTCGTACACCAGTGCGCGATACGCGCGAAATGCCTCATTGGAAAGCTTCTCCATGGCGGACGCGAAGCGGCGGCCGCTCTCAGCCGACAGCGCGGCGTTTTCCAAAGATGCGAGCAGTGTGGCCGCCGCGATCGATTCGAGATTCGTAGCGGCGCTTTCGCAGGTGCCGTACTTCGCTGCGATAATCTCCCCCTGCTCCGTAATGCGTATCCGCCCGCGCACCGTGCCATGAGGTTGCGCACGAATCGCGGCGAACGATGAACCGCCGCCGCGGCCGACCGCGCCGCCGCGGCCATGGAATACTTGCATGGGGGTGGAGCGGCTCTCGAAGACCGCAGCGAGCTTGCGAGTGGCTTGATGCAGGCTCCAAACAGAGGTCAGGTAGCCGCCGTCCTTGTTCGAATCCGAATAGCCCACCATGACTTCTTGAAATCCGAAGGCTTGTGTAATTGCCGCGGTTTCAGGCATGGCCAACCACGCCTGCATAACCTCGGCGGATGCCTCCAGATCGCCGATGGTCTCGAACAGCGGTACCGCCATGATCGCGGCCGAGGGGTTTCCGTGCCCGCGGTAGAGTCCGGCTTCTTTGAGAAGGATGTTGACCTCCAGCAGGTCGGAGACGCTCTCGCACTTGGATATAACGTAGAAGGTGATGCAGTCGGAGCCGTAACGCCGGTGAGCCTCGGCGGCCGCGCGCACGATACTCAACTCGGACAGCGTTTCCGGCGAATAGCCGGCATACGGGCTGGCCAACAGCCGCTCGCTGGCCAGCTCGCGCCGCAGCAGCGCGACGCGCGCAGGTTCAAGGAGCGCTTGGTAATCCGGTGAGGCTCCCGCCACCTTCAACAGTTCGGCGACGACGCGGCCATGCACGTCGGCGTTTTGCCGAAGATCCAACGTCGCCAAATGAAAGCCGAAAGTTTCGACTGCGCGATTGAGGCGAGCCAGTGAGCCGCCGCCATTTGAGTGCACCTGGCTCTTCGACTTCAAAGAATCCTCCAGCACTTCCAGATCCGCACGCAGGCTCGCGGCATCAGGATAGGCCGGCGCCTCGACGGTGGCCGGCCTTGGGGGAGTTCGCCCGGTCAGGCTTTGGTAAGTGGCGGCCAGCCGTGCATACATGCCCGTGATCGCGCGCCGATACGGCTCATCGGCACGCGCGGGATTCAGATCCCCGCTCCGCTGCGCCAATTTGTCCAGAGGTTCTGAGACCGACGCGAGTTCGCT
>Ga0209624_10003241_pt1 | contig 11597 bp, 9 predicted proteins | sample JacPinW_OM2H0_O1_FD_188565 | JGI IMG/M metagenome (GOLD analysis project Ga0209624, IMG submission 188565) | Forest soil microbial communities from Algoma, Ontario, Canada - Jack Pine, Ontario site 1_JW_OM2H0_O1 (SPAdes) (version 2) | ecosystem: Environmental > Terrestrial > Soil > Boreal... | reverse complement strand
CGCTGAGGTTATTCAACCGACGGGTTTAGGTAACACAGGCTTCAGCCTGTGGCAGTTGGCGACATTCTCAGTTCCCCGACGGCCTCTCCACCTTATCCACAATCAAAAACATCAACGACGCCTTCCCCGGTTCCACTTTCAGTCCAAGCTGATCGCGCAACGCTTCAAGACCGGTCGTACCGGACGGTGCAGGTGGCAGAGCCGAATCGGAATCGGCACCTCTAACCGGCTCGGTCGCCCATTCGAGCGTGAAATCAAAGCTCCCCGTCAGACCGGTCTTGTCGATTAACCGGCGACCCAATCCCAACGGCACAGCAGAAAGCGCATTTGCGATCACTTCCATAGTCACGTCGCGGGAGCCGACCATCGATTCGCCTGACGGCATCCCGATCGCCGAAAGGTTTCCGCAAATGGTAAACCCAGCGACACCCGCGCCCGGCGACGCTGCGGGTTTATCGCATGGCGGACCATCTGCATGAGGAATCAGCTTCGGCCCCGGCTGGCCAGCCTTCGCAAGCCTCAGCTCAAACACCGGAACCTCCTTGGCCTCAAAATGCGCCACTAACTGGAAGCGGTCGGCAAGCAAAGCCTGCATCATGAGCCGCATCTGGTCCTTAGTCGGATTATCGATTGGTGCTTGTGCTTCAATAATGTAGCGATCATCAGCGGCCCATTTCGGCAGACGCGAAAGCTCGCGGTTCAACTCCTCGCTCGGCCAAAGTTTATAGGCAAACTTGATGTAAGTCGTCAGCGGGAACCCCGCACGCAGGCGTCCACCCGTCGCGTGATAGTCGTCCGAGGCGCTCAGCGACCAATCGTTGCGAACAATCTCTCCCTTGCTCAGCTTTACCGAAGCCACTTCAAACGCCATCTTGCCGCCGGCCTTTGTCTGCCAGTCCGGCACGTCTTGCGCGCGAATCGCTGGCGCAGCCACGATCGCGAAAGCTACAGAAGCCAGCACGAATTTCTTCCATCGACTTAAACACAACACGTTTCGATTCTTCCACAGATGTGCGACAACACCGGTCATCAGTCCTTCTCCTGCTTCTCATCGTACCAGCACCGATGGATTCTTCATCGGTTACATCCGCCAAGCGGAACCTTCTCAACGAATTGACACACCAAACTTCCCCAGAGTAACCTTTCCATTGTCACCATCCAAGGCAACCGCGGAGCCTCTCGCGCAATCACACATCGCATGTACACCAACAAATTTCATATGAACGAAGCCGCCAACAGCGCAACTCACAGTAAATTTTCCGCTGCAATACCCGTCATCTTGTCCGTCATTCTTATCTTCACCGCCATTTCTTGCGGCGGAGGCGGCGGCTCTGCTCCTAGCGGCGTTCCGGTAGCAAATCCCGGCGGCCCGTATCTCGGAAACGTCAATCAGTCCTTGGGATTTAGCGGCTCCGGTTCCGCGCCAAGTGGCAGAACGATCGTCTCATTCGCATGGCAATTCGGCGACGGCGGCGTCGGCACTGGCGCGACCACCGCTCACACATATAGAACCGCCGGAAATTTCACCGCAACGCTCACCGTCACCGACAGTTCCGGCGCCACAGGCTCCAACAACGTCGCCGTACAAATCATCACCGCACCCGTAGCCGTACCCGGCGGCCCATACACCGGAGTAGTCGGCACCGCCGTATCATTTAATGGCTCCCTGTCCACCGCTCCTCCGGGTTCAGCGCTGGGATTCTCCTGGCAATTCGGAGATGGCGCGACAGCTTCCGGCGCAACTCCAACTCACGCTTATTCCAGCGCCTGCACTTGCACCGTAACTCTCACCGTCACCGACGACACCGCCGGCGTCAGTTCAGCAACGACAACCGCCACCATCACCGCAAGCTCCGGATCATCAACAAAATCCGCAACTCCCTCAACATTTTTTGCCATCGGTCCAGCCGCGAACGCTTCATCGCAATTCGCGTACGTTTTGTCACCGCAACAAACCGGCGGAAGTTCGCTCACAATTGAAACGATAGACAACACTACCGGCGCATTGACGCCAACCGGCGTCACTTCTCCATTGCTCGACACCAATTTCATCCCCGCCGGAATGCTCACAGATCCCTCGCACAAGTTTCTGTATCTGTATGGCGGAAATTCTGTGCAATCATTTTCGATCGCCTCCACTTCCGGCGCGGTAATTCCATCCGGCGCCACATCCATAAATGGCAGCGCCAATGGCAACGAAACATTAATTTTCAATCTCGGCGGAAAATTCGCGTACTTTGTCACGCAAAATCCAAACACGGCAGACCCAACCGCACCCGGCTCCATCACTCGTTTTTCCGTCGATCCAAATTCAGGCACGCTCGGCGCAATTGAAACGGTTTCAGCTCAAGTATCTCGCCCGCAATCTTCCGCAATTGATCCGAGCGGAAAATTTCTCTACGTCTCAGGCTTGGAATCCGGCGCGTCAAGTGCCGCCGCTGCGCCGCAGATCGCGGCATTCTCAATTGCTCCCGGCACAGGCGCGCTAAATCCAATTTCCAGTTCGCCCCTCGCCATCGAATCTGGAATCGCAGCCACTTCCATCGCTATCGATCCAACCGGACGCTTTATGTTCGCCGCCGGAGGAGATTCGACAACAAACTCCGCCACGCTTTTTGTTTTCACAATGAACTCTGGCACCGGCGCGTTTGTTCAATCTTCGCCGCTACTCTTGGGCAATGCCGTCGCTGACGCAACTTCGCTCGCACTTTCGCCGTCCGCGAATTTCGGCTACGTGCTCACAACTTTTGCTCGTACCGGCGCAACAGTGCATCAATCGGCTCAACTATTCCATTGGGACGTCCAGACTGGCATTCCGGCGCTCGGCAATTACTCCGTTGACCACGAGGAAGTGGCCGATCAATTTGCTTCCTCGGTTGGTAACCTAACTCTGTTTTCTCCCACTCCAGTTGGAAGCGCGAGCAACGCAAATCCAACCCGTGGTGTTTTTATATTTATCGTCGCTTTGTCCGACTCATCGATCTTCGGACACAAGTTAAATCCCAATACCGGATCTTTGGCCTCGATTCCCGCTCAGTCGAACGCCGCCGGACACTGATCTAAATCCGCGGCGCTTCACTCACGCTCCGAAAGGAATGCAGTGCCCGACCTAACAGTCCTCTACGACGGCACTTGCTCCCTCTGCCGCGCCAGCGCCAATCGCTTGAAGCGCATGGACCACGGCTCGCGTATCGAACTTTTGGATTTGCACGATCCATCCGCCGCAATTCGCTTCCCGCAAGTAAATCGCGAAGAAGCCATGCGCCTGATGGAAGCTGTGGACAAGCGCGGCCGCATTTTTTCCGGCGCAGACGCCTGGGCACGCATCGGCCTTACTCTTCCCGGCTGGAATTTAATCGCCTGGCTCCTTCTCGTTCCCGGAATTCATTTCATCGCAAAACAAATCTACGCATGGATCGCCCGCAATCGCTATCGCTGGAATAAAGACCAATGCGCCGACGGCACCTGCGGCGTCCATCTCCCCAACGAAACCTCCCGCAAGTCGTAACGCGACAGCATGTTCAGCTCGGCCAGCATGTGTAGCTCGGGTTCGCCGAACCCGAGGTTTTTGATCTTGAATTTGGTTTTGAATTTGGTTTTGACGTCATCCTGATTCCGCTACGGCGGAAGAAGGATATCCGGCGGCGCACTTTGACGCCGGGGTCTAGCCCCTGGAATCCCCACTCCGCCCCGTCAGGAATCGTTGCGGTCTAAATCCGATTTTGAAAAAACGCGTACCCCCACCCCCGGGTGTTTTTGCTATGTATTGCAAATACAGGACTTACACCGATCTGTGGTGTATGTATTGCAAATAAAGGACTTAGCTCGAAAAATGATGCGTCGTCCACCCGTGCGAACACCCATTTTCAATGACTTACAAGCCAAGCCCCCGAAATTAGGTACGCAAATGAAAATGTCCGAACGTCCGTCGCGCGACTAAACTTTGTATAATATCCACCGATGGAACGCGCTCCGCTCAAAACGATTCGCTGGCTCTTCGATTCAGAGCGCGGCGCATTCGATCGTCTAATTCCACGCTGGATTTTTCTTCGCGCGCTCGGACTGATTTATTTCTCTGCATTTTTTTCGCTCGTATTTCAAATTCGCGGACTCATCGGCCCGCAAGGAATTCTTCCCGCCGCGGATTTTCTTCCGGCCGTCGCTCATGAATTCCCCGGAAACTATCGTATTTGGTTTGCGCCCACTCTGCTCTGGTATTCCGCAAGTTCGCACATGTTAATTTTTCTCTGCTGGGCGGGAATGATCGCATCGCTTCTGGTGGTAATAAATATTTGGCCGCGCCTTTCTCTTTTCATATGTTTCGCCTGTTTTCTTTCTTTCGTTGCCGCCGCGCGTGAATTTTCCGGATACCAATCTGACGGAATGTTGCTCGAAGCAGGATTCATCGCATTATTTTTTGCACCCGCCGGTTTGCGACCCGGCTGGGGCGAATCGAGTCCGCCTTCGCGCGCCAGCATGTGGCTTTTGCAATGGGAATGGTTCCGGATTTATTTCGAGTCCGGCTACGTAAAACTCGCCAGCGGCGATCCGCAATGGCGCCACTTAACCGCCATCATTGATTATTATCAAAACGGTCCGCTACCCACGTGGATCGGCTGGTATGCCGCTCATCTACCGCGCGCAGTTCACGTCGGCACCGCCGCGTTAACCCTCGCGCTCGAATTAGTAATTGTATGGATGCTGTTTCTTCCGCGCAAATTCCGCATCATTTTATTTTTGATTGTTACTCCGTGGGAACTCGCCATCATTCTCACCGCAAATTATACTTTCCTGAATTATCTGGTTCTCTTCCTCGGATTTTTATTGCTAGACGACGAATTTCTCACCCGGTATGTTCCGCGCTGGATGGAAAAACCTGATCCGTCGCTAGCGCCAGCGCAGCCGGAACCCGCTTCACTCGAAAGTAAGAAGGTCGAATATAAGAAAAAAGCTTCGTGGAGTTCTCTCCCCGAACGCTTCACGCGATTCCAGTTATCAATCGTAATCGTTGTTCTCTTCTGGATTTTTTACGCAACCACCGCGAGATTAATTTGGCTGTTCATTCCTTCCGCGCCGATTCCAACTTCGCCCGTAGCTGCGCTCGAACCATTTCGCATCGCCAACCAATATGGATTGTTCGCCAGAATGACTCCGAACCGCTACGAAATTGAATTCCAAGGCTCGAATGACGGCCAAAATTGGACAACATATCAATTCCGTTTCAAACCGCAAGACATAGACAAAGCTCCCAGAATTTATGCGCCCTATCAGCCGCGCTTCGATTGGAATCTATGGTTTGCTTCGCTCGGTCCGTGGAATGCATCTTCCATCGTGCCGCGCACTGAAGGACGGCTGCTCACAAATGATCCTGACGTCCTCGGACTCTTTGCGAGCAATCCATTTCCAAACGCGCCGCCAAAACAAGTTCGCGCCATCATTTGGCAATATTGGTTTTCCTCGGAAGTCGAAAAACACGCGCAAGGCGTTTGGTGGCGACGGCAACTTCTCGGTCCCTACGCTCCAACAATTGAAATGGAAGGCGACGGAAAAATTGGCGTCGTCGCGTTTCCGCCGCCGGGATTTCCGCCGAATAGTAACTAAGCCTCCGGCCGCTGTTGCCATCCGCCGCCGAAACACACATAATTGGCGGCCTCTAGCAACATCGCCGGAATAAACTCCAGGGGGAAACGAAATGCCCCGCATCGTCCGATGTTCATTGATTCAAGCAGCCAACGCCGCACCCGCTAATCTTCCGCTCGCGCAAATAAAGAAAGCCATGATGGATAAGCACGTCGACTACATCGCGCAGGCGGCGAAAGGCGGCGCGCAAATCACATGTCTGCAGGAAATTTTCTACGGTCCATATTTCTGCGCGGAACAAGAAACGCGATGGTACGACCTGACCGAGCCGATTCCCGACGGCCCCACGATTAAATTAATGCAGGATTTGGCGCGCCAACATCACATGGCGCTCGTCGTTCCAATTTATGAACTCGAGCAGGAAGGCGTCTATTACAACACTGCGGCCGTAATTGATAACACGGGAAAATATCTCGGCAAATATCGCAAAAATCACATCCCTCATGTGGCTCCCGGATTCTGGGAGAAATTTTATTTCCGTCCGGGAAATTTGGGCTATCCAGTTTTTGATTTGGGCTTCGTGAAAATCGGCGTCTACATTTGTTACGACCGTCATTTCCCGGAAGGCGCTCGCGCGCTTGGACTGAACGGCGCCGAAATTGTTTTCAATCCTTCCGCCACCGTCGCCGGACTCAGCGAGTATCTTTGGAAACTCGAGCAGCCCGCCCACGCCGTCGCTAATGGATATTTCATCGGCGCAATTAATCGAGTCGGCACGGAAGCGCCATGGAATATCGGACAGTTTTACGGCACAAGTTATTTCTGCAATCCGCGCGGAAAAATAATTGCCGAAGCTTCGCGCGAAAAAGACGAAGTCCTGATCGCCGATCTCGATCTAGACCAAATCAAAGAAGTCCGCCAGACCTGGCAATTTTTCCGCGATCGCCGGCCCGACACTTACGGCGATCTGGTGAAGGCGTAAACTATGGGCACCGTTCCGCCACTTTCGCCGGAACAATTCGCCGAGGCTTTCGCGGATATTCATCCGGCATTCGAGCCGCAAGCCGCCACAGTGGAAGCAACTCGCTGTCTATTTTGTTTTGACGCGCCGTGTACCGTCGCCTGTCCCACGCACATAGATGTTCCGCGTTTCATCAAGAAAATCTCCACACGCAATTTGCGCGGCTCCGCGATGACGATCCTCGAATCCAATATTCTCGGACTCAGTTGCTCGCGCGTTTGTCCCGTGGACGTTCTTTGCGAAGGCGCATGCGTAATGCACGGCTACAATAAACAGCCCATCGAAATTGGCCGTCTGCAACGCTATGCCATGGATTATTTTTATTCGCACTCGCCCAGTTTGCCCGTCGCAAAAACGCAGGCGTTAGAAAAAATAGCCTGCATCGGTGCGGGGCCGGCCTCTCTCGCTTGCGCCGCGGAACTTCGCCACCGCGGATTTGCTGTCACGATCATAGATAAAAATCCATTGGCCGGCGGACTGAACACTTACGGCATTGCCGAATATAAATTCCGTCCGTCAGACAGCAAAAAAGAAGTCGATCTGGTCCGCAGCATGGGCGCGGAATTCCGCCTCGGCGTGGAAGCAGACATCGAATCTCTGGAACACGAATTCAACGCGATTTTTCTCGGCGTTGGACTTGGTTCAACTCTTCGCCTGAACGTTCCCGGCGAAACTCTCCCCGATGTTGTTGACGCGCTGAAATTTATCGCCGCATACAAAACTTCCTCTCTCCGCGTGGGCCGCCGCGTAATTATTATCGGCGCCGGAAACACTGCGATCGATGCCGCCACCGCCGCGCATCGTCTGGGCGCGGAAGAAGTCCACATTATTTATCGGCGCGGACAAGATGAAATGCCCGCCTTCGATTACGAATACGAATTGGCGTTGCTCGACAACGTGGAATTTCACTGGCACACGCAGCCAGTTCGCATTCACGGGGCAAAATCAGTTGAAAGCATCGAATGTGTTCGCGTGGATAAAAATCTCGCGCCAATTCCAAATTCTAATTTCCAAATTCCCTGCGAAATGATCATTCCATCCATCGGCCAAACGCGCCTGGTTGATTTTCTTTCGCGTTGCAAAGGCGTCGAACTAAAAAACGGCTGCGTTATGGTGAATCCTGAAACCGGCGCAACAGCAAACCCGAAATATTTTGCTGGAGGCGATTGCGTAAATGGCGGACGCGAAGTCGTGGACGCCGTTGCCGCTGGAAAACGCGCCGCCGCGGGAATCGCGAAGTCGCTGGAGGCCCATCATGGCTGATCTCACCACACTCTTCGCCGGAAAAATTCGCTGCCCGAATCCGTTCTGGCTCGCCAGCGGCCCGCCCGCGAATTGCGGCGATCAAGTGATGCGCGCATTTGACGCCGGCTGGGGCGGGGCCGTTTGGAAAACTTTGGGCGAACCAATCGTGAATGTTTCTTCGCGATATTCTTCCGTCGATTGGAACGGCCAGCGCATGATGGGCCTGAATAACATTGAGCTAATCACCGATCGCCCGCTGAATGTAAACCTTCGCGAAATTTCCGAAGTGAAAAAACGCTATCCGCATCACGCGGTGATCGCATCATTAATGGTGGATTCCAAGCGCGAAGCCTGGCATTTGATCGTCCGACAAGCCGAAGAAGCCGGCGCGGATGGACTGGAATTAAACTTCGGATGTCCGCACGGCATGAGCGAACGCGGTATGGGTAGCGCCGTAGGACAGGTTCCCGAATATTGCAAAATGATCACCGAGTGGGTGAAAGAAGTAGCGAAAACGCCGGTGCTGGTAAAACTCACGCCGAACGTGACCGATCTTCGTCACGTCGCACGCGCCGCAAAACAAGGCGGGGCCGACGGACTTTCCGCCATCAACACAATTAATTCCATCACTGGAATTGATCTGGATACTTTTGTTCCGCGCCCTGAAGTTGACGGCAAATCCGCGCACGGCGGATATTGCGGCCCGGCTGTGAAACCAATCGCGCTGCACATGGTTCAACAAGTTGCCGCCGATCCTGAAGTCGCGCTGCCTGTTTCCGGCATTGGCGGAATTTCCGGATGGCGCGACGCCGCGGAATTTTTTCTGATGGGCTGCCAGAGCGTGCAGCTGTGCACCGCGCCGATGCATTACGGTTTCCGAATCGTGGAAGACATGATCGACGGCCTGAGCAACTGGATGGACGAAAAAGGTTTCGCGAAGATAGACGATTTTCGCGGACGCAGCTTGCCGAACGTCACCGAATGGAAACACTTGAATTTAAATTACAAAATCATCGCGCGCATTCATCCCGATAAATGCATCGGTTGCGATCTCTGCTACATCGCCTGCTGGGATGGCGCGCATCAGTGCATTCACATCGAAGGATTTAAGAATCCCGAAGACCTCGTCGCCGCAAGCCGTAAGCGCATCACAGTTACCGACGTGGAAAAACATTCCGGCAACGGCACGCACGCCACGCCGCCAATTCGCATTCCGAAGGTTGACGAGCACGAATGCGTCGGCTGCAATTTGTGCTGGCTTGTCTGTCCCGTGGAAAATTGCATCACCATGGAGCGCGTGGACAAAGGCGTGGCCGCGCAAAGTTGGGAACAACGTACAGGAGCGTCAAAATGCTAATGAACTCTAGCGGCGCTAAATCCAGCCGATCGATTTTCGCGATAGTCGTTCTCGCCGGCGCGTTTGCAATAAGCTCCGGCACTTCGCTTCCGGCGGAGCCCGCGCCGATTCAAACGTCCACGGCCGCGCAGCCAAAAACCAAAACTCCGTCACCGCAGCCCCAAACAAAAATCACCGAAGCACAGATCGCCGCGGCAAAAACTCTCGGCTCGAAGAACGCACCAATTCAATTCGAGGTCTTCAGCGATTTTCAGTGCCCAATGTGCCGCAGCTTTTTTCTGAGCGCTTCGCACAAACTGCTGGAGGATTATTGTTCCGCTGGCAAAGTTTATTTGATCCATCACGATTTTCCGCTGCCCATTCCCGCTCACGTTCATTCCGAAGAAGCCGCGCGCTGGGCGAATGCCGCCGCTGCAATTGGAAAATTTCACGAAGTGGAAACGGCTCTCTACGAGAATCAGGATTCATGGGGCGCAACCGGAAAGATCGAAGACGTGGTTGCGAACGTACTCAGCCCCGCCGATGTGAAGCGTGTTCGCGCGCTGGTTGAAAATCCAGAAATACGCGCTGCGATACAGCATGATAAAGATCTGGGCGATTCGCACGGCTACAACAGCACGCCAACTCTTTTGGTGACGCACAATGGTCACAGTGATTTGCTGAACCCGGTTGGCCTCACTCCAGGAATACTGAAACCGTATTTTGAATATCTCTTGCAGCACTAAAATGTTGCGCTGAAAATTTCCGCGGTCAGGGGAAACACTCGCATGATCATCCGCAATGGAACTGTCGTCACCGCTAACGAATCCCGCTCGGCAGATGTTCGCATCGAAGGCGAACTCATCAAAGAAGTCGGCGCGAATTTAGAAGCCGCTTCCGGTGAAAAAATAATTGACGCGGGCGGCATGCTTGTAATTCCCGGCGGCATTGACGTGCACACGCATCTCGACATGCCATTCGGCGGCACAACATCCAGCGACGACTTTGAAACCGGAACGAAAGCCGCGGCGTTCGGCGGCACGACCACCCTAATCGATTTCGCGATTCAGCCCAAGGGCACAAAGATGCGCGATGCGCTCGACATCTGGTGGAAAAAAGCGGAGAACCGCGCGTCCATTGATTACGGCCTGCACTTGATTGTCACCGATCTCGGCGAAGCCGGACTGGAAGATATGGACGGCATCGTGAAAGACGGTGTGGCCAGCTTCAAACTTTTTATGGCCTATCCAAATGTTTTAATGGTGGATGACGCCACAATTTTCCAGGCGCTTTCGCGTACCGCGAAAAATGGCGCGCTTATTTGCCTGCACGCGGAAAATGGCGGAATCATTGACGTAATCGTGCGCCGTGCCGTCGCCGAAGGAAAAACCGCGCCGATTTATCACGGACTCACCCGCCCAGTTACCGCCGAAGCCGAAGCTGTCCATCGCGCGATCGCCATGTCAGAAATTTCGGGTGCGCCCGTCTACATCGTGCATCTCTCATCCGAAGCCGCGCTCAATGAAGTCCGGGCCGCGCGCGATCGTGGCGTGCCAATCTTCGCCGAAACTTGTCCGCAGTATTTGTTGCTCACCATTGACGAGCTAAAGCGCCCGAATTTTGAAGGCGCGAAATATGTTTTCACTCCTCCGCTGCGCGAAAAAGAAAATCTTCCGAAATTGTGGGACGGCTTGAAGCACGATCATTTGCAAGTCGTCTCTACCGATCATTGCCCCTTCTGTTTCGAGGATCAGAAAATTCTCGGCAAGGATGACTTCACGAAAATTCCCAACGGTGGCCCCGGGGTGGAAAATCGTCTCCAACTTCTTTTCCATCACGGCGTGAACGAAGGCAAGCTCAGCGTGAATCGTTTCGTCGAACTTGTCTCCACAACTCCCGCGAGACTTTTTGGACTTTACCCGCGCAAAGGAACTATCGCGCCCGGTAGTGACGCCGATATCGTCATTTGGGATCCGAATGCCGCGCACATCATCAGCGCGAAAACTCATCACATGCGCGTGGATTATTCAATGTTTGAAGGATTCAACGTGAGAGGCAACGCGCGCACTGTCCTTTCGCGCGGCGAAATAGTTGTGGATGGCGGAAAATTTCTCGGCCGCACTGGACGCGGAAAATTCCTGAGGCGCGAAGCACGCGGCGGAGCCTGGCAGTAGTTTTTGTCTCAACGAGAATTACTTTCAGCAACCAGCTCTATGAACGCAACTCAAGACCGCACTCTCTACAACGAAGATCTCGCTCCCGTTCCCATCGAGCGCCGCACCTGGGGCGTTTACAATTACGCTTCGCTCTGGGTCGCTATGAGCGTTTGCATTCCCACTTACATGCTCGCCTCGGGACTAATCGCCGGCGGCATGAATTGGTGGGAAGCCGTCGGCACAATTCTTCTTGGAAATT
>Ga0209624_10003240_pt1 | contig 11599 bp, 9 predicted proteins | sample JacPinW_OM2H0_O1_FD_188565 | JGI IMG/M metagenome (GOLD analysis project Ga0209624, IMG submission 188565) | Forest soil microbial communities from Algoma, Ontario, Canada - Jack Pine, Ontario site 1_JW_OM2H0_O1 (SPAdes) (version 2) | ecosystem: Environmental > Terrestrial > Soil > Boreal... | reverse complement strand
TTTCAGGGTGGGTAGCGATGATGCCGATGGGTTTTGTTTTTGAGGTCACACAGCGTTTCTGCCGTCCCTGACGGCATTCGGTTCCTTTTTCTCTCGCCTCTGACGCGGCCCTGAAGGGCCGCTCTCCCACATCAACACATGCCTTGACGCGGCGCTGAAGCGGTGCTCTTCCACCAATCGATCCCGGCAAGACATTCGTCATGAACTCCTGCCGCCGATAATCCCGTGGAAGAGCGGCCCTTCGAGGGCCGCGTTGCGTGGCGCAGAGTAGCGCGGCCTTCAGGCCTAGTGTACCGTTCTCCGAGAAGGCCGAACAAACATCGAGCGCGTCTCCCCGAGAACAGGGGCTAAAGCCCTATTCCTTTGCGCAAGCATCTATCGCGGCCCTTGAAGGGCCGCTCTTCCACAGCACTTAATGAGTCGATTTTCCTAGTGGGGCTTCGTCTCTCTCGTCCTATGGGATTCGCTTCGTCGCGGATAAAGGTTCTCCCCCGGTGCTGAAGGGTCGCTCTTCCACGGCGCTGCAAGCTTCTTTACGAGTTCGTCAGATCTCTCGATCCCAAATTTTTCCCGTTCTGAATCCCATGCTCACGATTTGTGACATCTCGCACAGACAATGCTCTCCCGTCCCCGCGACCATCTCGAAATGGACTGCGATCGCACCTTCTTCATCACCACCGTCACTGCCCAACGCCAGCCGATCTTTGGCCGGGAGACAACAGCAAGACTCTTGATCGACACTCTCGCGCACTATCGTGAAGAACGAAAATTCCTTCTGCATGAATTCGTCATCATGCCGGATCACATTCATGCGCTGCTAACGCCTGCGCCGGAGATTTCTCTCGAGCGGGCCGTGCAGTTCATTAAGGGAGGATTTTCGTACCGACTGAAATCCCGGCCTCCCGTGTGGCAGGCTAGTTTCACCAATCATCGTGTGCGCGATTTGGAAGACTATGAGCATCATCGCGAGTACATCTGGAAGAATCCTGTGCGGGCGCGGTTGGCTGCGAGGCCGGAAGATTATCCGTATTCGTCTGCGGCGGGAGTGAATCGACTCGATGCCCTGCCACCCGGGCTAAAGCCCTATTCCCTAGATGACGCCTCTATCGCGGCCCTTTAAGGGCCGCTCTTTCACGTCACGGCATGCGACCTCTCGCGCGCAGCCGAAGCACCGTCCTTCCGCTCGTGCAACTCTGAAACGCCGGTCGTATGCCTCACTCATGCGTTCACGGAGCGCTGAAACGCCGCTCTTCTAGACCTTCCACGCCGGCATTCCCGTCGCGACGAATCGTGGCGCCCATGATCCCGTGGAAGAGCTGCCCTTCGAGGGCCGCGTTGCGTGACACGGAGTAGCGCGGCCTTCAGGCCCGATGTACCGTTCCGCTTCTCACTTCTTAAACACAGCATCAATCCCAGCTTGCGCGATGGCTTCGTCGATCTCTGACTTGGCACCGCTGGCCGCGATTGCGCCGATGGTCTGGTCGTCTACTTTGATCGGCAGTCCTCCCTGGTTGGGGAAGAAGTCGGGAAAGGCGAGAACATCGAGATTCCCTTTCTTCAGCGCGTCGGCGCCGTCTTTCGACGGACTCTGGTAGAACGCGGAGTGCCGCGCCTTCTTCTGCGCGAACTGAATTGTGTTCAGGGACGCGTTGTCGGCCTTCTCCAGAAAAAGCAGGTTGCCGCTTTCGTCCACGACGCAGATGGTGACTTCCACGTTGAGCCGCTTGGCGTCGGCTTCGGACGCGGCGACCATCGTCTTGATTGTCGCCAGGTTCAAGTGCTTGCGGGTCGGGAGATCCTGCGCCGAAGAAGTCACGGCCAGGAAACTCAGCATCACAGCCAGTAGTTTGAACATGCGCCGGATGCTAGCAGCGGATTCGCGAATTTTCCAGATGAAATGAAACGCGGGATGGAGCGCGCGTTAATATCTCGCGTGTGATCGCTTTACTTCCGTCCGACGCGGCGGATAGACTTGCGCCGCGATGATCACACGCCGCCGTTTTGTACAGAACTCCGCCCTCGTCTCCGCGTCGCTCGCGCTTCCTCACAACCGTTTGTTTGCGCAGGCCGGTTCCGCTACCTACCATAATCCGATTCTGGGTGGCGACCATCCCGACGCCAGCCCCATCCGAGTCGGCGACGACTTTTTCATGACGCACTCGAGCTTTGATTACGCGCCCGGACTGCTGATCTGGCACTCGCGCGACCTGATCAACTGGCGCACGGCGGCTGCGGCGCTGCACCGCTATCATGGCAGCGTGTGGGCTCCGTATCTCTGCGAATATCAGGGCCGCTTTTATATTTATTTTCCCGCCGACAACCGGCTGCGGGTGGTGCACGCCGATCATCCGATGGGGCCGTGGAGCGATCCCATCGATCTCGGCATCAGCGCGATCGATCCCGCGCACATTGGCGAAAACGGGCGCCGCTTTCTCTACATGGCCGGCGGGCAGATGGCTGAGTTGACCTCGGACGGCCTCGCGGTGAAGACGGCTCCGCGCGTCGTGTTCGAGCCGTGGCCCATGCCCATGCCACCGAGAATGGAATGCACTTGTCTCGAAGCTCCGAAAATTCTCGAGCACAACGGCTACTACTACTTGAACGTCGCGGAAGGCGGGACCGGTGGACCGGCGACGAGCCACTCCGTAATCAGCGCTCGCAGTCGTCATGCCGATGGGCCGTGGGAATTCTCGCCGCACAATCCGGTGGTGCGCACCGCTTCGCGCGATGATCGCTGGATGAGCGTCGGGCACGGGCGGCTTGTCGACACGCCGGGCGGCAAGTGGTACATGACGGTGCACTCGTATGAGAACGGCTATCGCACGCTCGGACGCCAACTGCTGTTGCTGCCGATCGAGTGGACCGCTGATGGTTGGTTCCGCGTGCCTGAGGGGATCACAGCGGACTCCGCGATTGAAGTGCCTGTCCCCGGCGCAAGCCAACTGCCTCTCGCGGATCCTTCGGACGATTTCACTGCGTCCGAACTCGGCTTGCAGTGGGGATTCTGGCGTGAGTACGATCCAGCGCGATTCACTGTCGGAGATGGCGCACTTACGCTGGCGGCGCGCGGAAAATCTTTAGCCGACACGTCGGTATTGACAACCGCTGTCGGCGGACACTCGTACACGGTTGAGGTCGACGTAGAGATCGAGCCTGGCTGCGAATCGGGATTGCTGCTTTTTTATAGTCCCGACCACGCCGCCGGCATTTTGCTCGATGGCGACGGCATTGGCGTGCGGATCGCGAACGGATATATCCCGACGCGCCAGCAGAAGGGCGCGACCCGCGCAACCTTGCGCGTCGTCAATGACCGACAGGAAGTTGATTTCTATTTTCGTCCCCCTGGAAAATCCTGGCAGCGCATGCCGGAGTCCGCAGAAATTTCAGGGATGCACCACAATGTGCTCGGAGGCTTCCTCGACGTGCGGCCAGCGGTTTTCGCCTGCGGCTCGGGGAAAGCCAGGTTCCGCAACTTCCGATACTTCGCGGAGGCGAAGGTCCCGACGTAGCAGCGGAACCGAGTTGGGCTGTGCCTCGCGCTATTCACACCTCGATGTGACATCTGACCTTGCGCCCAACAAGGAACAAGGCGGATCATCGTCAAGGCGTGAGCGGTGGAGGCAGGGCCCCCGACAAAGCCCTCAAGTTATTTGTTATCAGGATTTTGACTCTAACTCCCACGCGCTCAAGATTTTGCAGAGGATTTTTGCGGACCCGCGCCAGTCAAGGCTTTCCCAGGCTAGGGGGAAGGGCGATCCGCGGAACGGCCGGGAATCTTCCGAAGCGAAATGCTCCCAAAACTGTTCCCGAGCTCATCCGTGCAGTTTTTTCGACTGTTTACCAATCCGAAACTCCCGCCTTTCTTTTCCCCGAAATCCCGTCCCGATTTCACAACTCCGCGATAAACTTGCGGCACGCACCGCTTGTTCGTCGAGATTGTGTTCGCCACTCGTTGACTTCCCCATAGCTCCAGGAAACGTTTCTACATTCAAGCGCACTATTCACCATTAACCCGAGGAGTGTTCTCAATGCCCCCTGGACTCGAGCAACTACAGCACATCGTTGTGCTGATGATGGAGAACCGATCGTTTGATCACATGCTGGGATCGCTGAAAGCGGTGAATCCGCAGATCGACGGAGTGACTCCCGACTTGAGCAATCCGGATACAAACGGCAATGCCGTGCAGGCGCAGCCGCTGGCCGAGTTCCAGGCTCAGTTGCAGCCCGATCCCGATCATCACTTTCCCGCGGTCGACTTGCAGATCTTCGGCGGAAGCACCGATCCCAACCGCGTCGCCAACATGCAGGGCTTCGTGAAGAGTTACTTCAACCAGCAGAAGGATGTCGCACACTCGCAAAAGATCATGTATTACTTCGCGCAGAATCAGCTGCCTGTGCTGACGACGCTCGCGCTGCAGTTCGCGGTGTTCAACCGCTGGTTCGCGTCGATCCCTGGCCCCACGATCTGCAACCGCGCCTTCGCGCATTACGGCACTTCGTTCGGCCGCGTCGACATGAATCTGATCTACCTCAACGAGCCGTTCAAGAGCATTTACGACCGCCTGATCGGCGCGACGCCCAAGCACACCTCGAAGTTGTATTACTACGACACGACCAGCTCGACCATGGAGATTACAAACCTGCTTCAGAATCAGCCCGAACTGTTCGGAACTTTTCCTCAATTCCTCGACGACTGCGCCAAAGGCAATCTCACGGACTATTCGTTCATCGAGCCGAATTACAACGATCATGAGGGAGATAGCGGCGAGGAAGTCGCCAACGACCAGCATCCCGACCACAACGTGCAAGCCGGGGAACTTTTCATTGCCCAGGTATATAACGCGATCAAGAGCTCACCGCTGTGGCCGAACACTGCACTGCTGATCGTTTATGACGAGCACGGAGGAATCTACGACCACGTTGTGCCCCCGGCATGCAAGCCAGATCAGTTCACGGCGTCGGCCAACGACACGGGAACCGGAATGCCGTTTGCCTTCGATCGCCTCGGAGTGCGTGTGCCGGCGATTCTTGTCTCGCCGTGGATTCCCGCTGGAACCGTGGTCAATCGCGTCTTCGACCACGCCTCGATTCCCGCAACCATAACCAAGTTCTTCCTGGGAGACTATTCGCCGCGGTCTCCACGCGAGACCAACGCGGATGTGTTTATCGAGCCGAATTCGGGTGCGGTCGATCCCGCGCGGAATCTGTTGTCGCTGGATGTGATGCGGACCGATTGTCCGGATTTCGATGTTTAGCCAAGGACGTATAGCAACGATGTGCAGCAACGCGGTCAACGCGGGCCCGAAGGAGTAACGACCATGCTGATTCAAGTACCGAAGCCGCCGAAGAGCGCCTTCGATCCCAACCGTCCTGTTTCCTCATTGCTGGTCGCGCAGATGGAATACCTGCACGAGGCCGAGAAGCGCCTGCCCTCGCGCTACCACAGCCAGATCTACATCAATGCAGTCAAGACCGAGGGGGAAGCGGCGAAGTATATCCGTCACGTGACGGAGGCGATCCATGAGGCGCACTTGGAAGCGGCGTTCGCGCGGATGAGAGTTGTCCCGAAGCGCAAGCGCGCGATCGAGCTCGCCGCCGTCGCCGACGAACAAGCGGAGCACAAGCTCGCCACCCGCACTAAGAAGAAGAGCGGCGGCAAGAAGTCAGCCTCGAAACACCGTCGTAAAGAATAATCGCGCGATCGCAGGAGGAAGTATGCGGTGGAGTGGAATGGTGCTGCTATGGCTCGCGTCAATGGTCGCGCTTGTTCCCTGTGCAACAGCACAAGAGAACTGGCTGCAGGCCGATTTCCGGCGCGAGAGCGAGCGCGTCGCGGACGCGTGCAAAGGCGGATTCAAGGCAGCGCCGGCATGCGCGATTGAGTTGTTCACCGACCATCCCTTGCATATTGCGGCGGGAAGCATGCCGCCGCAAAACGGGTTCGGCTTGGGCCTCGCATTCTCTGAGTCGCGGAACACGAAGAACTGGCGGATGAACTGGGACGCGGATGCAGTCGGCTCTACGAACGGCTCCTGGCGCGCCGGCGGTTACATGACGCTCATTCACACCCCCGCGGTGACAATCAAAGTGCTGGAACCCGCGCCACCATCCGCGACTTCAGGAGCGGCGAGCGAATCAAAGAAGCCGAAGAAGCCAACGCTCGCGGTGCATCCGTACACCGTCTTCAATCTCTACGCGCAGACGATTTCGCTCAACAAGCTGAACTACTTTGGACTCGGCAACGACACGGCATTATCCGGCGCATCGGTCTTCGGTATGAGGCAAACAATCGTCGGCGCAAACGCGATCAAGCCCGTGTTTGAATGGTCCTCGATTCGCAAACTGAACCTTGCTCTCCTCGGCGAAGCGAATGGACGCTTCGTGAATATCCGCGGAGAAGGCGGGCAGTCGGTTCCGTCGATCTATAGTCTCTACACAAACGCAACCGCGCCAGGACTGAGTAGCCAGCCGGGATTTATCCAACTCGGCGAAGGGCTTCGCATCAAGCCGGTGATCGGGGATTACGTTCAGCTGAATTATTCGGGGAACTTTCAGGAGTTCTTTGCGCCATCGAGTTCGGAGAACTCGTTCGAGCGATGGACTGTCGATCTGAATCACACGCTCTTCTTTTATGGTTACACGCAATCGGCGGCGAAGAGCACCGAAGGTGTTGGCCCGGACTCGTGCGCGCCGTCGGGCGCCACGTGCGCGGCAGTTTCGCACTCGCGAAATCTGAACGGGTCGATCAATTTGCGGCTGCTGCTTTCGGAGTCCATTAATTCGGCGACCAGCGCTGTACCATTTTATTTCCAGCAGACTCTGGGCGGGTCGGATATCAACGGAGCGATGTCGCTTGGCAGCTACCAGGACTACAGGTTCCGTGCTCCGAATCTTTTGTTGTTCGAGGAAAGCTTCGAGCATTCGATCTGGGGGCCCTTCGGACTGAAGTTCATGGCGGATCAAGGGCGCGTCGCGCTGACGCGAGGTGATTTGGGATTCGATCACTTTCGGCACAGCTACGCCGGTGGATTGACGCTACGGGCCGGCGGCTTCCCCATGGTCTCGATCATGTTTGCCTGGGGCGGGCCCGAGGGACATCACAACATTTTCAACATGAACACGTCGCTGCTTGGCGGATCGGCGCGGCCAGTATTGGATTGAGGATTCGCGGCTAAAGTCCTGTCCTTGCGGTGACGCCTGTTCGCGGCGTTGAAGGGCCGCTCTTCCACGGTTCCATTTTTTCAGCGCTGGGATGACTGGCGCTTTGTGAAGCTCGCTTCTGCTGCACTGGGATGCGCCAAAGATACATGGCTGCATAGGCGCGCCAGGGACGCCAAGGTTCGGCGCGGCGCTCAAGCTCGCGCGCGCTCGTCAACGAAAGAGCACGCAACAGTCCGAGATCGCTGGAGGGAAAAGCATCCGGCTCGCGCAAGGCTCGCATCGCAACGTATTGCGCGGTCCATTGACCGATGCCGGGAATCTCGCAGAGGCGGCTCAGAAATTCTTCCGAGTCCACAACGCCCTCAAATTTAACCTTGCCTCTTACAACGGCGCGAGCGAGTGCGCGAATAGTTTCGGCTCGCGCGCCGGTCAAGCCCACGGACGCAAGCTTGGCGTTCGATAGATTCTCCGGAGAAGGAAAAAGGTGTGTCAATCCTTGCGGGCCGGCGAACGCCTTCCCAAAAGCGCTGGTCAAGCGTCCGGCCAGAGCGGTCGCGCCTTTTACCGTCACCTGCTGGCCGAGGATCGCGCGAACTGTAAGTTCAAACGGGTTCCAGCAACCGGGCACGCGAATTCCGGGGTCGGCTTGCACGCTCGCCGCCAGCACTGGCTCACTGCGCAGACTCTTAACAATGGACGTCCAATCAGCGTTGAGGTCGAACATCGCCCGAATTCGTTCGACGATGTGGAAGAGTGAACGAGGCTCGGGGAAATCGATACGCACCAGAAGCGCATCGCGGGATGGATCGGGAGACACTTCGAAGGATCCCTCGTATCCGTTAACCGCAATCGTGCGACGATACGCGGAGCCTTCGACCTGCTCGACTCCGGGCGTTGCGCGCGCGGCGAGAAAGTCCAGCATGCCCTGCCAGTGATATGGCGGGCGGAAATGAAGGCGGAAGAGATATTGGTTGCCCGTCTGCGTGGCCGTCTGCCGCGCCAGTTTTCGAATTTGCGTTGGCGTGCGGTGATAGACCTTGTGAATGCCGGCGTTGAAGCGGCGTACGGAACCGAATCCAGAAGCGATGGCGATCTGATGCATCGGCAGCTTGGTTTCGTCGATCAACTTCTTAGCGAAGTGCAAGCGTCGAGTGTGAGCGACCGCTATGGGAGTCGCTCCAAGGTGACGAATGAATAAACGGCGCAGGTGACGCGACCCGACGCCGAGACGCTCGGCGAGAAGTTCGACGCCGCCATCTTCGAGTCCGCTTTCATCGATTAATCGCAAAGCACGCGAAACGGTGTTCGAAGTACCGAGCCATGCCGGCGTTCCCGGACAACTTTCGGGACGGCAGCGGAGGCACGGGCGGAATCCGGCTTCGGCCGCCGCGGCCGCGCTAGGAAAATATCGGACGTTCTTTTCTTTCGCGGTGGGCGCAGGACAGATGGGGCGACAGTACACGCGGCTGCCGACCACTCCGATATAAAACTTGCCATCGAAGCGCGGATCACGCGAGAGCCTCGCGCGCGAACATACCTGCCAGTCCAGAGTCATGAAATCCTTCCGCCGGTTCATCATAGTCGACGACCCCGCAAATGCTGGACGTTTTCGGACCGCGTTCCAGGATCGATTCTGCAAGACCCTGAGCGAGGTCCGGAAACGTCCAAACGCATGGGATCGAAGTCCGCGAACGTCCATCCTGCCGGCATCCATTTCGCTAAGGTCGGGGAGAAATGAATGTGAGATCGTCGGTGGTAACCAGTGATTCGTCCCCAAATACCAGCGGTTAGTCACTATTTGCTTGCCACCGGCCACTAACCACTTTATTGGTGCTTGTCATGGCTTGGCGTGTTCGTCATTGCATTGAGTGTCCAAAATGCGGCATGCGTTATCTGGTCGGGTTCAGTCCGTACCGGAACGGCTCGTATTTGATACCGATGGCTCGCGGCTCGTGGAAAGAGTGGACGCTGTACTGCTCCTGCGGTTCGCCTCATAGCCACAGTCGTTGGACCTCGGACGAATTGAAGGCCTACGAAGTTTCCGCTCCGGCCCACATTCGCGGCTATGGAGCGCCGGATGAGATTGTCGCAATACGGCGACAGCAACTCTGACTAGGCTTAAGCAGGTTATTTCCGGCCGCGGATCAGCGCGATCCTCCACCGTCCCGACTTTCCTAGCGTCGTTTCCCGGATGTTTTCTTCTGCGCTTTCCCTTTTGATTTCGTCTGTCCGAACACCCGCGCGAAAATCTTGTCGATATTCTTCAGTTGCCGCGGGAGGTCGAAGGCGTATTCGATCTGCTTGCGCGGCACCTTGTCGGTGATGGTCTTGTCGGAAAGCACCAACTGATGGAAATCCAGTCCTTCTTTCCAGGCGCGCATAGCATGGGATTGCACGAGACGATATGCATCCTCGCGGCTGACGCCGTTTTCGACGAGGTCGAGCAGGAGCTGTCCGCTGAAGATCAGGCCGCGCGTGCTCTCGAGATTCGCGCGCATGCGTTCGGGATAGACGAACATCGTATCGATTACGTGGGTGGTTTTCGTCAGAAGATAATCCGCCAGCGTAGTTGAGTCTGGCAGGATGACGCGTTCGACCGACGAGTGCGAGATGTCGCGCTCGTGCCAAAGGGCAACGTTCTCCAAACCTGCTTGCGCATTGCTGCGGACGACGCGCGCCAGGCCGCTGATCTGCTCGAGCGTCACGGGATTGCGCTTGTGCGGCATCGCGGACGATCCCTTTTGCTTTTCGCTGAAGAACTCTTCGGCCTCGCGGACTTCGGTGCGCTGCAGGTGGCGGAGTTCGGTCGCAATCTTGTCGAGCGTCGACGCGATCACGGCCAGCGTGCTGAGGTAGTGCGCATGGCGGTCGCGCTGAATCACTTGCGAAGAGACTGCGGCGGCCTTCAGTCCAAGGCGTGCGCAGATCTTCTCTTCCAGTTCGGGCGTGAGGTGCGCGAAGATTCCCACCGCGCCGGAAAACTTTCCCACGCGCATGTCTTCGGCTGCAGCCATGAAGCGGGCGATATTGCGCTGCGTCTCCGAATACCAGTTCGCCAGCTTAAATCCGAATGTGATGGGCTCGGCGTGGATACCATGCGTGCGTCCGACCATGGGCGTGTCTTTGAACTCCCAAGCGCGGCGCTCGAGCACCTCGGAGAGACGCTGCAAGTCTTGCGCGATGACTTGCGACGCTTGATGGATGAGCAGGGCCTGCGCGGTGTCGACCACATCGTTCGACGTGAGTCCGTAATGAAACCAGCGAGCGTGTGGACCAACGATCTCGGCGACCGCGGTGGTGAAGGCGATGACGTCGTGGCGGACTTCGGCCTCGATCTCGTGGATGCGTTCGACCCGGAAGTCGGCGCGCTCGCGGATGGCCTTGGCGGCGTCCTTCGGGACGAGTCCGGCTTCCGCCAGGGTTTCGGTGGCGGCAACTTCGACGGCGAGCCAGGTGCGGAAGCGATTTTCGTCGCTCCAGATGCGAGCCATCTCAGGACGGGTATAGCGGGGAATCACGGTTGGGCTCCTGTCCGGTGTGGACTAAGGATTCTAAATGGATGGCGGGAAATCGTGCTAGGGCGGCGCCCACTCACCACAGAGCTAAACACCGGTAAAACAAAAACCCCACTTCCCCCAAAATGCGTGACGAAGTGGGGCTTCCGCGATCGCCCCCTCGGCGGATCGCGGCCGCTCGCGGTTCGTTTGACTCATATTATATCGTCCTACGATATAATTGTTAAACAGAAGTTGATCACGAAGGAACCGCTGACGCCGTGGAATCGTTTTATTTCTTGTTCGTTTGTTTCCTTGAGCCGGCTCGCTTTCGACCGTTCCCGGTATGCACACGCTGCAGAGCTTCGATGAGCCTCGGCCCGGCCGATCGCAACTGCTCATGATGATGCAGGGCGAGCTCGGCCAGTGTCCGTTCTCCCTTCGGCGTCAGCGACAGCAAGACTTCGCGACGGTCATCTTGCGCCCGCTCTCGCCGCACGTATCCATTTGCCTCGAGCCGGTTAGTCAACTCGACCGCGCTGTGGTGCTGAATCTGCAGCTGCTCCGCTAGTTCCCGGATCCGTGGCCGCATTTCCTCCGGCATCCCCTTAATCGCAAGCATGAACTGGTATTGCTGTTTCTCGATTCCGGCTGCGCGCACCGCCTGCTCGCTGAAATTAAGAAACTCGCGAATCTCATACCGGAACCGGGCCAGAGCCTGATAATCCGCCAGAGAGAGTTCTTTCATGACCCGATTCTATCGTGCTCCGATAGTCTACTGAATGGCCTTTTCTTCCACGGAAAAATGGCGCTTCGCGCGTGGCTGTCCCCGCCAGGCGCGGCAGCACCGGGTAGTTTCGTTTCCAGGCGGCGGATGGTCGGCTTGGTGACGATGACAGTTGACCACGTATAATCTTCATATCCGATGACTCGGGGACGAATCG
>Ga0209624_10003239_pt1 | contig 11601 bp, 11 predicted proteins | sample JacPinW_OM2H0_O1_FD_188565 | JGI IMG/M metagenome (GOLD analysis project Ga0209624, IMG submission 188565) | Forest soil microbial communities from Algoma, Ontario, Canada - Jack Pine, Ontario site 1_JW_OM2H0_O1 (SPAdes) (version 2) | ecosystem: Environmental > Terrestrial > Soil > Boreal... | reverse complement strand
CGTGGCCAGCAGGATGGCGGGGTCGGTCATGGCGAACCGCGCGTCGAGCTCGAGCGCGCGCGCCGTCATGGGCCCGCGCACGCCATAGATACGCCATCGGGAAGAGTCCGTCGAAATACCCGGAGGAGGGCTGGTATAACCGACACCGGTCCCGAAAACGATGGTTACGCGCGCGGACGGCAGGTTCCGGTCGAGAATCGTGCCGATCCCCACGAACAAAACGTCGTCTTGCGAGCGGTCGCGCACGTCCACCAGCAATCGATGCCACAGCCACCGATTCAGTTCGTCGCCAAAATTCCCCTGAACATGTTTGACGAGGTGAATCCTCACGGTTCCTTCACCGCTCCTCCGTTTCCCGCTGTGCGCACATTGCGGAAAATTAGAACACATTTATCCAATGTGTGCTGGGGAGCGATGGGACACGCGAGTTCAGCCGACGGGTTCGGCCGGCGCGGCGGCGTGTGTCAATCCTTGAGCAACAAGTCGGGAGTGGCTCGGTTGACGTCGCTACACCCGGTCAGAATCATGGCGACCCTGAGCTCCTCCCTGAGGATGTCCAGCATGTCTCGTACCCCTGATTCGCCCGCCGCGCCCAATGCATATGCCCATGCGCGCCCTACGAAGCATGCCTTGGCACCCAGCGCCAGCGCTTTCAACACGTCCAGGCCCGAGCGAATGCCACCGTCCATGAACACCGGAACTCTGCCTTGAACGGCATCGACAATTTTCGGCAAGGCGCGAATGGTCGATGTCACGCTATCGAGCTGCCTGCCGCCGTGGTTTGACACCACGATTCCGTCGATATCCGTCTGTACGGCGCGCTTGGCGTCTTCGGAGTCGAGAATACCTTTCAAAATAATCGTCCCGGGAAAAATCGACCGGATCCACTCGATGTCTTTCCAGGTGGTCGATGCATCGAAATTGTCGTGAACAAATTTTCCATACCCGACGCCTCTGGGCATTGCTCCTGCGATAGTACCGAACTTCAGCGGCCAGCCTTTAGTGACGATGTCGAGTGCCCACCGGGGGTGCGTCGCGCCTTGAGCTACGAACCCCAGCATCCCCAGAAGCGTCGGGTCCTTCTCCATCCCATCGTGAACCTCGCTGTAACGCCGCCCGGGCGTGGCAAGATCGACGGTGAATACCAGCACCTTCGAGCCGGCGGAAACGGATCGCTCGATCACGCTCTTGACGAAACCGCGGTCTTTGAGCATATACAGCTGGAACCACGGGGGAACACCAGTCTTTTGCGCGACCTCGTGCACATCGCACACCCCCATGGTCGACAGCGTAAACGGAACTCCGACCGCCTTCGCCGCATTGGCCGCCTTGACTTCGCCGCGGCTCGAGTACATTCCGGCCATGCCCACCGGCCCGAGGACGACCGGCAGCGACAGCGGCTGATCCCACAAGTGAATCGACAAGTTGAGATTCGATTCGTCCACCATCACCCGTTGGCGCAACAGCGTGCCCTGCAGCTCCGCGATATTCGCGCGCAGCGCGTTCTCCTGGTAAGAACCACCGCTGATGTAGTCGTACAGAAATCGGGGAAGCCGGGCTTCGCATCGTTTGCGATAGTCGTCGATGTTCGCGATGATCATGCCGGAAGGACAATTTAGGTTTGTTGGAGCGTGATGCGCATACCGTTCGCCGACAGGTTGAAGCGTAGTCCGCCGGTCTGCGAGTGCAGCTTGATTACAACGCCATTATCGTTCTTCAGGTATGCAACCGAGCCGCCCTCAATGATCGTCAGACCGGCCGTGACCGCCGTGTAGTTGCCGCTGAGATCCGCCGGCGTTTTCAGATTGTAGACCTCGCCCTCTGCGGTAATACCGGCTCCGCCCACATCGGCGACCGAGACGCCCGAGAGTTTGAACTTGTATTCTTTCTGGTCCTTGCTGTTGTAGAGGGTGCCGTGACCCCAGGTGTATCCAATGCCGACAGCGACCGACCCGCCGCTGAGCCACACATAGGCCGAAGGTATGGATCCCTCCGCAACAGGGGGCGGCGAGGAAGCACCGTCTGCCGCCGCAGCGCCGAAGACGAAGATCATGGCCAAGAAACTCAGGAATGACTTGTGCATGGTTTTGTTACTCGTAAAAGTTTGGGAATAGCAAGCTAATTGTGCGTGCACTGTCCCCGCGCTCGATCCGGCGGAGCGGTGCATCGCGGTTATCATGTTGCCGAGCGCGAATCGGAAACGCTTGTACCAATTCGTCTTCACTTGGCGAAAACTGCGATTACTACGATCGGCCTGCGCGGCCGGAGCGGGTACTCGACCGCAGTGACTACGACCGGGGCGAGTGGATGGCCTTGCTTTTGGCCGGCGGGTCGGCGTCCACGACTTGGATCATGGGTCCGCTCGTTTGCGGGTAGAGGGCTTCGTTGGTCACAAACAGCGTCGCTCCCGGGGCCAGTATTCCATTGATCCGAGCCGCGAAGTCGGCAGGCATTTTGATTCTGGCAACGGCGTTCGGATCTACCTGCGTGCCTTGTTCTCCGATGTGCCCGGGCACGCCGATTCTCAACCAACTGAATTTGGCCGGATCAGGAACGTAGGGATCGGGCACGCTGCTCGGGCCCTCGCTGAGCACCAGTGCGTGATTGACGAGCGGCGCATCGCCGGCGACGGTCAATCGCGCTCGGCCGATCTCTATCCCGTTGCGGTACACGACGATGAGTTGACTTGCTTGACTGAGTACGATGCTGATCGGCCCGCTGGGGGACAATTCGGGCTGCCAACGCTCATCCTCCTTGGGGGCAAAATCCTCGGGGTCGACCGGCTGGCCGCCGGCAAATTTCACCGGCGCCAGATACCCTGGATGCGCGACCTGCTCCGGCGCGGTCTGCTCGGTGCCGATCACCACCGTCATGCCGTTGGGCGAGATGTCAAAGAGCCGCTGTGCGAACTCGCTTGGCAAGTGAATGCAACCGTGCGACTCGGGATAGCCAGGCAAACCCCCGGCATGCAGCGCGATGCCGCCCCAGGTGAGCCGCTCCATGTAGGGCATTGGCGCCCCGTCATAGATCGTCGATCGATGCTCTTTTTGCTTCTGCAGCACCGTGAAGACTCCGGTCGGAGTCTGGTGACCCGGCCGGCCGGTGCTTATCGTTGTAGCCCCGATCAGGATACCGTTGCGATAAACATAACCCCGCTGTTCCGTGATGCTGACGACCATGACCACAGGACCCGTGGTCACGGCTTCGCCCATCCACAGAAACTCGCCCTTCTTCAGCCGATTAATGGGCGTGTCGATCGGTACGGAGGCTTTTGCGCCCCAAAAAGGTACCGAATCGGCTCGCGCCGGAGCTTGAAGCGCCGCGCCGCCGATGACGCTCAGCACGAAGCAAATCGATCGAATCGCTCTCCCCGCGGCAGACATGTGAACTTCTCCGTCTGAATCAAGTCAATAGTTGAGCTTAAATGCACCGGAGTTCAATGTCTTGGTAGTTTCCCGCCGTTTTTTTATCAATCTTGCGCTTGCCGCCCTTGCTTCCGGTTCCGCAGGCGCCAGGTTCGCGCTCGGACGAACGGAGAGCATCGACGGCCAGGTGGCTCCGAATTTGCTTCGACGCGCGCTGGATGCACTGGAGCGGCATCACGACAGCATCAGCCACCGCGACTTCATCGGCGTCGCAGACTTCTCCCTTCCCTCGCGTGCACCGAGGTTTCATTTGGTGAATCTCGCTGACGGCAGCCTGCGGTCGCATTTGGTTGCCCATGGCAGGGGTTCCGACCCTTCTCATACGGGATGGCTCGAGCGCTTCTCCAATGAGCCTCGCTCGAATGCGACCTCCGCCGGAGCGTATAAAACGGGTTCTCTCTATCTGGGTGCCCATGGCCGCTCGATGCGGCTCGAGGGACTGGACCCGACGAACAGCAACGCCCTTTCTCGCGCGATCGTGGTGCATGCTGCCTGGTACGTGAATGAGCAAGTGATCGGCCAATCCGGAATGCTCGGTCGAAGCCAGGGCTGCTTCGCCGTCGCCGATTCCAGCTTGCCCGAAATCATGGCGCGGCTTGGGCCGGGCCGCCTGATCTACGCGGATAACCAAATGAGCGAGCAATCGATTCGGTCTTAGCCCTTGATGAACGCCAACATATCCGCGTTGATCGTGGCAGCCTCGGTGGTCGGCATGCCGTGCGGGAAACCCTTGTAGGTTTTCAAAGTCCCGTTCTTCAGCAACTTGGCGCTCAGCGGACCTGAGTCTGCGTACGGCACGATTTGGTCGTCATCGCCGTGCATCACCAACGTGGGAACCGTGATCTTCTTCAAATCCTCCGTGAAATCGGTCTGGGAGAAGGCGACGATGCCGTCGTAGTGCGCCTTGGCTCCCCCCATCATGCCTTGGCGCCACCAGTTCTGAATGACTCCCTGGGAGATCTTCGCGCCCGGACGGTTGAATCCGTAAAAGGGCCCCGCGGGCAAATCCAGGTAGAATTGCGAGCGATGTTCGGCGACCTGCGCCTGCAGTCCGTCGAATACATCCTTGGGTAGTCCGCCGGGATTGGACGCCGTCTTGACCATCAGCGGCGGAACCGCGCTGATGAGCACCGCCTTCGCCACGCGATTCGCGCCGTGCCGGGCGATGTAACGGACTACTTCGCCGCCGCCGGTCGAATGACCGACATGCACGGCACCCTTGAGGTTCAGGTGCGAAGTCAGCGCCGCCAAGTCATCGGCATAGTGATTCATATCGTGCCCGTCGGCCGTCTGACTCGAGCGTCCATGGCCGCGGCGGTCATGCGCGATGACCCGATAACCGTGATTCAGGAAGAACATGATCTGCGCGTCCCAATCATCGGAGGACAGCGGCCAGCCGTGCGAAAACACGATGGGCGTCCCGCTGCCCCAGTCCTTGTAAAATATCGTGACCCCGTGTTTGGTGGTGATGGTACTCATCGCTGTTTCTCCGATGTCGGTGTTGCGCCGGGCTGGGAAAGCAGTGTCAACGGTTTTATCCGTTGCGAACAGCCCCCCTTTCAGGGGAAACACTCCGCCAAGCGCTGCCCAGCCGTGTCTCCCCGCACTAAGCCCCCCATTGGGGGGATGGGGAAGGGCTTGGAACTTCCACAGAATCCCCAGGCATGTCAAACCGCGCCTGTGGATACCAATGAGAACACCCAGCGCATTCGCAATGTGGTTGCGGCCCATTTCCATGGCGGCCGCCGCGGTGTTGATGGCGTCATGTCATGAGGGTGTGCTCGATCCGCACGGTCCCGTGGGCAACGCCGAGCGAATCATTCTCTACGATGCGACCGCGATCATGCTCGCCGTCGTCATTCCGGTGATCGTGCTCACCCTGGTATTCGCATGGTGGTTTCGAGCCAGAAACAGCCGAGCGCGCTACCGGCCCGACTGGGAATATTCCGGTCGGATAGAAATGATCATCTGGTCCATTCCGGCCCTCGTCATCCTATTTCTCGGCGGCATAGCCTGGACGGGGTCGCATGACCTCGATCCGCCGGCGCCGCTGAGGGAATCTACGTCACCGCTCGATATCGAAGTCGTCTCCCTCGACTGGCGTTGGCTCTTCATCTATCCGAATGAGGGGATCGCGAGCCTGAACCGTCTGGTCGTCCCGGCGGGAGTGCCGCTTCGATTCCGCCTGACATCGACGACGGTCATGAACAGCTTCTTCGTGCCTCAGTTGGGCAGCCAGATCTATGCGATGCCGAACATGGTCACTCGGCTCAATTTGGAGGCCGACCAACCCGGCACCTTCGAGGGTCTCTCGGCGATGTTCAGCGGCGATGGCTTCTCCGACATGCGCTTTGATCTGGTGTCGACCGAGACGGGGGCGTTCAAGGAATGGGTCGCCACGACAAAGACGCAGGGCGGCGTCCTGGATGCGGGGACATTCCAGGAACTGGTAAAGCCCGCGAAGGCCGACGGGGTGCGGACCTACGCGCAGGTGAGCGAGGGTCTGTTCGACAGCATTTCATCGGGTCATATGGCGGCGGTCTCGCCGCAGCGAGGGCAGTAATATGCTGGGCAGGCTCAGCTGGGCGGCAATTCCGTTCGATGTACCGGTTGTGATGATCGCCGCCGGAAGCGTGGGCCTTATCATCTTTTGCGTGTTGGCACTGGTGACGGTCAAAGGCTGGTGGCCCTACTTGTGGCGCGAATGGATCACCAGCGTCGATCACAAGCGCATCGGAGTGATGTACCTCGGTTTGGCGCTCCTGATGCTGGTGCGCGGTTTCTCGGATGCCATGTTGATGCGCAGCCAGCTTGCCCTTGCCGCCGGTCATGCACAGGGGTATCTGCCGCCGGAACATTACGATCAGATCTTCTCCGCGCACGGCACCATCATGATCTTTTTCGTGGCCATGCCGTTCGTCATCGGGCTCATGAACTTCGTGCTGCCGCTGCAGCTTGGCGTGCGCGATGTCGCCTTTCCGGTGCTCAACTCCATCGGCTTCTGGCTGTCCGCGGCGGGAGTGCTGTTGGTCAATGTGTCGCTGGTGGTCGGCGAGTTTGCCCGCACCGGCTGGCTTGCCTATCCGCCGTTGAGTGAAGTCGCATACTCGCCGGGGGTCGGCGTCGACTACTACCTCTGGTCCTTGCAGATTTCGGGTTTAGGAACCTTGTTATCGGGTATAAATCTCACAACCACCATCTTGAAGTTGCGGGCGCCCGGCATGGGTTACCGCCAAATGCCGATTTTTTGTTGGACCGCGCTGGCCTCGAATCTCCTGATCGTCGCGTCCTTTCCGATCTTGACGGCGACGTTCGCGATGCTGCTGCTCGATCGTTATTGCGGTTTTCATTTCTTTACCAACGATCTCGGCGGCAATCCAATGATGTACATCAACCTCATCTGGAGCTGGGGCCACCCGGAGGTTTACATCCTGATACTGCCCGCGTTTGGGGTGTTCTCGGAGGTGGTCGCGACATTTTCGGGCAAGCCGTTGTTCGGCCGCCGCTCGATGGTGATGGCAACGATGGTGATTTGCGTGCTGTCCTTCCTGGTGTGGCTGCATCATTTTTTCACCATGGGTGCCGGCGCGGACGTGAACGCCTTTTTTGGCGTCATGACGATGATCATCGCGGTGCCCACGGGCGTGAAGATTTTCAATTGGCTGTTCACTCTGTATGGCGGCCGCATCCGCTTCACGGTGCCCATCTATTGGGCGGTCGGCTTCATGGTGACCTTCGTCATCGGCGGTATGACGGGCGTGCTCATGGCGATCCCGCCGGCCGACTTTGTTCTGCACAACAGCCTGTTCTTGATCGCGCACTTTCACAATGTGGCGATCGGCGGCGTGGTCTTCGGTGTCATGGCCGGCATCAGTTATTGGTTTCCCAAGGCCTTTGGGTTCACGCTGAACGAGCGGCTCGGTAAGGCGGTGTTCTGGTGCTGGTTCATCGGCTTCTACCTTGCTTTCATGCCGCTCTATGTGCTGGGACTGATGGGTGCGACTCGGCGTATGCAGCATTATTCAAACCTGCACTGGCAGCCGCTCATGCTGGTCGCCCTTGCAGGCGCCTTGCTGATCCTCCTGGGCATCGCACTGACCGGCGTGCAGCTGGCTGTGAGCATTCGCCAGCGCGAGCGCAATCGCGACCTGACGGGGGATCCTTGGAACGGCCGCACGCTCGAGTGGTCGACCCCGTCGCCGCCGCCGGTATGGAATTTTTCGCATCTCCCGCAGGTGGACCGCGCGGACGCCTTCTGGGCCATGAAGCAACAGCGCGGAACTGCGCAGGATCGCAACCTCGAGCGGACCTATCGAGCGATCCAGGTTCCTCGAAACAACCCGACCGGTTTCTTTCTTGCGTTCTGTGCGGTATTGCTGGGGTTCTCGCTCATCTGGCGCATCTGGTGGGGCGCCGGTTTGGGACTTCTGGGAGCGATTGTGGTTTGTCTCATACAGGCGTGGCGCACCGACGGCGAGATCGAGGTGCCCGCCGAGAAGATCGCCGCTTTTGAGCGGCTCCATGGACCCAAGGAGAGCGCGGTATGAGCGCGGCGGAGGAAGCGCTCGGGAGCGACGATGCCGTGCCGCTCTCGCTGCGGGGCCCTGCGTCCACGCGCGTGGTCGCCGGCTACGGTTTTTGGTTGTTCCTGCTGTCCGACATCATTATTTTCGCCGCGCTCTTTGCAGCGTATGCAGTTCTTTCGGGCGAAAGCGCCGGCGGCCCAACGGCCGCCGACCTGTTCGATAAGAGGCACGTGCTGATCGAGACCGCTTGCCTGCTGGCCTCGAGCGTCACCTGCGGTTTTGGCTCGCTGGCGGTGCAGAGCGGAGATAGAACGTCCACCTATTTCTGGATGACGATCACGTTCATTCTAGGTGCGACGTTTCTGAGCCTCGAAGTGAGCGAGTTCAGTCACATGCTGAGCATAGGCGCGGGACCGTCCCGCAGCGCCTTTCTCTCGGCCTTCTTTACCCTGGTGGGCACCCACGGACTGCACGTGACCATCGGCCTGTGCTGGTTGGTCGTCATGCTGTTGCAAGTGGCAACGCTCGGATTCCGTCCGATGGTAAGCCGCCGCTTCTTTTGCTTCGGCCTGTTCTGGCACGCGCTCGACATCGTTTGGATCGGCGTATTTACCATTGTCTACCTGGGAGCTCACCTATGAGTACTGAATTCGAAGCTCAAGGCGTGGCTCCGGGCGTCAACGTACACACGCACGGCACGCGCGGAAGTTACCTTATCGGATTGGGGTATGCGGTCGTTTTGACACTGGCCTCCTTTTGGGCCTCGTCGACCGACGTGATCTATCCGCCCGGCGTCCCCATCCTGTTGGGAGTTCTCGCGATTGCGCAGATGGGGATTCACTTGGTGTTCTTTCTGCACATCTCCAGCGCGCCGGACCAAACCAACAATATTCTCGCGCTCGCCTTCGGCATTTTCGTGGTGGGTCTGCTGGTATTCGGATCGATGATCATCATGGCTCATTTGAACCACAACATGATGCCCATGGATAAGCTGCTTCAGATGCAACGGTAGCCTTGCGGCCGAAAGCAAGCACCACTGTCCATGGCGATCGCCCCCCATGATCCGCTGATAACCGCTCTGTCCAGGCCGGTGTGGCGCGAATATCTTTCGCTCACGAAACCCAGAGTGAGCCTGTTGATCGTGTTCACGGCGATCGTCGGGATGGTTCTGGCCTCGCCGGGGATGGTACCGCTGCCGGCGTTGCTGTTCGGCACGCTTGGCATCGCCATGGCATCGGGTTGCGCAGCGACACTCAATCACATCCTCGACCGGCGCATCGACAGGGAGATGGCGCGCACCCGGCGGCGCCCTCTGGCGACCGGCAATCTACGGACGAGTCAGGCCCTTGTCTTCGCCGGTGTGTTGTGCGTGGCCTCCATGATGGTGCTATGGCTGGCGGCCGGAACTCTTTGCGCGCTGTTGACGTTCGGCTCAGTCATCGGCTATGCCGTCATCTATACCGGCTGGCTGAAACACGCGACTCCCCAAAACATCGTTATCGGCGGCGCCGCGGGCGCAGCGCCCCCGGTTCTCGGGTGGGTGGCCGTGACGCACGCCATCGATGCGCAGGCACTGGTGTTGTTCATCATCATCTTTACGTGGACGCCGCCGCATTTCTGGTCGCTCGCGATCGCGCGGCGCGAGGAGTATGCGAAGGTGGGAATACCCATGCTGCCGGTGACCCATGGCATTCCATACACGCGCCGGCAGATTCTGCTCTACACGGTCTTGCTCATCGGATGCACGCTGATTCCGGCATTCATCGGCATGAGCGGATTGATCTACTTGGCGGCCGCGCTCGTGCTCAATGCACGGTTTCTTTACCTGGCCCTGGCTCTTCAGCGGGGCGCGCGCCCCGATCTTCCGATTCGAACCTTTCGTTTCTCCATTACTTATCTCATGGCTCTGTTCGCCGCATTCATCGCCGATCACTATTGGAGGCAGCTGATGTGACGCACCAGCGCGTTGCCGGGACTATACCCCCACCCCGGATCTGTCTTTCACCCATTGGGGGGATGGGACCGCTTCGATCCCTGCGTCAATCTCGAGGCCGCGGGCTCCCATTGCCCCCTATCCAAGGCGGAGATCTCTATGAGTAAGAAAGTAGCGCAAGTCGTCGTCGAGACTTTGCAAGCAGCGGGTGTCAAGCATTGCTACGGCATCGTGGGGGACACGCTGAACACGTTTGCCACCAGTCTGAATGCCAGCGATATCAAGTTCGTCCACATGCGCCATGAAGAGGCGGGTGCCTATGCGGCACAGGCCGAAGCGCTCCTGATGGACCGGCTGACGGCCACGGCCGGCAGCTGTGGGCCGGGCAGCTTGCATTTCATCAATGGACTGTATGAGGCGAACCGGAATCGCGCGCCGGTCATTCTGATTGCGAGCCAGGTGGTGCGGCGTGAGCTTGGATTCAACTTCATCCAGGAAGTGAAATTCGAAGACGTCTATCGCGGCTGCAGCGTCTTTTGCGAAATGATCTTGACGCCGGAGCAAGCGCTGCGAAAGACGGTGATGGCGTGCCAGGCCGCAATCTCCAAGCGGGGAGTGGCGGTGCTCATTCTCCCGGTCGACGTCGCGGATTCGGATGCCGTCAGCGAGCCGCCGTTTCGCGTGCACGTCAACAAGCCGGTCATACGGCCGAGCGATGAGGATCTGGATCGGATCGCCGCAATGCTGGCGGAAGGCACGAACATCACGATTTACGCGGGCTCCGGTTGCGTGAACGCCCACGACGAGGTGGTCGAGCTTGCCCAGCGCCTCAAAGCGCCGGTCGCGCATACCTCGCGCGGCAAGGATCAGATCGAATACGACAATCCGAACAACGTGGGCATGACGGGCGTGATAGGGACGGAGTCCGGATATCACGCGATCTTGAATTGCGACACTCTGTTGCTTCTCGGCACCGATTTTGCGTGGCGGCAATTCTATCCGGACCACGCCAAGATCATTCAAGTCGATATCGAGTCGACCCACGTGGGCCGCCGCCATCCGGTGGATCTCGGCGTGGTGGGAAATATCAAGGACACCCTGCAGGCGCTGCTGCCGCGGGTTGCGCAGCGCAAGGATGCCGCATTCCTCAATACGTATGTCGAACGTCACAAGAAAGCGCTCAAGGCGCAGGCGGAGAGAGCCGTGCCGGGCCACCGCGGCAAAATACCCGGCCAATATTTGACCTCGATCATCAATCGGCTCGCCAATCAGGACGCCTTGTTTTCGGCCGACGACGGCACGCCGCTGGTGTGGATGTTGCGAATGGTAGAGGCGAACGGCAAGCGGCGCATGTTCGGCAGTCTCCTGCATGGGACCATGGCGACCTCGATCGGAAATTGCATCGGTTTGCAGAGCGCTCAGCCGGGTCGCCAAGTCATCGCTTTGGCCGGAGATGGGGGTTTCAGCATGTTGCTCGGCGATGTGATCACCACCGTACAAGAGAATCTGCCGATCAAGATAGCGGTGTACGACAACGGCAAGTTGGGATTCGTGGAGCTGGAGCAGAAGGGCGAGGGGTTGTTGCCGGTCTATACGGATCTCGTCAATCCGGATTTCGGCAAAGTCGCGGAAGCCATGGGGCTCTGGGGCAGGACCGTCAGCAAGGCAGAAGAACTCGAGGGGGCCGTGGCCGAGTGGCTCGGCCAACCCGGGCCGG